>Ga0126332_10000096_pt1 | contig 36626 bp, 33 predicted proteins | sample InaspJWI42metaG_FD_94482 | JGI IMG/M metagenome (GOLD analysis project Ga0126332, IMG submission 94482) | Marine gutless worms symbiont microbial communities from Oahu, Hawaii - Inanidrilus sp. 2 OAHU.JWI-42 metaG | ecosystem: Host-associated > Annelida > Digestive system > Unclassified...
ACATCTTGCTGTTCCTTTTGTTTTTGAGTTCGCACTCGGGGTTGTAACCCCAAACATTAGGAACAGCAAGGCCTTTACTTCCTTCTCCCATATTTTCCCCGGACAGCAGTGCGCGAAAGCGGGGATCTTGGAATGACGGCCTGTAGGAGAGATGCCCGCTTGCACGGCGATGATGGGTGGAACCGGGATGACGGATAGAATCGCGCTGACGACTGGAGACGGGATCATAAAATAACGGCAGGCCGCAACGCTAATGATTGCGGAAACAATGGTAGCTGCTCGAGATCGACCGGTGTTTGCGCCGTCCGGACTCGAGGGAGTCGATTGCGCAGCCTTCGGGGGAAAGAAAGGCCGGATTAGCCGGATTAAAGCGACTTGCTCGGGCTTTCGAGATTGTCGCTGATTTCACGCAACAACATATCTTCGGATTCGATGCGGTCGGCCATCGCCTCGCCGATCGACGACAGATCGCGGTAGAGGTCGACGATGCTATCGGCTTCATCGGCGCCCTCGTACTTGTCATTGAATTCGACAAATAACCGGGTGGTCTCGGAAATCGACGGATAAACTCGATCGGCGACCATTTTGATATTGCCGCGCCGCTCCTTGCCGTCGACGATTCTTTCGTAAATTTCGAAATGACCCAGCGCGGTATAGTCGACCAGCCGTTGGTTAAAACCGCGCAGATTATGAATCACGGTTCCCGACGGCACATCGCCTGACTCCAGCTCGGCCAGCGCGCACATCGACACCAGCACCTGTTGCCTTTCATGCAACAAGGTATTTATGGTATGGGTTTGTCTGGTGCGGCGATTTTCTTCGGCGGATATCCTTTCGGCTATCTGGGCTATTTTATCGATTTGGGATTCGCTCACGGGTAACCTCTTTGTACTCTAGCGATGTTGCGCGCCTACCGGCATCTATCCGGGTATTATGCGGCTGATTTTGCTATGGGTAAACCATCATTATATATTTTGACGAGGATAATTTTTGTTAAACTCGTCAGATTTAGCAAGGGTTATGTGTTGTGAACGAATCACTTCAGGCCAGGATAGAGCATCTCGAAACGCTTTACTCGGAACAGGAATACACCCTACAGGCACTAAACGACATGGTCGCGCACCAGGAGCGCAAAATATCAAGCCTGATTCTGAGCATCGAAACGTTAAAGCATCAATTCAAGGCGCTCAAAGCGGAACCTGTCGGCAACCTCGGTTCCGAGGACGAAAAACCCCCGCACTATTGATGCAAGATCCCGCGTCCCCCGCCCTCGATCATCTGCTCGCGGTCGCGCGCGCGTCGTCAATCGAAGTTGCAGCGGACGCTGCCGGCGTCGGCATCGGCTTGCGCGAACCGGCACTCTCTTTTCATCACAGTTTTTTAATTGGCGCGCTTGCCAGACGTGCGCGCCAATCGAGCCAGGCGCTACTCAAGGCCTGCAACAACAAGGCGCGAAACATCGAGCGGGTGCTCGATCTCACTGCGGGCTGGGGCGCGGATAGCCTGACGCTGGCCCACAACAATCGACAAGTAACCCTACTCGAACAGAACGCCCTGATCGCCGCAATCCTCGCCTATTCACGGGAACGCCTGGCGCAACACGCTGCCGGCGCCGAAATTGCCCACCGCATGCAAATCGAAAATGCCGAAGCCGGAGCCTATCTACGGAAACTTGAGGCGGCGGTCGGATTCGATTGCATCTACCTCGATCCGATGTTTCCAGGCCATAAATCCAGCGCCAAGCCCGCCAAGGAGATGCAGATTCTGCAATGCTTGACCGACAACCGCGAAATCGAATCGGTGTTCGAGCTGGCGTTAAGCAAGGCGCAAAAGCGGGTCGTGGTTAAACGCCCGGCAAAATCGGACAACCTGACGGCTGTCAAACCCGATATCGTTTATCGCGAGAAAACTATTCGTTTCGACGTGTACCTGAGCGCCTGACCGGGAACTTCTGTTCATCCGACCGTCAGTCAGACGGTTTAGCCGGAATCAATCGCGAAAGTTGTTGAACTGTAGCGGGATGCCGAGATTAGCGGCGCGCAGCATTTGCATTACCTGCTGCAAATCGTCGCGTTTTTTCCCGCTCACGCGGAGCTGTTCGCCTTGAATCGCGGCCTGCACCTTGAGTTTGCCATTCTTGATCATTTTAACCATCTTGCGCGCCAGGTCCTTGTCCAGGCCCTCGCGGACAGTGACCGCCTGACGGGCGCGTTTGTTCATCTCGACGACTTCACCGAAATCGAGGCAGTCGACATCGATACCGCGTTTGGACATTTTTTCTTTCAGAATCGGCAGCATTTGATTCAGCTGGAACTCCGCTTCGGCTTCCAGGGTTAACTGGTTGCCCGCCGACTCGATGCGCGCATTCGAACCCTTGAAATCATAACGGGTTCCAATTTCCCGATTCGCCTGATCGAGGGCGTTACTCAATTCGTGGTGGTCAACTTCGGAAACTACATCAAATGAAGGCATGGTCGGGTTCCATTCAGGGGATAATCGTCAATATACTGAAATCGTCGCTGAAATTATATTCGGGTATCGCAAGATTCTGAAACGCATTATCCCCCAGGAGCGCTCTGCCGGCGAAATCGTAAAGCGCGTTGCTGCAACTCTCGGTTAAGCGATTTCCCACCACCGTAATCGGACAACCCAGATCGGTGCCGATAGCATAACTGACGAAAAACTCGGGGTGTTCCGAACGCAGCGTGTTGTTTGCAAATCCGGGCTGGTGACTGCGCAGCGAAGCGGGGTCCTGGAGTTCAACCGCAGGCTGTTCAAGTTGGGCAATGGTCTCGGCGGAACGCCTGATTACCAGAATCGACAAATTATCCTGCCGCAAAATCTTGACCTGGTCGCTGGGTAGATCACCCAGGGTGAACCGGTAGGAACTGTGCAGGCTCGCGGGACGCAGATCGATCGCAAAATCGATCAATATGTATAAAACGCCCAGCGCGAATATTGCGGCACAGTACCTGAGTAATCTCTCAAGATGCTTGCGTTGCGCCATGCCCGGGTATTAACGTACGCATTGAGTCGGGGTACCGCCGCAGGGCGCGCCTTCCGCAATCCAGTTGAGGAACATGTCGTAGTCGGCGCGGCCGGCGGCCCCGGCGTCGAGCGTCGTATCGAAACCGACGCGCTGAGCGCCGTAATGATGTATGCCGGAAGGCTTTTTCAGCAACAGACTGTCCTCGATATCTTCATGATTGACCCGCGCCAACACCTGTTCGTAAAAACCCAGCGAAGGTGGGTCCGCCAGGGTAGCCGGCACGCCCAACGGCTGTGAAGCGTCCGCCACCCACCACACCGGTATGCCGGCCTGCGCACCGTTCGAATGACAGGTGCCCGCACAGGTGTTGAGCCGGGCGGCGATATCACCGTAGAAGTCGAGATCCCTGGGCGCCGTCGCCAAGGTATCGTCAACCTGAATCGTGACCGTATCGCTGGCGCTGGCGCCGGTTTCCGACGAAGACAAAGTCAATTGCACGATATACTCGCCCTCGAGGTCGGCGCTGAAATCGGTGCGCATCGCGTTGCCGTCGGACAGGCTCGGGCTCGAGCCGACCGGTGCGGTAACAACCCTCCAACTATAACCGTCGGCAAACAGGCTCGCTTGCGCGTTGAGGGTGATCGCCGCATTGCCGCGGGTTACCCGATCGGGACCCGCGCGCGCGACGATAGCGCTGCCCGGTTGCCTGATATTACCACTAGTGTCGGTGATTCGCTGCCGGAATTGCGCCGCATCGGTAACGTGGGGCGCAATAAAGCTGGCGAGTAATTCGGCCTTTTCCGGGTCGCCCCAGAAATTCTGGAAATTGAGCAGCCCGAGCGGCATCCTGCCGTCGGCGAAAACCAGGCGTTCGATTTCATCCGCATGCGAAATAAACTTGTCCCAGCTGCGGAAATCGAGGTCCTTGCCATCACCGCCGAGATCGGTATCGCTGCCCAACTCATTGCCGCGCTTACCGTGGCAAACGAAGCAATTGGGACCCACCACCTTGGTAAACAGGCTGTCGGCGCCAACCGGCGGACCGCCCACCGAAGGCACCCAGCCCGGCGGGACGTAGCTACCGTCGTAGGCCGTGCCCGGCGTTTCCAGCGAGTTACCGTACCAACCCAGCAGCATTTCCCGGCCGAAGTCACCGCTCCACTCACCGATATCGGCCTGCGGCGCCAAACCGTTACCGAAGTTCGCGCAAGCCGCATGCCCCTGGCTGCCGGGATAAGTGCAATAAATCGCCGCATTGAGCCGGCGCAAACCTTCCTCATAGTCCGCCCGCCGGTGGCCGACCGCCTCGGAATACTCGAAAGTATCGACTTCGAAAGCCTGCAAGCGCGCCTTGGTGTCGCCGATCTGCGCCTGAGCGTCATTCACGTGCATTGCCACGAATCGCCCGAACCGATCGAGCGGCCGCAATTTACCGCCGTGGCAGGAGATGCAGGGTTGCGGCATCGCCTTTTGCCCGCGCGCATCCAAATCGACCCGCAGCCGGCGCGGATGCGGCGCATCGGGTGGATCGTAGACCGGTTCGTAGGTGTAATATTTGGTCATGGGTTCGGTGCTGCAGGTATCGCCGACGTCATCCCGCCCGTATCCGAACTCGATCGCGTTGGAGCCGACATGATGTTGCAGGTCCTCGGCGATTGCGGCTTCCAGGTTTACCGGTCCATAGGCGAATCCATCGACAATCTGCACCGAAAAGTTACGCACGTAAAAAGCGATGGTCACCGCGCCCGCCGGGCCGCAGCTACTCCCCGCGGCGGCGTTATCGTATGCCACCATGTACATGTCCCGGCCGTAGCCCAGATCCTTGGAATCGCGGAATATGACATGCTCGTCAGGATTATCCAGGCCGTGCAAGGCCAGGTATTTTTGTGCGGTATCGCGCGCGTTCCCCGGATCGATCGCGGCGTAATAAGCCGTCGCGAAACCGGTTTCGTCAATTTCGGATTCCGAAAAATTCAGGGTTTCGGGCATACCCGAACCGCTGGCGTTGGCGCTGGCGACGGTTCGGGGCGTGTCGCTATCGTCGACCAGGTAGAGCGCCGCATCGAGCGCGGAGGTAAGCGTGGCGGTTACACCGCCGGCATCTTGCAGACTAATCGGGTAACAGCGATTACCACTGCCGCAGGCGGGATCGGGATCAAGCCCACCGGAACCGGTCCAGTTACCGTTGATTACCTCGCTAGCGCCATTTTTATAGCTTATCGACAGGCTGAAAGTGCCGGCCTGTGCGGCGACCGCGGTCGCCGCGACCAGGGTGTAGCTACCCGCGGCGAGATCGCCCTGGCGATTGAAAAAAGTAAGATACTTGTCGGGTGTTGAAGTTCCGACCGAAGCGTCGAAACCTTGATACTCATCGCCGCCGCCGCAGGCAGCCAAGGTCGCTATCGCCGGAATTGTAATCCATGTCCCGATCTTGTGCCGCAATGGTTTCATGATCAGAATCTCCCGAGCAAGCTAGCCCTGATAATGTTGCGATAGTAGCCGATGTCGTCATCGTCGACGGCCACGGATTTGACGAATCTGGCCGATAGGTCGAACGACATCTTGGGCGTCAAAATGCGGTTATATCCGAGCGTTAGCACCACCGTGTTCGCCTCGATTCGATAGGCGAACTGATTACCCGCAATCCCTCCGAAAGCATCGTCGGGTTCGATTGCATCGGCGGCGTTGATGATCGCCAGCGACGGTGTTGCGCTCGACACCCTATCCCCTCTTATCCAGGTGAAGGTCGTGTAAATCAGGTCGGACTTGGATATTTCGGTGTCGAAATTGACAAACAGCCTGGCCTCGCTATTGTCGAACACCTCGCTCACCGACTCGCGCCGCTTCAAACCGAACCCGGCCGTCATATTGACGGTATTGGTCATCCATTTGTTAAGATCGGCCGACAGCGATAAAAAGCTCGAGTCGCGCATTTCGGATTCGAATTCCTGGCCGCCGATTTTTGCCGAAAGCGAATATATCGGCGCAGTAAAACCCGAACTGAGCGCAAACCGGTAACGGGTGTTGATATCAAACTCGTAATTGTTTAACTCGTCGAAGGTTTCGAACAAGTTGTAGCTGAGACTGCCGCCGTAGTTCAGAATGGTAAAACTATCCAGCTTCTTGCCGGCCCTGGCCTTGATCGTCGGGCTCAAAATCAGGTCCGAACGAATATCTTCGTCTTCCTGCGCCAGACGCACATTATCGTCATCGACGATGGACAAATCGTAACTGTAGCGAAACAGCGGCGCGGCGGACTTCTTTCTCGGCTTGCGGCTGGCGGGCTTGGGTTCGGGTAAGCTGATTTGCCCCTGTTGCGGCTGTTCATAGGCAAGCAACTGCTTGCTTCCCCCGATTTGCTCGGAATCCGGCGTAGCCGTATTGGTCGCGACCACGATACCGGATAACCGATCGGGATTCCGCGGCGCCTGGCCCGGCGGCGTTAACTCTCCGCGCCGCAGCTTGCGATCCGCGACTTCCTTTTGGTAGGTTTCGATATGAGTGGTAGCTTTGTGAACGGCCTGCTTGCGGCCGACGCGGCCGACTTCCTTGAACTCGGGAATTTTTAGCACCGCGCCCAGTTTAAGCCGGTTTATATTACCCTGGTCGAAAGCCTCGGTATTATTCTGGAAAATCGTCATCATCAGCTGCGCCATGGTCACGCCCGGCTGTCGATACTTGAGCGCGATTCGATAAAGCGTTTCGTTGGCCTCAATCGGTCCGTATTGCCGCTCCGCCGCGTAGCTTCGCGGCGTGATAAGGCACAAGACCATGCACAGGACTGAGATTGTTTTTTTCATGGACTTTTAGTTTTTGTTATGACGGACAGTAGACATTGACTAATCGGTCATGCCGTCATTACCCTGGCGGCGGATTGCCATAAAACTCAACGACAGCAACACCGCCAGCAATAACGGCGACATGCGCCCCCCGCCCTCTTCCGCTTCGAAAGCTTCCGGATCCTCGAGTTGTACCCCGATCGTTCCCGGGTCGGTGACGATGCCGTTGACGCTATTATCGGTGTCGTTGGGTCCGCCGTCCTGAATTCGCAACTCGATACAACTATCCAGGTTATTCAGGCCGGTGCGATAGGCGCTACTGCCGGGCTCCGGGCAGGCGCCCAGGGCACCGACGGCGCTGGCGATACCGTTATTGGCATCGATGGTGAAATCACTCCATCCCGTGGCCGCATTAAACTTGCGGTATACGGCGTTTCTGGGAATGCCGCTCAGCAGTGGAATCACAACCCGCGCGCTGGCGCCGGGCACCAGCCCGCTCACCTCGAAATCATATATCCCGCCGATATGTTGCGAACTATCCGCGGCATTCAATGGAGCGGTTCCACTGGCGCTGCCGAACTGCGCGATCTCGCTGTCGGTTAACAGCGTGCCGAAATTGTTGGCGGCCTGGGCGGTTTTACCGCGCGTGATGCGTAAACCCGGGTCGGTCTGCAGCAGTAGGCTGTCGGACATATCGACCGTCTGGTCGGGAATCAGGTTACTCTCGCTGCCGCCATTGCTGTTGGCGTCGAGATAATTCGGAATGCCATCGTCATCGTCGTCACCGTAACCTTCCAGCGGATCGTTGTCGTTGCGGCCGTCATTGTCGGAATCGGTAGCGCCCAGCGCGGCCGAAGCGCCGGCCAGTACGTTTAGGATTCTGGACACGCGGGTGGCACGGGCCGGAGACCCGTCATCGGTAACGACGACGTCGATGAGATAATTGCCCGCACTAACCCCGACGAGATTCCAGGTCGCCGTATTGCCTGGCGGCACCAGCGAATTATCGCTTCCCGACCAGTCGTAACTCAAACTTTGACCGGCATTTAAATCGGTTGCGTTAACGGCGATGTTGACGTTACCACCGTTGTCGCCGTCATAGACGCTCGCCAGCAAAGGACCGCCTTGGTCGAACTCCAGGCTGCCCTGCGGCGCGACGTTAGCTTCGACGATAGTGACGCGATGACTGTCGCTGCTGCCGATCGCCGCATTGCTTGCGCTGTCGATCGTAAACACCAGGCTTTCATCCGGGTCGGTTAGCCCGTCGGCCGCGACGTTGAACACGATCGATTGCTGGTAAACTTGATCGTTGAAGGTGACCACGCCGGCCGCGGCGTCGTGGTCGGCGGGATTGCCGGCGCTGCCGGAGACCGAGTAATTCACCGTGGCCGGCGTTGCCGGCCAGGATGCTGCATCGCCGTTCAGCGTGATGTTAACCGTGACGGCACTACCTTCCGCGGCGAGTTGATCGGCGGAAAAGTTGACCAGGGGTCGAATATCTAGCGTTTGATCGTTGGTGCCGAGTGCGGGATTGGCGCTATTGGCGCCGGTCCAGGTGATGATATGCCGGCCGGGGCGATAAGGTCCGTAATCGCTCGCTAGCGCCGTAGTCGCCTGCGGGTGTACCGCGCTCGGGCTGGCTTGCGGTAAATCATAGGCGGTGAAATAACCACTGGAGTCAATCGACAAATCCGCAAACCTGGGATTGCTGCCGTTCAAAAATTCAGTGGTATTATCGATGCCGTCGCCATCGGCGTCCTGCGCCCCGTCCGCGGCATCGAAGGGATCGAAGAAATTGGCAATTTCGTAGCTGTCGGGCATGCCGTCGTTATCGTCATCCAGGTCGCAGACGTCACCGCCGTCGTTGGCCCCGCCGTCGGAGCCGGGGGTGCCGTCGCCGTCGTTATCGGCATTGGTCGCATCCGCCACCGTCAAGCACAGATCGTCGTAATTGGCCACCAGGTCGCCATCGCCATCCGGCGGGCTTACCGTGACGCTGAAACTGACCGAGTTAGGCGCCGAAACATCCTCGTCGCCATCTTCGATCAGCAGGCTTATCGGTCCGTAGACCTGGCCGAAAACGCCGGTTTGCGGCGGGTTCCAACTGATCCGGCCATGGGCCGGGCTGGTGCTCGAGACGGTCATGCCGGCGGGAGCGCCGGACAGCGAATAACTCAGGCTGCCGCCGCCGTCGTTGACGTCATCGTCGACATCGACGTCGCTCGCGAGCGCGGTATAGGTAAAGGTATAGGGGTCGGCTACCGTGTTTTCGAGCGCGGCCTGGTTCGCGATCGGCGCCAGGGTCGGTGGATCGTTGGCACGGGTGATGGTCACCGTTTTTTGTGAATCCAACGAGGTACCGAGATCTTCGTCGCGCACATCCAGGTCGATGGTGCGGGCGCTCAAACTCGGGTTATCGGATGTGCTGTTGAAGCTTACCGCACCAATCGCGCTGTAGTAATCCGCGTAACTGGCCAGCCCGGACAGCGACAGGGTGCGGCTCGGAACATCGAAGCTGGCGCAGCTGATGCCGGCCGGCAGGGCGCCGCAGGCGAGCGTGTCACCCGCCGCGTAGTTTGCGGAAATGGTGAGCCGGACTAGATTGATCTGGCTGCTGTCGACATCGCTGAAACTAATGCTGTTATCGATCACCACCGGGGTTTGCTCGGTATATCCGACGCTGCCGGCGAAACCGGTAATCGTCGGCGGATCGTTAACCGGGGCAATATCGACGTAAACTGTACGCACCGCCGAATACGCCGTGCCGTCGTAGGCGCAGTAGCTGAACGAATCCTGCACCGGCTCGCTGCCGTCGTGGGTATAGTCGAAAGTTCCGTCGGTATTCAGCGTAAACGCACTGGCCTCGGCCGGGCTCACGGCGGCGCAGCCGGGGCCGGCGCGGCTCGCGCTCAGCGCTTCTACATCGACATCGGTGTCGTTCGCCAACAGGCTACCGACGTTATTGGCCACGGCGCCCTCGTTGATAGTGACATGACCGTTGCCGGCGCCGACAGAGCCATCCTGGTTCGCCACCGGCGCATCGTTGGCGCCGCTGACACGCAGGGTTACTGTAGCGGTATCGGTGTAACCCGCGTAGGCATTCTCCTCGATCGTGTAGGTGAAGGTGGTCGATCCAAACTCGCCGCTATCCAGCGACTCGAACTGGCCGTTAGGATTGAAGCGGTAGGTGCCGTCGCCATTGTCCTGCAGGCTGCCGCTCAAGCCGGCGGTATTGGTCGAATCCCAGGAAAAGGCGTCACCCTGGGTTTGTAAATCGTTAGTCAGTACGTTGAAAGTAGCCGATAGTCCGCTGTCTTCGCCCACGGTAATAATATTGAAATCGTTGACGGCATTCGGGTTTTGGTTGGTTACCGAAAAATTATAGGTATCGCAGGCCGCGTTGCCGTCGAGCGCACCGTCACTGCCGTCGTTATTGACCGGATTGACGCAGGCGTAAACGCGGTAGCTGCCCAGCGTTGCGGGCGCGGTCCAGCGAAAACTCCAACTGGTCCGGCTTTCGGCGGCCGTGTGTTGCAGTTCATTATTGGTCGGCGTGTTGATACCGGCACTCAGGCTGCTAAAAGCGGTGGTTTGTTTTACGTTGCCGGATACGCGGTAGATCGCAATGTTGAAACCGCGCCGCGTGCCACCGGTGCCGGTCAGGGTAAAGGTGGTCGAGAGCTGGTCATGAAATACCGAAACCGGTCCGCTGATATTCGCGGTCGCGGTAAATGCGGCCGGACTGGAAAAATGGCAACTGGTGCATTCGGAGGGATTTCCATGATAGCCGGTAATCGCGCCGCTGCCGGCTACCAGCTGTGCACGGGCAGCGTTTGTCATCCCCATAGCGGCGCTGACAATGACTCCTAGCATTATTATTTTTTTTAATCTCATTAATCTCGGCGATATCGAGAATATCGCTTAAGTGTAGTAGCTTGACGGAAAATACAATAAAATTTTTACTATGCGTTTGTGATCACATTCGACATTTAGGCCAAAATTCTCGCCTATATTGGCTAGAATCATTAAGTCCAATAAAAACAATCGGGTAAGAGTCTAATGAATAGCGATGACGAGCTGCATCCGGAGGATGCAAAACGCCGCGAATACCTGGTCAGTTTGCTGACGGTCGGCGCCTTTACGATGACACCCCTGCGGCCGTTGCAAGCCTTCTGGGGCAGCACCCCGACAAAACTTGGCGATGACAAGTCGATCTTCAGCCTCGAGGGCGAGGTGCGCGTGAACGGTCGGCGGGCTGATCTCGAAACCCGCATTAGCGGTGGCGATGTCGTCAAAACCAGTCGCGACAGCGAGGTGGTTTTCGCCGTCGGCAGCGATTCGTTTATCCTGCGCAGCAATAGCGAAATGGAAATCGAAGGCGGAGGTTTTTTCGTCGATACGCTGCGTATGTTAACCGGTAGCCTGTTATCGGTCTTCGGTAAACGCCAGCCGAACCAGTCGTTGACCGTGAACTCATCGACCGCAACCATCGGTATCCGCGGTACCGGGATATATATGGAATCCGAACCGGGCCTGACTTACCTGTGTACCTGCTACGGTCAGGTCGGGCTTTATTCGAATGAAGATTTAAACGATTCGGAATTAATCACTGCCACCCATCATGACGCGCCGAAATACATCACCGACAAAAAAGTGCGCAATAGCCGGATCCGCCCGGCGCCGTTTAAAAACCACACCGATGCCGAACTCAAATTGCTGGAAGCGATCGTCGGCCGCGAAGTACCCTTTGGCATCGAATCGGAGCTCTACAAGGGCGAACGCCGCGAATATTAAATCCGCGTATTTCGGAATCGATGCAGAGAGATTTTACTTTACGAATATCCAAATGCCGAGAGCAATTACTCTGTGTACATCCTAAGGCCGCTCGAGCGAGACCGGTTCGCCGGCCTGCTCGCTGCAAATTCGATTCAGGCAACTGAATAACTCTTCGCCGCTAGCTGCCAGTCGCCAGCATTCAGCGGCGACATCGAAATCGAAGTGGAAGCCGCCCGAGCGCGCCGCCACCCAGATCTGGGTCAAGGGCGCCTGCTTGTTGATAATGATTTGACTGCCATTGGCAAACTCCAGCGTCAGAATACCACCGGCGGTATCGTAATCGATGTCGACACCGCAGTCGTCGATAGCCTCTTCAACCGCGACCAGGGTCGCTTCGGCAAGCCGGTCAAAATCCGATTCATTCACTGCTCTCTCCTAATTGTTTGTGAGTACATTGTCTTACCGTCGACAAGATAAATCCAGCCGCGCGCTATCCGATATATAAGCCAAACGGTTACCGCCGGGAGCACCACATAGCCGATCAGAATCCAGGTGGTCAGCAGGCCCAGCAGAGTCCACAACAATCCATACCAGAAGGTGGCCTTTTGCCATCTGAAATGCGACTCGAGCCAGCTTCCGCGCACATCCTCGTCCTTGATGTAGTTGACGATCACGGCGAGTAACGAAGTAATCCCCCCGGTCACGAAGCCCAGCGCCAGCAGGATGTATATCGAGTAAGTGTATTTCTTGAGTTCTGCCTGCCGTTTTTCATCAAAAATCACGACCGATCTCCTAATAGCGCCTCGAATTCAGCCTGACCGAGAATCTCCACCCCCAGGGCCTCGGCCTTGGCAAGCTTCGATCCGGGGTTTTCGCCGGCGACCAGCGCACTGGTCTTGGCCGATACGCTGGCGCTGACCTTGGCGCCGCGCGCCTTTAGCAGACGGGCCGCTTGATCGCGGCTATAACCCTCGAGAGTACCGCTGATCACAAACGTTTTTCCCGCCAGGGTCTGCGCCTGCTGCGTGGCCTCGATTGCAGGCCAATCGATCCCGCTGCCGATCAATTTATCGACTACGTCCCTGTTTTTTTTCTGGTCGAAAAAGTGCCTGATATTCTCGGCCACCACCGGTCCCACATCTTCGACGCGCTGCAGGGTTTCGACATCGGCATCCATTATTTGCTGAAACTCGCCAAAATAAGCGGCCAATGACTCGGCGGTGGATTCGCCGACTTCGCGAATTCCGAGTGCGTATACAAATCGTGCCAGCGTGGTCTTTTTACTTTGCTGCAGCGCTTGCAGCAGCTTGTGCGCCGATTTTTCCGCCATGCGCTCAAGCCCGGCAAGCTGTTCCAGTTGCAGCTGATAAAGGTCCGCCACTGAGTCGATCAGTTTCTGCTCCACCATTTGCTCGACCAATTTATCGCCTAGCCCTTCGATGTCCATCGCTTTACGCGAAGCGAAGTGTTTGATCCCCTCCTTGCGTTGGGCGGCACAGACTAGCCCGCCACTGCAGCGAAAAGCCGCCTGCCCGGGTAGCTGCACCACCTCTGATTCGCACACCGGACAACGCTGCGGCATCCGCGGTCGTGGCAAATCTTCCTGGCGTTGATGCAGCACCGGCCCGACGACTTCCGGGATAACATCGCCGGCTCGACGCACTATGACCGCATCGCCGATACGGATATCCTTGCGCTTGATTTCATCCATATTATGCAAAGTCGCGTTGCTGACCATCACCCCGCCGACGGCGACCGGTTCAAGCCTGGCCACCGGGGTCAGGGCGCCGGTGCGGCCAACCTGAAAGTCGACATCGAGCAACCGTGTCATGACTTCCTGGGCCGGAAATTTGTAGGCGATTGCCCAGCGAGGTGCGCGCGACACGAAGCCGGCCTGACGCTGCAGCCGACTGTCATCGAGCTTGAACACCACGCCGTCAATGTCAAATGCCAGCTTGTCGCGCCGCTCGAGTATGCGGCGATAGTAATCCAAACAGGCGTCAATCGATTCGAGTAATTCGATCTGCCGACTTATCGGAACCCCGATATCGCGCAGGTATTGCATTTGCAGGAATTGTCCCGCCGGCAGTTCGGCGCCGTCGACGAGGCCGATGCCATAGCTGCAAAAAGTCAATGGACGACTCGCGGTAATGCGCGAATCCAACAGCCGCAAGCTGCCGGCGGCGGCATTACGCGGGTTGGCGAAAACCTTGCCGCCGGCTTCTTCCTGGCTCCGATTGAGCGCCCGGAATCCGGCAAGCTCCATATATACCTCGCCCCTGACCTCGATGCGTTCGGGCACTCCATCACCCAGCAATCGCAACGGGATGGACGCGATGGTACGCGCATTGGCGGTAATATTTTCACCGTTACGCCCATCGCCCCGGGTGGCCGCACGTTTTAATTCGCCGGCCTCGTAGAGCAGACTGATTGCAAGCCCGTCGAGCTTGGGCTCGGCGCAATAAGCCAAGGGCGATTCATGTTCCAGTTTTTCGCGTAACCGGCGATCGAACGCGAACATTTCCTCCTCGTCAAAGGCATTGTCTAGCGACAGCATCGCGACTTCATGCGCGACGGATTCAAAATGGCTGGCCGGTTCGGAACCAACCCGTTGCGTCGGCGAATCGGCACTGACGAGTTCAGGATACTCGCGCTCGAGTTGTTGCAAACGACGAAACAGCCGGTCGTAAGCCTGGTCGGTGACTATCGGAGCATCGAGTATGTAATAACGATGGTTATGTGCGTTTAATTCCTGCCTGAGTTTTTCAGCCTCGGCCAGAATAGCGGTGGCAACCGACATGACTCAAGCGCCCGATAATTCAGCTGAGCCGTTCACGTGCACTGCCAACATCGCTGATGGTTAGTAATTCCTGGCTCGATTTGTAAACTTTTACGTTTAGCATGCGCACCAGTTCATCAATTTTCTTCAGCATCGCTTCGTAGGCGAGGCGCGGATTATCGCAAACGTCGAGGTCGATGAAACAGTTTAAACCCAGCGTCGTGAAGTCGAGCTGCTCGAGCCCGGAAAAATCACCGGGCTCGCTGAGACTGGCAACTTGAAAGAAAACCTCGCCCTCTTCCCGATATTCGAGATATGCCTCATGGTTCAAATCAAGACCGGCCTGCGAAGCCGCGGCGTTAGCCTCTTCGCCGGTAATCAATCGGAAATCGCCGTGCCGTAAATGGTAACTTATCAGCTGTTCTTCGTCCTTGCCGGCGAGCGTCGGCGGCACAAAAATCTCGGGCTCCGGCTGGGTAAACGGCTCTAGCCGAGCCTCCTCGGCTGGGTTGATCTGAATTTCGTCCAGATTTTCCTCGGCCTCGTTATCCTGCAGTATGCGATTGAGATTATTGAGTTCGAAACGCAACTGCTCGTCTTCGACAAAGGCCGAATCGACTTCTTCACGGGTATAGGTTTCGATCGCGCTGCGTTTGCGCAAACGCGACTGGTGCTGACCAAAAAGATAGATTGCCAGCACCACCAGTAAGGCGATAACGACAAGAACCCATCTAAACGTGGTCGGGTCCATTACTGCACTCCGGCAAGGACCACCGCTTCGCCGACGTCAACCGAAACCAGGCGCGACACGCCGGGCTCATGCATAGTCACCCCGTTCAGTGTTTGCGCAATCTCCATGGTTAATTTGTTATGCGTAATCATGATGAACTGCACCTGCGTCGACATTTCCGCAACCATAGCGCAAAAACGACCCACATTGGCATCGTCCAGCGGTGCATCGACTTCGTCGAGCATGCAAAAAGGCGACGGGTTGAGTTCAAAAATAGCGAAAATCAGCGCCACGGCGGTTAATGCTTTTTCGCCACCGGACAACAATTGCAGATTGGTAATGCGTTTACCCGGAGGCCGTGCCATTATTTGCACGCCGGTATTCAATAAATCGTTTTCCGTCATTTCCAGATGCGCTTCACCACCACCGAAGAGCTTGGGAAACCTTTCGCTAATCCGGCTATTGACTTGGTCGAAGGTTTCCTTGAAGCGGTCCTTGGTTTCCCGGTCGATTTTACGAATGGCGTCTTCGAGCGTATCCAGGGCGGACAACAGATCCTGGTGCTGCGCGTCCAGGTATTGCTTGCGCTCGGATTGCTCCTGGTACTCTTCGATCGCCGCCAGGTTAATCGGACCCAGGCGCTCGATGCGTTTATTCAATTTTTCCAGGCGTCGGCTCCATTCCGCCAGCTCGGCATCGGCATCGAGATTCCGCTCTAATTGCGCGACATCCTGTCCCGATTTCTGCAATTGCTCCTCGATCGTTTTGCCACGGATTTTGGCTTCCTGTGACAGCATACGCTCCTGTTCGAGCTGATTACGCATTTCGTCGACACGCAACTGCCGACTACTGCGTTCAGCCTCGAGTTCGCGTTGCCGGTGGTCGAGCTCACCCACGGTTTTTTGCGATTGGTTGAGTTCCTGCTCATTCCGGTTGCGTAATTGCAGCAGTTCCTGCAGTCTGGATTGAAGTTCGACGATCGGGTCTTCGGCACCATTAATCGCGCTATCGAGCTCGGCGATACGTTTACTGAATTGTTTGTTTTGCAGCGCCACCCGATCGATATTCGACGCGGTCGCGCGCTGTTCCGATTCCAGCGCCTGCTGTTCGATCTGCTGTTGATGATTGCTTTCCCGGGCCTGCTGCAATGCGTCCCGGCTTGCGACCAAGCGTTGTTGCAATTGCGTCTTTTGTTGCAGCATGCCGGTTTCCAGTTCCGACATTTGCTCGATCTGCTGCAGAAAATCATTCCGTTTGGCGCTATTGGACTGCAACTCGTTGGAGTGTCCGGTTTTCAAATCCTCCAGTTCGGCCAGTTCGCTATGCAATTGCCGGCGCCGCGTTTGCACCTGTTCCGCATGACTTTGCCGATCGCGCAGCTGCTGCTGCAATTCGGCAAGCTCGCGCTGCAACTGCGCCAGCGATTTCTGATCCTGATCCCATTCCTGTTCGAGTCGCTGCAAACGATGGCGATCGCCGTCATAACGCGATTTCATCGCCACCGCAGATTGGGTGATATTGGTCAATTGGGTCCGAATCTGCTCGACTTCCTGGGCCCGCGCCAGCATGCCGGCGTGCGGATCCTCGTCGCCCAGTTGCAGGATCCAGTTGCCGCCGGCCCATAGTCCCTGCGGCGTAACCAGGCTTTCGCCCGACTTTAGCTGCGACCGCTTGCCGCGCAAATCGGCTAAATCCTGGCACAGGTAAATGCCCTCGAGCAAAGCCGTCAAATCGACTTCGCAATCGATAAAATCACTCAACCGGGGCCAGTTCCGTTCCAAGGGCCGCGCCGGCACGGGTTCGCAATCGAAAACCGATAGGTTGTGATTCGGCACCAATGCATCGGGTATCGCTTCTCCGGGTCGCACGCAGTAGGCGCCGAGAAATGATGACAACACGACTTCAAGCGCCTTGTCGATATTGCCCTTAGCCTTGATCAAGCCGGTCAGGCGTCGGCCCGAATCGACCTTATTGCGCGCCAGCCAGTCTTTGATTTCATCACTGGTTTCCGCCAACACGTGCTGCTGCAATGCTTCCAGGGAGCTCAACCGACCCCGTTGGGTTTGAACCTGATTACGTTTTTCGTCGAGCTGGCCGGAAAAAGTTTCGCAGCTGCTACGCAGCTTTTGAATTTCGTCGGCACGGGTTTGTCCCTGCGCCAGGGTAGCGGCATATTCCTCGGCGCTGGCCTCGACCCGGGCGTCGAGTTCGTCGAGTTCCTTGACCGCGGCAGACGCGTCGAGGGTATCGAGTTCCTGCTGCAAGCGCTCGCGCCGCTGGTCGGTATGTCCCAGCTGGCGTTCGATATGCTCGATACCGCGATTTTCGATCTGGGCGGCCTCGTGCACTTGATGAAATTCACGTCGAAACTGATCCCACAACTCCTGCCACTCTTGCATTTCTTCTTCGGCTTGGGTCAGTGTTGCCTGTTGTTGCCGCAAGCTGTCATTGCTAGCCTCGAGCACTGGTGAAACTGCCTTGAGCTTTTGCTCGAGCAGCCGTAGCCTGGCCTCGTCATCGGCCTGCATCTTGTTTGCTTTCTGCAGCGACCGCTCGAGGCCGGCAAGCTCCTGGAGATTGAGCTGGCGCAGATTCTTCTGGTGTTCGATCGCCTGTTCCTTACTCGAGATATCCGATCCGAGTTGGTAAAACCTCCCCTGCACTTGATTATGTTGTTCAGTTGCCTGGGTCAGCTTTTGACGGGCCTGCTCGATCTCGCGCTCGGTCTCGCGCAGGCCCGCGGTACGCTCCTCCATCGCGGTTTCAGCGCTGTCGAGTTTGTGCTTCTGGGTTTTGATTTCAGCGTCGAACAGCCGTTTCTGTAACAACAGGCTTTCGGCTTCGAGCTGGCGCTGTTCCTGTTTCAGCGACTTATACTTTTCCGCGGTTTTCGATTGCCGATCGAGCCGGGTCAATTGCTTGTCGATCTCTTCGATCAAATCGATCAGACGATCGAGGTTTTCGCGCGTATGCCGGATTCGGGTCTCGGTTTCGCGACGTCGTTCCTTGTATTTAGAAATCCCGGCCGCTTCCTCGAGATAAACCCGCAGTTCATCGGGCTTGGCGTCGATGACCCGGCTCACCATGCCTTGCTCGATTATCGAGTAGCTGCGCGGACCGAGCCCCGTGCCGAGAAAAATATCGGCAATATCGCGCCGGCGGCAGCGTGTATTATTCAGAAAATACTTGGACTTCCCAACCCTGGTAGCGATTCGTTTGACCGAGATTTCATTATACTTGGCGTATTCTCCCGTCACGCGGCCGTCTGAATTATCGAAAACCAGCTCTACCGAAGCCTGCCCCACCGGCTGACGGCCTGAAGATCCGCTAAAAATGACATCCTCCATCGACTCGCCCCGCAGGTTCCTGGCCGAGGATTCACCCATGACCCAGCGCACCGCATCGATAACGTTCGATTTACCACAACCGTTGGGACCTACAATGCCGGTGATATTCACCGGAAAAGCGATTTTGCTCGGGTCGACAAACGACTTGAAGCCGGCAATTTTTATTTGACTGAGACGCATTCGAGCGGGAAATTCCAGGGTAAATTTTTGCCGGCAGATTATACCATCTGAGATAACCGCCAACAGTATTTCGCCGCAAATAATTGCCTATTCCGCGCACCGCTATATAATGGCGCGCCGCGGCCCGCAAAGCAGCGTCCGCCCGTACAACACGTGAACCGAACCTATGAGCTCAGAACCTTCAAAATCGCTGGATACGTTTGATAATCCGAATCCGGAACGCGACTACACAATTCATATCGATACGCCCGAATTCACCTGCCTGTGCCCACTCACCGGACAACCGGATTTCGCCAATATCGACATCGCATACGTACCCGATCAGCTATGCCTGGAACTGAAGGCACTGAAATTGTATTTCTGGTCTTATCGCGACCAGGGCGCGTTTCACGAAGCCGTCACCAATCAAATTCTGTCCGACCTGATCGCGGCGGTGGCGCCGCGTTTCATGCGCATCAATGCGGAGTTCAACGTGCGCGGTGGTGTGTATACCCGCGTCGCCGTTGAACATCGCGCCAGCGGCTGGATCGCGCCCGAGCCGGTCGATCTACCCTAGGCTCGGGTACTAATGTTTACCGATATCGCGACAGGTACCCGGGCGCTGGCGCGCGCTTTTAACCTACTCAGGCAGCCGGGCGTGCGGCCCTACGTGATAATTCCACTACTAGTGAATATCCTGCTATTTGGCGCCTTGATTTGGTATGGCTACAGCCTGTTCACGCCCTTCGTCGCCTGGCTGATGTCCTTCGTGCCCGGTTTCCTGGATTTTGTCGAAACCCTACTCTGGCTGTTCTTCGGTGTGCTGGCGGCGGTAACCCTGTTTTTTGCTTTCACCCCGGTAGCCAATATCGTCGCCGCACCCTTCAATGCGCTAATGTCGGAAAAAATAGAAGCCCAGCTGACCGGGCGGCCTCTCACCTCCGATATTAGTTTCATGCGCATGGCAATCGACGCCATCGGCTCGCAGTTGCGCAAGCTGGCGTACATCGTGCTGTGGGCGTTGGCCCTGTTTCTGGTCAGCCTGATTCCGGTAATTAATTTTATCGCGCCAGTGCTGTGGGTGATATTCGGTTCGTGGCTGTTATCGCTCGAATATTTTGATTACCCAATGGGTAATCACGACCTCGTCTTCGCCGAACAGAAACGCCGCCTGGCCGAACGCCGCGGGCTCTCGCTCGGTTTCGGCGGTGGCGTCATGATCATGACCAGCATCCCGATCGTCAATTTCTTCGCTATGCCGGTCGCCGTCGCCGGCGCTACCCTGCTTTGGGTCGAGCAGTTTCAGGCCTCAAAATCTGAATAGCCGGGAGGTCTAGCGCTTGGCCGGCTTGCCGGCGTTCGGCTGCGGGGAGAATATCCATGCTGGGCCAAATTCCGCTGCCGAGGGCCGCGCCGTATTCGGGCATACCGGCGGCTATGGTCGATTGACGACTGGTTTCATAGTCGTAATCGAGTTGCTGCCAACTGATATTTAACCCGTCAACCCGGGGATCGATTAGCATATACCAGCCGTGACGTCCGCCATCGTTGGCCGGCATACCGATGACACCTGCGTTTAACCAATAGTTGGTCTCGAGCCGCTGCCCGAAGGGAATCCCGCAATGACCACCGATGATAGCGTCGACCCCGGCTTGCCTGATATGCGCCAGCTTGGAGGCGCTGTCCTGCGATGCGAACACGAACTCATTGATGCTCGACGGACTGCCGTGTAGGGTCCTGCAGCGGATGCCGGATATCTCGAAATCGATGTAACGCGGTAGCGCTTGCATCCAGCGCCGCTGTTCCGCCGTAATGCGCCGATCGGCGTAGCGGTACCAGGTGACCGCGAGCACGGAACAGTTGCTGCCAGCCTCGAAACCACAGCCGCAATCGGGTTCGCTGAACGCCAACGATTCTTCGCAGTTGCCCATAACCACGTGAATGCCCCAGTCACGTATCGTATCCAGCGTTTGACCGGGTTCGGCACAGTAGGCAACCAGGTCCCCGGTACAAATCACGCGCTCGGCGGAAATCCCGAGATTCTCCGCACGCCGTCGCATCGCGATGGTGGCCGCGAGGTTGCTGTAGGGGCCGCCAAAAATCAGTAGCTTGTCCAGAATTTTTCCGAGGTCAGACATTTTTATCCAGAAATATTATCGATGTTTGCGGCTATTGCAGTATTCCATTCGATCGGCAAATGCCAAGCCCTAATCCGACCTTGACCAGACTTAAAAAGTTCGCATACTGCTTGCCTAATCAATTGGTTCAAGGCTTTAGTCACTTGCGCATAGCCCTGCTGTTAATACTGTCGCTCACTCTGATTCCGGCCGCGGCGCAACCCCGCCAATCGCTGGTGCCCGGCGGTATCGCCGTAATCGAGCTCCGGCAGGACGACCCCCGCGATTTCCGATTTCGCGGCAAACCCGTGCTGGTGACCCGCATCGACGGCGTGCCAAAAGCGTTGGTAGGCTTGCCGTTAAATCTGAAACCGGGCGAGCATTTTATCGAAGCGCAACTGTCCGGCGGTGTGCACAAAAAATTCTTCCAGGTCGCAGACAAGAAATATTCGACCCAGCATATTACCGTAACCGACAAACGCAAGGTCAATCCCTACGCCAGCGATATGAATCGCATCCTGGCCGAGAAGGCGCGCAAACAAAAGGCTCGCAATCGGTATTCGAACACACCGGTCGACGTCGATTTTCTGCTACCGCTAAGCGGTATCCGAACCGGCAGTTTCGGGCGCCGGCGTGTATTCAACGGCCAGCAGCGCAGACCGCACAGTGGAATGGATATCGCAGCGGCTTCCGGAACCCCGATAGTCAGTCCCAGCGCGGGCAAGGTAATCGAGCTCGGCGATTTCTTTTTCAGCGGCAACCTGGTTTATATCGATCACGGTAAAGGCCTGATTTCGATGTTTGCTCATCTGAGCGCCATCGACGTCGAAATCGGCGAAAAAATCGAAAAAGGCCAGGTCGTCGGCAAGGTCGGCGCCACCGGCCGCGTTACCGGACCGCATCTGCACTGGAGCCTGGGATTGAACGGGACCTGGATCGATCCCGCTTTGTTCCTCACCGACTGACTAGCCCGCAGGCTAGAATGTCAGGCGTATGCCTAAATGGATGTTATCGTCGTCGGCGTCATAATCGCCACCGTCGACCTCGAATTCCAGATGGCGCAATCCGATAAAAGCAACGGTTTGCGGCAAGGCTTCAATTTGAAAACCGATGGTGTAATCGATTACTTGCTCGGTATCGGCAAAGCTCGTGATTTCGGGCGCATAGTAAGCTTCCAGGTAGGCCACCATCGGCGTGGTGCCGGCAATGGTATACCTGACCTGCCCACCGATACCAAATGCAAAGATGTCCTGGTCGGGGTCGTCGAGCTGACCGAGATAAGCTTTGACACCGACGCCGAAAGTCAGCGGATTTTGCTCGGACGCCTGGCGCACCTGCAACAGGCTGGCCTGCGCAATGAAATCGCTATCTTCGTTGTAAAACAAACCCAGGGCCAAATCGGATCCGCCCCAGCCGATTAGGCTGGAATCCGAGCGAAACGTAAACTGTGCCGTTTCCTTACTCAAGGCGGCTTCGAAATCGTTGGCGTTGGCTGTCGACATAACCGCTGTGCAAAGCAGGCAAAAAGAAATCAGACAGAACTGTTTCATGGTATTACCGAGCTAAAAAAGTCGCGCAATCATAGCATAAGGATTGGCGCGAATGCGCTGCCAAATCGCTATTTTAGAATTAGTTAAGAAAGCTCTGAAAATTCATCTCGAATTGTCACGGTACGGAGAATCGAAAACGTAATTCTCGCTTCTCCTGCATTTTTCAATGACTTGCAGTCATTGAAAAATGGCGGCACTGGGCTGCCTCAAGGGCGGGAATATCTACTGTTCGTAACTGTTGAACAAGGGTGTGACCGGCGCCGGCTCGTCGACAACGGGCGTATCCAGCCAGCGAATAATCGGCGCCCACTGTTCCTTGTCGACCTTGTTGCGGGAAGTCGAAATTTCCTGCACGCCGATACCCAATTCGATCGCCTTGGCGTAGAGCTGCGTATCCCGCAGGCTGGAGATGAACGGAATGTTCAAACTGAATAGAAACCGCTCCAGCGAATGATACATCAGCGTGTTTTTTCGGACCCGGTTCGCCACCACTGCCAGACGGATCATTTTCTGGCGCGCCCTGCCGGTCGTCAGCAAGGCCTTGATGAAATGCGCCGTGGCATGGATATCGATCGGCGACGGTAACACCGGAATCAGCACCGAATCGTTTTGCTGAAACAGAGTAGATAGTTCGGTTATATCGGATCCGGCCGGAGAATCAATGATAGCAACGTCGGTTTCCGGCGGCACCCGCAGTTGAAAAGACCGTGTCAGGCGATGATCGGAGTTTTTCGATGCATCTACCCCGGTAATTTTGGCGATATCTTCCGGGCGTCGATTAATCCACGCCAGCGACGAACCCTGGGAGTCGTGATCGAACAGGCGCACATTCTTACCCAGGCGCGCATAATGCGAGGCGATATTGGTGGTAAGCGTCGTCTTACCACATCCGCCTTTGGCGTTGGTCACCATGATGCGCTGTAATCCCATGGAATTAAAGTCTATGTCTAAAAAGTTGCTTTTTTCGAAATATTTGCGTTTTTTTAGTCGTTTTTCTACCTTTATCTCATTTATTGCGCTTTTTAGCACGCTTTTTATCGGCAAAAGGGTTGTTACCCGACTTCAACTCCAGTCGCAACGGCGTGCCCTTGAGTTTTAGTTTGGTGATAAAAAAGTTACTCAGGTAGCGCAGATAAGCCTCGGGCAAGTGCTGGGTCCGGTTACCATGAATGACGATCACCGGCGGATTGCGGCCACCTTGATGGGCATAGCGCAGCTTGACGCGCCGCCCATGATGCAGCGGCGGATTGTGCTTGAACACCGCCTCCTCCAGCAAATCGGTCAGGTAACGGGTGTTCAAATCCCGGCAAGCCGAAGCATAGGCCCGGTCAACCGCGGCCATTAGTTCGCCGACACCGGTGCCGTGCCTGGCGGAGATGAAATGCTGCTCCGCAAAGGATGCAAATGTGAGTCGGCGTTGCAGTGTGCTGCGATTCCGGTCGCGTTGATCGGCGTCGAGACCGTCCCATTTGTTGATTGCGATTACGAGCGCACGCCCGGCGTCGATGGCGTAGCCCATCAGAGTCAGGTCTTGATCGGTAAGCCCATCGCGCGCATCGACCACCACAATTACGACCTGCGATTTTTCGATTGCCTCGAGCGCTTTGATAACGCTGAACTTTTCAACCGCCTGGTGAACCTTGCCGCGGCGTCGCACACCGGCGGTATCGATCAGGGTATAGGGCTTGCCGTGCCGCTCGAAAGGTACCGCTATGGTGTCCCGGGTTGTGCCCGGTTGATCGAAGGCTACCACGCGCTCCTGCCCGACCAAGCGGTTGATGAGCGTGGACTTACCCACATTGGGGCGACCTATGACCGCGATCGAAGGCCCGAAATCGGCAACGACCGGTTCCATCTGCGCCGGATAGGGTGCGAGTAGCTCATCGAGTAAAGCACCGCTGCCCTTGCGGTGCGCGGCGGATATCGACTGCAGGCGATCGAATCCCAGAACATAAAAGTCAGCAGCGGCCTGATTCTGATCGAGACCATCGACCTTGTTAACCACCAGGTGGCAGGATTTGCCTGATTTGCGCACCAGGTCGGCGATTAGGCGATCGCCACTGGTCAGGCCATCATGCGCATCAACCAGGAAAACCAGTTCGTCCGCCTCTTCCATGGCGAGTCTGGTCTGGCGCGCCATCAAGTCGTCCAGATCCTGTTTTTCGCCGCTAAGACCGCCGGTGTCGACTACGATAAAAGTCTTGTCGGCGCGCTCGCCGACCCCATATTGACGATCGCGCGTCAAACCGGGTTGGTTGGCGACGATTGCGTCACGACTGCGGGTAAAAACATTGAAGAGCGTAGATTTTCCGACATTAGGTCGGCCAATCAACGCAATAACTGGAATCATGGTTGCGGCGAAACCGAGGCCAGCAGGCCATACTTGTCCAAGGTCACGACCGCATCTTCGCGGATGAGCGGCTGCACGTAACTTCTCGCCGCCCCGATGCGGATTCGGCCGACCAGTTTGCCATCGCTACGATTGAACCAGTGCAGGTAACCATCGAGATCCGCCACGACAACCCGGTCTCCGATTATCGAAGGCGCGGTTATTTTGCGCGCATGCAGGACATCCTGTTTCCAGAAGGCCGAACCGGTACGGCGATCGATCGCCCACAAGTCACTATTTTCGGCGCTAAGATACAAGGCATCTTGGTCAATCGCAATCGACTGAAAACTCGAGAACTCGCGCGACCAGAGCAAGTCCCCGCTGACCGCCTGCACCGCCGCCAAACGCCCCTGAAAAGAGGCCACGTAGATAATACCGTTGCGCAGCACAAACCGGCCATCCAAATCAACCAGTCGTTCAACTTCGGAACGACCGCTGGGGACGCTTATGGTCGATTCCCATCTGACTTCGCCATCTCTGCGATTGTAGGCAATCAGCTTACCGTCATCGAATCCGGCAATAACCAGGTCTTCGTGAACCAGCGGCTCGCTGTTGCCGGTTAAAGACAACACCGGAACGCGCCGCGAGACTTGCCATTGCTGACTACCATCGGTGATCGACAGACTGCGTAATTTTCCGTCGACGCTGCGCACCAGCAGCTGGTCATCGTCAAGCACCGGGACCGCGCGTATTTCACTGTCGATGCGAATCTTCCATTGCGCCTGCAGTCCGTCCCCTGACAGTCGGTAGGACGCGATATCACCGTCGCGGGACGTCACAATGAGCCGATTACCGCGCCCGCTTAGACCCGCGATGGCCGGCAGCTCGGTTTCATAGCGCCACAAGCTCGTGCCGTAGTTCGCATCGACACAGACGATTGAGCCCGCGGTATCGATACTGTAGATCCGATCGCCGAGCTGCAATGGCCGCAATCGGTAGGAGGCGGAATTGTTAGCGGCCTGGGTATCGACTTCCCAGTTAACGACCAGCGTCAACTTGTCTTCGATTTTGGTCAGCGCTGCAGGCGCTTCGCTGTTATCCGTACCGGATGAACAAGCTGACAGCAATCCTGCCAGGATCCAGCTCGCCGGTATGAGCGCTGATTTCAATTCGGGGCACCCAGATCGTCGAGCTTATGTTGTAAAAAAGTGGGATCAGCAGCTCCGAGCTTGGCTGTTTGAGCACTGCGATAGGCTTCGATCGCCTGTGCGGCCTTACCCTGTTGCGCATAGGCATCGCCGCGTAATTCGGCGACCAGGGCGAGAAACTCTTCCGGAAATTCCGCGTCTAGGGTAGTCAAAGCCTGGTCGATTTTCCCATTGTGTATTTGCATTGCGGCCAGGCGCGTACGCCCGACGTAGGCGAGCGGCTTTTGTGCAGCGCTGCCAACCACCTGTTGCAGGGCTGACTCTGCCAGATCGAATTCACCATTTACAACATGGCTCTTGGCCAACGCCAACTGCGCCATCAAGGCGTAATCGGTGGAAGCGTATTGATCGATCAAAATCGCGGAATGTTGCTCTACCGATTGATGGTCGCCCGCTTCCAGCGCGGTAATCATTTCGCTAAAGTGACCCGAGGCTTCGACCGCGGCCGTTTCCTGCACGTGATTCCAATAGTTATACCCGCCGATGCCGCCGACGCCGAGGATGATCCCCAACACAATCGAAAGGCCGTTTTCTTTCAGCCAGGCTTTTAATTGTTCGACCTGTTCTTCTTCGGTTTCCATTTAAACTCTCTAGTTGCTACCCAGTAACGACGCCATGCGCGTGACTAATTCGGTTTGTAAGATTTCGTCCTGCGGGCGGTCTTCGCGTAAAAATTTCAGCGCCACGGTACCCGCCTCAATTTCAGCCTCACCGAGTATCAGCGCAAAGCGCGCACCCGACTTATCGGCTTTACGCATCTGGCTTTTAAAACTGCCGCCGCCCGCGTGCACGACCAGCCGCAATCGCGGCATGCGGTCGCGCATGGCTTCCGCCAACTGATGGGCACGGGCAACGCCGTTCGCGCCGCGCATCAACAGGTAAACGTCGCAGTCGGCGGCGGCACGAGCCTTACCCTGATCGATCAGCATCGAAACCAGCCGTTCGCTACCCATCGAAAATCCGGCGGCGTAGTTAGGCTTGCCGCCGAGTTGCTCCACCAGACCGTCGTATCGGCCGCCGCCGCAAACCGTACCCTGTGCACCCAGCGTTTCAGTCACCCATTCAAAGACCGTGTGACAATAATAATCGAGCCCGCGCACCAGGCGCCGATTCACCTGATATGGGACCCCGGTTTTGTCCAAAATATCCGTCAATTCCTCGAAATGATCGCGCGACTCTTGATCGAGGCTATCCTTGAGCACCGGCGCCGCCTCGATCAAGGCCTGCATCTCGGGGTTTTTACTATCCAGAATACGCAGTGGATTGGTTTCCAGTCGGCGCCGGCTGTCATCGTCCAGCGCTGTCGAATGATCGCGCAAATATTCAACCAGAATGCCGCGAAATCGACGCCGGCATTCACTGCTGCCGAGGCTATTGATCTGTAAGTCGATATCGTCGAGACCGAGCCGTTTCCAGAAACGAGCCGCCAACAGTATCAATTCGGCCTCGATATCGGCGCCGGCGATGCCCATGGCTTCCGCCCCCAGCTGGTGAAATTGTCGATAACGCCCCTTTTGCGGGCGCTCATGTCGAAACATGGGCCCGCAATACCACATCCGATGTTGTTGATCCTGCAGCATTCCGGCCTGTAAACCGGCGCGCACCACGCTCGCGGTATTTTCCGGGCGCAGGCTCAAGGAATCGCCGTTGCGATCAACGAAACTGTACATTTCCTTTTCGACGATATCGGTGACGGCACCGATCGAACGGGCGAACAAAGCCGTTTTTTCGACGATCGGGGTTCGAATTTGACAATAACCGTAGGATTCCGCCAGCGCCCGATACTCGTCCTCGAGCTGGTGCCAGACGGGCATGTCTGCGGGCAGAATATCGTGCATTCCGCGAATAACCTGTAGTAACTCTGCCACGCCGGATCTCTTTTTATTCACCTATTTTGAGACGCGCGGTATTATCATCCCGGATTCGGTTAATAAAATCGATTTCGGCACCGTTGATCTCGATTTCGACACCATGGCCGTTGCCGAGGAAAACCGAGAAGGGCGCGGCACCGGTTAATTCCAGCACCTGACCGGCCCGCAATAAATCGTAAACCATCTGATAATCGGTGCTGTCCTTGATGTCGGTCCAGGTATCGGCATTCACCCGAATGCGTAGCTTGTCCGAACCGCTGGGAGCGATCAGACCTGGGAAATCCTCGTTGAGTGCGGCGGCTGCCGGCGCCACGCCGGAAGGCTCGTCTGCGCTGGTCGCGTTAGATTCCTCTTGCTGCATCGCTGCAGACTGGTCCGTCGTAGCCGGTTGATCGGCTGCGACAGCCGCTTCAATTTCGAGCGGCTCGGCAGCGACGGCCTGGCTTACCACGGCTTCGACTTCAGCCGGCATTTGCGTGTCGGGCTGCGGCGTACTGGCCGCGCTCGGCTCGGTTGTTTCGAGCAGCGTTTCCGAAGCAGCCTCGATTTCACTGCCGGCGCGTTGCGTATCGGCCTGAATAACGGAATCGGAACTCGAGCCCTGGGTATCGAGCGAAATTGTCGACTCGTCATTTTGTCCCTTGTTCCACCACCAAGCCGCCAGTAGCGCCGCCAGCACCAGGATAACCAGATAAGTCGTCCATTTGATACGGGCATCGGCGACCGACAATTCGGGGATCGTGTTACTGGTCGTGGATATCGGCGGATCTTCTTCAGAGTAAAAATCCGTATATTGCTGGATCATATCGTCTTCTTCGAGTGCAACGATCCGGGCATAGGCTCGCAGATAGCCTTTTACGAAAATCGGCGCGCTGATTTCTTCAAAGTTGTTTTCTTCTATGGCCTCGAGAATACTAGCGCTTAAGTGCATACGGGAAGCAACGTCCTCCAGCGACAATCCCTTTTGTATCCGCGCGGCCTGCAGCCGTTCGCCCGGACCGATACCCGTCGGCCGAGACTCGTTTAACGTGTTGTCGTCCACTACCGCCATGTTATTTAAATTTCAGCCAGTCCTGATATTCACGCGAATCCGGGAACTCCGTCGCCAATCTCTGGCTCAGCTCGGAAACGTCGGCGTCGCTGGCTAGCTCGAGGGTGTTGCGGATTGCCAGCCACAGGCTTTTGGCGCTGGCCCGCGCTACCAGGTGATAGCGATCGAGGTAGATTTTGGCATTGCCGTATTCGGCCTCGTTGAACTGCAGCTCTCCCATCGTCAATAGTGCCGGTGAAAAATCACTTTTTGCCGCCAGCGCCTTACTCAGGTATCGCTCGGCCGGCTCTTTCAGATTAACCTTCAACAGGCAGATCGCCGCGTTGGTATAGGCAAACTCCGGCGTGTTATATAGGGGATTTTTAACCGCCGCCATAAAATAGTTTTCCGACTCGAGTTCGCGCCCATTGCGGCACAGGAAAGCGCCGTAATTGTTGTTGGCCTGCGAATCCTTGGGATTCAGGCTGGTCGCCCTTTTATAATGATACTCGGCCGTGTCGAGTTGCTGCAGCCGGTCCTGCAAAATGGCGTAGGCATTGTGGGCCGCCGCGGATTTCGGATCCTGACGCAACGCCTTGGTCAATTTCTCGCTGGCGAGTTCGAGATTGTTTTGCTGCAAATAGCCGATGCCCAGTTGCACATTGATGGCGCTCGCTTTTTCGTTTTTGTCTTTGCCCGGGTCTACCGTTACGCAGGCCTGCAACAGCAGCAATAACACCATTGCGATAATTTTTTCAGTGCGCAAGCGGCACCCCTTTGATCTCGTTGAGGCTTAGTTGATACCGGGCGCTGCGTCGGCTACGATCGTGGAAAGCGCCTACCAATTGTCCGCAGGCGGCATCGATATCGTCGCCGCGCGCGCGCCGGGTCACGGTCACAATTCCTTTTCCCGCGGTATAGTCCCGGAACCGATCGATGGCGGCCTGTTCCGAGCAGCGATAAATGGCATGTGGATAGGGATTAAAGGGTATTAAGTTCAGCTTGCAGGGTATGTCGCCGATCAAGCCGACCAGTTGACGGGCGTGCTCGAGGCTGTCATTGACACCGTCCAGCATCACATACTCGAAGGTGATCTTGCGGCTCTTGTAGCCGTCGATGTAACTATGGCAGGCCTGCAACAGTTCGCGGATGGGATACTTGCGATTAAGCGGCACCAATTGGTTGCGCAGCCGATCGTTAGGCGCATGCAAGGATACCGCAAGCGCGACGTCGGTAACCTGTTCCAGTTGGCGCATTGCCGGTACTATACCGGCGGTGCTAATGGTGACCCGGCGCTTGCTCAAGGCATAACCGAAGTCATCACACATCATGTCTACCGCCGCGATGACGGCATCAAAATTCAACAGGGGCTCGCCCATTCCCATCATCACGACATTGGTAACCCCGTGCCGGTATCCTTGCGCGAGCAGGCTGTGGTGCGCGAAATGCAATTGGGCAATGATTTCGGCCGTGGTGAGATTGCGATTAAAACCCTGTTTGGCGGTCGAGCAAAAACTGCAATTCAAGGTGCAGCCCAACTGCGAAGAGATACACAGGGTCATACGCGATTTTTCTGGAATCAAGACGCATTCGATGGCGTTGTCGCTGTCATCGACGCTCAGCAGCCATTTTCGCGTGCCATCCGCCGATTGCTGCTGGGTTAGAATGCGCGGGCCTTCAATACGGCAATTCTGCTGCAAAAACGCGCGCAAGTGCTTCGACATATCGGTCATCTGGGCGAAATCGGTCACCCCGCGTTGATGTACCCATTGCATCAATTGCCTGGCGCGAAACGGTTTTTCCCCGTTGGCGACAAAAAACGCCTCGAGCGCGGCTCGATTGTAATCGAGTAAGTTGATTTTTGCGGTCACCGACATCGGATTGAATTCAGGTACTCTGGTTCAGTCAATCAAGATACCCCGGCCATGACTAGCAGCCGGGTCAAGCGACGAATTTTACGCATAAATCAAGTCCAGTAGAAGTGAAATGCTTCCTCTTGGCGGGTATTTGCCGGCATTTGTCATAATTTTGCGGTAAAACAGCTTGTTAGGCCGGGGTAGCCGGATATAATTCGCGTTTTTACCGGTCAAACGCGACCGTCAACCCCCAGATGCTCTTTACCGAAACCCGCGGAAACGACGGCACTCGCGATGCCAGCGTCAGCTTTGCTGCGGCGCTCCTGTCACCGATTGCCTCATTCGGGGGGATTTACAGTCCCGCCGGACTCAATCCAATCGCGGATGATTTTCTGTCCCGCCATTTAAATAGCGATTACCAGGCAATGTCGCTGGCATTGCTGCAGCATCTCGCGATCGATATCCCGGCACCGGTACTGCAACAGGCGCTCGCGCTGTATCGCCGCTTCGACGACGCCAGTGACCCGGCGCCGGTAGTAAAAATCGATCACAATTTATTTGTCAGCGAGCTCTACCACGGCCCCACCCGCGCCTTCAAGGACATGGCATTACAGCCTTTCGGCCTGATTCTGTCGGAACTCGCCCAGCGCCAAAATCAGCAATTGCTGGTTCTGACCGCGACCAGCGGCGATACCGGCCCGGCGGCGCTGGAGACTTTTCGCAATCGCGCCAATATTCGCGTTGTCTGCCTTTACCCGAATGGCGGCACTTCCGACGTTCAGCGCCTGCAAATGGTCACCGAAGCGGCAAATAATCTGAAAGTCATCGGCATAAATGGCAACTTCGACGACGCGCAGTCCGCGCTTAAGTCGTTGCTGGCTTCGCCGACTTTCAAGCAGCGCCTGCAGGACCTGGATATTTCGCTATCGGCGGCGAATTCGGTCAATTTCGGGCGCATCATCTTTCAGATGCTGTACCAGTTTCATTCCTATCTGTCCCTGGTTCGCCAGCAGGAAATCAAGCTCGGCGATGAAGTCGTATTACATATTCCGAGCGGTAATTTCGGCAACGCGCTGGGCGCTTACTATGCCCGCCGACTAGGGCTTCCGGTGGCCAGAATCGTCATTGCCTCGAACGCCAACAACGTGCTCACCGAGTGGATCGATAGCGGACGCTACGATCTCAGCAAACGCGAGCTGATTGCCACCACCTCGCCGGCGATGGACATTCTCAAATCATCCAACGTCGAGCGTGTGTTATTCGACTTGTTCGGCGCGGCGCGCACGCGCGAGCTGATGCAACATCTCGACGAGAGCGGCTGGTACCAGCTCAGCGCCGAGGAACATGATCAAATTAAAGCCGTATTCGCCGCCGACTATTGCACCGATGAGGAAAGCATGGTGTTCATCAAGCAGTCATTCGAGCAGGGTTACCTGCTGGACCCCCATACCGCCACCTGTTTCAAAACCTGCCGCTCTGCCGCGTTTGCGCAGCAGGTAAATATCATTTACTCGACCGCCGAGTGGACCAAGTTTGCAGCGGTTATCGATGCGGCAATCAACGGTAATCGAGGACATACCGATCAGGCCGCGCTGGCTTCGATTGCGGCCAGCGCCAACATCGAAGTACCGGCGGGAATCGCCGCGCTGTTCGATAAACCGGTAATTCATCCTGCCGTGGTCGAAAAACAGGAAATAGAAGGCGAAATTTTGAAGTTTCTCGAATCCTAAGCTTGCCGATCCATCCCATTGCCGATGCGCGCGGCGCTATCCTGGCCGAATTTCGTAGTGATTGCGGGCCTAGCCCGCATAGCTCAGGTTTCCGGCGCAAGCCCCGCCTCGGTCCAACGCATTACCAGTAACGCAATCAGGCCTAAAATCGCAAACCCGAGCACCAGCGGCAGCACCGTGTTGTCATAAGCGTTTGCCACGATAACACCAAATACGACCGAGATCAGCGTCGAAATCGAGCCCACCACGGCCGACCCCAGGCCGGCAATATTGCCCAGGGGCTCCATCGCCATGGCGTTCAGATTTCCGAACAGAACGCCGAAACAGAAAAACACAATCAGCAAGTACAGCATCAGCAGGTACAAATTTGGGTGCCCGTCGAAAATGAGGGCCAATAGGGAGAAGGGAAAAGACAGTAGGCAGATCGCCGACAACGCAATTCGCGACAGCCGTCGCATTCCGAAACGCATGACCAGGCGCGCATTGACCAGCGAAGCGCAGCCAATCGCAGCGGCGAGAACCCCGAAGTACAGTGGAAACAGTTCCTGCAGCTGGTACTGCACTTGAAATATTTGTTGCGAACTGCTGAGGTAGCCGATAAAAGCGCCAAACACGAGCCCCATCGTCAGAGTGTATCCGAAGGCCGCGCGCAGGCGCAAAATCCCCCGGGTGTCATGGATCAGCTGCGCCACGGAAAATGTGATGCGCTTGTCCCGCATCAAGGTTTCAGGCTGACGCTGCCAAAACCATACCCCGACCGCCACGATCAAGCCGAGAAACATGACGAAGATAAGGCGCCAGTCGGCGATCAATAAAATACCCTGACCCACTGCGGGAGCAAACACCGGCACCAGGATGAATACGGTCATGACGAAGGACATAACCCGCGCCATTTCGCGGCCCTTGAAGCAGTCACGCACCAGTGCAATCGAAACGATACGCGGTCCGGAAGCACCCAGTCCTTGCAGAAAACGCCCCAATAGCATTTGGGTGAAATCGAGCGCGAGAATCGATAACAGGCAACCGGCGGCAAACAGCAACAATCCAGACAGGATGGCGGGACGTCGGCCAATGGAGTCCGACAAGGGTCCGAAAAAGATTTGCCCGATCCCCATACCCGCAAAAAATACCGTGATTACATACTGGCTGTCGTTGATACGAATTACGCCCAGGTCGGCCGCTATATGAGGCAAGGCCGGCAGCATTGCATCGATCGACAGCGCAACCAGTGAAATAATCAACGCAATCAATATTACGAATTCAGTAAATCCCAGGGCTTTGCCGGAGTCAGCCTGCGGATTCATTATGCCTCGTTTGGCGGCGGTCGAGCGGGTGACAAATCCATCATCAGACAACTGGCACTGTCTGGGCAGAGCGAACTGAACTGTTGGGTTGCCGCAATGGCCGCGGGCACGCTTGCTCGCGTCACATGCTCGAATCCGAGGTTATCGAAGTAGCCCGCGGCGGTCTCGGTCAGAAGGTAAATCGCAACATAGCCTTGCGAACGCGCCCGTTCCAGCAAAAACTCCGAAATCGAGCGCGCCAGGCCACGGTCGCGATAGTGCGGCTTGACCACGATCGAGCGCAACAGCGAATAGTCGGCCGCCGCCTGCAGCCCGCCGGCGGCAATCAATTCATCCTGGTCAAAAATACCGCAAAACAAATTTTCCGGCAGAGCGCAATCCTCAGCCGGCAATCCGTTGCCGATTAACAATGCTTCGAGTTGATCCAGGTACCCGGTTTGCAACCAAACTATCGGACCAAGCGGCATATTCCCCGAACCCCCGATTCAATCGCCATCCAGGGTCTCGACCCGAATCCGGTGGACCTTCCCATGCACCACGTCGAGCTCGGTTATTGCGGCAATGGCGTCATCCATCTGTTGCTCTCGAATCTTTTGCGTCAGCATGATAATCGTCGCCCGCGTAACTCCGGATTCGGGTTCTTTTTGCAAGATCGCCTCGATTGAAATATCGTTATTACCCATAATGCGGGTGATCTCAGCCATCACGCCCGGGCGGTCGTCGACCCGCATGCGTAGGTAATAAGCGGTTTGAATTTCGGCAATCGGCAATATCGGAATATCGACGATTTGATCGGGCTGAAACGCCAGGTGAGGGACCCGATTTTGCGCATCGGTGGTAATCGTGCGCGCGACGTCGATGATATCGGCAATCACAGCCGAGGCGGTCGGATCGGCACCGGCCCCGGCGCCGTAGTAGAGCGACGGCCCCAGCTTGTCGGCCTGCACCAGTACCGCATTCATGACGCCGTCGACGTTGGCGATCAGACGCTTTTCGGGAATCAGGGTAGGATGCACCCGCATTTCGATACCCTGATCGCCGCGGCGCGCGACCCCGAGATGTTTGATGCGATAACCGAGCTGGCCCGCAAAAACGACGTCCTCGCTGGAAACGCCGCTGATGCCCTCGGTATACACCGCTTCGAATTGCAACGGTATTCCAAAAGCAATCGATGACAGGATACAAAGCTTGTGCGCGGCATCGATTCCTTCGACATCGAAGGTCGGATCCGCCTCGGCATATCCCAGGGCTTGCGCCTCGGCCAACACATCGTCGAAATCCCGGCCCTTGTCGCGCATCTCGCTAAGAATGAAGTTACCGGTACCGTTAATTATGCCGGCCACCGATTCGATATGGTTGGCGCTCAAACCCTCGCGGATCGATTTGATGATCGGAATCCCACCGGCTACCGCGGCTTCGAATACTACGTTAACCCCCCGGCTCTGCGCGGCGGCGAATATCTGATTGCCGTGCAATGCAATCAACGCTTTGTTGGCGGTTACCACGTGTTTGCCGTTTTCGATTGCCCGCATCACCAATTCTAGCGCCGGGTCGTCGCTACCGATCAATTCGATGACGATGTCGACCTCTGGATTATTGACGACCGTAAACGGATCGCTGACCAGTTCGATCTCGCCGCTACCGGCAGGCAATCCGGCGCCGATATTGCGTCGCGAAGCCTGGATAATTTCGATATTGCGACCCGCGCGGCGCGCGATTTCGGCTGCGTTATTCCTTAACACCAGTGCGGTGCTGGCACCTACGGTACCGACGCCGAGCAAACCCAGTTTTACCGGTTTCAATTCATGTCTCCAGAAGCCAATGCGGGGGAATTCAGAACGCGCAACCTTAAGAAATAGATACTCGGGTGTCAACCACGAGCAGCGGTAAACGACATTGATCGGCTCGATGATTTAATTTACCCTGCGGGGCATGCCTCTCGCCGAAGATATCGTAAGCAACAGCCATCGCTTCACCTCATATGGCCCTGGATCCGTGACCATCGACGAAGTCGACTATAGGCAAAGCCTAGTGCTGACCGCCAGCGATATTCTCTGCCCATGGCCGGCGCTCTCACTGGAAGATCTCAACGCCGAAACCCTGGCGCCGATACTGGCCACGAATCCGGCGGTGGTTTTGCTCGGCACCGGCGAAAGACAACGTTTTTCCGACGCCCAAACCTTCGCGCTGTTTGGCGAACGGGGTATCGGTCTCGAAGTGATGGACAATGGCGCCCTGTGCCGCACCTTCAACATCCTGGTCGCCGAAGACCGTGCCGTCACCGCCGCCGTTATTCTGGACTCCCGGGGACAGATCTGAAGATCTGTCCCCCGATGCACATCTATTCTTCGATGACGTTTTCGCGCGAGTAGCCGCTGTGTTCGAGGATGCGGCGCAGTTTACGCAGGGCGTCCATCTGGATCTGGCGCACACGTTCGCGGGTGACGCCGAGTTCGAGTCCGACTTCTTCCAGGGTGCCGCGCGGGTGATTGCGCAAACCGAAGCGCCGCACGACGACATCGCGCTGTTTTTCGTCGAGTTCGTCGAGCCAGCTGTCGAGGTGTTTGATGACGGTTTCATCCTGCAAAATGCTTGACGGATCGGCGTTGCTATCATCGGGGATCACGTCCAGCAGCGGGCGCTCGCCTTCGCCGCCCATCGGAATATCGAAGGAAGAAACCCGGTCGGCCAGTTTGAACATTTTCTCGGCATCCTTGACCGGCTTCTTCAACAGCCTCGCCACGTCTTCCGGGGTCGCCTCGCGATTCAATTCCTGGGTTAGCTTACGCGCGGCCCGGAGATAGGTATTCAACTCCTTGATGACATGGATAGGCAGGCGAATGGTGCGCGTCTGATTCATCAATCCGCGCTCGATCGTTTGACGAATCCACCAGGTGGCATAGGTTGAAAAACGGAATCCGCGTTCCGGGTCGAATTTTTCAACCGCGCGAATCAGGAGACTGTTCAGAATTTTGTGTCAACGTAAAAACACTCGATCCATCAGATCACAGATCGAGTGCAGCATCAAGCCGGCCTTCAAAGAAGATGGCCAACTGCGATAGGGTCAGATTC
>Ga0126332_10000097_pt1 | contig 36139 bp, 25 predicted proteins | sample InaspJWI42metaG_FD_94482 | JGI IMG/M metagenome (GOLD analysis project Ga0126332, IMG submission 94482) | Marine gutless worms symbiont microbial communities from Oahu, Hawaii - Inanidrilus sp. 2 OAHU.JWI-42 metaG | ecosystem: Host-associated > Annelida > Digestive system > Unclassified...
AAAAATATCCCGGAACAGATTTGCGACTGGTCTACGAACTCGGGGGATATACATCCCCCAATTAAGCCAAAGGTGTCAGTTATTCTTCCCAGAGGTAAGGTGTCCTGAAATTACAAAATCCAATGACCAAAACCTTACAATCACTGATTGAATGTCTTGCTTTATTTTATCTGTTTTGAATTAGGGAATTGCACCATCGAGGACCTTGCGGATGGTGGCGGCGAGCTCATGCATTTGCAGCGGTTTCATCTCGAGCGCCTTAATACCAATCATTTTGGCTCTGTCGTCGGAAATGCGTTCGCTGAATCCCGTACAAAGGATGATGGGTATTTCCTTGCGGATTTTTAGCAGATTTTTGGACAGCTGAGTGCCGGTCATTTGGGGCATTGTCATATCGGTGATCACCAGATCATAGTGATCCGGCTGCCGGCTGAATATTTCCTGGGCCTGGATCGGGTTTGTAAAGCTCTCAGCATGATATCCGAGATTTTTTAGCATTTCAGAGCCAAGATCCACCAACGCTTGCTCGTCATCGACAAAAAGGATCCGTCCTTGACCCGACGACATTGGATTTGTTTCATCTGATTCAACCGTCGCAGAATCAATCTGCCTGGGGAGAAAGACAGTGAATGTCGTTCCTTTCCCCACTTCGCTGGAGACCAGAATGATGCCGGCATATTTTTTGACAATACTGCGGGCCACCGCCAGGCCGAGACCGGTTCCGATATGCTGTTCTTTGGTTGTGAAATACGGATCAAAAATCCGTTCCAGTGTCGTTTCATCCATTCCCAGCCCGGTGTCGCTTACTGTGATCCGCGTATACACGCTTGGCTCAAGCTCAGGATGCTGCGCAGTATCGTTGCTATCCAGTTCCACCGCTTTGAGGGTTACAGATAAAGTCCCGCCATTTTCGCGCATCGAATGATGGGCGTTTGTGCAAAGGTTCGTCAGGACTTGGTGGATTTGGGAGGGGTCACCCAGAACCGTGTCCGACTCGCTGATAAGTTGGTGCTCGATTTTAATGGTTGCCGGCAAAGAGGCCTGAATAAGCTCCAGTACGTCTTTTATGACCTGGTGGAGGTGCACCGGTTTTTGTTGCGGCTCGTTTTCAATACTGATGAGTTCGATCAAATGGACCAGGTCTCTGGCACGATAAGCGGCATCCAGTATTTTTGTTAAATTCTTATTGGCAGGAGAACCTTTGGGCAGGTACAATCCGGACAGTTCACAATGGCCGATGACAGCCGATAGTATATTGTTGAAATCGTGGGCAATTCCATCGGCCAGAGTACCGACGGCTTCAATCTTCTGTGCCTGTCGGATCTGCCTTTCGAGTTTGGCCCTTTCATCCTGAGCCAGTTTTTGCTCTGTAATATCCCGTCCGATGGATTGATATTCCACCAGTCGGTGGTTTTCATCAAACAGGGCACGATTGGTCCACTCTTGCCAGGAAAGCGTTCCATTTTGGCCGACATTTCGATGTTCAACCACTACCATTGGTGTCGCTTTGTCCAGAGGACGGAAATTATCCTTAACCTTATCCCTGGTATCTGATGGAAATAGGTCGAAAAAATTCTGCCCAATCAGATCTTCGTTGTATTGCGCATAAAAGGTGCAGAAGGCACTGTTTACGAATGTCAGCGTGCCGTCCGGCAGAAAGCGACAGATCATGGCCGGCATGTCCTCAACGACGGCACGATATCTTTTCTCGCTTTCCCTCAGCGCTTCTTCGGCAAGCGCCTGTTCTGCGGCCGCCTTTTCCAACTCTTTGATCTTTTTTTTCAGATGGCTCTGATCCGGTTCACGAGTCATGCGCAGTATCTCCGAAATATCTATTGTGACACGGTTCGCAAGCAATTTTGTAAAACCCGCGCATTAATATATCACACAGAAATAAACGTCAAGTCAGCGGTCTGTAATATCCAACCGGTAAATCGGTGCGGGGCGTTTTTCTGAAGTCACGTAAAGAGATCTGCCTTGTGAATTGAAACAAAGGGCTTCCGCCTGCCGTAACTGCGGCATGACGATCAACTGGGGCGGTTTTTGTAAAACAGCTGCCCAGTGTTCACTGGCCGGTCGCTTATACAGGAAAGCGTCTTTATAGGCAAGCACTACCATCAGGGAGCCGTCCGGTGAAATATCCAGTGCCGTCGGCTGAGCGCGGAAACGCCCGAACTTCGGATCTTCAATTAAGTCGTCGGCTGTGGGCTGGGGAATGTTTTCAATGACTATTACCCTGCGGGCAATGTGCAACGCGTGACTGCTTTCAGTTTTCAGCGGCAGTTCATAGAGCACGGGCGGTACCCTGCGTTTGGAGAGAAGCAGAATTTTGTTCTCCAGTGGATCGACGGCCACGGCTTCACAATCCCGGGGGCCATCCGCATACATAAATCGAATACGCCATGTCCAATCCAGGGCAGGCGCATCGTCAGGCAGGTATCCGCTGATCTCGGGCTCCCTGAAAAAATACAGAGAATAGTCCGTCCGCTGCGCCTTGTTGTCGCCGACATCGGCGATCAACAAGTAAGCGCTATTGTCGAAGCGAAAAGCGGCAAGGTCTTCCCAGTCCACATTCGGGGCATTAAGGATCCGAACCCGGCCCAGATCTGACCCATTGCGGCCGGCAGCATACAGATATGGATCGTTTCCGCCGTCGTTGAGCAACCACAGAACATCCGCGCGCAAGCGCGAAGCGGCCATGCCGCTGGCTTCAATGATGTCGGCATTGGCAAGGTTGCCTAAAAATACGGCTGGTTTATAAGGGGCGCGTTGCAGAGTCTCCTTCAGCGGTTTTTCATCGGCTGTCGTCAATGACGGATTTAATAAAAACAGATACACTACGAATCCTATCGTGAATCGAGTAAACAGGTGTCTATTGCCACCGAGGGCCTGATTGATCTTGAATCGATTCTTTTTCATAATACCTCTCTCGTAAACAACAGCTAACCATTGTCAATCCGGAAATGGTAGATTTTGGCCAAAGACAAGGCCGCAGAAATTTTTCGACCGCAGGCGTGGTGAGTCTACGTCGAGGATCGAAAAATTGCGCCTGTGCCGTCGAAGCTTTGCGAAGTCGCAAGAACGCAGTATTTGTCAAAAAGATGCTATTTTCGGATTCAGGTCACATTTCCCACCACCACCGATACGGTCAGTCCACCGTGAAATACCGGATGGGCCTGTATGGAAAATGGAATGTCTGCCAGCAACTGTTTGCGCGGCACGATAACGGCGAATTTCCACCCTTGAAAGTCCCGGGACAGTTTTTTCCAGATGCGCCCGTATATATTTTTGCTGCCTATTGCGGTTTTTATCCGGCGACCGTAGGGTGGATTGAGGACCACCAATCCGGTGGTATCGGAAAAATCCGCTGGCGCAATGTCAAAGAAATCTTTGTTGGCAGCGGTTATACTTGTAGACAAACCATATTTCAATATGGTTTTTTCCAGTGCCCGGCAGATGTGCCGGTCAATATCGGAAGCAAATATCAGCGGTTGCGATGAAGGGGTAATGTTCTTCTGCCATTCCGATTTTATATGCTGCCATCTTCGGCGGGTTTGAAGAAAAGCAGGCCATTGGGTGAATGCAAATTTTCTGAACCATCCGGCGGGTATGCTTTGAGCGATCATCGCCGCTTCAAGGGAGAACGTGCCTGATCCGCACATGGGATCGACCAGCACCCGGGAGGGTCTGTAGCCGGCAAACTTTAAGATCGCCGCTGCCGTTGTATCCCGGACAGGGGCGGCCGATGTCTGTGTTTTCAGGCCGCGCTTATACAGGTGCTTTCCGCTGCTGTCCAGCGAAACCGTAAAGCGATCATCCACCAATCGGATAAAAAGTTTTGGGGCCCGGCGCGGTGGCTGTCCGCTGCCGGCAAGATCGGCCAGTGCGGCAAACCTGTTGACAATGCTGGCGCTGAAACGCTCGGCAATCGCACCGCTGTGAAATACGCGCGAGTGCCTTGCCGTGATATGATATTCGGGCTCTGCCGGCGTCGGCAGATATAGCTCCCACGGGAAATTTACCAGTTTTTTTGTCAGGGTTCGAAAATTGGTAACTTTGAAGCTGTTAATCCTCATCAGAATGCGATTTGCAGTCCGAAGGTGCAGGTTTGCGCGAAAGCAGTCGTGCAGGCGGCCGGAAAACAGGACACCCCCGGCACTGATTTTGGCTGCATTAATGCTGAGAGGCGGGGATCTGATTTCTTCAAAACACAGCGATTCGAAGCCGGGGGAGGTTGCGGCAAAATACTCTCGGTTGCGACCGATGACATGCCGCTTGATGCGCTTATCCAGACTGGTTGGAATCGACATTCGAAATTTCTGTCAGGTTCTTTCGAGGTTAAGGAACGCTATGACTGCGGATTAGAGAAGCCGCAAGTTAACGGTTTAGTCCGTTTGCCGGTTTGCCCGTTGAGCCCGTTGAGCCGGTTGAGCCCGTCTGTCCTGCATCAGGGCCGGTGCTTTTTCGTCGTATTCCTGCTTTAACTGCAGCAGGACAATGGGGGCAAGATAAAGATCGATATCTAACAGGTAATCGGTTATCTGTAAATCGATTTTAGGCCTGTTTCTCGGATTGACTTTACGCATGAGATTCTGTATCACAACTTGAAAGCGATGAATTTGTAAAATAATCAGGTGAACGGATCAAGGGAGGTAAATATGGCCGGAGTTAACAAAGTAATCTTAGTTGGCAACCTGGGTAGAGATCCTGAAGTGCGTTACACAACCAATGGTGCCGCTGTGGCGACCTTTTCGATTGCGACCTCTTTTAGCTGGAACGACAAAGAAAGCGGTGAAAGAAAGGAGCGCACCGAGTGGCATCGCATTGTGGCTTGGCGAAAATTGGGCGAAATATGCGGTGAATACCTTTCTAAAGGAAGTAAGGTCTATATTGAGGGTCGACTTCAGACCCGTGAATGGGAGGACCGCGACGGCAACAGACGTTTTACCACCGAGGTGGTCGCCTCCGACGTTCAATTCCTGGATCCCAAAGACTCGTCAAGATCGCGCGATGCCTACGGTGGCCCTCCGCCACCGGACACGGAGCCGCCTTACTCGGACTCCCAGGATGATGATATCCCGTTTTAGACAGTGTGATCACCCAAAACACTGAATCGCCGCCGCCGATGCCGGGCAAGTTAAGACAGCAGCCGTTCGGATTAACTCAAGGGTAGCCTGCGGAAGGTTAGAAAAGGGCAGTTTGTCGTCATCTGATCGACTGCCCTTTTATTTTAGTGGAGGAAGATCGATAATAGCTTGAGCCATGATTTTAGGTTTCTTTATTTTCTTCCAGCTTTTCAGGTTCTTTGGGTTGTTCCTCTTTAGTGGCGCCTTTGAAGTTTTTAATGGCTTTGCCCATACCTGCTCCAATTTCCGGAAGCTTGCCGGCCCCAAATATGATTAAAATGATGACCAGTATAATGATAAGCTCCGGCATTCCAATTCCAAACATACACCCCTCCTATTCATCGGGCCTTTTTTGTTTCAGTTCGTGCAAAAGCTGCACGAACTCTTTTGATTTCAAGTAGCGGTCGATGGATCCCTGGTAGGTAATCCAGCTTCTCCACAACTCCAACCAGGCATCATTGCGCCAGTAGCAATCCGGATCGCCTTTGCCCTGGTGCCTGTGGATATAATCGACATATTCCTCGGCACAGCTCTCGCACAAACGGTACGGTATTCTCAGGTCCCGCTTTTTTTCCCGATTAACGTCGAGTTCCTGGCCGATCTGAGTACCGCACTTTTCGCATTTGAAGGCGCACTGCGTGCATTGAAATATTTTCTGAATCGCCTGGATCTTGCGCTTTCTGATCAAGGCTTCCTTTTTTTCCTTGGCAAGCACAAGCTTGTCATCAATTGAAATGATATCGGCCACGCTGCACCCTGTAATACGTCGGTTAACCGAGGCGTCCGGTTAATATTAAAGGCATCCGGTACCTTTTCGAACCGTATGGAATCGCTTTTAAGTTCCCTGCGATCAACCTTTGTATGGCAGAAGCCATATCGTAACCCGCTGTAATTAAAAAAGAAATCGAACAATCGCCGTAGGTTCGAGTGAAAATTGACTATAACACCGGCACAGTATCGTGTCAATCATTACAGTGTGCAAACAGCGATTCTCGGTGAAGAGCGCATTAGGAGCTAAATAGCCAGATATCCGGTTTTTAGCTAAATTCGGCGATCTTGTCATCTTGAGAATCTCTGATATTAAAGCACTAAATTACAAATTCTCCCTAAGCTACCGATTCTCATACTTACTTTATTTTACCGAGAACTGCTGCACCCGGGCCCGGGCATTTGTAATGCGCCAGTGGCAGTGTTATAATTGTCTTTACGCATTTTCGGCGGGCCGGTGCGCGAATCCTTCGCAGCGATGCGCTGGCTTTTGGCTAAAGATGATGCAATTCGAATGAAAGAGGTATGCAAGAATGCACGTTACGATTAACAGAGCGATCCCATATATACTGCTGATTGTGTTTTTGGTTTTTTGCGGATCCGCTGTCGCAGATGCCGCCTCAAATTCGTTGAAGTGGTATTCTTTTAAGGAGTATGCAACCCTGCGCAGTTCAAATGATAAAAAGATCTTCATTCATTTTTGGGCCCAGTGGTGTGGATATTGCCATAAGATGGAGAAAGAGACTTTTCGAAACCCGCAGGTGGTTTCCTATTTAAATGAAAATTTTTTTATCATAAAAGTCGATACCGACAGGGAGCGATATGCGACAAGAGCGTTTCGGGTTCGCGGGCTCCCCTATAATTTATTTTTGACCAAAGAAGGCGATACAATAGAAGTTCGGGAAGGGTATATTTCACCCGGCACTTTTATAAAGATTTTAAAAGCGATTGAGGTATCCTATTAGTGGTCGGGATGGCAGCTAAAAAAATGGCTACAATGACTGGCGCCCATCGAAATGCATCTTCACCCATCACCCAGTTACCCGGAGAAACCGAATTTGACACGACCCCTGTTACTTGGCTTTTAAAGGCGCAGATCCTTTGAGAAGCGATATCTGAATCGTTTGATCAGGCGGACAGCGGTGGAAATAATGACACTGGCACTCAGGACAATCAGCAGGATCGGCAGCCATATCCTTGTACGGTGCTCCGGAATTTCCCCGGCAATTGAAACCCCCGCCAGTGCAAACAAAAACACCAGAAGCATTAAAAGGATTACGAACAGGCAGATTTTCTGGGTATCATACCAGGGAACGATCAGTTTGCGGTATATCGGTTTTTCATCATAACGCATAAAAGAAGTATTACGTATAATTGAAAAAAAATCAAGTCACGTAAATGCCAACATTGTCTTGAGCAAGGAATGGTTTCGTAGTATGAGGCGTTAAGGGCTCACTCAAAAATAACTTCACATTTTATACGCTGATGCATCCCGTCCGGCTGCGTTGCGAAAACTCGGAATATCTCGATATCCTTGCGTTTTCGCTCCTTGACCGACGGGCGCCTCAAGGCCTAAAATTGTGAATTTATTTCTTCGTGAACCCTATGGTGACCGCCTTTTATCAAATAACAGTATATCGAACCCAAAGTGCCAAATGACTATGATCTCGAAAATTTTCCGGACTGCGATGATTGCTTGCATGGTTGCCGGTTGCGCGGCAGCACCTCAGACGGTGGTGATGAAAGATTCGGATATATCCTTCGCTGAAGGGACTATCATATCCGCTAAAACGGGACAGCCGGTTGCGTATGCCGACCTGCTGGCCGACCTGGCGGCGGTCCGGGTCATCTATATCGGTGAAAGGCACACCGATCTGGCTCACCACGAGATCCAGCTGCAGCTCATCCGCGACCTTGCCGGCATTCATTCCGATATGGCGGTCGGCATGGAGATGTTTGATTTCACCTATCAACCTGTTTTGGACCAATGGTCGGCGGGTAGTTTGGAGGAACCCGACTTTTTGGAAAAGGTGCAGTGGTATGCCAATTGGCGCTTTCCTTTCAGCCTTTACAGGGACATTCTCACATTTATCAAAAACAACAATCTGCGAGTGGTGGGATTGAACGTTCCGTTTTACATTCCTTCCAGGGTTCGTGTCGGTGGCATCGATAATTTATTGGAAAGTGACAAAATATACCTGCCGCAAAATATCGACACCACCAACGAGGCCCATCGGGCTTACCTGGAACCCGTATTCAAGCATCACCATTTCAGAGGAAATGCAAATTTTGAATATTTTTATCAGGCCCAGTGCCTGTGGGAAGACACGATGGCCGCGTCCATCGACCGGCAGCTGGAAGATGATGTCATGGTTGTTCTGGCGGGCAACGGACACATCATCTACAAATTCGGTATTCCGGCTCGCGCCTACGCCTTGAACGGTGCAACGTTTCGAACCATATTCCTGGCACCGGTCGGAAGTGAAGTCGAGCTGTCATATGCAGACTATATCTGGGTGACGCCGGATAGAAAAAAGCAAGGCATGTAATTTAAGACACAACTCGAAGGTTTCTTCCTTATGGTAACTGTGCATTAAATGATGCTTGATGCTGGATACTTGATGCTGGTTCAAGGATGGTATTCTTTATTAATATCCAAAGCACCAGCATCCAGGATCCAGCATCAAGCATCCAGTGTTGCAGCGCCTTGATCCTGAAATACAAATTCTTTTCTTCTCTCGTTCATCCTTACTATACACCCCTTACCCCTACCACATATTGTTTTTTGTTATTGACAGATAACAATATGTTGTGATATCATTTTACTCCGCTGTCGATTTTTGTCATTTCCGTAATTGACCGCGATCCTTCTGATGATATTTAAAAAGCTGGCTGCCATGGCCGGCCAACCAGAATCCCAGTACCGAAAACTGATTCACAGTTTCTGATCTGGCATGACAGCAGGGGTGGCAAAGTGTTTGAAAAAATAAAAAAGCGTGACCATAGAATTGTCGAGTTTGATTCTTCCAAGATTACAGCCGCTATCGCCAAGGCCGGTAAGGCAACCACAGAGTTCAGCGTACACGAGGCCCGGAAAATGACCTTGCGGGTTCTTACCCTGGCCCACGAACTGCGCTTGGGACCGATTCCGGAGGTTGAAGAGATTCAGGATATTGTTGAACGGGTCCTTCTGGATTCGCCATTTTATAAAACCGCCAAAGCCTATATCCTCTACCGTGAACAGCATGCCCAGATTAGAAAAATTGCCACCAAGGCCAATATTGACCTGGTTGAGCACTACATACGCAAACTCGACTGGAAAATCAAAGAAAACAGCAATATGTGCTATTCGCTCCAGGGCCTGAACAATTATATTTCCTCGGATGTCACCACTGAATACTGGTTGAACAGCATTTATCCGCCCGAGATCAGAGATGCCCACAAGAAAGGCGATCTGCACGTCCACGACTTGAGCCTTCTATCCGTATATTGTGTCGGCTGGGATTTGAAAGATCTGCTCAAAAACGGGTTTAAGGGCGTCGAAGGCAAAGTCGAAAGTGCACCGCCCAAACATTTGCGATCGGCACTGGGGCAGATCGTTAATTTTTTCTACACGCTGCAAGGCGAAGCGGCCGGTGCCCAGGCCATTTCAAATTTCGACACCCTGCTGGCGCCGTTTGTGTCTTATGACGGCCTCGGCTATGAGGATGTCAAACAAGCCCTGCAGGAATTTGTGTTCAACATCAACATTCCCACCCGCGTCGGTTTTCAGACGCCGTTTACCAATATCACTCTCGATCTTTATGTACCCGAAATTCTGAAGGATCACCCCGTCATCCTGGACGGTGAGGAGCAGGCGGAGACATACGGCGCTTTCCAGCGGGAAATGGACATGATCAACCAGGCTTTCGCCGAGGTGATGATGGCCGGCGACGCCAAAGGCCGCGTGTTTACATTTCCGATCCCAACCTACAATGTCACCGCTGATTTCGACTGGGACAACCCCAACCTGGATCTGGTCTGGAAGATGACCGGCAAATACGGCATTCCTTATTTTTCGAATTTTGTAAACTCGGAGATGTCGCCGGATGACGCCCGATCCATGTGCTGCCGCCTGCGTCTTGATAACCGGGAGCTTCTGAAAAGAGGCGGGGGACTTTTCGGGGCCAATCCTCTGACCGGCTCCATCGGTGTCGTGACGATCAACTTGCCGCGGATCGGATATACCGCCAGCACCCGGGATGAATTTTTCGACACCCTCAAGGAAAAAGTAAACCTGGCCGTCGAAAGCCTGTCCATAAAACGCAAGATCCTTGAAAGATTCACCGATAAGAATCTGTATCCGTATTCAAAATTCTATCTACGCGAGATAAAAGACGCCAGCGGGCTTTATTGGAAAAACCATTTTTCAACCATCGGTATCATTGGCATGAACGAAGCCTGTTTGAACTTCATCGGTCAGGATATCGCCGCTCCGGCCGGTCAGGAATTTGCCCTTGCGGTCATGGATTTTCTGCGCGGTTTGCTGACGGATATACAGGAAGTAACCGGCGATATTTTCAATCTGGAAGCAACACCCGCAGAGGGCACATCCTACCGTCTGGCCCTGCTCGATAAAAAGATATATCCGGACCTTATCTGCGCCGATGAAATCGAATATCGAAATGGGGCGGCCCCCTATTATACCAACTCCACCCAGCTGCCGGTCAATTACTCGGATGATCTTTTCGAAACCCTGCAGCTACAAGACGATCTTCAGACCAAATACACGGGCGGAACGGTACTTCATATCTATCTGGGTGAACAGATCACCGATACCGGCGCCTTAAAGGCCCTGGTACGCAAAATTGCTAGCAACTATCGCCTGCCTTATTATACGCTCACGCCCACCTTCAGCGTTTGTCCCAGCCACGGCTATCTGCGGGGTGAAGAGCAGATCTGCCCGCAATGCAATCAGGAAACCGAAGTGTACTCTCGCGTCGTTGGTTACCTGCGGCCTGTAAAACAGTGGAATGAAGGCAAACAGGCCGAATTTGAAATGCGCAAAACATTTAATTTAAAAAATCCGGCCCATGAACGTCCGGTCAAAATTACCACGGCCAGAGCCATGGCCGAAGTGCTGCCAACTGTTTCTCAATCCGATCCCGAACCTGTCGAACAGGAACGAACGGCCTGATAGCTGCTGTGACTGAACCGGGAAGAAAAACAGAATCCATTCACACCGAGCCTGAAAAACACTCGCTTTGGATCGGCGGATTGCAGAAAACATCTCTGATTGATTATCCGGGCAAGATTTGCTGTGTCATCTTTTTGTACGGCTGCAATTTTATCTGCCCGTTTTGCCAAAATCCGGATCTTGTCGGAAGCATGACAGATGCTGATGCTGCCACCCCTCCTGAACAATTCTATCGTTTCCTTGACAGTCGCCGATCATTTTTAGATGCGGTGGTTATTTCCGGGGGTGAACCCACGCTGCAGCCAGGGCTTACGCAGTTTTGCGAAAGGATCAAGCAGCTCGGGTATTCGGTCAAACTAGATACCAACGGCAGCCGCCCTCAGGTCCTGCATCGGCTGCTTGCCGCCGGCCTCATAGATTATGTCGCCATGGATATAAAAACAGACCCGGCGCATTATTTCCCGATCATACAAAAAAAGGGCAGTCCGGGTCGCATTCTTGAAAGTATCCGGATTATCATGGAATCCGCTCCGGCCTATGAATTCCGAACGACATGTGTAAAACCTCTGGTAAACGCGGCGGTCATAGAGACAATCGGCCGCTTAATCCGGGGGGCGCAGCTTTACGTTTTGCAGCATTTTCAAGACACCCGCATCCTGAAGCCGGAATTTTTCCGTGAAATGGATCCCACCTTCAGCAACGATGAACTCGAAGCCCTTCAATCCATTGTCCAGCCATACGTCGATCATTGCCTCATCCGGTGACCGTGAAAAACTTTTCTTTTCAGCACGCATATGGTATCTGTCAGTACAAGGGATGAATCATTCTATTCAAAGATAAACGCCCGGGAGCTTCAGCCGTGCCCACATCCTTGCCATGGAAAATAGTGTTAATTGACGATGAGGAGGATATCCGCGACGTCATGTCGATTGCCCTTGCCGATGCGGGCTATGAGGTCGTCACTGCCGAAAACGGCTTCGTCGGTTTGAAACGCTGCCAAGAAGTTCTGCCTCAGATTGTCATCACGGACATCCGCATGCCGGGCATGGACGGACTCGAGGTTCTGGCGGAAATAAAAAAAAAGTTCTCCGATATCGAGGTCATTGTCGCCACCGCCTTTGGTGAAATGGAACTGGCCATCCGGGCCCTGCAACTGGACGCTTCGGATTTCATCCATAAACCGATCAACGATGAAGAACTTCAGCTTGCACTGAAAAGAGCGCAGGATCGCTATACCTCCCGCAAACAGCTCGCCGATTACACCGCGCTGCTGGAAAAAGAACATGCCCAAACCAGCCAGCAGCTGGTCAAAACCTTCGATTTTCAAAAAAACCTCATTGAAAGCTCCATAGACGGGATTCTCGCCTGTGACGGCCATGGCACGATTGTAAGTTTCAACAAAAGCATGGAAAGACTGTCGGGATATGAACGGGATGGGGTCATTCATAAAATGGACATTTCCCGGTTGTTTGCGCCCGGAGAAGAGAAACGCCTGCGAGCAGAACTCAGAGGGGAAAAATACGGCGGTAAAAACCGCCTTTCGCTGTATGAAACACAGCTTATCGGAAACTCTGACCGCAAGATTCCGGTGCAGGTTTCCGCATCGGTTTTAATGGACCGGGGACGTGATGATGGCCTGGTGTGTTTTTTCAGGGATCTGCGGGAAATCCGCAAACTCGAACGCGAAGTTGCAGATCAAGCCCGCATTCTACACCAGGATAAGATGATGTCGCTGGGAAAGCTGGCGGCCAGTGTGGTGCATGAAATCAACAATCCGCTTTCCGGAATATTGAACTATATTCGCCTGATGTTACGCATTGTCAATCGCGGTGCTTTGGACGAGAAACAGCGCCAAAAATTTCAGCGCTATCTCGACCTGGTGGAAAAGGAAACCGGCCGCTGCTCGGATATCATCTCCAGCCTCCTGACTTTTTCCCGCAAATCGCCACCGGATTTTGGAGAGGTGAGAATTGACGAATTGATCAATCGCTGCATGATCCTGAGCCAGCACAAACTCGAGTTGAGCAATATCCGGCCACTGATTTCGATTGAGCCGGGAATACCGCCCATCGCCGGCGACTTTAACCAGCTGCAGCAATGTGTCATCAATCTGATTTTTAATGCCATCGATGCTATGGCCGACGGCGGTACACTGACACTAAAGGGGCGCTATGCGGCTCCCAATGGACAGGTACATATCATTGTTGGAGACAACGGGCCGGGGATAACCCCCGAAGATCTGCCCCATATTTTCGAACCGTTTTTTACAACCAAAAATGTCGGCTTTGGTGTAGGGCTCGGACTTTCGACGGTATATGGCATTGTCGAGCGTCACGATGGAAAGGTCAACGTCGACAGCCGCAAGGGACAGGGGAGTACATTTACGATTGAACTGCCGGTCATACGGGCTGCCCGTTGAACGTAGGTTAACCAAAATGAATATGAAACACAACCAAGACGGTCTCGCAATTATGTGCGACCAGTGGTTGGAGCTGCTGGACGAGCTGAGCATCGGCGCTTTTACGGTGGGTTTTGACCGCCAAATATCGTCCATGAACTATACCGCCCAGGCTCTGATGGGCCTCAAAGAAAATGAAGTGACCGGGCAGGACTGCCGGGAAATTTTTACCGGTGTTCCGTGTATGACGCGGTGTCTGATCAAAGGTAATGACGAGCTAACCTTTGAAGAACCCGATATAGAAATTCAGAATGAAGAAGAGACCAAGCGTCTGCTCACCCGAATGGCCACACCCATTTATGATCAAGAGCGCAGCCTGGTGGGGTGCTTGACCATTTTACAGGACCACACCCCGATTGCGGACCTTGTCAATCGCATTCATCATGAGGAGCGTAATCTCAAGATCATCCTGGACAATCTGGGTATCGGTATTTTTACTGTCAATCGCGGCGGGTATATCACCTTTTTTAACCGCGAGGCCGAAAAGGTTTCCGGGTTCGATCGACGTCAGGTCCTTGGAAAACCATGTTCCGCGGTTTTTGAGGGAGCGGCGGCCCACGATATAAGCCTGCTGAAAGAATCCATCGCCGACGGGAGTACCCGCAGCAGCGGTCAGGGGAGGTTGACCACCCAAGACGGCGAGACCATCCCGATCCGGGCTTATTATATGGCCCTTAAAAATGAGAAAGGCACCGTCGTCGGCGGACTGGCAACATTTCACGATTTGACCCTTGTGCGCCAGCTCAACCAGGCCATCAGGGAGCGATATACTTTTCATGACATGATCGGCAAAGATCCTGCCATGCAAAAAATCTTTGATACGGTCCAGGTCGTTGCGAACACCGATGCAACTATTCTCATTGAAGGCGCTACCGGAACGGGTAAGGATCTGCTGGCCAAGGTCATTCATTCCGCAAGTCGGCGGTCGGACAAACCGATGGTGAAGGTAAATTGTGCCGCCATTCCCAACAATCTGCTCGAGTCGGAACTGTTTGGCTACGTCAAGGGTGCATTCACCGGTGCCGAACGAGATAAACCCGGCCGCTTCAATGAAGCGGACGGTGGAACGATTTTCCTGGATGAAATCGGTGACCTGCCGCTTGCACTCCAGGCCAAATTGCTGCGGGTACTTGAGGACCAGGAATTTTATCCGCTGGGAAGTCGGTATACCCAAAAGGTGAATGTGCGAATCATTTCCGCCACGAACAGAGGCCTGGATCAGCTTGTCACAAAGCGGCTATTCAGAGATGATCTCTTTTATCGGCTGAATGTGTTCAGAATCGAATTGCCGGACCTGAAAAACCGGCGGGTTGACCTTCCGCTTCTGATCCATCATATACTGCGCAGATTAAGCGCAACCAGAGATGATCGACGGGTCGGCATATCCGAATCGGCCATGAAGATCCTGCTCGATTACAGCTATCCAGGTAATGTCAGAGAACTGGAAAACATTCTTGAACACGCTCTGATTATCTGTCGCCAAGATATTATACAGCCCGAGCACCTGCCCGTATACCTGCTAAACGGGAGGGAAATGCTTAGATCCAAACAGCCAAATGAGCGCGATGATCGTCCGCAGACGGTACACAACGAACGGGATAGATTGTTGCAGGCACTCCGCAAGCACGGCTGGCACCGGCAGAAAGCTGCCCGCGATCTGAGGATGGACCGCACGACACTGTGGCGAAAGATGAAAAAACTGAACCTTACCCCTTAATCCCACCCCTTAATCTCGAACTTTACACGTCCGTCTTGGCACTGTCCTCCAGTTGCAACCAGACGATTCCGACTTTGCGGCTGTCATGATGTTGCACAATTGTTGCGTTTGCGTTGCAAATGGTTTTTGTTATTTATAATACTGAAATTAATTTAAATATTCCTTATATTCCTTCTAATTGTTGCAAATTGTTGCAGCAAAACTGAATCTCTATTTTACAGTCAGATCCAATATCAGGTCCTAACAATCTGTTTTTACGGCCGAAAATTATTTCACGATCATGGCACGGTTCATGCTCTGATAGAAAGGCGTCGGGTGCTGGCGATATTCGATGTTTCGATTATTCCCGAACCCAAGGAGAAACGTGTGCCGCCCGCAAAAAAGAGAAAAAAAATCTTTGTCATGGATGATGAGCCGGAGACGCGCATTTTCCTGAACAATCTTTTGGACAGCAGCGAATTTGAACCAATTCTGGTGGAATGCGGAACAAAAGGGATGAAGCGTATTATCGAAGAAAATCCAGCACTTATTATTTTGAACATCATGAAATATCGCGACCAAAACACATTGCTGTACCGGGACTTGAAGCACGACCAAAGACTGAAGCATATCCCGGTCATTATGCTCTCGACCCTGGACCGAAAAACCTTCTTCCATTACCAGAAATTTAAAAAAGCGTCAGTCGGTCGCGGTTTGCCGGAACCGGAAGCTTATATGAATAAACCGCCGGAAGCCGATGAACTGCTTTACCTGGTCAATGTGCTGACAGAAGCCGATCGATCGTTTGCAGTTAAGGAGAACATTTAGGGGCTTCGGTGCAAATAAAACCTTGTATGAAGGAAATGGTCTGGATTGATGAATAACAACATAGATTCCGAGCTGCCTCACGAGGTGGCAAAATTTGGTGCCAGGGACATGTCGATTTGCATGCAGTGCGCCACCTGCAGCGCGTCGTGTCCTCTGTCCAGCGGAACGAATCCGTTTCCACGCAAAATATACCGCTATCTTCAACTGGGGCTCAGAGACAAGCTGCTCCAATCGCCCGAGCCCTGGTTGTGCTACTACTGCGGTGACTGCAACAAGGACTGTCCCCGGGGGGCCGAGCCGGCCGAGACCATGATGGCCACCCGACGCTGGTTAACCACCCAGTATGACTGGACAGGGCTCGCCAGGCGGTTCTACCTTTCTGAGGCTTGGGAAATAGGTGCGCTAGGCGTCGTCGCGCTCGGTATCATTGCCCTTTTCTGGATATTCCATGGACCTATCGTCACCGATCGTGTTTCCGTCAATTCCTTTGCGCCGGTTATGTGGATTGAGATCGGCGATTTGATAATGGCTGCTGTCCTGTCCGCTTTCCTGCTGTCGAACGCATTCAGAATGTATCGCTTCATCATGAGCGATACGAAAGTGCCTTTTTGGCTCTATATCAAGGAAGCCCGATCCTTTGTCCTGCACTTTGCGACCCAGAAACGCTGGCGGGAATGCGGGGAGGACCGGAGTCGTTGGCTGAAGCACTTCATCCTGGTTACCGGCTATATGACCATGATGACGTTAATTATTGTTTTCATCCGCTGGTTCCAGGTCGATGACAGCAGCTGGCATTTCACGAGTATCTTCGGCTACTACGCCACCGGCGTATTGTTGGTAATCACGGTAGAAATGTTCCGCAGCCGTCTCAAGAAGCAAGAAACCATCCACCGCTACTCCGAGTTGTCCGACTGGCTTTTTTTGATCCTGCTTTTCCTGACGACGCTCACCGGCATTATCATGCACGTCTTGCGCCTCGCCGGGTGGCCCATGGGCACATATGTGATGTATGTCATTCACCTGGCGATCGCCGTACCGATGCTCGTCATCGAGGTCCCTTTTGGGAAATGGTCGCATCTGTTTTACAGACCGCTGGCCACATTTTTAGCAACCGTCAAGGAGAAGGCGGCCAAGGAATCCGTTGTCGATGTTGAGGCTATAAGGGCCGAAGTCGGTGAAACCTTTATGAGCTGTTTGCAATGCGGCACTTGCACGAGCATATGCCCATGGAACCAGGTTGCATCCTTCAGCCCGCGCCGGATCCTGCGCGAGCTAACATTGGACGCCGGCACCGAGCAGTCTGTCGATCTGGCTGCCTGGCGCTGCGTTACCTGCAATGCCTGCGGGTTGAACTGCCCGCGCGGTATAGAAATAATCGACGTAATCAAGACAGTGCGGATGATCAATGTCAACAATGCAAGAATCCCCGAGCAATTTCAGATACCGCTTGATAGCCTGACGGTCAATGGCAATCCCTGGAATGGCGTCCGCCAAAAGCGCATGCAATGGGCCCAGGGCCTGGACATCCCTGCCTTCACACCTGATTGCGAGTACGGCCTGTTCACCTGTTGTACCACGGCCTATGATCCCGGTAACATCAATGCCGGCCGGGCGCTGCCCCAACTGCTGGATAGAGCCGGGGTCTCCTTTGGCACTCTCGGCAGTGAGCAGAGCTGCTGCGGTGACCCGGCGCACAAGCTGGGGGCGAGTGGTTTATTCGCGGAACTTGCCCACAATAACACCGAGCTGTTTTTGCGAGTCGGCGTGCAGAAGATACTGACTTCATCGCCCCACTGCCTGAACACATTTAAAAACAACTATACCGATCTGAAGAATTTTGCCGGCTGTGAGCATTATACCCAGCTTCTGGACCGACTCCTTCAGCAGGGCCGATTAAGGCCGGTGCAGGTGATTGATCGCATCGTCACCTATCACGATCCCTGTTATCTGGGGCGTCATAACGGCATCTTTAATGCACCGCGTCGCGTTCTGCAAAGCATTGCCGGTCTTAAGCTGGTCGAGATGCCCAACAATAGAGAAAGAAGCCTGTGTTGCGGAGGTGGCGGCGGTGGTGCCTGGAACGATTATCCTCCCGAACAGGGCTTCGGTGGGTTGCGGGTCAATGAGGCGCTTGACACCGGTGCGGAGATAATTGCCACGGCCTGTCCGTACTGCATCCGCATGCTGAATGATGCCGTAAGAAAACTCGGGGTCGAGAATCAAATTGTCGTCCGGGACATGGCCGAATTGCTGTGGGAGTCGGTGGTGATGCGGGGTGAAGCGATGCTGCCTGAGCGCTTCGAACCGGGCTTTGATCAGGAGGCCTTACATGTCTGAACGTATCGGATTTTATATTTGCCACTGCGGGATTAATATCGCTTATCGGGTTCGAGTGCGGGAAGTTGCCGAGTATGTGGCGACGTTGCCCAACGTGACAGTGTCACGAGATTACCTGTTCATGTGTTCCGATCCCGGTCAGGAACTTATTGAAAATGATATCCGCAAGCATCATCTCACCCGCGTGGTTGTGGCGTCATGTTCTCCGCGGATGCATGAAAAGACTTTCCGGGGCGCCTGTGAGCGGGCCGGTCTCAATCCATATCGAGCGTTTCACATGGTCAGTGTGCGTGAGCATGTTTCATGGGTCACCGAAGATGAAGACGCGGCCACTGAAAAAGCCAAGCTGCTGATCGGCGCCGGTATTTTGCGGGTTGCCCGCCAATATGACCTGACCCCGGCCAGGTTCCCGGTCTGCACCAACACTCTGGTCGTGGGCGGGGGCATCGCCGGCATGCAGGCATCGCTCGATGTGGCCAAGGCCGGATATAAAGTTTATCTGGTGGAAAGACAACCCACGGTCGGTGGACACATGCTCCAGTACGACAAGACGTTTCCCACCCTTGACTGCGCGGCCTGTATCGGCACGCCCAAGATGGTTTCCGTAGGCCAGGAGCCGAACATCGAGTTGCTCTCATACAGCGAGGTAGAGGATGTCAGCGGTTTTATCGGCAACTTCAAGGTAAAGGTCCGCCGCAAGTCCCGCTATGTTGCCGACAATTGTACCGGGTGCGGGGAGTGTAAAATACTCTGCCCAATTGATTTTCCCAATGAATGGGACGTGGGCACGAAGACCAGAAAGGCCATCTACCGGCCCTTCCCCCAGGCAGTACCGATTACCTATTGTATCGACAAGTACGATCGTGCTCCTTGTGTTCAGACCTGTCCGGCCGGAACCAATGTGCAGGGTTATGTTGCGCTCATCAAATCGGGTAAGTACCAGGAGGCAGTAAAGCTCATCATGGAGCGCATTCCCTTGCCGGGAACCCTGGGACGAATCTGTCCGGCCCCTTGCGAAAATGCCTGCCGCAGGGACGAGGTGGACGCCCCTGTTGCCATTCGCGCTCTGAAGCGGTTTGCCGCAGACCATGTGGATTCATCCGAGTGGCCCCTGCCCGAAATCGAAGACCGGCCGGAGAAGGTGGCGGTTATCGGTTCAGGGCCAGCCGGTCTGACGGTGGCATATTATTTGCGATTAAAAGGCTACCATATCACCATTTTCGAGGCGCTTGATAAGCTGGGCGGTATGCTCCGGGTGGGTATTCCGGACTACCGTCTGCCGCCTGATATTCTGGACAACGAGATCGAATATCTTCTGCGGCACGGGATTGAAGTCAGAACCGGCGTTCGCTTCGGATCGGATCTGTCCCTGGATGATCTTCGGAAAGATGGTTTTTGCGCCGTATTTTTAGGAATTGGCGCCCACGACTCGATCCGGATGCACATACCGGGAGAAGACCGGGCCGAAAAAGTCATCGATGCCGTCATTTTTTTACGAGAGGTAAACCTGGGTCACGCAGAGATTCCCGGACAGCGGGTAATTGTCATCGGCGGCGGAAATGTGGCCATAGACGCCGCCCGTGTGGCCAAACGCCTGGGGGCTGAAACGGTGACGGTGGTTTACCGGCGATCCGAACGGGAAATGCCGGCCTATCCTGAAGAAATACAGGGTGCCAAAGAGGAAGGTATCGAAATATCGTACCTTACTGCACCAGTCAGCATCCATAGCCAGGACGGGAAAGTGACAGGGTTTGAGTGCATTCGCACCGAACTCGGCCCGCCCGATGCCAGCGGGCGCAGGCGGCCGGTGCCGATTGAGGGATCCGAATTTGTCATTGAATGTGATGCGGTTATACCGGCCATCGGTCAGAAAATCGATGTGGCTTGGGCCGAGAAAGAGCCGGATCTATCATTGACTTCACGTAGCACCTTCGCAGTCAATCCCCACACGATGCAGACCAACATTGCCGACGTATTTGCCGCCGGTGATGCGGTAACCGGGCCGGCGACGGTCATCGAAGCGGTTGCGGACGGTCACAAGGCAGTGGCGGCCATGCACCGCTTTATCAGCGGAGAGGATCTCGATACGTACGCAGAATCTCTGGCGATCGAGAATCCTCCCGGTACCAACTGGCAGGAAATTCCGGAAGAGATCGAAAATGCTGACAGGTTGGTATGCGCCCATCTGGATCCAGATCAAAGGACGAATAACTTTGATGAGGTCGACCGGAGTTTTTCCGAAGCAGCGGCAAAGAAGGAAGCGGCCCGCTGTGTGGATTGCGGTGGATGCTGCGAATGCAAGCTGTGCGTGAGCGCCTGTGAAGCAGAGGCAATCGACCACAGTATGGCGGATAAGGTCGAAGAGATCGAGGTGGGTTCCATAATTATTGCCACCGGCTTCGATCCGCTCGATCCGACGCCGATGGCCCAATACGGCTATGGCAAGTACGCCAATGTCTTTACAAATCTGGAATTTGAACGGCTGTCCAACGCAACCGGGCCGACAAGCGGCAGGCTCCTTAAACGCGATCCGAGTAACCGCTTCAAGTTCACCGATCCGCCCCAAAGCGTGGCGATCCTGCACTGTATCGGCAGCCGCGATATAAACTACCACGAGTACTGCTCGCGCACCTGCTGTATGTACGCCCTGAAGTATGCCCATCTTCTCAAGGACAAGTGCGGACACCACACAGAGATATATAATTTTTACATCGACATGCGCTGTTTTGGAAAAGGCTATGAGGAGTTTTACAAGCGTGTGCAGAACGAGGGCGTGCGCATGGTTCGCGGCAAAGCATCCCGGGTGGAAGAAAAAGACGGTATGCTGATAGTAACGGCCGAGGATACGCTCTCCGATCGTATGGTGACGATACCGGTCGAGATGGTGATCCTGTGCACCGCTATGGAGCCCCGTCAGGACGCAAATGAAGTGATGCGCATCTTTGGGATTACCACCGGCAGTGATGGTTTCTTCCTGGAGGAGCACCCCAAGCTCGAGCCGGTATCTACGGCTTCCAGCGGTGTCTTTCTGGCCGGGGCCTGCCAGGGACCCAAAGATATTCCCGACGCGGTTGCGCAGGCTAAAGGGGCGGCGGCCGAGGCGCTGGCCCTTAGCAGCTCCGGACAGGTGGCGGTGGCCCCGATGATTTCATGCATCGACCCGGATATATGTATCGGTTGTCAGGGTTGCATCGGGTTGTGTCCATACTCAGCGATCGAATTTAATGCGCTTAATAGTGTCAGCGAGGTAAACGAAGCCGTGTGTAAAGGCTGTGGAAGTTGCGCCGCCCACTGCCCCAGCGGGGCTGCCAAGGTTCGACATTTCACAGACAAACAGATCTTTGCGGAAATCGACGGACTATTAGCGGGTTAGGTCCCTTAGGTATAATCTCGTGTATTTTGTGGCAAAAATGCGTCAGGGTTCATTCCATTTGTGCATGGGTAGTGAAATTGAAGATTGAAGGTTGAATATTGAAGGAATGCTGCCAATTTTAGCTTCTATTCTAAGGTTAAAAGGGTGGAGCGCAGCGACTTCCACAATTATTCACTATTCAATCTTCCATCTTCAATGACTTTCCGGCTTGTCCGGGTCAGGTAAGTAAAAAGAGAAATCAACTGACAAAACCGGTTCAATTGACACGAGCGACCCAACCGACAAAATAAATAAAAGGAGCTTAAAAATGAGCGAGTTTGAACCGACAATTGTCGCCTTTTTTTGCAACTGGTGCACATACACCGCTGCGGATCTGGCAGGTACCTCCCGTCTGTCGTACCCGCCTAATATCAAAATCATCCGCATGATGTGCAGTGGTATGGTCGATCCTAAATATGTGATCAAGGCCCTTCTGGAAGGTGCCGACGGCGTGCTAGTCAGCGGATGCAACCCCGGTGACTGCCACTATATCAATGGGAATTACAAAGCCCGCAGGCGGATTAAACTCCTAAAAGAAATATTGCCTCAATTCGGTTTCGAGGCCGAACGCCTGCGGCTGACCTGGATAGCAGCCAGCGACGGGGTCCTGCTTGCCGAGACCATGCAGGATTTGGTGGACCAGATAAAAACCCTTGGACCCAGCGAGGCTAAACTGAAGATGGTGATATAGTATGAAACTTGAAACTGGGAAGGGCAAAGTCAGAGGTTTTGGAGAGTCAATCGGGGCGTTATCCTTCGAATCCAAGAAGAACATATTTCGATCTATGTTTCGATCAAGTTTCAAATTTCTAATTTCAAACCTGGAGGCGACCTATGGCGAAAACGGTACAAGTAGACGTTAAGGATCAGGATCTATTGGGAGCGTTGCGGGAATTTTTTAAAGCCGTTCTGGAGCTGGACGATATCAACGCGATGTCGGTGCCCTGGCGGCTTCCGATGAAAAACATGGTGATGCCGACGCTGATAACCGATCCGGAGCGCCTGGACGGGGCTGATCCGCTTTCCCCGGCCTTTCCAATCAATAGCGCTAAGGTCATATCCAGACTCACCCGAAAGCCGTCAGGGAGTAAAGTGGCGGCGGTCATGCGGCCCTGCGAAATACGGGCGTTTATCGAACTGGTAAAGCTCAAGCAAGGCCGAACCGAGGACCTTGTTCTCATCGGCATCGATTGTCTGGGTGCCTATCGTAATACGGACTATTTTAGCTGGGTCGGAGAGAAGATTGGAGAGGCCACCCGAAAGTATTACACCAGTGTTCTGGCTGGCAGTGGCGCCGCCATGGACGGTATTGACTCGGCACCCGCCTGTCAGGCCTGCGAATTGCCTATACCTTCGGGAGCCGATATCGCCATTGGTCTATACGGCATGGATACCGACCGTCGGATTCTGGTTCAGGCTCGGACGGTCAAAGGCGAAGAGGTTATGGCCGGACTCCCGTTCATGGAAGCCGAAGAGCCGCCGTCGCGCCAGAAAGCGATCGACAAGCTTAATGCCGAAAGAACCAACCATCGAGACAAGATGTTCACCGAGACCCACGCCGCCACGGACAATCTGGAGAAATTGACCGCTTATCTGGCCAACTGCGTCAACTGCTACAACTGCCGGGTGGCGTGTCCGGTCTGTTACTGCCGGGAATGTGTTTTCGTGACCGATGTTTTTGATCATGAGCCTGCCCAGTATTTTCGCTGGGCCGGTCGCAAAGGCGTTGTAAAGATGCCCACGGATACGGTTTTTTATCACCTCACGCGGTTGGCTCATATGAGTACCGCCTGTGTCGGATGCGGTCAATGTTCCAACGCCTGTCCCAATGACATTCCGGTTATGGAGCTGTTTCGTACCGTTGCCTGGCAAACTCAGCAGGCGTTCGACTATGAAGCCGGAAGAGATATTGATGAAAAACCGCCGCTGACCGAGTTCAGGGAAGATGAGTTTGCCGAGGTGGTGGGGGTCCGTTAGCCCGTTAGCCGGTTAGCCCGTTTGCCCGTTGGTCGGTTAAGCCCGTTTTGCCCGTTGAGCCGTCGAACCTTTTTAGCCTGTTATGGCTATTGCATCTGTTGAATCCGTTCATATGTATAAAAACTTGGCTTTATTCCTTTATTAAACCGGCAAACCGGCTCAACCGGCTCAACCGGCTCAACCGACTAACCGGCTAACGGGCTAACCGGCTAACGGGCTAACCTTTCAACGAGGTCCAAACATGCAAAGAAAAATTGGCAAGGCCATGGTGGTGGGAGCGGGGATCAGCGGCATTCGCGCCGCTCTTGATCTGGCGGAAACCGGATACGGGGTCACCCTTATTGACCGGGCGCCGCATATCGGGGGTATTCTCAGCCAGCTCGATTATCAGTTTCCAACGGATCGGTGCGGCATGTGCAAGATGCTTCCCCTCGTGGACCGCGATGCTTCCTCCCAGTATTGCTTGCGTAAAGGGCTTTTCCACGAAAATATCGAAATTCTTCTGTCCACCGAACTGATGTCCGTGGAGGGCGAGGCCGGAAATTTCCGGGTGACACTGCGCCAGAAACCGAGCCGGGTGGACCCGGATCTTTGTATCGGGTGCGGGGAATGCGAGAGCGTTTGTCCGGTCGAAGTTGAAGATGCGTTCAATGCCGGACTGGCCAGCCGGAAAGCCATCTACCTTCCGGTGCCGCACGCCATACCGAATTCTTACGTGATCGACAGCGCTGCCTGCACGCGTTGCGGTGAATGTGAAAAAACCTGTCCTACAGGTGCCGTCCGTTTGCTGGAAGAGGAACGCAAGCGGTTTCGTATCCTGGTTGTCGACGATGAACTGGTTGTAAGGGACTCTCTGAAAGAGTGGCTTGCAGAAGAAGGATTCACAGTGGAGATGGCCGAATCCGGACCAAAGGCGCTAGAGTTGCTGGCAGAAAACAGGTATCATTTGATGCTCACGGATATCAAGATGCCGGGCATGGACGGGGTTGAAGTGCTGCAAAAAGCCAAGGCAGATTTTCCGGATCTTACGGTGGTGATGATGACCGCTTATGCGACGGTGGAAACGGCTGTCGAAGCGATGAAAATCGGCGCTCTGGATTATCTGGTAAAACCTTTTGATCCGGAAAGCCTTGTCCCAATGGTCACCCGGATTTACGAGGACTTTGAAACCGCTGGAGGTCGTCAGATAGACGTCGGAGCGTTGATATTGTGTGGCGGTGCTTCCTACTTCGATCCCGCAGAAGATAAAAATACATACGGCTATGGTGTTTTTCCCGGTGTGTTAACCAGTCTGGAATTTGAAAGGATCTTCAGCGGCACCGGACCGAGTCACGGACAGCTGGTGCGACCCTCGGATGGGAAACCGATCCGCAAAGTGGGTTGGATCCAATGTGTCGGTTCGCGCAACCTGCAGCAAGAGGCTGACTTTTGTTCCAGCATTTGCTGCATGTTTGCCATAAAGGAAGCCTTGGTGGCCAGGGAAAAATGCCATGGTCAATTTGACACGACTATTTTTTACATGGATATGCGCACCTTCGGCAAAACCTTTCAGCGTTATCGCGATCAGGCAGAAGATGACGGCGGTGTTCGTTTCGAAAGGTGCCGGGTGCATTCTGTAGAACACGACCGACAGACCAATGATCTGCTGATTAAATATATCGACACCTACGGGGATCTCAAAGAATTACGACAGGATGTCGTGGTTTTGGCGGTCGGGCAGCGGCCTGCGCATGGAACGGCGCAGTTGGCTGAGAGGCTGGATATTCAACTCAATCCCTGGGGATTTTGTCAACCCGAGCCGTTTTCAGTGACACAAACCGCAAAGAAAGGGATTATGCTCGGCGGGTCGTTTACCGGTTTGAAAGATATCAGTGAGTCGGTGACCCAGGCCTCTGCGGCAGCGCTTTGCGCATCGCGCGCCATTCATGCTTCCGGCGGGGGACTGGCTCCCGAATCGGAGCCGCACCACCCGGCGGCTGAAATTTTACGGGAACCGCCCCGCATTCTGGTTGTCATATGTACCTGCCAAGGCGCGTTTGACAAGGTATCCGATCTGCAGGAACTGGCCCGTCGCCTATCTGCCGATCCGCTGGTGGATGGCTTCGAATTGCTAGAGAAAACATGCACGATCGACGGATGGGCCTCGCTGGTCGAACTGGTGATAACCCGCAATCCGAATCGTCTGCTGATCGGTGCCTGCCTGCCGTACATTTATGCGCGTAAACTGCGGCAACTCGGCCGCGAGGTTAATCTTGATCCGGCTTTAATTGAAGTTGTCGATATTCGATCACCGGCATTTGAGCAGTCTACGGAAAACGAGATTCACCCGGGTCATTCTTCGTTTTATGCACAGCTATCAGCCCTTCAGATGGGACTGGCACGGCTCAAATGGGTCGATCCGGCACCGGCCGTTTCGATACCGGTGCAGCAATGCGCGCTGATTATCGGCGGCGGCATTGCCGGCATGACGGCCGCACTTGCTATCGCCGACCATGGATTCAAGGCCGAGTTGGTCGAAAAAGAAGAACAGCTCGGCGGCAATCTTTTGTGGTTGAATCAAACCGTCGAGGGGTACGACCCCCGGATGCTGCTGGATGAAACCTGCCGCAAAGTCAAAAAACATCCCCTGATCAATGTCCATACCGAAAGCCGGGTGTTGGCCGCCACCGGGCAGGTGGGTCAGTTTTACGCCACAATCGAAGACAGTGACGGCAGTGTTCGCACGATTGAACACGGTGTGGTCATCCTTGCAACCGGTGGAAGAGAGGCAACAACCCATTCTTACGCGTATGGAACCGGTGCGGCTGTCGTTACCCAACAGGAGCTGGCGCAAAAACTTGACAGCGGCGATCTTGATCCCGAACGGCTGGAAAGCGTGGTGATGATCCAGTGTGTCGACTGTCGACAGGAGCCTAGAAATTATTGCAGTCGGGTATGCTGTGCCGCGGCCATCAAGCATGCCATTTATCTGAAGGAACAAAATCCGGAGGTAGAGGTATATGTTCTGTATCGCGACATCATGACCTACGGATTTACGGAGACCTATTACACCCAGGCGCGCTCCGTCGGTATTTTTTTCATTCAGTATGACCTCAAAAAGAAACTTGAAGTTCAAACAGCTGGCGATCAGGCCCGGATTACGGTTTACGAACCGATACTCGATCGGGAAATAGAAATCACGGCCGATCTTTGTGTGCTGGCAACCGGCATTACCCCGAATCTTCCTGAAGAACTCGCGGCGGCTTACGGGATCACTCTTGATCAGGACGGTTTCTTTCAGGAGGCGGAGTCAAAATGGCGGCCGGTCGATTCCTTGAAAGAAGGCATTTTTGCCTGCGGACTGGTACATTCGCCCCGAAACATTGCTGAATCGATTGCCACAGCCCAAGCGGCTGCCCAGCGGTCATTGAGAATATTGACCCGCAAACACTTGCCCACCGGGAGAGTGGTGGCCAGCGTGCATCACAGTCTGTGCAGCCGCTGTGAAAATTGTATCGAAGCCTGCCCTTACGGCGCGCGCCTGCTGGATGATGAGAATGAAAAAGTGATGGTCAATCCGGCCATGTGCCAGGGCTGTGGATCCTGTGCCACGGTGTGTCCCAACAGTGCATCGGTTGTGGAAGGTTTCCGGCAGCAGCAGATGCTGGGGATCATTGATGCGGCCCTTGGTTGATGAAGCGGGGTGTCGGTGAAACGGTGAAGCGGGGAATCGGGGAAACGGTGAAGTGGAGAAACGGTGAGGAGGTGACGGGGAGAAGCGGTGAGGAGGTGACGGGGAGAAGCGGGGAAGCGGCGAAACGGGGAAAGGGAGAACCGGTGAGAAGAACTAGGCCGTTTTAATTAATCTCGCCTTTCTGATTTTAACTTTGAATTTTGCACTAAGCAGTGGCTCGTGCTAGAAGCTGTGCTGTGCATCCAAAACCGGCCTGACAATAAGCGATCATGACCATGTTTAAACCAATGAAATATTTGCGAAAAAGCTTGGTTTCCAAGCTTATCCTTACGGTGGGATTGACCTTGCTGCTGATCATATCAGCCTGGGCTTATTTTAATATAAATTACCAAAAGCAAAAGCTGATGGATACTATTCTGGACGGCACCGATCGATTGTCCAATACCATCAAACTCGGCACCCATTACGCCATGATGCTCAATTCGAGGGATGACATCAACCAGATCATCAACAACATCGGCAAACAGCCTGAAATCGTGAACATTCGCATTTACAACAAGCAGGGTCAGATAACGTATTCAAATCGAACACCGGAAATCGACCAGATAACCAACATCAAGGACGAAGCGTGTTTTATCTGCCACCGAACCGATCCACCGTTGGCCGAGGTTGGACTGGCCGAGCGAATCCGAATATTTCGCTCCGGCAAAGACTACCGATTGCTCGGAGTTATCAGCCCCATTTGCAATGAACCGGGCTGTGCCACGGATGCGTGCCATATTCACCCCCCGGACAAAAAAATACTGGGTGCCCTGGATGTTGTCGTATCCCTTGAAAAAACAGACGCTGAGATTATCAAGGCCCAAAACGGAATCATCCGCCTGGCCGCAATTGTTTTTCTGGTGACATCCGCCATCATCTTCCTGTTTGTGCTGCGGTTTGTGAATCGTCCCATTAAAAAACTGATCGACGGAACACGTCAGATCGCGAAGGGGAATTACGCCGCTGAAGTCGACGCAAAACAGGATGATGAGATTGGGCAGCTGGCCCAGGCCATCAACAAAATGGGCCGGGAAATCGGAAAGCACGAGGCGGAACTGAACAAACAGCGCGATGAATATCAAAACCTTTTTGAGCAGGTACCTTGTTTGATTACCGTACAGGACAGGAACTACAGATTGATAAGATACAACCGCGAGTTTGCGGAGATGTTCGATCCAAAACCGGGGGATTTTTGTTACCAGGCCTACAAGGGCCGCAATGAAAAATGCGATGTATGCCCGGTAGAAAAAACTTTTACAGATGGCGGATCACATTACAGCGAGGAGTTAGGCAAAAATAAGGACGGAACGATAAAACACTGGATTGTAAGGACCACGCCCATCAGGGATGCCAACGGCGAAATTGTGGCCGCTATGGAAATGAACCTTGACATATCCGAAAGAAAACAGCTCGAGGACGAACTGGAGAAATCGGAAAAAAAATACCATGCTATCTTTAACAACATCCCCAACCCGGTATTTGTTCTGGACATGGACACTCTCGATATCCTTGACTGTAACCATCGCGTGACATCCGTCTACGGCTACACCAAAACTGAACTGATAAATAAACCATTCCTGGAACTGGTCAGGCAAAACGAAAGGCAGGCGCAGGCTTCAAAAATCAGGACCCACCCGGTGATCAACCAGGCAACCCATATGGATCATAAAGGCAATACCCTGTTTGTCGATATCTGGGTTTCGCCTTCGGAATATCCCGACCATAAGGCGCTTCTGGTTACCACCAGTGACATCACCCAGCGGCTTCAAACTGAACAGCAACTTATCCAGGCCAGCAAAATGGCCACTCTAGGTGAGATGGCCACCGGTGTGGCCCATGAATTGAACCAACCGCTATCCGTGATCAAAACCGCCAGCAGTTTTTTTGTCAAAAAGATCAACAAGGAAGAAGAAATTAAAAAAGATACCCTGCATACCATGCTGTTGAAAGTCGACAGCAACGTGGACCGGGCATCCAAAATTATCAATCATATGCGGCAATTTGCCCGCAAGTCCGACATGGATCTTGAGAAAGTTCAGGTAAACGAAGTGCTGCTGCGAGCCTTTGAAATCTTCAGTCAGCAGCTTAAGGTTCGGGGTATTGAGGTGATCTGGGACATCGTAGAGAATTTACCCTTAATCATGGTGGATCCCGGACGGCTCGAGCAAGTCTTTATCAATCTGCTGATCAATGCCCGCGATGCTATCGAAGAAAAATTGGCAATAAAAGGGCGCCAGACAGAAGACAATGTCATCACACTGATTACCAGAGCTGATGGGAAAAATGTCATCGTCGAGGTGGCCGATACCGGGGTGGGCATCCCTGATGCGATTTTAAACAAATTATTTGAACCGTTTTTCACAACCAAGGAGGTGGGCAAAGGAACCGGTCTCGGTCTTTCTATCAGTTACGGGATCATAAAAGATTGCGGTGGCAATATTGAGGCGTCATCCATCGATGGTGAAGGTGCCTGTTTTACCATAATCTTCCCCATTGCCCAAGCCGGCAAGGCTGCCGGTCATGAACTTTAGTTGCGGTCAATGGAATAGATACATGCTTTCATACATAAGATTGCATATTACTTTCAACCGATAAGTTTAAAGTGACTAAAGTGAACTAAAGTGACTAAAGCCCGCCCTGGTGCGACTTATATATTTATGTTGGTACAGCCTAAGTGTCATTTCAGACTAGACTTTTTATTGACAAGTAAGGGTGATCGGTCTGGGCCAGGGTTGTGGAATTTTGTCGATTTTATAAAAAAGCTAAAGTGGAACGATACTTTAAACCGCAGCGGATTGAGGTAATCTGTCTTAATACAAATAGATCGCGCTGAAAGCGCAGTCCTTAACTTTAGATCACTTAAAACTTTATACTTTAGTCACTATTAAGATCAGCATGACGAAAACAAATTGTACAATTTTACTGGTAGACGATGAAGACGACATCCGCGAAGTTGTGGGAATGTCTTTGGCCGATATCGGCTACACTGTGCATAGTGCCAAAAATGGAGAGGATGCGTTGCGTCTTTTTCACAGGATCGGACCACCCATCGTTATGACCGATATTAAAATGCCCGGTATCGACGGAATCGAATTGCTGCAGATATTAAAGCGGGAAAACCCGGACACCGAGGTCGTGATGATTACCGGCCATGGCGACATGGACCTGGCCGTCAAAAGTCTAAAATACGAGGCCACCGATTTTATTACCAAACCGATCAATGTGGATGCCCTGGAGATTGCCTTGAAACGTGTTCAAGACAAAATCACCATGAAGCAGCAACTCAAGCAGTACACCGAAAATCTCGAGGCGCTTGTGCGGGAAAAAATTGAACTTCAGGACCACCTGTCATCACTCGGGTTGATGATCGGTTCCATTTCCCATGGGATCAAAGGACTGCTTACCGGACTCGACGGGGGGATGTACCTGCTCGATTCGGGTTTTTCCAAGGAAAACCAATCCCAGATCGCAGAAGGCTGGGAAATCGTTAAAATGATGATCGACCGCATTCGTAAGCTTGTGCTCGACATCCTGTATTATGCCAAGGAAAGGGACTTGAAATGGGAACAACTGGACGTGTTCAGTTTTGCCAGCGACGTTGCCCGTGTCCTTGAGCCCAAGATCCGGGAGTGCAATATCGCCTTCGTGAAACAGTTTGACAAAACCGTGGGTGAATTCGAAATCGACGCCGGGTATGTTCATTCGGCGCTAATGAACATCCTTGAAAATGCCATGGATGCCTGCACCAGGGATACTGCCAAAAAAGACCATAAAATCGTTTTCAGTGTGCGCCAGGACAAAAAGCATATCATTTTTGAGGTGTTTGATAACGGTATCGGTATGGACCGTGCAACGACCGAGAAAATTTTCACCCCATTTTTTTCATCCAAAGGCCGCAAGGGCACCGGCCTGGGTCTTTATATCTCCAACAAAATCATCCAGCAGCACGGCGGGCAAATCCAGGTTAAATCCACCCCCGGCCAGTTGACCCTTTTCACCATTAAGATACCGAAATTCCTCCCGCAATCCATAAAAAAAAACCCGGCCGAACAAAAATCAGACCAACAGGTGTAAGATTTTAAAAGTTCTTGAATTCAAAATTTTTCCGTGTTAAGAGCTTAACCGGTTTGGGGCTCGCTCAAAAATAACTTCACATTTTCATGACCCGATCCATCCCGCCTGGAGGCGTTGCTCGTCGGTTAAATAGCTTGCTATTCGCCCTCTTCGCGCCTTGCCAAGCGGGCGCCTCGACTCATGAAAATATAAAGTTATTTCTTCGCGACCCCTTAGAGTCGGCATCTCCACGGAGGGCATGACACCGGTCCGTTCGTTGGAGAATCCTGAATTCTGACGCTATCGCCCGCAGTTTACGCGGGGTAACTTTACTCGGAATAAGCCAGTTCAGAAGGAGGAGACATAGATGAACCAGGGTGATCGGTTTTTTACATTCGTTGCGGTTTTAGTTTTAGCACTCGTTTTGCAGCTTTTTATGGGATTTTTGGAATCCAGAGATACACCTGCCAAAACAGTTGTCAATTTTGCCAAAGCCTATTTTCAACTGGACGAGTCCATGGCAGACTACCTGTGCAGTGATCTTACCGCCGAAGAGGATGTTGATCTAGTGAAAGCCTATATCGAGCATGCAGCGGATGAGGCACGAATAGTGGGTTTTGACCTGAACTATATGCGCAAAAAACTATTTTCCGTCCATACCGAAATTATCGCCCAAAGCGAATCCGAGGCGGAGATCCGTATAACCGCACAGGGAAAGCGCAACATCAATCCGGTATTTACACTGATCGCCAAGCTGTTTTTTATCGGTGAAATCTATCATATCGATGAGACGTTGAAAGTGATTAAAGAAGACGGCAGGTGGAAAGTCTGCGGCAAGGCATTTTCACTGGCCGTGTGATACTGTCGCCCGAGCAGCGCCGATTATCAATGAAAGCGTCGGCCTCCTTTTCATTTCTTTAACTCATCAGAAATTGCCAAAAACTATGGTGCCCGTTTTCGCTCAGATTCGCAAGCGAGCCCGTCAGATTGCTACCCAGTTTCCCCAGCCTGATTTTTACAGCGACTGCGCTCAAGATTTTGAACGCTCCCGAAACATTTTTGAGACCGAAGCCGTCCTTGAAGATTTAAAAGCATATCTGACCCATCAACTGGAAGATGATTTCGGACACGGCTTGGGGCACGCAACCAAAGTAGCGCTGGATGCCGGAGCGCTGATGATCGTAGAGGGCCGAATAAATGGTTTTTCCAGGCAGCTCATAAGCCGAAGCGTTGTTATCGTGCAAAGTGCCGGTCTGCTCCACGATGTAAAACGTAAACATGCGGATCATTCAATCCAAGGCGCGGCATTTGCCGGTCGGCTGCTTGAGAGATATCCTTTTTCATCCGAGGAAGTGGAAAATATCCGGGTCGCCATTTATAACCATGAGGCCTTTAAAAAGGGCATTCCCACGAGCGGCCGCAGAGGTGCCCTGGTATCCGATTGTCTCTACGATGCCGATAAGTTTCGGTGGGGTCCGGATAACTTCAAAGATACGATTTGGGAGATGGTACTGTTTCACAACCCCCCGTTGTCGAAATTTATTGCGCATTATCCCCGGGGTATGGAGAGCCTGCTGAAAATTAAAAACACATTCCGCTCCGAGACCGGCAAGAAATACGGTCCACAATTCATTGATATCGGTATCGCAATCGGAGAGAAACTATTGAAAGTAATAAAGGTCGAATTTAAACACCTGCTATAGGTCCGTCCCTATTAAGTGCTGCTTTTAAAACAATATCGACAGCGATCGAATCCCGGACCAACAGGGTCAAAGATGGTCACGATCAGCGGCCCGGTTGAATTTTGCCAGCGATCCGTCAGTGTCGCAATGACAACCGCATTCCAAGACAATCAAGTGTGTATTCATTTGTTTTTTTGATTCGCGTTTTATTCTTGGTGATCGGCGATGACATATGTTAAAATACTTCGAATTTATCATTGCAGGGCAAATCATGCCGTTGAATATATTATCCAGACGAATTTTGATCACCATTTTCAGTTTAACGCTCTTTTGTTTCGCAAGCGCTCATGCTGTTGCGGATGAAAATCATTTAGCTTTTTTTCCCGGCGAAAAGCTTAAATTTAGAATGAAATGGGGGATTTTTCCGGCTGGCGAGGCTGTCCTGGAGGTATTGCCGATAGAGACCATAAACGGAGTAGAATCCTTTCATTTTATGATGCAGGCCAAAACCAATTCATTCATCGATAAAATATACAAATATCGCAGCCGAATCGACGCCTATGCAGACCTGAGGATGACCCGCTCCTTGAAGTACCTCAAAAAGACCGAGGCCGGAAAGGCGGTTAAAGAAGTCAACGTTCAGTTTGATTGGGAGAAAAAAGAAGCATACTATTTCCGATCGAAGACAAAATTCGTCCCGAAACCAACAACTAAATACCGGAAAAGGCGAACGCCTCTATTGGCGGGTTCATTTGATCCCCTGTCCATTTTCTACTACACCCGCCTACTAAATATCAGCCAGAACCGTCCCATCGAACGTCCCGTTACGGATGGGAAAAAATGTGTCATGGCCAGCGCTGAGATCATTAAGCGTGAGTCTATAAAGCTCAACGGCAAGTCGTATGATACCTTTCTGGTTCAACCGGATCTAAAGCATGTCGAAGGCGTCTTCAGCAAGAATAAGGATGCCAAAATTTACATCTGGGTCACCGCCGACGAACGCCGTATCCCTGTGAAAATCAAAAGCAAAGTCATCGTCGGCAGTTTCACGGGGGAGTTGGTTTCAGTTGAAGGTCCAAAGGCGATGACCGTATCGACAACCGAAATGGGAATCGAAAAATGACGCCCGCGGATCGTGACGTGGCATCGGGTTTTAAATCTTTGAGTCAATTTTCGATTTCTCATACCGGTGTTTAGCTCACCCCCCCCCCCCGCCAAAAGGAAAGGGACCATGAAAAAATTGCTCATCCTGTTTATTGTTGCCGGCGCTATCATTTTCGGGGCATTGAACTATCATTTCATACTAACCGACAATGGACCCAAGGTATTGAAAAAATCAGAAATAACTTTTAAATACACCTATATTGACGCCAGAGGATTCAAGAAGCACAAGCTGTTGACAAACCCTGCCCTGCTTAAAGCCGGATTGAAGGACACTATCGATTAGCGATGCGCCGGCCACTGAAAATTTAAATGCAACCGCTGCAGCCAGTTATCTGTTCTATGATTCCGACCAAGTTTTTCGACCTGCCGAATTCATGTATTCGCTGCAGATATCAAATGGATTGTGTTGACTCCGGGTGATTTTTCGAATAAAATCGGTAACAATGCCTTTCATAAACATGACGAAAAAAACAATTTTGGTGCTAGCGGCTCTGTTCGTTGTCCAGGGGGTCATTTGCACGAATATATCGGCCAAAAAGGTGGTCAAAGTTGGCGTGTACCAGAACATACCCTTAACGTTCATTGAGAAAAACGGTGAGGTAAAAGGGTTTTTTATCGATATCCTCGAGTATATTGCCGACAAGGAAGACTGGAAAATCGAATATGTACCGGACACATGGGCCGCATGCCTGGACAAAGTAAAAAAGGGTGAAACAGACCTGTTGGGTGTCATCGCCTATTCCGTGGAACGCAACAGGTACATCGACTACACCTACGAAAGCGTTCTCACCGAGTGGGGCCAGATCTATACCAATAAAAATGTCCGTATTGAGTCGATCCTCGATCTCAGGGATAAAAAGATTGCCGTCCTGCAAGCGGACATGCATTATTTGAATCTAAAAAACCTGATGCGTCAATTTGGAATTAATTGCAGATACGTGGAAGCCTTTGAGTACGAAGATGTCTTGATGCTGACCGAACGGGGTATTTGCGATGCCGGTCTGGTCAGCCATTTTTACGGTATACAATATGAGAGACAGTATCACATCAACAAGAGTTCTGTTATACTCAGCCCGCAAAAGCTTTACTGGGCCTCACCCGAAGAAAAAAACCCAAAACTGCTGCACGTGTTGGATAGTCAACTGCGCCAGTTGAAAAAGGATGAGCAATCGGTCTATTATCAATCGCTCAACCGGTGGTTCGGCGTTAATGCAAAATCCGAAATCGGAAAGTGGGTCAAATGGTTCAGCATCGGGGCCGCCGCTCTTCTGGCCCTGTTCTTCGGCGTAAATGTGGTATTAAGATCGAAGATAAAAGCCAGAACCAGAGAACTGTCCGCCCAGACTGAAGCCCTTACAGCAAAGATCGAACATCGGAAACAGGCGGAAACAGAGCGTGCCCAGCTTGAGGCCAAGCTCCAAAGAGCCCAGAAGATGGAGGCTCTCGGCACCCTTGCCGGCGGGGTCGCCCATGATTTGAATAACATCCTGTCCGGGCTTGTCAGCTATCCGGAGCTGCTGCTGCTGGATCTACCGCAAGACAGCCCGTTCAGGAGACCGATCTTGACGATGAAAGATTCGGGAGAGAAGGCCACAGCCATCGTACAGGATATGTTGACCCTGGCCCGCAGAGGTGTGGCGATAACCGAGGTGGTCAATCTCAACCGGATTATCGAAGATTACATGAAAAGTCCTGAATTCGATACATTGATGGACAACCATCCGGATGTTCGGTTTCAATTGGAATT
>Ga0126332_10000099_pt1 | contig 35523 bp, 23 predicted proteins | sample InaspJWI42metaG_FD_94482 | JGI IMG/M metagenome (GOLD analysis project Ga0126332, IMG submission 94482) | Marine gutless worms symbiont microbial communities from Oahu, Hawaii - Inanidrilus sp. 2 OAHU.JWI-42 metaG | ecosystem: Host-associated > Annelida > Digestive system > Unclassified...
ATGCCGAAGAAAAATATCCCGGAACAGATTTGCGACTGGTCTACGAACTCGGGGGATATACATCCCCCAATTAAGCCAAAGGTGTCAGTTATTCTTCCCAGAGGTAAGGTGTCCTGAACTTAGAGGAATAATTAAAATAGCAAATATCACCGTAGCGATCCATCCCAACCAAATGTGGACGAGCACAGCCTCCAACACGAATGTGAACGGAAAGAGCAACAGCGAATAGACCACTTTATACGTGGCTGTTGCAGCTTTGTCATACCTTTTTATGTGTTTTACAATTAAATTGCATAATTGATAGGGCAGGATATTGAGCAACCAGCCCAAGCCGGCAAAGGGCAGTCCGGTGAGAGCCAATAAGAAACGTTTTAGTGAACCTTTGGTACGATAAGCAGAGGGACCCTGCTTGCCCTCCATGGAGGTTGTTAATTTTTTATATCTTGACAGCATTTGACGCAGACTTTCGATTTCAGGAGCACAGGAATCCTTCAGGACATTAAAGCCCGCCTCAAATTGCTTCAGCCGTTCGAATCTCGCCGACCATGAATCACCGCTTTTTTCTTCGCTGTAAATTCGCTCCAAGAGAAGCATCAATTCCCGATCCCGGAAATTTTCTGTTTGGAAAACATGTTCCTCCAGGTTGACTCTTATTCTTTCCGTCAATTCGCGTGCAGCTATTTGAGGGGATCCTTTGTGTTTTTCTACCAAATCTGTTGTATCCAGCGGTGGCGCGGCCGATACCACCACAGACGACCTGAAGATCGATCCCTGCTCATAATTCAGCCCAACGGGCACAATGCGCACGTCGATATTCTTTTCCCGGGCCATAAAAAACAATCGTGCGGCGCCGGTCCTCATGGTTGTCATGTGAGGTTGGGGAAGGGAGGCGCCTTCCGGGAAGATGACAATCGACCTGCCAGCCCCCAGAGAATCTACACACGCAGAAAAAAAGGCCTTATAATCAACTTTGCCGTCAGCTTCGAATCGGCGGACGACCGGAATCGCATGCATCTTATGCATGATCCAGCCAAGCAGGGGAATTTTAAACAGCGGGGCTTTTGCCACAAAGCGAATTTTGTAAACGGGTGGAAAAAAGAACAGTAATAATGGATCGACGAGAGCATTCGGATGGTTGGGTGTAAAGATTACAGGCCCTGAATCCGGCAAATTCTCAACCCCCTTAACGGTAACATCTCGAAAGAAAGTCTTTATAGCCAGTTTGAATAATTTGATAAGCATTTTTAAAAGCCAGTTACAATTATGCCGCAAGTAGCTGTTATAATTCCAAGTCCCTGAAGTTTCGTGACTTTGTCCTTCAATAATATAATGGCCATCGTTATGGTAACTACCGATAAAGCAGATGCAATCGGGGTAATCAATATTGCATCTCCAATCGTTAATCCGAAATTAACGATCGCGACTGCGCCGGCTTCTAAAATACCCATCAAAACAACCATTAATTTTGTTTTAGTGGTAGCTTTCGTTAAGTAAAGCTCTCGTTTTACGAGAAAGAACAAAAAATAAACCTGCTAATTGAGACCAGAAGAAAGTTTTATAAGGGCCTATCTTTTTGGAGTAGACTCCTGCAAAAAAGTCGTATATTCCCCATCCGAACATACCCCCTAAACCAGATAGTAGACTTATGATAGTTGAACTCATGCGTGTCATTTGTCTTCTTTTTGAAAAGGTTGTATGCGCAGACTAACTGGATTTGGCTGAACTGTAAAAGCCGACCTTAATTGCACTTATACCGTGCATTATTGACACCTGGTGTAAATTCAACCGCTAAGGCAAAAGTGTCACCTCAACTTGTGACTCCGGTTTCGGCAAGTTGCGCAACCGCCTCCAGCGGTATGACGGTAATCTTATCGTCAAGGTCGTATTGCTGATCACCGGGGTATACAACCCACAGATGTTCCAACCCCAGGTCTTCAATGGCGATTTGCATCGACCGCTTTCGTCCGGGAGCATCTGTATATTTCAATTCAAAACCATGCCGTTTACCGGCGATCGTCACCATGAGATCAAGTTCAGCACCGGCGTGTGTTGCCCAGAAATAAGCATCTCTGGTTCGAAAAACATGGATGATGTGCTCTATCGCAAAACCCTCCCATGACGCACCGATTTTGGGATGCCCCTGTAAGTCGGTCAAGGTTGAAACCTGCAGCAGGCTGTGTAACAGACCAGTGTCACGGATATATACCTTGGGTGCCTTGATCTGACGTTTTTTCAGGTTTTCAAACCACGGCGGCAACACCCGAACCATGTAGGCCCCGGCAAGGATATCGAGATATCGCCGCGCCGTGTTTTCAGCAGTACCAAGAGAGCGGGCAAACTCCGCCGCATTCCACACCTGTCCATGATAGTGGGCTACCATCGTCCAGAATCGCCGAAGGGTTTCCGCGGCAATTGTGATGCCAAGCTGGGGGATGTCTCTTTCAAGAAACGTGCGGATAAAATTTCCACGCCATTGACTACTGTCATAATCAGAATCGGCGAGAAAGGCTTTGGGTAAACCGCCCCTTATCCACAATCGATCGCGATGGTGGAGCCCGACTTCCCAGATTTGAAAACCTGCCAGATCTACGAATCCGATCCTTCCGGCCAGAGATTCCGAAACACCCTTGACCAAATGTGGCGATGCCGAACCCAACAATAGAAATCGGGCTTTCTGGCCAGGTCGATCCACCAATACCCGGAGTAGTTCGAACAGGTCCGGTTTTCTTTGAACTTCGTCTATGATCACCAAGCCGGAGAGATCCTTCAACGCCTGCATGGGGGCAGAAAGACGCTGGGTATCAACCGGGTTTTCCAGGTCAAAAATTGTGGACGGCTCTTGTTCAGCGATAAACCGCGCCAGAGTGGTCTTACCGCACTGCCGTGGCCCGAGTAGCGCAGTGACTGGGTGGATCTGAAACGAAGTTTCGATTTGACGGATGGGATTAGGTCTGGGAATCATGCGGCCATATTATACCTTGAAATTCCTCATGTCAACCGAAGATTTTCAAGGAAAATTCTCTGCTAATACGGATATCAGGCGCAATAAGATTGGATTAAGGTTATTTTTGTATAGGAAACTAATCTATTTGGTGCCCAGCCCCTGCGGCCTGTTGTTATTTGTGTTTTTTCTCATATCGGTTCCTTTCCTTCCAACAATGATAAGAATTCGCCTTTTGAGAGCGGATCAAATAGAGAGATGAGATTTTTCCACCACTGATTCGATAGCAAGTTCCCACCGGCTGCATATAACCGGAAATTGAATACTGAATGAAGATTGCATTGTCAATATGATACTTAGAGCAGAATCAGATGAAAATAAAGGATCTTTACTTCGCCACCAGGTCGGCCAGCCACATGGTAAGGGGCGGGTAAAAGGTGATGATCAGCAGGTCGATGATCAGGATCGCTAAAAACGGTAGGACCCGGCGGCTGATGGCACCGAGGGTGTCGCCGGAAATGGAACAAGACACGATCAGGCAGATTCCCATGGGCGGCGTGAGCATGCCGATCGCCAGATTGGTGACGACAATCGCCCCGAGCTGGATCAGGTCAATCCCCAGTGAAGGCAGCATGGCCGTGATCATCGGTACCAGCAGGATCAGAGCGGCAGTGGTTTCCACAAATGTTCCGGCAATCAGCAGGACCAGATTGATCAGCAGCAGCAGGGCTGTCGGGTTTTCGGTGATACCCAGGATTGTGCCGGCCAGACGGGCGGGGATGTCTTCAATGGCCGCAATCCAGCTGAATACCGAAGCCGTGGCGATGATGAACATGACGATCGAGGAAGTAATGGCGCCGTTGATAAAGAGCTGAACCAGGTCCCCGGGTTTGATCTGGCGATAGATAAACATGCCGACCACCAGCGCGTAGACCACCGCCACGGCGGCCGACTCAGTGGCCGTGAAAATGCCGAAAAGAATACCGCCCAGGATGATGAGCGGCGCTCCCAGGGCAAGAATTGCGCTCTTAAAGGTATGCCATACCTGAATTATGGAAAAGTCGGTCGTAGCGACATACCCTTTGCGACGGGAAATAAGGGTGGCCACAGCAATCAGCGAAATGCCGATCAATACCCCCGGCAGAATTCCGGCTGCAAAAAGCCGTCCGATGGAGGCGCCGGTCAGAAAGCCGAATATGATCATTGGGATGGAAGGCGGGATGATAACGCCGATGGAACCGCCGGATGCCTGGACCGCCGCCGCAAAATCCGATGCATAGCCGGATTTCTTCATAGCAGGTATCAAAATGGCGCCTACCGCCGCCGCATCGGCTGCGGCCGAACCGGATATTCCCGCAAAAAACATGGCCGACACAATGGTTACTGCGGCCAATCCACCGGGCAGCCAACCCACCAGGGAGTTGGCAAAGTCGATGATTCTGCGACTGATGCCGCCGGCTTCCATGATAGTGCCGGTAAACATAAACAGCGGAACGGCCATCAGATGAAAAGAATCGGTTCCGCCGAACATGCGCTGCACAACCATCATCATGCTGAAGTCACCCTGGATCAGTATCCCCAGAATGGAGGCAACACCGATGGCAACAGCAATCGGTGTGTTGATGGCAAAAAGAAAGACCAGCGACAGCAGCAGCACTTCAGTCGTCACGGTTGCCTCGCTTGAGATCGCTTAGCAGAAAGACGCCGGCGTGAACCAGAAGGATCAACCCGCTCAAAGGGATGATACTCAAAACAATCCATTTGGGCAGATACAGCGCCGGTGAAATTTGCAGCCGGATAAAATAGGCGAATTTATAGCCGTAGAAGACCATCACAGAGAAAAGGGTGATGGCGGCAAGGTGAGTCAGTATGACCGCTGCTTTTTGCAGTGACGGCGGCATCCTCGAAGACAGAACGTCGATGCCCGGATGACCTTTGCGCCGGTATGCCACTGTTGCCCCGAGAAACGTCAGCCACACCAGAAGAAAACGGGCCAGTTCTTCAGACCAGAAAAGCGACTGATTCAGGACATACCGGAAAAAAACCTGGGTGGCCACAATGAGCGCCATGGATATCCCGAGCCCGAATAGCAGATACTCAATCCAATGATTGATGGCGTTGCTCAGCTGTTCGAGAAAGCGCACGCTTCTCCCCCTGAAAAAGGCAGGAACCGCAAAAGATCCGAGTGCTATTTTGTTGCCTGCAGCATTTTGATCAGCAATTGTTTAACCCTGGGATCCTTGTACAGATCCATGTCTTTAAGCCCGGCCACTTTGGCCCGAAAGGCATCGACTTCCGGTTTTTCAACGACCTGCATGCCTTTCTCTTTTAAAAACTTCAGCCGCGCCGCATTTTTTGAACGATTGTCCCGGCGTTGATAGACAGCGGCCTCGTACATGGTTTTCTGGATCAGTTCCTGGGTTTTTTGATCGAGCGCCTTCCACCACTGCAACGACGCCACATCGATGTGATAGGAGTATACGTGGCGCGACAGGGTCATGTACTTTTGTATTTCATAAAACTTATATACCTCCATGACCCACAGCGGATTTTCCTGGCCGTCGATAACACCCTGTTCCAGCTCGGTATAGATGGGCCAGGGCATGGGGGTGGGATTGGCACCCAGGGTCTGCCAGATGGCCTTGTGAATGGCCGAAGCCATTACCCTGACTTTAAGCCCGTCGATGTCATCCGGATGTTTTACCGGCCGCTTGTTGTTGGTAAGGTTTCTAAAGCCGTTTTCGGAAAAACAAAGACCTTTAAACCCGGAACTCTCGAGGCTTTTTAAAATTTCGGCACCTAATGGACCGTCCAGGATCCGATCCGCCTGTTCATTGTTTTTAAAGAGAAAGGGGTAATTGACCACTCTGGCCATCGGATCAAATGTATCAAAGGGACCACCGGTGACGATGGCCATCTGGACTGTGTTCATCTGTACCTGCTGGAGGATTTCGGTTTCGTTGCCCAGTGAAGCGGAATGATAGATTTGAACTTTGATGGCACCGCCGGACCGCTGTTCGAGGAGTTCTTTGAACTTTTCGGCCGCAATGTTCTGAGCGCTGCCGGGCTTGGTCACGACCCCCAGTTTAATCTTCACGGCGGCCCACGCAGCTTGCGATGTGAGCATCAGTGCGGCCGCCAGTGTAAGTATCAACATTTTTTTCATTGTGGATGCCTCCTTAATATATGCAGTGCTGAACTGTATTTCTCCGCAGTGTTCGCTCGATGCGGCAGGTGAATACCAAATTCGTTTGACAGCTGTATTATGATACCTGTGGCAGGCATACAGGCATTTGGTACGCAAGCTTTAAAATCCTGCGGCCTAATACGAACAAACTAAATCAACAAATACCGAGCAAATTGTCAAATAAAATATGGATTACTTGAATATAATGCAAGTGGCGGGGGGAGGTTCACAAAAACATTAAGGTTGACTTCATCGGTATCCCTGGGATAGAAGGGAAAGTTTAAAAACCACTGCCCGTTCAGGCACAATATTCGGATGGACTTATTCGGTTGTAGCCGCCTGCAATGAAGGCGAGATTGAGGGCTTTTATTAGTTGCAAAATGTCTGCAGACAACAAATCAAGACGACATTTCGGAATTCATAAAAATGATACAATTAATCAGAGGTTTCAAAGACATACTACCTGGAGAAATTGAGACCTGGCAGGTCGTTGAAAAGACAGCGGCTTCGCTGTTCGAGGATTTTGGTTTCAAAGAAATTCGCATTCCGATCATGGAGCGAACCGAGGTGTTTGCCCGCAGTATCGGTGAAGATACCGATATCGTGGAAAAGGAGATGTACACCTTTCCGGACCGCAAAGGCGACCTGATCACCTTGCGCCCCGAAGCCACCGCCTCCATCGTGCGTTCCTATATCCAGCACAAGATGTATGCATCCGATCCGGTGCAAAAATTTTACACCATCGGTCCGATGTTTCGCCGGGAACGCCCCCAGAAGGGCCGATATCGCCAATTTTACCAGATTAATGTAGAGATATTCGGCGTTGCATCCCCGCTGGCGGATGTGGAGCTGATATTTTTGCTGGCCACACTTTTTTCCAGGCTCGGGATCGGTGATGTCAAAGCGCATATCAATTCCCTCGGGTGCCCGGTCTGCCGTCCCGATTACCGGCGGGCCCTTGGAAAATATTTAGCCGAAGTTGACGATAAGCTGTGCGCTGATTGCCGCAGAAGGCGCACGCGCAACCCGCTGCGGGTACTTGACTGCAAGGTCCCATCCTGCAGGGAGGCGATGGCCGATGCGCCGTCCATTCTCGATTATCTCTGTGATGATTGCCGGGTGGATTTTGACACGGTCAAAGATTTTCTCGATAAGCTGGGAGTTGCGTATGTGATCGACAAAAGGCTGGTCAGGGGGCTTGATTATTATGCCCGCACAACGTTCGAGATGCAGACCGGTGCTCTGGGAGCCCAGAGCGCCGTGGCCGGGGGCGGGCGCTATGACGGCCTGGTAAAGCTGCTCGGTGGACCGGACCAGCCGGCCACCGGTTTTGCCATCGGGCTGGACCGGCTGGCGGAAATTGTGGGCAGTCAGCAGGCTGCACCCGTGAAAAGACCGCCGGTTTACGTGGCTGCGTTGGGCGAAAAGGGTCGGCATGAAGCGTTTCAATGGATCTGCCGGTTCGGACTGGAAGGGATCAATGTCGAAATGGATTTCGGCAACCGCAGCTTGAAAGCCCAGATGAAGCGGGCGGACAGGCTGGGCGCTGCATATGTGCTGATCGTCGGTGAAAATGAACTGGCACAGGGATCCGTCATTTTACGCAATATGGCAACCAAAGAACAGGTGGAGATCCCCATAGACGATATCGTTAATAAGGTTAATGCAATAATAAGCAATGTGGTTGGTTAGTTTAATTGGTTTAATTTGTTCCATTGGTTGTCGAAGTTATTATTGAATCGATGCTAAACTAATTTTACCGATCAAACCCATGAATTAAATCAAACATAGAAATCCTCGTTCTCTGGGCCAGGTCAGAGTCAACTGGCTATGCCGTAGACGAATATCTTGGGGTGATGGAATACTGGAATGTTGGAATAACGGGTTCATAAGGATGAGATCTTTTTTAGATCAATTTTCTAAATTAGAGGTTAAAATCAAGATAATTTCCGTTTTTATACCCAATATTCCATCATTCCATCATTCCATCATTCCAGTCGACGTAAAAAGGTAAACGCCACTCCTCTGGGGTGAAATCAAAGCCGGGTCCTCTGGGCCCGTATTCTTTACTTTTACAAGGAGAATCGATCGTTGTCTGATAATCTTGGAACAATGCGCAGAACCCATACCTGCTGTGAACTCGGTGATGCCGATATTGGGCAGGAAGTCGTCCTCATGGGCTGGGTCCAGCGCCGCAGAGACCATGGTGGTGTGATTTTTGTCGACCTGCGGGATCGGGAAGGGATCACCCAGGTGGTCTTCAATCCGGACGTGGACAAAGCGGTCCACGCCAAAGCCCATGCGATCCGAAACGAATATGTCCTGGGTGTCCGCGGTAAGGTGGACCATCGCCCGCAGGGCATGGTCAATCCCAAACTGAAAACCGGCGCAATCGAGATACTGGTGACGGAGCTCAAGATCTTAAACCGTGCCAGCACCCCCCCGTTTCTGATTGAGGACAATGTCGATGTATCCGAAACGGTGCGTTTGAAGCATCGGCACCATGATCTGCGTCGATGGCAGCTTCAGAAAAATCTTGTCTTACGGCACCGGGCTGCTGCTTCCGTGCGCCAGTTTTTAAATGCCCGTGGTTTTCTGGACATTGAAACGCCGGTTTTAACGCGCAGCACCCCTGAAGGCGCCCGCGATTACCTGGTCCCCAGCCGGGTCAATCCGGGGCAGTTCTACGCACTGCCGCAGTCGCCCCAAATTTTCAAGCAGCTGCTGATGATATCCGGCTTTGACAAATACTATCAGATCGTGCGCTGCTTCAGGGATGAAGATCTGCGGGCGGATCGTCAGCCCGAATTTACCCAGATCGATCTGGAAATGTCGTTTGCGGGCGAAGATGATGTAATGAATATTGCCGAAGGGATGATGGCAGCCCTGTTTAAGGATGTATTGAATATCAAGCTGAAAACGCCTTTTCCCCGGTTGGATTATGACGCAGCGCTCGGCAGCTACGGGCTCGACAAACCCGATACCCGGTTCGGACTTGAATTAAAAGACATTACCGACATCGTCGTTGATTCCGGTTTTAAGGTGTTTGCCGGTGTGGCCCAAAAAGGCGGAATTGTCAAGGCGCTCAATGCCAAAGGCTGCAGCAATATGTCCCGTAAAGAAATCGACGACCTGGCCGAGTTTACCACCGTTTACCGGGCCAAGGGTCTGGCCTGGGTCAAAGTCAGAGAGAACGATTGGCAATCCCCGATCGCCAAGTTTTTCAGTGACGAAAAAAAAGCGGCGCTGGCTGAACGGATTGAAATGGCGCCCGGTGATCTGGTCTTTTTTGTCGCGGATCAGCCCAAAATAGCCAATGAATCCCTCGGGCATCTGCGCAACCACCTGGGTCAAAAGCTCGGGTTGATTGATGAAAGCGCGTTTAATTTCACCTGGATTACGCGGTTTCCGTTGGTGGAGTACGATGAAAACGAAAAGCGTTATCAGGCCATGCATCATCCCTTTACTTCTCCTCTGGAAGAAGATTACGATCTTCTGGAAAAAGACCCCCTGGCGGTTAAATCCCGGGCCTACGATCTGGTGTTGAACGGTGCCGAAATCGGCGGCGGCAGTATCCGTGTTCACCAGAGACAGTTGCAGGAAAAGGTATTTAAAGCCCTGGGTCTGACGCCAGAAGAATATGAAGAAAAGTTCGGATTTTTGCTTTCCGCCCTTGAATCCGGTGCACCACCGCACGGGGGCATCGCCTTCGGGTTTGATCGGCTGATTTCGATCCTGTGCGGGGAGTCCTCGATCCGTGAAGTGATTGCCTTTCCCAAGACCCAAAAGGCCGCCTGTCTGCTGACACGTGCACCGTCTGCCGCAGCCAAAGCCCAGCTGGAAGAGCTTTCGATCAAATTGCGGGTTCTTTAAAACGTCATCCCGTCGAAGCAGACAGTGTCGCAAGTGACAAAACTTCGCATATTGCTGTTTTTGTCATTCCGGGCTTGATCCGGAATCCAGTGCTTTTTCAAGGTTTTATGTCCCTGGATGCCGGACCAAGTCCGGCATGACGAATTCGGACTTTTTACGGTACCGTCAATTTTAGAAAGTTTTATAATAATCCTGTAAACATTTATACTCCAATGGCTTTTTGTTTTGCGCTTTCAGACCGCGCACGATCGCTTCGGCTGCGGACAGGGTGGTGATGAAGGGCACCCGGTATTTGATTGCCGTCCATCCGATGGGGTACTCGTCTTTTCGGGATCGTTGACCCAGCGGCGTGTTGATGATCAGGTTGATGTTGCCGTTTTTGATGTCGTCCACGACATTCGGCCGGCCCTCGCTGATCTTTGATACGGTCTCGACGGCAATGCCGCGACTTTCAATATACTCGGCCGTTCCCCGGGTGGCCACCAGTTTATACCCTAATTTTAGCAGGCTTTCAGCGATAGGAACCATGCGGGCTTTGTCGTTGTCATTCACGCTGATAAATACGGTGCCTGATTTGGGGACGGTGATACCGGTGGATTGAAAGGCTTTAAATACCGCTTCGCCAAAGGTGGTGGCGATCCCCATCACCTCCCCGGTTGACCGCATTTCCGGACGCAGATAAATATCGGTTTTATCAAAACGATCAAAAGGGAAAACAGATTCCTTGACGGCCACATACGGCAAATGGTTCTGAAATTGATAATTGAGCTGATCCAGACTTTTACCGGCCATGACTTCCACCGCCATTTTGGCAATGGGTATGCCGGTTGCTTTGCTGACAAAGGGAACGGTCCGTGAGGCCCGCGGGTTTACTTCGATTACATACAGGGTGTCGAACAGAATCGCGAATTGGATATTGATCAGTCCTTTGACTTGCAGAGCTTGGGCCAATAGGTGCGTGTATTCATTGATATCCTCATGCTGATCCCGGCTCAGCAGAAAAGGCGGCAGGACTGCCATACTGTCTCCGGAATGAACCCCCGCCTCTTCGATATGCTGCATGATCCCGCAGATCTCCGTCCGCTGCCCGTCAGAAATCGCGTCCACGTCAAATTCATAAGCATCTTCCAGGAACCGGTCCAGCAGGACCGGATGCTCCTCGGAAGCACTGACCGCATGCTGCATGTAGTGTTCCAATGAATTGAGATCATAAACGATTTCCATGGCCCGGCCGCCCAGGACATAAGAAGGGCGCACCATTAACGGAAAACCGATCCTTTGGCCGACTTCAATGGCCGCTTCAACCGACGTGGCCGTGCCGTACTGCGGATGCGGGATATCCAGCGAGCTCAGCAGGGCACCGAATCGATCCCGATCTTCGGCCAGATCGATTGAATCCGGAGAGGTCCCCCATATGGGCACGCCGGCCTTTTCAAGGGGCAGCGCCAGTTTCAGCGGCGTTTGGCCGCCGAACTGGATGATAACCCCATCCGGCTTTTCGAGCTCGATGACATCCAGCACGTTTTCATAGGTCAGGGGTTCGAAATAGAGCTTATCGGCCACATCATAATCGGTGCTGACCGTCTCCGGATTGCAGTTGATCATGAGCGCTTCGATCCCCAGCGACTTTAAGGCCAGAATTCCGTGGACACAGCAGTAATCGAATTCAATGCCCTGGCCGATGCGGTTGGGACCGCCACCGAGAATGATGACTTTCTTTTTGTCGGTGGCGGTCGACTCGTTTTCGCGATCATAGGTGGAATAATAATAGGGGGTGAAGGATTCAAATTCGGCGGCACAAGTGTCAACGATCTTAAATGACGGCCGGATATCGTTTTCTTTGCGCAGATTGCGTATCTTGTGCTCGTCTTCTGCGGTCAGCAGGGCCAGATGTTTATCCGAAAATCCCAGGCGCTTTGCCCGCCGCAGGGTATCGGTAGTCATCGTGTTGTGCGTCTTGTATTCAAAGGTGATTTCGGTTTCGAATGCCACCAGTTGTTTCAAGTTTTCGAGAAACCAGATGTCGATGCCGGCAAATTTGGAGATTTCTTCCGGTGAAACGCCGCTGGAAAGCGCTTGCCAGATTTTCATGATGCGATCCGGGGTTCCGAAGCGCAGATCATCCAACAGCGATTCTTTGGATATCCGCGCGTAGGGTTGGCCGCCGTTGGCATGGAAGCCGAACCATCCGTTTTCAAGAGATCGCAGGGTTTTGTTCAAAGCCTCCTTGAAGGTCCTGCCGATCCCCATGGCTTCTCCCACCGATTTCATCTGGGACGTCAGGCGGTTGTCGTTGCCCGGAAACTTTTCAAAATCCCAGCGGGGGATTTTGACCACCACGTAATCGATGGCCGGTTCAAAACAGGCCGGTGTTTTGCGGGTGATGTCATTCGGGATTTCATGCAGATGGTACCCGACAGCCAGTTTTGCAGCAATCTTTGCAATCGGAAAGCCGGTGGCCTTGGATGCGAGGGCGGAACTGCGCGAAACTCGCGGGTTCATTTCGATGACCACCATATCTCCGGTTTCCGGATTCAGCGCGAACTGAATGTTTGCACCGCCGGTCTCGACGCCGATCTTGGCCACGATTTTTTTGGCGGCGTTGCGCATGGCCTGTAGTTCAACATCGGTCAGGGTCTGAGCCGGAGCCACCGTGATGCTGTCTCCGGTGTGAATGCCCATGGGGTCGAAGTTTTCGATGGAACACACGATAACGAAATTATCGGCGGCATCGCGCATCACTTCCAGTTCGTATTCCTTCCAACCCAGCACGGACTGTTCGATGAGTATTTCGGTAACCGGACTGGCGCTGAGGCCCCATTGGGCCGCCTGGGCAAATTCTTCTTTGTTGTAAACAACGCTGCCGCCGATACCCCCCAGGGTAAACGCCGGTCGGATAATCAATGGAAAGCCGATATCACGCGCCAGTGTTTCGGCTTCTTCAAGCGTGCGCGCGCAGCCGCCATCAGGAACGTCCAACCCGATCTCGCCCATGGCATTGCGGAAAAGCTCCCGGTCCTCCGCCAGCTGAATCGTATCGAGTTTGGCCCCGATCAGCTCAACACCGTACTCATCCAGAATGCCGTTTTGCGCAAGTTCAACCGCTAGATTCAGGCTTGTCTGCCCGCCCAGGGTCGGCAGCAACGCATCGGGACGCTCTTTGGCGATGATTTGGGCCACGGTCTCGGCATGCAGGGATTCGATGTAGGTTTTGTCCGAGAATTCAGGATCGGTCATGATGGTGGCCGGGTTGCTGTTGATCAGCATGACGATAAAGCCTTCCTCGCGCAGGGCCTTGCAGGCCTGGGTCCCTGAATAGTCAAACTCGCAGGCCTGGCCGATGACGATCGGGCCGGAGCCGATGACCAGAATTCGTTTTAAATCTTTGCGTTTAGGCATGGAATTGTTGCATTTCCTTTGTAAATTGTTCAAAGAGATACCGGCTGTCATGCGGTCCGGGTGCCGATTCGGGATGATACTGGACCGAGAAAGCCGGCAGGGACGTGTGCCGGAATCCTTCAAGGGTGCCGTCATTCAGGTTTATATGGGTTATCTGGACTTCGTTGCGGGGTAAACTTTCGGCATCGACGATAAAGCCGTGGTTCTGGGAGGTTATCTCGACCGCCCCGGTGGGCAGATACTTTACGGGATGATTGGCGCCATGATGGCCGAATTTTAATTTGGTGGTTTTTGCGCCCAGGGCCAGGCCCAGGATTTGATGTCCCAGGCAAATCCCGAAAATCGGTTTTTTGCCCAACAAAGATCGAACCGTGTTCACGGCATATTCCACCGGCTGCGGGTCACCGGGGCCGTTGGATAAAAATATGCCGTCCGGATTCCAGGCCAGAACCTCTTCAGCCGAAGTATGCGCGGGAAACACCCGCAATTCGCAGCCGTGGAGGGTCAACGATCTTAAGATGGAAAATTTTACACCAAAATCGTAGACCGCGACTTTAAAGGACGGCTCCTTGCGGCGGTCCAGTTCACTGTCCAGCGGCCAGCAATAGGCTGTCTCAGCGGTAATGTCTTTGACGATATCCCGTCCGACCAGCTTTTGGCCGCTGCGCAAGCGCGACAACAGCAACTCGAGCGGTTCTTCGGAGGTGGTGATCATGCCCATCTGCGCGCCCTGGTCCCGCAGGTGGCGCGTCAGTGCGCGGGTATCCACCTCGCTGATGCCGACAATCCCGTAGTTTTTCAAATAGTCATCCAGGGATTTGTTGGCCTGCCAGTGGCTGACCACCGGGCTGTACTCACGAATAATAAAGCCGGAGGCATAGATACGTCGCGATTCGTAATCTTTGGGGTTGACGCCGTAGTTGCCGATTTGGGGATAGGTCATGACCACCAGTTGAAAATGATAGGAGGGATCGGTCAGGATTTCCTGGTACCCGGTCATGGCTGTATTGAACACCACCTCCCCCATGGAAGTTCCCATGGCGCCAAAGGAAAGCCCTTCAAAATGCGTGCCGTCTGATAGGATTAATCGTGCTTTCATAAGATTTATCGATCTTTGGTTTTAGTCCACAGATTTCGCAGATTACACAGACACCAATGAATGTGCGGTGGAGATTGTGAAATCTGCCGGGTTTCATTCCCCGCAGCTTGCTGGGTTAGGATAGATTGTATCATTCATTGTTACTCCGTGGCCTGCCGCGGAGAAGTTCATTGAAAGGTTTCACTTTTTATGTCAATCATCAGTCGCGTTTAAACACACTATAATCGGGTCTGCGGTACCGGCTTTCACCGCCCCCGTCAATAGCCAGCAGGGCCTCGACTTTCAGCGGCAGGCCGAACAGCTGGATGAATCCATGGGCATCCTGCTGGTTGTAAACATCGTCCTCTCCAAAGGATGCGTAATCTTCGCGGTACAGACTGAACGGGCTTTGACGGCCGGCAATAATCGTGTTGCCCTTGAAAAGTTTCAGACGCACGGAGCCTGTAACGGTCTGCTGGGTCTGCTGGACAAAAGCATCCAGGGCTTGGCGCAGTTGCATGAACCACATGCCGTTGTATACCAGTTCGGCATATTTTACGGCCACAAAATCTTTGTAATGCATGGTGTACTTGTCCAGGCAAATACTTTCCAGGGCCTGGTGGGCGCGGAAAATAACGGTTCCGGCCGGTGTTTCGTATACGCCGCGGCTCTTCATCCCCACCAGCCGGTTTTCGACAATATCCACTCGCCCGATGCCATGCGCTCCGGCCACCTTGTTCAGACGCATGAACAGTTCGACGGCCGACAGTTTCTCACCGTTCAAACTGACCGGGTTGCCCTTCTCAAAACCGATTTCGATGTACTCGGGTTCATCCGGCGCATCTTCGGGATTGACCGTTAACCGGAACATTTCTTTTTCGGGCTCATTCCAGGGATTTTCCAGCGGACCGCCTTCATGGGACAGATGGAAAATATTGCGGTCGCGGCTGTAAATGTCTTTTTCGTTTTGAGCCAGGGGAATATTGTATTTGGTCGCATACTGTATGGCATCCTCGCGGCTGCGGATGTCCCACTCCCGCCAGGGGGCGATTACCTGAAGTTTCGGATTGAGGGCCATAACGGTCAGTTCAAATCGAACCTGATCATTGCCCTTGCCGGTGCAGCCGTGCGCAACCGCATCAGCGCCTTCATTTTCGGCCAATTCCACCATTTTTTGGGCGATGAGTGGGCGCGCGATGGATGTTCCCAAAAGATACTCGCGTTCATAGACCGCGCCGGCCTGCATGGTGGGGAATATGTAGTCTCTGAGAAAATCTTCACGCAGGTCGGCGACGACCAGTTTGCCGGCCCCGGAGGCAATCGCTTTTTCCTCCAACCCGTTCAATTCCTCCTCCTGCCCCAGATCGGCCGTAAAACAGATGACCTCGCAGTTGTCGTAATTATTTTTCAACCACGGCACGATCACCGACGTATCCAGTCCGCCGCTGTAAGCGAGGACGACTTTTTTGACCTTAACGCTGCACATCATTGCACTCCTTCCAAAAAAAAAGCCCCGGCAATTGCCGGGGCTTTTATGTGTTCCTTTCAGGTTTAATAAACATCAGGTCCTCCACAAAAGACACCCGGCCATTCGTCGGGGGCGACGGCGGCGGTTATGCACGATTGTGTTAGACAATGCGAAATGCATTTTAAACCTATTTACAAATTTTAGTTTAGCGCTGTATGACAGAAAAGAAATCGTGTGTCAAGTAAGAAAAATCGAATATCATTTTTTTTAAAACCGCAAATACCTGGACCAGACTTTTTACACTCACCCATTCATCCACTGCATGGGCACCGTGGCCGACCGGACCAAATAGCACGGCGGGAATCCCTACCATTGCGCATAAAGCCGAATCGGCCCAGAAGGAAAGGCCGACAGTTTTTGATTGGGGCGATGCGCTTTGCAGTCGTTGGAGTATTTCTGCCTCATCTGAGACCCGGTACGGCAGCCTTACAAAAAGCTCTTGTCCTTTGACCGTATGCGCCCCTGGGTGATTTTCGACGGCCGCAAGGATACGCTTTAGCTCCGCGCTCAGATCCTGTTGCGTTTCTCCAGGAAGGCTGCGTCGTTCCCAGAGTAGTTTTGACCTGGCGGGGATGACGCTCAGCTCACTTCCCCCTTCTATGAGGCTGCTGTGAACCGTCGCGTGGCCCAGCAAAGGATCTGCCGGCCGATTATACAATTCGGTTTGTATATTGTCGATTTCGTCCAGGGCAGCTCTCAGCGGCAATATCGCATCAACGCCCTCGGCAGGCCGGCTGCCGTGAGCCGCCTTGCCGATAATTTCAATTTCATACCAGGTAAATCCCTTGTGTCCGACACCAATCTGTAGTTCGGTGGGCTCCAGAAAGATGGCTCCCATGGGCAGGGGAGAAATTTGCGGCAGCCATTTATCAACCAGATGCGCCATGCCGATACTTTTATCCTCTTCATCGGCAACGAAAGTAAGGCAAACATCAATGGGGGGGCGATCTTTCATCAGATTTTCTGCCAGCAGCAGCATTAGAGCCGCGCTGCCTTTCATATCATATGCACCACGCCCGAACAGTTTGTCTCCCTTTTTTTTAAGATCAAACGGTTCCGGCATTTCTTCGACTCCCACCGTATCCAGATGGGCATTTAATAGAAGCGATTTGTTACGATTTGTCCCCGATATGATACAAACCACATTGGCCCTGCCGGGGGCAACTGTTTGGATTTGAGCGTCAAGCCCGAGCTTCTGAAGATATTGGCGGACATATTCTGCAATTTCAATTTCCCCGGGACCGTTCGCAAGGGTAGGGCTGACGGAATCTATCCCAACCAGATCGCCCAGAATAGAGATAATCTTATTTTCCATAGAACTCTCCGATCATTCAAATAGTGTTACTCTAAATTATTAAAAATTGTTGGGAAATGTCAAATGGTTCCATACATGCAACGGGCAGTCTTGAATGTTATCGTGTTTGGTGCTAAGGACTCCGGCATTGTGGGGATGAGATTTTTTATAATTGTGTTTTGTATTTAGTGTTTGGTGTTTGGGTGATTGATAGTCGGTTACAATAGCATTTACTAAACACCAAACACCAAACACTTGATGATCTCAACTTTTACGGATTCATCAATTATATTAGAACCTACGCTTCAAGTAGAAGGTAATCAATATGCCAGATGACTTTAAAGGTATCATATTTGACGTTGACGGTGTCCTCGAATTCAAAGGGCACGTTTATCCGGGGGCCATGGAACTGGTTCGTGCGCTGCGCCAAAAAGGCATCATCATCAGAATTCTGACCAACAGCACCTTGAAAAGCAGAAAATCCTGTGCGGCAAAATTGAACCAAATGGGATTTGATATTTCAGAAGATGAAGTTGTAACCGCCTCTTATGCCACCGCCAAGTATTTGAAGTCACTGAATCCCAGGTCGTGCTGGGTGATGTTGAAAAGGGAAGGGCTGGCCGAATTCAAGCATTTCGCCCACGATGATCAAAACCCGGAATATATCGTCTTGGGGGATTATCGCGAAGATTTCAGATTTGAGAATTTGAACAAGGCCTTAAAATTATTATTAAGCGGCTCGAAGCTGATCGTAATGATCACCGAAAAAGTAGACCGCAGCATGGGCGATGTGGAGCTCACTGTCGGGGCTTATGGCAAAATGCTGGAGGATGCGGCCGGCATCAGTGCCACGTGGATCGGCAAACCCAACAAATATGTTTTTGATGTCGCCCTTGAAACCATGGGTGCTCAAAGACATCAAGTATTGATGGTGGGTGATCGTATCACTTCCGATATTTTGGGCGCGAAAACAGCGGGTATCAAGTCGGTTCTGGTGAAAAGCGGTGAGTTTCAGGAGAGTGATTTAACCGGTGATGTTCAGCCGGACTATGTCGTTGAGTCAATTAAGGAAGTATCCGGATTTTTCCGATAAAACGAAACGCAATAGTTCAGCCACAAAGGCTGAAAGTCACTAAGATTATAGTATTTGGCCCCGCGACCCTCTCGACTTGGCTTGAGACAGGCCTGCGGAGTCAAATACAGCCATCGCTTCGCGAACGTATCGCCTCCGTTGCCTGAAAAGCATGAGGATTTTGCCTGGGCAGGCCTGCAAGGCAAAAAGGTTCTTTTGTCTGTGTATGTCTGTGTGTGTCTGTGGCTAAACTATTACAACGAAACCATCATCTATGAATGACTGTTCCGTCTGTAGACCGCTGCTTGATGATATTGTTCAAAGTTGTGGGCCCTTGCCACTGAATGATATGCACCCGGGGCACTTTTTGATCCAGGGCCTCAAAGGCCGATTCCATTTTGGCCACCATTCCGCCTTTGATCGTGCCCGCAGCTATCAGTGATTTTGCCTGTTGGATTGTCAGCGCGTGAAAAACATCTTCGCCCGCCATAACCCCGGGAACATCTGTTACATATACAAGGTCTGTACATTGGACACCGGCGGCCAGGGCCGCAGCGGCACTGTCGGCATTCACGTTGTAGCTCTCTTGGTTTTCGTCGGCCGCGATCGGAGAGACTACCGGCACACGGCTGTCCGCCAATGCCTGCAGAACAACCTCCGGATTAACCTGCTGAATCCGGCCCACATAACCATAATCCTTGCCCTTGCGGATTAAAGGTGCGACGATAAACAGCCGCTCTGTTTTTCCGGACATTCGTCGGCACGCTACGCCGTTGGCGCTCAACCAGGAAGCGATGCGTTGATTGATCGTACCGGAAAGAACATCTTCGACAATTTTGATGTCCTCTGCCTGTGTAACCCGAATGCCGTCGATAAATACCGTTTCCCGGTCGGCATCCTTGAGGGCTTGAGAGATTTCGGCGCCGCCGCCGTGAACGATAATGACCTCGAGTTCCTGATTGGATTGGATTGCCGTGGCGAGGTCCCGAAACCCGTCCTCGCCTGTAAATGCTTGACCACCAATTTTAAATAAAATTCTGGATTTCATCGATAGATTTCCCAATCCGAATAAACCGGAAAGAATAGCCACAAAGGCACCAAGACACAAAAAATAAATGTTTATCGTAATTAAACTTCGAGTCTTGGTGTCTTGGTGGCGAAAATATTTTGTTAGATAAATCCTTCGCAAACATGATGCGATTTCAATAAAATAGGCCTAAATACTATCCGTGTGATCTTCACGCTGCTGGTTGCAGGGTTATGTCGAAATAAATCATATGTCAATGCGGATATTTAAAAACACAATATGGTGTGGTTCATCACTTCTTGACACACTATTAGAAATTTGTCATAACCAACGCTCAAATAACATTCGATGTATCGTTGGTGATAAAATTCCCCTAAAATAAGCGTGGGCGCACCAACCCAATTATCAATCTATAAGAGGTGAAAAAATGGAAAAGTATGCCGAACCGACCCAACAGACGTTTGAGGGATGGGAAGAGTTTTATACTCTGCCCGCTGATGAAAAGGCAGCCTATTTTAAATTGAATGACAGGCTATTCGACATTATTTACGCTCAGCAATTCGACCGACAATTTCTGGACTATCTCTGTAATCTGGCGGATATGACCCGCAGGTTGGCCAAAACCAAAATGGGCCAGAAAAAACTGCGTCATCTTCTGCCCCACAAACGGGCCATGCTGTATTTTGTTCAACCATCGACCCGCACCTTCCTGTCGTTCCAAAATGCCTGTTACATTCTGGGATTGAGTGTTTCCGAAAGCCGGGGCACATCCACCAGTTCCGAGGTAAAAGGTGAATCACCGGAAGATACCATTCGAACTTTTGCCAGCTATGTCGATTTGATAATTTCACGGCACCCGGAAGCCGGCTTTGCCGAAAAAACGGCATGGGTTCTGAATCAGACGGAGCGCCCGGTACCTGTTGTAAACGGCGGTTCCGGACCGGATCAACATCCGACCCAGGCCTTGCTGGACATTTATACGCTTAAAAGAGAATTCGGCAAAATCGGCGGATTGGACGGTAAAAAAATTGCCATGGTGGGTGATCTCAAACGCGGTAGAACCGTTCGTTCCTTGAGCTATTTAATGAAGAATTATCAAGATGTCTCGCTGTATTTCGTATCGCCGAAAATTTTTAAAATGCGCGATGATATCAAAACCTTTCTGGACAAACACCGTATCCCGTTCCAGGAAACTGAAGATTTCGAAAGTGTCATGCCGGAAGTGGACGCCATTTATATGACCCGGATTCAGAACGAATATTCCGCGGATCCAACCAGCGAGTCCGATACCTTTCCCGAATTTCACTTCAAGACCCAACACCTTACCATTATTCAACCCCATTGCGTGCTTTTACATCCGCTTCCCAGGCGCTACGAAATAGACGTGGCGGTTGATAAAGATCCGCGGGCTGCCTATTGGCGGCAGGAACGCTGCGGTATGTGGGTCCGCGCGGCACTGATCGCCTATCTTTTTCGGGTAGAACAAGAAATATTGGATGAATTTTCATAATCGGTCGATATATTAGTGCGCCAATTCATATATATCCCTAATCGAGCCATTTGGCTCGATTAGGGCCAATAGATGTTTCCCCCAGACTCCCTTTCGCCAAAACTCCCTCACCAAGTCAATAGAACAAACTTTGTATGGAGCTTCATTATATTGGAGATCACCCCATCTTCCCCATATTTTTAAAGCTTGACACAGATGAACTTACGCGCCATATCTTTCGGTGAGTGAAGTAACTTGCCGATATTCAAAGCGAATAGCGTAACGTTAACTATGGATATGTATGAATACAATCATATGATAGCCAATGAAAAAGCACACCGGCAAGCTCGGCTAAAAGATCCTAACCCGGACAAGCCGGGATTGAAAATTGAAGATTGAAAATTGAATATTTGTGGATGTCGCTGCGCTCCGGCCTTATCTAAAAGGGAAAGAATGCCTTAAATCTTCAATCTTCAATCGAAAATATTCAATTGTTACGAGGTAGCGAAAATAGCCTAATAAAATTATCTTGCTCTAAAATGCACAAAAATAAATTCTAAGCACCTATAGGTGATTGACCATGGACTATATCGAACCGCCACCGGAACCAAAACCGGATGAGATAAAACCTGCGGGAAAATTCCGGCGGGTTCTCTTGAATGACACAGACGAACGCAACATTGTCATTGAGAAAGCGCAGATCAGGGATGTGGAAGAAATTCTTGAATTGGTCAACGGATTTGCAGCATCCAATCTCATGCTTCCCAGAGGACCCCAGTATGTTTATGAAAACATCCGGGACTTTGTTATTGCCAGCGACAGGGACGTTGAGCTTTGCAGCCTGACCGAAACCAGAGAAGTGCTGCACCTGATTGTGGCCTGTGGAAGCCTGCATGTACTTTGGGAAGATATTGCCGAGATCAGAGCGCTGGCGATTCATCCGGATTACCAGCACCTGGGGCTGGGCAGCAAATTGGTCGAATACATGAAAGAAGAGGCCAAACAGCTGGGTATACACCATTTGTTCACCTTTACTTTGACCGAAGAGTTCTTTAAAACCCTCGGATTCAGGCGAAAAAACAGGAAGGAGCTTCCAGCCAAGGTTTGGGGCGAATGCAGCCGCTGCCCGAAATATTTCCAGTGTGATGAGGTTGGAATGGTATTGGACCTCTAACTAATGATGGGAGCATGGGCATGTCACAAAGCAGTCGACCGGAAGTATCCGCAGCACCGGACAGCACCGCCGAAATGCCGATCGCTAATGTATCCACTTATATGAATTGTAAAATTTCCCGGGATGTTACGGCGCCTGATGTGGATGTGGTCATCAGCGGTGTGCCTTTTGACCTTACAACCACCGGACGCCCGGGGGCTCGTTTCGGACCGGGGAAAATCCGTCGGATGTCCGAGCATTTGGCCTGGGAGATTTGTCGCTGGCCCTGGAATTTTCATGTGTTCGATGTCCTGGAAGTTGTCGATTGCGGCGATATTGATTTTCATCCGGCTGAAAGGGATCAGATGGTCGTCCAGCTCCAGCAGCACGCTTATCGAATTCTGGCAGCGGATAAAACCATGCTCACGTTTGGCGGAGACCACTTTATCACCTTGCCCCTGCTGCGGGAACATGCCAAAAAACATGGTCCGGTGGCACTCATTCAATTTGACGCCCACAGCGATACGGAAAGACAGCCGGATCAATACCATCACGGCTCCCATCTTTTCCACGCCGTGAACGAGGGCATCGTGGCTGCGCAGCGATCCGTGCAGATCGGTGTTCGCACCGAATACATCCGGGCCGATCACGAGTTTACGGTTCTGGACGCGGGCTGGGTGGCGGATCATGGCGCCGGGCAGATTTTAAATGAAATAAAGCGGGTGGTCGGCAACCGTCCCGTTTATGTCACCTTTGATGTGGATTGTCTGGACCCGGCCTTTGCACCGGGAACCGGAACGCCGGCCGTCGGCGGTCTGTCCACGGATTCGGCCTTAAAAATTATTCGCGGATTGGTCGGTTGTCATTTGATCGGCATGGACATCGTCGAGGTCTCGCCGCCATACGATCATGGTGAAATCACCGCCCTGGCTGCGGCCACGCTGGGCCTCGAACTTCTATACGTTCTGGCGGCCAACCGCAGACAGGATGGGAAGGTTCTGAAAGAGGGCATTTAATCAAACATAGAAATCCTGGTTCTCTGGGCTCGGATTCTTTACTATGCAGATGGAAGAAAAGCTCAAAAAGCGCATCGCCTATGAAAAAATGCTGGCCGGCATATCCGAGCAGGCCGTATCGGTCAATAATCTGGAGCATTTTCTGGCGTCCTCTCTGAAACGCATCGGAAGCATTCTGGATGTGAGCCGCATCTTTATTTTCAGGTATCAATCCTCATCCAACACCTTTTATTGTATCAGCGAATGGGTGGCCAACGGCATAACCACCCTGGCCGAGCTCAACGAGCTGACCATGTCCATTCCATGGGGAACGAAACAGCTAAAGGACGGCCGGGTTATCAATTTTCAGGACACCCGTGAAATACCCGGTGATCAACTGCGGACCCGGCTGCTGGCTGCAGATGTCAAATCTACGTTGACCGTTCCGCTTTCTATCAAGGGCGAGCTTTACGGGTACATGGGATTTGATGAATGTCGCTATCATCGCAAATGGATCGATGAGGATCTGTATATCCTGACCACGGCGGCCCAAATCATAACGCGCGCGATTGAAAACAAGAACTACGAGGCCGAACTGGAGAAACACCGCAGCCGCCTGGAGTCCATCTTCAGCAGTGTGCAGGATGCCATCATTACCGTCGACACCGAAATGAAGATTATCGAAGCCAACAAGGCCGCAGAAAGTATCTGCGGGTTTAAAATAGCCACCGGTCAGCATTTTACCGATTGTACGCGGGAATGTGATCAATCGTGTCTAGAGATCTTGCAGGAAACCCTCAAAAATAGGAAAACAATCAAGGAGTACCAGATCGAATGTGCGCACGGCAAGCCCAACAAGCTGGTGGCTATGGTCAATTGTTCCCCGCTGCTGGATGGTGACGGCAATTTCACGGGAGCGGTCATGGTCATTCGCGACATTACGTGCCTGGCCCACCTGGAAAAGGAATTAAAAGCACGGCACCATTATCAGAAGATCGTCGGAAAGAGCGAGAAGATGCAAAAGATCTACAATCTTTTGACCACTCTGGCCAACCAGGCAACGACGGTGTTGATAACGGGCGAAAGCGGTACGGGAAAGGAAATGGTTGCCAGGGCCCTGCACTATGCCGGAACCCGGGCAAGCGGACCCTTTGTCACGGTCAATTGTTCCGCTCTTGCCGAAAATCTTCTGGAAAGCGAGCTGTTCGGGCATGTCAAGGGCGCTTTTACCGGGGCCGATAGAGATAATATCGGCCGATTCGAAGCCGCCGACGGCGGCACGATTCATCTGGATGAGATCGGTGATATCTCCCATTTGATACAGTTGAAGCTGCTACGGGTGCTCCAGGAAAAGGAATTTGACCGGGTGGGCGAATCGAATCCGAGAAAAGTGGATGTGCGCGTCATCGCCTCGACCAATCGCAATCTGAAAGAAGCCATCAGCGCCGGGGAGTTCCGCAAGGACCTGTATTATCGTCTTAACGTGATAGAGATTGCAATCCCGCCGCTGCGCGAAAGGTATGAGGATATTCCGTTGCTAATAGACCATTTTTGCAAGGTTTTCAGCAAAAGCTATGATAAAAATATCAGCGGCGTATCGGATGAGGTTCTGGAAAAATTCATGGACTATCCCTGGCCGGGAAATGTTCGCAAATTGGAACACGCCCTGGAAAGAGGTTTTGTGCTTTGCCGCAATCAGACCATTGAATTGGAGCATATACCGGCCGCAATCAGGGATTATATCCGCCTAACGAAAAGAGTTTCTGAAAACAAAACGGATAACGACTCTGAAAAGATCTTAAAAACCCTGGGAGAGACCGATTGGAACATTTCCAAGGCGGCTCGTCTGCTGGGATTCAGTCGCTGGACCATGTACCGTCGGCTGCAAAAATACAATATTCACCGGCCGAGCGACAATATGTAGCACCGCACAGTTTTGTAGTGCTACAATTGTGTTAGGTGCTACACATATTTTTGACCAACCCAAAAAACCTGCCGGCATCCTTCTGTAATTACCTGTAAATAATCCAAATATTTTTTTACTTCTAAAGACACTTCTGGCATTTTATTTGCTTGAGCTAGATACGATACACTACAACACTTGTTTACAAGTCAGTGTTTTCCCCTACGCGTGAGTCTTTGGATATATTGTTTAGTTTAACGTGGAGACCCTGGTCCTCTGGGCCAGGTCATAGACAGACGGCTCTGCCTTGAAAAATCCAGGGAGTGGTGGAGTATTGGAGTGATGGTCTAAGGCTCCTGGGTTCCAAAGGAAGAGGATCACTTCTATCTCGGATTTGATTCCCGGCAAATGCTTGTCATGTGTTCGGTTTTCCAACACTCCAACGCGCCAGTTGAAGGTTGAAAGCAGCTCGGTCATAAAGCGCCCCTTCCAGGGGTTGAACCAAAGCCGGGTCCTCTGGGCCCGGATCTTTACTATATTCAGAGCAACCGATTTTATGGCTTCGGCCACCATCGAACCGGTGGATGGTGCCTTGGATGCAAGACGTGCTGTCGACATATTACCCGGTTTGTGTAATTCCAACGAGGAGGTAAGAATGGCGTTTAATCTCAGAAACAGGCACTTTTTGAAGTTATTGGATTTTAGCCCGCAAGAAATAAAATTTTTATTAGGGCTTTCGGTGGATTTGAAAAAGGCGAAATATGCGGGCCTCGAGCAGCAGCGGTTGACAGGTAAAAATATTGCCTTGATTTTTGAAAAAGCGTCGACCCGCACACGCTGTGCCTTTGAAACCGCAGCCTATGACCAGGGTGCCCACGTGACCTACCTGGGGCCGTCAGGATCTCAGATGGGCACCAAAGAATCCATGAAAGACACGGCCCGAGTGCTGGGCCGCATGTATGACGGGATCGAGTACCGGGGATTCGGTCAGGAAAAAGTGGAAGAGTTGGCCGAATATGCCGGTGTTCCGGTGTGGAACGGTCTGACCAACGAATATCATCCCACCCAGGTGCTGGCCGACTTTCTCACGATGATGGAGCACTCGGACAAGCCGCTGAGCCAGGTGTCGTTTGCCTACCTGGGAGATGCCCGCAATAACATGGGCAACTCACTGCTGGTCGGCGCCGCCAAAATAGGTATGAATTTTAGATCCGTAGCGCCGAAAAGTGTTCAGCCCGATACAGATCTGGTTGCAAAGGCTCAAGAGATCGCCAAAGGAACCGGCGCCAAGATCACTGTCACCGATGATCTGGGAAGCGGTGTTAAAGGATGTGATTTTCTGTATACGGATGTCTGGGTCTCCATGGGCGAACCGGAAGACGTGTGGAAAGATAGAGTTGAACTGCTGAAACCGTATCAGGTCAACGCGGCAGCGATGGCAAAAACCGGAAACCCCGATGTAAAATTTTTGCATTGCCTGCCGGCTTTTCATAATCGAGAGACGGTCATAGGTGAAGAGATTTTCCAAAAATTCGGCCTGGAATCGATGGAAGTGACCGAAGAGGTCTTCGAATCGGGCGCCTCGATTGTATTCGATGAAGCCGAAAACAGAATTCATACCATCAAAGCGGTAATGGTGGCCACGCTGGGAAGTTAAACCGTCCGGCAACGTCGAGTTAGTTTTAGGCTCAATTCAATGAAATCACATCATGTTTGCGAAGGATTTATCTAACGAAATATTTTCGCCACTAAGACACAAAGGCACGAAGTTAAATTATAATAAACATCTATTCTTTGTGTCTTGGTGCCTTTGTGGCTATTCTTTCCGGTTTATCCGGGTGGGATAATAATCTGAACATTTATATTGCGAGGGTATGGAAAAATGGCTAAAAAGCCGGTTGTACTGATCGCCTTTGGCGGTAACGCGTTGATTAAAAAGGGGCAGGAAGGGACGGCTGAAGAGCAATTCGAAAACCTCAAACTGCCCATGCGCCAACTTGCACAACTTTCCAGTAAATATCAGATTGTGATCACCCACGGCAACGGACCCCAGGTAGGGAACCTGCTATTGCAGCAGGAAAGCTGTGACGAGGTTCCAAAGATGCCGCTGGAAATCATCGGCGCAATGACCCAGGGACAAATCGGATACATGATTGAATCATCTCTGGACACGGCCCTAATGGAAATCGGCAGTAATGGCGAACAGTATTTCGTCACGCTGATCACGTATGTGGTGGTCGATGAAGACGACCCGGCTTTTCAAAAGCCGACCAAACCGATCGGACCTTTTTATAGCGAGCAAGAAGCGGCCAACCTGTCTTACAACATGGTAAAAACCGACAAGGGTCACCGCCGGGTTGTGGCCTCTCCCAAACCGCTTTCCATTGTGGAGCGCCGGGAAATTAAAAAGCTCATCGAAATGGGCTTTATCGTGATTTGCTGCGGCGGCGGGGGGATTCCGGTTATTCGCAAGGCACGCAAGTTCCATGGCGTTGAAGCGGTCATCGACAAAGATCTGGCCAGTTCGATCCTGGCCCAGGAAATAAAGGCGGACATCTTTGTGGTTGCCTCAGATGTCGAAGGCGCTGCGATCCATTGGGGGGAACCGGATCAGAGGGTCCTGCGAAAAGTCACGGCAGATGAGATGGCCCAATATACCCGCGAGGATCATTTTCCGGCCGGATCCATGGGACCGAAAGTGGAAGCCGTCACCCAGTTTTCCCGGAATACAGGCAACCGCGGCATCATCTGCAACCTCGAGGATATTGAAAAAGCGATCGAGGGCAATGCCGGAACGGAGATTATCTGATAGATTCTCGAAAGCTGATAGTCTCGTAAAAAGTCTGAAAATACTATAAAGCGTCATTCCGGCGAAAGCCGGAATCCAGCGATTTCAAAATGTTCTGGATGCCGGATCCGTCATCCCGGACTCGATCCGGGACCGGCATGACAAATTCGGACTTCTTGCGGCACCGTCAAAATTGATTTTCGAATTTTAAATTTGTTACGGAGGAAAAAATTATGCCGAAGAAGAACGTTATCATCATCGGAGCGGCCGGAAGAGATTTTCACAATTTCAACACCTATTACCGCGGCAATGAAGCCTACGATGTCGTTGCGTTTACCGCCGCCCAGATTCCGGACATCGAAGGGCGTAAGTACCCGGCTGAATTAGCCGGGGAGCTGTATCCGGACGGTATCCCCATTTATGCCGAAGAGGACCTTGCCCGGTTGATCAAAGAGCTGAAAGCGGACGACTGCGTGTTTTCCTACAGCGATGTGTCTTATCAGCATGTGATGGCCGTCGGCGCCAGGGTCAATGCGGCCGGAGCCAATTTTGTCATGCTGGGGCCCAGGGATACCCAGGTAAAAAGCACCAAACCGGTCGTGTCGGTGGGGGCGGTTCGCACCGGATGCGGCAAAAGCCAGACCTCGCGGCGAATCATAGAAATTCTGATGGACAAGGGATTAAAAGTTGCTGCGATCCGTCATCCCATGCCCTATGGTGACATCGCCGCCCAGAAGGTGCAGCGCTTTGCGGAGCTGGCGGATCTGGAAAAACACAACTGTACCGTGGAGGAGATGGAAGAGTACGAACCGCACGTTGTGCGCGGCAATGTGATTTATGCCGGTGTCGATTACGAAGCCATCGTGCGCGCCGCCGAAGAAGATCCCAACGGCTGCGACGTCATTCTCTGGGACGGCGGCAACAATGACTTTCCGTTTTACAAATCCGACCTGCATGTGACCGTGGTCGATCCTCACCGGGCAGGTCACGAACTCACCTACTATCCGGGCAATGTGACCCTGAGGATTTCAGATGTGGTGGTGATCAACAAAATGGACAGTGCGGATGCCGAAGGTATCGAGATTGTCCGCCGTAATATCGCCTCGGAGAATCCGAATGCCATCGTTGTCGACGGCGCTTCCACCCTGGACGTGGATGATCCATCGGTGATTCGGGGCAAAAAGGTCTTGGTGGTGGAAGACGGTCCGACCCTGACCCACGGCGAGATGAAGATCGGCGCCGGGGTGGTGGCGGCCCAGAAATTCGGGGCGGCGGCGCTGGTTGACCCGCGGCCGTTTACCGTGGGCCGGTTGTCGGAAACCTTCGAGATCTATCCGGATATCGGGGCGGTGCTGCCGGCCATGGGATACGGCGAGGTGCAGCTCAAAGACATGGAGACGACCATAAACAAAACCGAGTGTGATGCCGTGGTTATCGGAACCCCCATCGATCTGAACCGCATCATTAAAATCAAGAAACCGAACACCCGGGTGTACTACAACCTCCAGGAGATCGGGAGGCCCGACTTGGTCGGCGTGCTGGATGATTTCGTCAAAAAGCACGAACTGGGTTGATCGTTTACATAGAGGCGTAATGTTGTTATAGAAAAAAATTTATTTTCGAAAAACGTTCGTTAGAGAAAGGAGAACAAGGCAATGGCAAAAATTGTAAATTCATGGAACGAGTGGGATCCGCTAAAGCGTGTAATTATCGGAAGACCGGAAGGCACAAATGTTCCCGCGCCGGAACCGGCCTGGTGGTATGATCTTCCGCATGGCGGTTACCCATTGGGGTCATACGGACCGTTTCCGGAAGAGATGGTAGCGGCAGCCAATGAGCAGATGGATTATTTCGTAAAGCAAATTGAAGACCGGGGCGCCATCGTCGAACGGATTGACATTCAACCCTTCATGTTCAACAAACCTTATTCCTCGCCGTTGGGCTGGGTCCAGTTAAACGCCCACGGTGTCAACAACGTGCGCGACGTGACGATGATTCACGGCAACTATATCATTGAAGCCACCACCGTCCGTCGTTCGCGCGTCTTTGAGCGTTTTAACCTGCGGCCGATCTTCGAGCGCTACTTCAAAGAGGACCCCGATTGCGTGCATTTTGCAGCGCCCTTGCCGATGCTGACCGACGAGTCCTATGTGAAGAACTACTACTACGATTACGAGAACACCTGGACCGATGAAGACAAGCGCCAGAGGCTGTACAACTGGGAATTCCAGCTGACCGAGAAAGAGCCTCTGTGGGACGCCGCCGATGCCATGCGCTTCGGCAAGGATATTTTCCACCAGGGCTCGTGCGTGACGAACAAAGGCGGCATGGATTGGCTCAAGCGTATGTGCGCTTCGCTCGGACTGCGGCTGCACCACGTGCTGTTTGACACACCCAAAGAAAAAGACCATCCGGACAATTACCATCCGTGGCACATCGATGTGAACCTTGTGCCGTTGCGGCCGGGCCTGGCCATGTACAATCCGGACTGGGCACCGCGCACCCCGGAGGTGTGGGAACTGTTCAAGAAGAACGACTGGGAGCTGATTCCGGCGGCAAGGCCGACCCGCGTGCATAAAAACAAGGTCTATCTGACCGGTTTGTACGAGGGTAAGTCCTGGATCTCGATGAATACCTTTTCCATGGATCCGAAGACGGTCTTTGTGGAAGCCGGTGAAACGGCGTATTGCGAGCAGCTGGACAAACTCGGGATTGAAGTGGTTCCGATTCCCTATGAAAAGGTGATCCCGTTCGGTGGCGCCCTGCACTGCACCACGCTGGATGTGTATCGTGAGGGAGGCTGCGAGGATTACTTCCCGAGCCAGGTTGAAGGTTATTAGTCACACTGTTAACTGAACTGTTTTCATTCAATGAAAAGAACCGGTAAAATGGATCCCTTTCGCGAGCCACAGTCTCATGGAGCGGATCCATTTGCCGGTTTCAGGTTATGGCACAAAGTCGTAAAAGCTTGAATTAAACCGAGCGCCGGATTCCGGCGGATAGGTTTGCCGTTATCCGTTGAAGCCCCGTTTTACTGGAAAGACAGGAAAATGTCACCCTTCCTTTTTAATTGGGTAACGCTTTTGATTTACATCACTTTACTCTTGCCTGTAGCCCCATATCCAAACATCAGGTCACACCCCTTTAAAACCGGTGCTTTATTGAAACTCACTGATAAGCTCTATGTCCTTCGGTCACAAAAACGAAACATATTATCAACGCGGTGTATGTCATTAAAATTGTGTTCACCTTACCGACACTTGCAACCCTTATATCAAAAGCTATGAAGAGTATCCTTACTATGCAAAATCGTATAATTTCTAACTTAGCTCAATTAAAAATATAGGGAGGTACATACTATGACAGCCATGGGAACTGGTCTTATTATCTATATCGCAATTTTCTTTGTGCTTGGCGTAGCCATGTATTACATGGTTCAAAAAAGCGGCAAACGCTATATTATTGCCGGCAAGACGCTGCCATTTTTCCTGGTGGGAACCATGCTTCTGGCCCAATCGTTGGATGCGAACGCCACCATGGGCAATGCCGCAGGGGTATACGGCGGCGGATGGTGGGCTGGATTCCAGTTCGCCTTTGGCCTGGCCTTATGCCTTTTAGTGGTCGGGCTCTTCTATGCCAAACCATTGAACCGGATGAACATGCTCACTCTGCCTGATTTTTACTTTAGAAGATTTAACTGGCTCACGGAAGTTATCGTTGGACTTCTCATGTGTTTCAGTTTTGCCATCCTGGTTGCCGGCAACTTTGCCGGTGCCGCCTGGATTATCTCGATTATATTCAATATCAATTATGTTACGGCGCTGATTATCATTGCTATCTTCATCATGATATACACGGTTTCAGGTGGGCTTTACTCGTGTGCCGCCACCGATATAGCGCAGATCTATCCGGCCATGATCGGCTTTCTGGGTGGGTTTTTCTATCTGCTCGGTACGTACGGCTGGAGCCACTTTTCGCCAGCCATTCCGGATAATTTCGTGGACCTGAGCGGTTTATATTCGATCAACAACGGTGCCCTGCTAAATTGGGCCGGCATCCTGGCCTTGGCTATTGGTGATGTGGTCGCTCTGGATTTCATGGAGAGAGTCTTTGCCGCCAGAACTCCTGAAATAGCCCAAAAAAGCTGTTTCTATGGTGCGGTAGGAACGGTCATCACCGGTATCGTTTGTTCCTATATGGGACTGATGGGATTAACCTTTTTTCCGGAGATTTCCGATCCGCGAATGATTCTGCCCACCATTGCCCAGGATATGGTCCCGTTCATGTTCGGGTTATTGATGCTGGGCGGCATAATCGCAGCCGGAGCGTCTACGGCTGACGGCGGGATACTCGGCGTATCCGCCGTGCTGGGCCGGAATATACTGCAGCGGAACATCATGCGGCCGTTGGAAAAAAGAAAAAAGGCTCTGGGTCAAAATGAGGGCCGAGAAATATCTGATGAAGAGGCCAAGATAATTTCCGACCGCAAGCTTCTCATCATCGCCAGGATCATGGCCATACCGGTCGTTGCCTTGGCAATCTGGATCGCTATTGTTAAACCCGAGCCGGGAATACTATTGGTTCTGGCGTTTGACGTGGTATTTGCCGGCTGTCTGGTTCCGCTGACCCTGGGTATATACTGGAAGAAGGCCAATACTCCCGGGGCATTGGCTGCAATCTTTGTTGGCTCAATTCTGCGATTATACCTGTTCTATACGATTCCTGAGGCCTTAGCCGGTTTAGATACCTTAATACCGCCGGTCGTTTCTCTGATTGTCATGGTGGTGGTGAGTCTGGCGACGCAAAACCAATATCCGCCAAAGCACCACGTGATTGACGAGATTCCGGATGACGCAGCCGTGATCTCAGGCGAAGCCTAGAAGCGTATATTAATAGAAAATACATTCGCTAGTGCCCATCCAGAAATTAAACCGGGCACAGATTTGTTTCAAATCTGGTTCGCCTGCGGCGGACCGGATGGAAACTAGGTATGTGAAGGCGGACTAGCTGACACACCATTACACAAACACCCCGCAGCATATCGACTGCTTTCGACGATCTCAAGCACCGAGTTCGTCGAAGGCAGCTTGCCGAAATCATGCTGCGGGGTGTTTTTTTTTTCAGCGCCAGGAATAATGCTTGCAGTTCACAGGATTAAGCCCTATGATCGCTGCTCGTGGAAAGCATCTTTGAGACGCTGTTGTCAAAATAATAAATTCGGAGTTTAAAAGTATGAAGAAATTGATGATTGTATTGGGTATACTGGTGGTGATCCTGCTATGGGCCGTTATCTCGGTCTATCCTAACTGGCTGTGGTTCCGGAACCTGAACTTCGCACCCGTGTTCTGGACCATGATACTGGGCAAGTTCGGACTGGCCACGGTGATCTGGCTGCTTTTGATCGTCATCCTGTCCGTTAACCTTTACGCGGCGCAGCGTTTTTACACCGGAGGCGATCAAAAGACCCTCGCATTCGGCAGTACGGCCATCTCCGGCAGATACCTGACGAACCTTATCCTGATCTGTATCCTGGTCGTCAGTTTCGTGATTGCATCAAGGAGTTCGGCCGAGTGGAATTTGGTGCTCAGTTATCTGAACCAGCAACCCTTCGGCAGCACGGATCCTATATTTAACCGGGACATCGGTTTTTACGTGTTCTCGCTTCCCTTTTACGGGTTTGTCCGGGAACAGCTGCTTATCCTGTTTCTGTTTGCCGCAATGGTGACCGTCGTATGGTACATCAAAGACGGCGGGCTTCAGATAATCGGCGAATTCCTTCTGGCCGAGGATGTACCGATTTCTTTGCCCAGGATCAAGATTGCGGAAAAAGTCGGAAACCACCTTCTCGTGCTCGGTGGGATCATTGTCCTGCTGATCGCCTGGGGCTACCATCTAAAGGTATACGGTCTTCTCTATTCCACTCAGGGACCTGCCTTTGGAGCAAGTTACACGGATATCCACATCAGGATTCCCGTCTACCGAATTTTGATGGTGATATCCGTTATCTGGGGCTTGTTTCTTATATACAACGCTTTCAGACCGAGGATAAAACTGCTCCTTATAAGCGGCGGGATATGGATCGTCGCCGTTCTAATCCTGATTTTCGGTCTTCCCGTTATAGTACAGAAAACTGTGGTCAAACCGAATGAACTTGCCAAGGAGTCGCCGTTCATCGCTTACAATATTGATTTAACCCGCAAGGCTTACAACCTGAACAATATCAAAGAAGTCAATTTTGAGGTCAACGACGAGCTGACTTTCGATGACATCAAAGATCACAGCGTAACCATCCAGAATATCAGGATATGGGACGAACGCCCCTTGCTTCAGACCTACCGGCAGATTCAAGCCATCCGGCTCTATTACGATTTTAACAATGTCGACGTGGACCGTTACCTGATCGACAACCAATATCGACAGGTCATGCTGGCCGCACGGGAACTGGTCGTAAACCAGCTGCCGCCCCAGGCCAAGACCTGGGTCAACCGGCACCTGATCTACACCCACGGCTATGGATTGGCCATGAGTCCCGTAAATGAGGTAACCCGGGAAGGACTTCCGCAACTCATGATAAAAGACCTGCCCCCTGCTTCGGACATAAACATGAATATAGACCGCCCGGAGATCTATTACGGTGAAAAGACCGATGAATATATTCTGATTAAAACCCGGACTCAGGAATTTGATTTTCCCAGGGGAGACAAAAACGTTTATACCGATTACCAGGGAGAGGGCGGGGTTCTCATCAAGTCTTTTATGCGTAGACTTCTTTTTGCCGTTGAATTTATGGATCCTCAGATACTGTTCACGACCTACCTGGGACCTGAGAGCAGAATTATGTTCAACCGCCGGATCGACAGACGGGTGAATGCCATTGCGCCGTTTATGGCCTATGATACCGATCCGTATCTGGTGGTCTCGCAGGGAAGACTCTTCTGGATCCAGGACGCCTATACAACGTCGAACATGTATCCCTATTCCAAACGATCCAAACTTCTTTTCAGGGGCAGGCGGGTCAATTACATCCGCAATTCGGTTAAAGTTGTTGTCGATGCTTACAGCGGGGAAGTTGGCTACTACATGATCGACACGCAAGACCCTATCATTAAAACCTACCTAAAGATATTTCCGAATCTCTTCAAACCCTTTGATGCGATGCCCGCTGATCTGAAAAAGCATGTCCGCTACCCCAGGGATCTCTTTGATATCCAGGTGAATACGTATGCGAGGTATCACATGCAGGACGTGCAGGTATTCTACAATCAGGAAGACCTTTGGGAACCTCCGGATGAAATGTACGGTGACAACCGGCAACGGATGAAGCCCTACTATATCATCATAAAACTTCCGGAAGAGGATAAAGAGGAGTTTCTCCTGATGCTGCCCTATACTCCTTCGAAGAAGGACAACATGATCGGCTGGTTGGCTGCCCGCAGCGATTTGCCGCACTACGGCAATCTCCTGGTATATAAACTGCCCAAGGAGAAGCTGGTGTACGGCCCCATGCAGATCGAAGCCAGGGTAGATCAACAGACGGAAATTTCCCGGGAACTCAGCCTTTGGGATCAGCGCGGTTCTAGGGTCATCCGGGGCAACCTTTTGGCCATTCCGGTGAGTGATGCCTTCCTCTATGTGGAGCCGATATATCTGGAGGCCAAACAGGAGATGAAACAACCCGCGCCGGCCGGTTCGTCTCAATCAGGCGCGAAACCTCAGCAGCAGCAGGCAACCCAATCCGCACGGCAGCCGGTCGTGCGCACGGCTGCTCTGCCCGAACTGAAAAGGGTGATTGTGGG
>Ga0126332_10000101_pt1 | contig 35332 bp, 40 predicted proteins | sample InaspJWI42metaG_FD_94482 | JGI IMG/M metagenome (GOLD analysis project Ga0126332, IMG submission 94482) | Marine gutless worms symbiont microbial communities from Oahu, Hawaii - Inanidrilus sp. 2 OAHU.JWI-42 metaG | ecosystem: Host-associated > Annelida > Digestive system > Unclassified...
ATCGACTGCGTCAGGCTCGACAAAGCGGATTAATCGGAGGTGGAAACTAGCTCAATGCATTTGGGGGGTGGGTCAAAAATATTGTCCGACAGGTGGGTCAATTAATTTTGTCCGTTGACAGCATTACACCAATACCATCGATAAAGTCCGTAAAATTCAGCTGCAGTACGATCTCCGGATGCCGATGGGACACGATCCCGGCCCCGACGGCGATAGCCCCAAAACGATGCTGAGTTACCGCACCGGCGGCACGCCATGGATGATTCTGATTGCCCCCGACCGTCAGGTAATCTTCAACGATTTCGGCATTGACGCAGACAAGGCAATCGATTTTCTCGTCGAGCAAACCGCCTGAATTTGAGCTTTGTCCGGCATTTGGCGCCAACCCCTTATCCGCTGACTACTTAAAGCCGCTTTAATCCAGCGACCGGTTCGTTTTCGATTTTATTGCTATCAGTTTTGCTTCGAGGTAGTCGATTTCCCGGTTCAGGTCGGTGAGCCGCTTGACCCGGTTGCCGTCGCTGTCGGCGATCGCCGAAGTATCGCGTGCCTTTAATAGCGAACGGATCATTTTAGCTTCTGCGACTGCAAGTCCGAGACTGGTCAGCAGCTTGTCATTCGAAGTGATTTCGTAGAGCGAGGATAGGTTCATAGCGGCTTCCCATTGAGTCTGGGTGGCAATATCGCAGGAAGTGACGCTAAACGAAATCAGACAATTCCCAGAATTTTGTAGGAATCTTCTTACGCCGGCGCCGAAAACCTGTGCGACCGCAAGCCAAAGTCATCTGCGCTGGCGCAGCGCGGCCACAAGCGAACGCACGTCGGTTCGCTCCTCGCGCAAGGTGAACGTGATCAGGATTTCCTCGACGCCGGCGATTACGGCCAGAATCGCGGCCAGCTTGAAGGGCCAGGCCGCGAGTCCGGAGTAGAGCGAGATATAGCCGACGAAGGTGACGAATACAGCGATTTTAACGCTCCAGGTGTGATAACCGGTTAGCTTGCCGAACTTGATCAGGCCGATCAGCGCCGGCAACAGGAAACTGAACAGCAGCATTGTGTAGTAAGGCAGCTCGCGTAGAGTGAGTTCCGGCCAAAGAATCAAAGCGCAGACCGCCATGGTGGTGTAGATGGTGAAATCACCCCAGCTGTCGAGGTGCGCGCCGAGCGCTGTAATCATGTTCAGCTTGCGCGCGAGATATCCGTCAAGCACGTCCGTGAGCCCGGAAAATATCAGCGCCGCCAAAAACCAGGTTTCCATTTGCAAAAAAGCGAATCCGAACAACAGTGGCGCGATCAGGATGCGGATCGAGCTGATCAGATTGGGTAATTTTAATAGATCTTGTTTAAGACTCATTATGCTATTAACTTACGCGCGGATTGGCGCTTCTGCAGCGTCCAATTACAGCACTTAAAAAACGACCTGTACTGCTTTATCATCGACTGCCTCTGATTTAAATTGTCGGTATTATGCATTACAAACTCGTCATGGGTAACCAGGCCTACTCGAGCTGGTCACTGCGCGCCTGGCTGTTGCTGCGGGCATTCGATATCGAATTCGAGCACGAGGTGGTGCCGCTCTATGGGTCGGAATGGCGCGACTATCAGGTAAATGTCGCGCCCGCCAATACGGTTCCCACGTTGTTAGCGGGTGAAGGCGATGATCGAGTCACGGTCTGGGATAGCCTGGCGATTGCCGAATTTTTGCATGAACGGCATCCCGCTGCCGGGATCTGGCCACGCGCAATGCCCGCCCGCGCCGCCGCTCGCAGCCTGTGTGCGGAAATGCATTCGAGTTATGTCGCGTTGCGCTCGACCCTGCCGATGAATGTCAGGCGTGAGTACCGCACGGTGAAACCGGACGCCGAGACGCTGGCCGACATCGCTCGCATCGAAACCTTGTGGGCCTGGGCCGCGGCGCAGTGGGGCGGGTCGGGGCCATACCTGTTCGGCGAACGCATTACGGCCGCGGACGCCTTTTTCGCGCCGGTGGCGAGCCGTGTCCGGACTTACCATGTGCCGCTGCAGCCGGAGTCGCAGGCCTATTGCGATACCCTGCTGGCGCATCCGGCGACACGGGAATTTTACCGCGCCGGGCAACGCGAATCTTGGGTGCTCGAACAGCTCGAGTTCGATCAGGAATAACGCCCAGACAATCAACTATCACCTGGAGCCAGGCATGAAATACGCGGTATTATTTGAGGATAATGAAGAATTTGCACATATGCGGCCGCGGCACATGGCCGATCATTTGCAATTTCTCGCCGATAACGGCGCTTGCATCGATGCCGCCGGGCCGCTCAAGGATGCGGTCAGCGCGGATCCGGCGGGCGGAATCTGGATCGTCGACGCCGACGATGCTAATCAGGTTCAGAGGTTGGTCGAGCAGGATCCGTTTTACCCCACCGGCCTGCGTAAATCGATCCGTATACTCGAGTGGAACCGGGTTTTCGCCGACGGTAGCCGGCTGATTTGATGCCGCACGCCATAGTCAGTCGCCGATCCAGATGTAGCTGGCCTGGTATTCACCGGGTCCCCGGGCGTCATCTGCACTGATTAGCAGGTGCAGATGCGATCCGGGTACGATGTTTTGCTGCGCCAGCGTCAACTCATAGTTTTCCGGGTCGAATATGGTATTAGCCGATGCAAAGCGGACGGTAATGCGCGCGCCGACCTGGTCGATAAATTCCGGTTTGACTTGCAGTTCGAAGCAGTAGTTTTCCGTGGGGCAAAGTTCACCGACAAACCCCAGTAAATGCACCGCTTCGGCGCCGTATGCCGAAAATGGCACTAGCAGCACCAGCGCAAACCGGATGTGCCACCGAGCCAGTGCTGGTGCGCCAGCTACGGGATAACGTACAATCAGCGCCATCACTCTACCTCGCCTGGCGGCAAGCCCGGAGTATCGATAGCGATAATCGACGATTTATGGATAAAGAAAGCGCGCTCTTTTATGTGGTCCTGATACTGTTTGCGATAACCGGTATCGTCACCATACTCGGTCTGGTGCAAAAAGTCATGATCGAGAAAAAGTACCTGAATGCGCTGTTTTCCGCCCTGATTCTCGAGCTGATCGCGGCCGTGCTTTACCTGTTTTCCAACACCGAATTCTTTGACCGGGAACCGAACATCGACGAACTGCTGGTGCAGCGTACCGAATTGCCGCCGGCACAGCGGGATATCTCGGCCGGCGAATTGATCGAAATCGTGGCGACTCATGACGACAACCGAGCGAAACTACTGCGGATGGAACAGGAACTCATGTCGCTTAGAGAGCAGATAGCGGATCAGGTTCCTCCGTATGCCGATGTCACCCTGGCACTCGACGCTAGGATACGCGAAATCAGTGATTTGCAGAACGATCTCGCGCGCTTGAATACCGAACAACAGGACTATATGAAAATCAGGGAAAATTTTCTGGTGCGCATGGCCGAGCTAAATACGCGGATGTCGGACGTCGGTACCACGATCAATTTGATTTACCGGCCCGGGCAAAAACGCGAAATCGCGGGTATGCTGCAGTCGGCCTTCAAGCAGATCGGCTTCATGCCCGCCGACGAGGCGCCCGATGACGATCCCATCCGGGCGCATGAAATGCTGGTCAGTTATCAGCGCTCCAAGAATTTCGGGCAAACCGGTTATCTGACGGCGCAGGTCGTCGCGTTAATTATTCTCGATTATCTGTCGCCGATCTCGCAAAACGGCAATAACTAACCCGCATAATTCACCCTTTTACATCGCGATACGCGGGCTAATGCCTGCGCCGGTGACTACTCCGCCGCGCTTGCCTTACTGGCGAACATACCGAGTGCTTGCGCTACTTTTTTCAGTACCGCATCGCAACCCCGGGTGTTATGGCGTAACGCGAGAAACTGTGGATCATTATAGGAAAACCAGACCTGTCCGCCGGCGTCTTCCCAGATCAGTGCCTTTTGCGGTAAGTCGATGGCGATGCTGCGGCTACACTGCATCAACGGAGTGCCGACCTTGGGATTGCCGAAGATCACCAGTTCGGTCGGTCTCAATTCCTTGCCGACCTGGGCGGCGCCGGCCGCATGGTTGACGCGTTTGAACACCGTCATACCCTTGCCGGCGAGTATTTTCTCGAGGCGATCGGCTGTGACGCCGACCGAGTGGGCACTCTTGACGCTTATCATGCCTTCGCTGGCATATAGATTGGAATTGATCAGGCCGAATAGAGCGAAGGCCATCAGAAACTTACGCATTTTTAATTCTCCATTGTTTGGTTCGGATAAAGACTATCCGAATCCCGCATTATCCCGACAAAGTCGTTCGACGCAAATGCCGGGGGCATATTTTTGTCCAGGCGGCGGACGCAGGATGATGCGACGCCAGCGGCGGAACGTCAGTGGCGATAACGTGCCACGAAACGATGCAGGATTTCGCGTGCATGCGGCGTATCCGTGCGGTTTACCGCGGCGGTCAGCGCCGCGGCTTCCTCGGGCGGGAAATAGCCATGATGTTTATAGGCATCGATTCTGACACTGAAACCAGGGCCGTCGCCTTCGGGGTGAAACTGGGTGGCGTAGACGTTTTTGCCGACACGAAACATCTGCACCGGGCAGGCGGCGCCGGTTAACAGCAAGGTCGCATGCGGGGGCACCCGGTCGCAGGCTTCCTTGTGCCCGCACAGGACGTCGATTTGCGCGGGGAAATCGCTCAGTAGCGGATCTTCGGCACCCTGGTCGGTTAGCTTGACTCGAGTGCCGCCCACCGGTTCGGCGTATTTACCGGAAATCGGGGCATCGAGGTAGGAGCCCAATAGCCCGCAACCCGAACAGGCGCCCAGGAAGGGGAAGTCGGCCGGCACGATTTCATCGAACAGTCTGCGGAAATCATCTTCGATCTTGACCTGGATCGCGCTTTTGTCGGCCTGTGGCGTACTGATATCGAATGGACTACCGCCGACGATAACCGCCGCATAATCCTCGAGCACCAGCTCGGGTATGCCGGTTTTTTCGATACGAATGCGCCGCGCATCGGACGCCGCTAGAGCGCCATACCTCAAAATCGCCTCAAATTCATTATTCGAAGTGTCGTCTTCGGGGCGTAACTGCAATATTAGGAAAGGTTTCGCGCTGCTCATGGGCCGGTTTTTAATTAATGGATTAACAACTACAGTGCATACTAGAGCAGGATTTGCGCCCGATGTCGACGCCTCCGCAGAAATTCGACCTGAAATAGCGAAAAATCACCGTCGCTAAACCCGACTAGCTGTAAACTTCCGATTCTCGAGTTTTTCGGCGCCGCCGGGATGCCGCCAAAGCGCAGTTGTTGTGGATCGACGGGGCGCCACGCAGCCTATGCACGCTCATCAGGGGCAGCAGTTATCGATTCAGATCAAACCCATGCTTAACCCAGGTTATGCCGGATCGTGATAAAACTCGGTTCATCGTTGAGCCACCGATCTAGCAGATCGGCAAGTTCATGTTTACGGTAGGGTTTGGTAATCACTTCGTCCATGCCGGCCTTATGGCATTTGGCGCGATCTTTTTCCGAGGCGTTGGCGGTTAGCGCGATTATCGGAATCCTGCTGCCGCCGTTTTCTTCCATGCGGATTTTCTTGGTCGCCTGATAACCGTCCATGTTCGGCATCAGGCAATCCATCAAAATCAGATCGTAATCCTGTTCCCGCCAGAGGCCTATGGCTTCCCGCCCATGCTCGGCGATATCGGTGTTGAAACCCATTTTCGACAGCAGTAACGAAGCGAATTTCTGGTTCGCCAGATTGTCTTCCACCAACAGAATATTGCCGCGCGACGCCTTGGACAGCGTGAAATCGGTAGCATCTTCGCTGCCAGCCGGCAGATTCTGAAAATCGTCATCCGGGTGCATCGAGGTGTTCAGTGCATAATAAAATTGATAATTGGTAAACGGTTTCTGCATGAAAGTGGTATGTCCCTGTAAATGGCGCGCGCGTTTGCGGAATCGGTCCGATTCCTCGTCACTATTGCCCAGCACCAGCCATGATGTCGGATTCGTTAACCGGCCTTGTTTGAAATCGCGCCAGTGATTGGAGGGGTCGAGGATGGCTTCCTGGCTGACGATGACGATTTGCGGGGCACCGCCGTGCTCTGCGATGATTTTGAGCCGGTCCTTGATTTCGTCGGCACTGGCGACCACGGCAGTTTCGACCTCGATGCGTCCTAACCGGTCGATGATCAGGTCGCGATAGATTTCATTGGGTTCCAATAGCATGACGTGATTGATGGCGCCCTTGGGAATCGGAATTTCTTCGCTTTGATCGGCGAGCTCGAGCTCAAAATCGAGTGAAAATACCGAGCCTTTGCCGAGCCCCGAATCGACTGCGATGTGGCCGCCCATAAGTGTTACCAGCTCGCGTGTTATGCTCAACCCCAGGCCGGTACCGCCATACTTGCGCGTGGTTGAACTGTCGGCCTGAGTAAAGGAACTGAACAATTGTTCGACCTTGTCGGGGGCGATGCCAATGCCGGTATCTTCGACATGTATCGCAATTGCAGCTCGTTGGGATTGGTCGACGTCAACCGCGATCGAGACTTGAATGTAACCGTTTTCGGTAAACTTGATCGAATTACCAATCAGGTTAAAAAATATTTGACGAATGCGAGCCGGATCGCCGATGAAATGGCGCGGTAGATCAGGCGCAAAGTCGAGTATCAACTGCAGCGTCTTGTTTTGGCAACGCGGCGCCAGCAGCGCCATCACGTCGTAAGCCGATTGTTCCAGGTTGAACGGGATTTTTTCGAGCCCGACCTTGCCCGCCTCGAGCCGCGAGAAGTCGAGGATATCGTTGATAATGGCCAGTAGCGATTCGCTTGAATCGACGATGATCTGGACGTACTCATTTTGTTGGGCGTCGAGTTTGGAAGCGGACAGGAGTTCGCTCATGCCGAGGACACCGTTCATCGGGGTGCGTAATTCATGGGTCATGGTCGCAAGAAACTGGCTCTTGGCTTCGCTGGCCGATTCGGCTTTTTCTCGGGCAACCACATACTGCTCACGCGACGATTCCAGTCTGGCGACTCGGCGGCGTAAATTCGAAGTCAGATTTCGTATTCGAACTTCCAGCGGATTAAAGATAAACAGCGCCTCGAGCAATAACAGCAAGAGGGTGGCAAGCCAGAACCAGTGCTGCAAGCGCTGTTTGCGCAATTCCGTGGCGGCGCGCAGATTTCGGTATTCCCCGGCGACGGCGTCGAGGGCCGACTCGAGTGCCTGCAGGCCATGATCGCCCAGATAGAATTGCGCGTAGGAACCCGATCCGAGAGTCTCCGGTTCGCTGTCGAAAACAGCGGCCGCGTTATCAAGAAAATTTTCGAGTGCAATATCCAGACCGGTGGATTCGTCGAAGTAGAGCACCCGCAACTCTGAGCTCTTGCCGATCGAACCCTCGGCCGTCGTCATTTCCGCCCTTAGTGTTTCATGCAATTGTCGCAGTGTCCCGATGCTGCGACCCAGTTCGGCCCGCGCCCTGGAGAAACCTTGGTTATCCGCCGTGGTCATCAGCAGCAGACTAAGGTAGGCAATCCGCTGCGCCTGCCCGGATTGCTGTCCGATCATTTCGACCAGTAGGGTCAACTGGCGCTGTTGCGTCGCGGCCCCCTGCAGGGTCAAGTAAGCGGTGGTCGCCAGCGCCGCGATCAGGGTAAGCGCGACCTGATACCTGGTTCTGATCAAGCGTACAACTTTTGTATAAACCATCGATTCCTGGCTGGTGATTTTCGTTATCGGCAGGCGCAAATGCGGAAATACCCGCCTGCCACAAGGGTTATCGGCTGTATACCGGAAATATTGACCCTCACGAATCGCGAATCGGCGACCACATTGCGCATTGCCAAAGACGAGGCGCGGGCATTCTGCTAAGGTGACTGTTTTTGTAATTCTAGGGTTAAGGAAATAGCGACTCATCCCGCCTTCGGGCGCACCGAAAAAGAGCATTCGAATCGGCAGGATTGGGAAAACATCCGCGCCATGATGCCTTATATCTGGGATTATCGGGGTCGGGTGCTGTTTGCTCTCGGCTGCCTGATCGTGTCAAAACTGGCAATGGTCGGGGTGCCGGTGGTGCTCAAATATATCGTCGATACGCTCGACGCCGATCCGGGACAGGTCGTGGCGTTGCCGATCCTGTTGTTGCTGGTTTATGGGCTGCTGCGTTTTATCAATTCCGGGTTCAATGAGCTACGCGATGCGATTTTCGCGCGCGTGCGCTTTCACGCGATGAATCGCTTGTCGGTTTCGGTGCTGAGCCACTTGCATGAATTGTCGCTGCGTTTTCATCTGGAGCGCAACACCGGCGCGATATCGCGCGATATGGAGCGCGGCGCGCAAAGCATCAGCTCGATACTTAATTACATGGTGTTCAATATCGTGCCGACCGCAGCCGAGTTTCTGCTGGTGGCGCTAATTCTGTTTACTCAGTACGACAGCCTGTTTGCCGGCATAATTTTTTTTACGGTGATTTTCTATATCGTCTTCACGTTGATGGTAACCGAATGGCGCATGCATTATCGCCACGAAATGAATGCCCTCGATTCGACCGCCAACGGCCGCGCGATGGACAGCTTGATGAACTACGAAACGGTCAAGTATTTCAATAACGACCGGCATGAAATCACGCGCTACCGCGATACCATGCAGCAATGGGAAGAGGCTGCGGTTAAAAGCCAAAGCACGATGTCGATGCTCAATTTCGGTCAGGCCGCGATCATCGCGATCGGCGTTACCGGCATCATGTTGCTGGCGGCGCAAGGAGTGGTCGACGACGAGTTGACCCTGGGCGATCTGGTATTAATCAATACCATGATGCTGCAGCTGTTTCTGCCGCTTAATTTTCTCGGCATTATTTACCGCTCGCTGAAATATGCGCTGGCCGATATGGACATGGTGATCAAGCTGCTGCGGCGGCCGCTGGAAATTACCGACCGCGCCGACGCCCGTCGACTCGAGGTCGAGCGCGCGAGCGTCGAGTTCCGCAAGGTCGGCTTTCACTATAATGCGGATCGACGCATCCTGGAGGAGGTCAGCTTCAGCCTGGCCGACGGCGAAAAACTCGCCATCGTCGGGCCTTCGGGGGCGGGCAAGTCGACTATCGCCAGGCTGTTATTCCGGTTTTACGACGTCAGCCAGGGGCAGATCCTGATCAGCGATCAGGATATCGCGGGCGTGACCCAGCAAAGCCTGCGTGAAGCCATCGGCATCGTGCCGCAGGATACGGTGTTATTCAACGATTCGATTCTTTACAATATCCAGTATGCGCGTCCGGCTGCCAGCTTCGAGGATGTCAGGCAGGCTGCGCGCCTGGCCGACATCGATCGCTTTATCGATGCCTTGCCGCAGGGTTATGACACCATCGTCGGTGAACGCGGTCTCAAGCTTTCGGGTGGTGAAAAGCAGCGCGTCGCGATTGCTCGAGTTTTACTGAAAGATCCCGCCATTCTGGTCTTCGACGAAGCCACTTCCAGCCTCGACAGCCAATCGGAAAAAAACATCCTCGGCGCGCTGGCACGGATATCGGCCAACAAGACGACGCTGGTCATTGCTCATCGGCTGTCGACCGTAATCGATGCCGATCGCATTATCGTACTCGAAAGCGGCCGCATTAAAGAGCAGGGCGATCACGAAGCGCTAATCGCCGCGGAGGGACTGTATGCGCAGCTGTGGCGTATGCAGCAAAAGAAATCGCAGGCAGTGGAATGAACGATGATTTGAGCAATTGCAGTGCTAACGAACCCTTTGCGCTGCGCGTTATCGGTGACGATATGGCCCCCGAATTTGTCGATGGTCATATTATCGTTATCGACCCCGGCGGCAAATTGAAATCGGGCGCATACGTGGTCGCCAATCACGACGGCCAGATGATCTTCCGGCAACTCGTCATCGACGGCGCGTCATACCGGTTGACAGCGGCGGATCCGGAGCTGCCGGAGATTCGATTGCATGGCCTCGACGACATCGTCGGTGTGGTCAGCCAACGCTCCGGCAAGCGCCGCAGCGAACACAAACGTTACGATTGCTGAATATTACAGTCCCGGGACACTTGGGGCAGATCCAAGGATCTGTCCCCCTAGACACAACCCGTCGGTTTCGGCAATCCCGCATAACGGCAGGCTTGTTTGGCGGGGCCGAAGGGAAACAATTGATTTAAATAGCGGCTGTTGCCCTTGTCGGGGCCCAGGCGTTTGCCGATTTCGCGGGTCAGCACGCGTATCGCCGGGGCGATATGGTATTTGAAGTAATAATCACGCAGGAAACCGATCACCTCCCAGTGGGCGGCTTCGAGATCGACCCCGTCTTTTGCCGCCATGCCGGCCGCGACCTCGCGCGTCCAGTCGCTCTGGTGTTGCAGGAATCCTTCGGCATCGACTTCGTATTCGATACCGTTGATTTCGAGCAGCCGGGGTGTTTTCGATTGAGCCTGCATGTTATGCCCTATTTTCAGCGGAAGCACATTCTAGCGAATATTTTTAAGTATAGAATAAGGATTTGTTTAAAATGTGGTCTCGATTCCCCTTATACTGCCAGCCTGATAATGGGAGATTGTTAATGTCGGATGAAAACCGCGAAAAAGCGCTTAATTATCACCGTTTGCCGGTTCCCGGCAAACTGCGAATCGAAGCGACGACGCCGCTGACATCGCAGGCCGATTTGACCCTGGCCTACTCCCCGGGGGTCGCGTATCCCTGCCTCGAAATCGAAAGAGATCCGCTCGCGGCGCGCGAGTTCACCGCGCGCCAATCTGATCGGCGTGGTGACCAACGGCAGCGCGGTGCTGGGTCTCGGCGACATCGGCGCGTTGGCCGCCAAACCGGTAATGGAAGGCAAGGCGGTTTTATTTAAACGTTTCGCCGGCATCGATGTGTTCGACATCGAAATCAATGAAAACGACCCACACAAGCTCGCCGAAACCATCGCACGGCTGGAGCCGACCTTCTGCGGCATCAACCTCGAGGATATCAAGGCACCGGACTGTTTTTACGTCGAGCAGTATTTACACGAAAAAATGTCGATCCCGGTGTTTCACGACGACCAGCACGGTACCGCGATCGTGGTCGCGGCCGCGATGAAATCGGCGCTCGAAGTGGTCGGCAAGAATCTCGACCAGGTTAAGCTGGTCGCCTCCGGCGCCGGTGCCGCGGCGCTGTCCTGCCTCAAGTTGCTGGTGTCGATGGGGCTCGATAAAAGCAATGTCTTTGTGTGTGACTCGCGCGGCGTTATTTTTAAGGGCCGCACCGACAAGATGGACGAGTACAAGGAGGCTTTTGCCGTAGAAACCGATTTGCGCACACTGGGCGAGGTGCTCACCGGCGCGGATGTTTTCCTCGGCTTGTCGGCCGGTAACCTGTTAACACCCGAGATGGTCGAGTCGATGGCGGCAAAGCCGATCGTATTCGCGCTCGCCAATCCGACGCCCGAGATCGATCCGGCCGTAGCGAAGCGGGTATGCCCCGATGTCGTGATCGCCACCGGGCGCACCGATTACCCCAATCAGGTGAACAACGTACTCTGTTTTCCCTTCCTGTTTCGCGGTGCGCTCGACGCCGGCGCCACCGAAATCAACCAGGAAATGAAAATCGCCTGTGTCGACGCAATTTCCCGACTGGCGCGGGCCGGCACCAGCGATACCGTGGCGGAGGCCTACCGCGGCGAATCGCTGACCTTCGGGCCGGAATATCTGATTCCCAAGCCCTTCGACCGCCGCTTGATTCTCGAAATCGCGCCGGCGGTAGCGCAGGCGGCGATGGATTCGGGCGTCGCCGAACGCCCGATCGCAGATATGGAGGCTTATCGCGAACGCTTGACCGCGTTCGTATTTCGCTCGGGTCTGTTCATGAAGCCGGTGTTCGATACGGCGCGCCTCAACCCGCGCCGCGTGGTATACGCCGAAGGCGAGAATCCGAAAATTTTGCAGGCGGTGGAAAGCGTAGTGCAGAACAAGCTTTGCTTTCCGATCGTGCTCGGGCGTGAAGCGTCGGTCAAGCAAATCATTGCCGAATACGGCTTGACGGTCAAACCCGGGCAAGACTTCGAAATCCTGGACTATCAGGATAACGAAGACTGGTGCCGTGAATTCCATCGCTTAACGGAACGGCGCGGTAAGACGCCGCTGGAAGCACGTGAGATTTTACGCAACAGCAAAACCACGCAGGCCGCGATGATGGTAAAACTCGGCCTCGCGGATACGATGATTACCGGCACCATCGGACGATTCCATCGCCACCTCGGGCGCATCTTGAGCGTATCGCAGCAGGATGACGGCGCCGACGAAGTGTCGGCGCTAAGCATCAACATTACCAGCAAGTTTACGCTGTTTATTGTCGATACCCACGTGGTCCCGGAGCCGTCGGCGGAAGCGATTGCCAAGATGACCGTACTGGCGGCCGAAGAGGTTGCGCGCTTCGGTCTTAAACCGAAGGCGGCGTTGCTTTCGCATTCCAACTTCGGCAGTCGGGATTCGGGCTCCTCGCGTAAAATGCGCGCGGCGCTTAAAATTCTGCACCATCAGTATCCGGGATTGATGGTCGAAGGGGAAATGCAGGCCAACCTGGCGCTATCGCCCAAAGTCATGCTCGAGCAATTCCCGAATTCGAACCTGGACGGCGTGGCGAATCTGCTGGTAATGCCTAATCTGGACGCGGCACATATCGCAATGAACCTGGCCAAGCTCAGCACCGACGGCGTGCCGATCGGTCCGATACTGCTTGGCAGTGACATCGCGGCGCACATTGTCACGCCGGGCACCACGGTACGGGGTCTAGTCAATATGACGGCGATTGCGGCGGCGCGAATCACAACCGAGGAAGCCTGATCTATGCACCTTGTCATCCTTCTGCTCGCACTGCTCACATTTTTCGTCTACCTGACCCTAAGCGCGCGCGGCGATCCCGAAAAGCGTAAGTTATTTTATCTCTTTGTGCTGGTAGACCTCTGGTTGGGCGGAGTTTTTCTATACCTGCTGGTGAGCGCGATTCTCGATTACAACTGATGTTAGCGTGGTCTTCGTCGTAATCGAAATCCCGCATGTCGATTACGCGATAGATTAAGGTGCTTATAAGATTTTATACTTTGTTTATATTATTTGCGTATATAGACTTTCAATCACTGCCGGAGCGGTGATTTTTCAATATAAGGGGGTGTTTCATGAGTCACACACAATATGCGCCGGCGCGACAGCGCCTGCAGCGTAGCGAGCTTGCGGTACCCGGATCCAACCCGGAAATGTTTGAAAAAGCCGCGGCCAGCGCCGCCGATTATGTGTTCCTCGACCTCGAGGACGCGGTATCGCCGGGTGATAAGTTGCAGGCGCGCAAGAATGTCATCGAGGCACTCAACGATATCGATTGGCGCGCCCAGGGCAAGACCATTTCGGTGCGTATCAACAGCCTCGATACCCACTATATGTACCGCGACGTGGTCGACGTGGTGGAGCAGGCCGGTGACCGGCTCGATACCATTTTAATTCCCAAGGTCGGCGTGGCCGCCGACGTTTATATGGTTGACGCGCTGCTGACCCAGATCGAGACCGCGCAGGGTTTTAGCAACAAGATTGGCCTGGAAGCGCTGATCGAAATTACCCTCGGTATGGCCAATGTCGATGCCATCGCCACCTCGAGCCCGCGCATGGAAGCATTGCATTTCGGCGTCGCCGATTATGCCGCCAGCTGTCGTGCGCGCACCACCAACATCGGTGGATTGAACGCGGACTATCCGGGAGACCAGTGGCATCATGGGTTGTCGCGTATGTTGGTTGCCTGTCGCGCCTATGGCATTCGCGCTATCGACGGCCCGTTTAGCGATTTCAACGATCCCGACGGTTACCGCGCCGCGGCCAGGCGCGGCGCGGCCATGGGCTACGAAGGCAAGTGGGCGATACATCCGTCGCAAATTGAACTCGCCAATGACATATTTTCACCGCCCGAAACCGAAGTCGATCGGGCACGCCGCATCCTCGCCGCGTTGGCGGAAGCGGCCGCCGAGGGCAGGGGAGCGGCGCAACTCGATGGCCGCATGATCGATGCCGCCTCGGCGCGCATGGCCGAGAACGTGGTTAACACCGACGCCGCAATTCAAGCGAAACGATAATAGCGGGGACGAGGAGAGGTTCGATGGATATACATGAATATCAGGCGAAAGCCCTGTTGTCCGAATTCGGCATGCCGATCGCCAAGGGCGGTATCGCGTACAGCCCCGAACAGGCGGCCTATCGCGCCAAGGAACTCGGCGGCGAGAAATGGGTGGTCAAGGCACAGGTGCATTCCGGCGCGCGTGGCAAGGCCGGCGGTATCAGGGTCTGTTCAACCGAAAACGAAGTCATGCAGGCGGCCAACGAATTGCTTGGCCGGCGGCTCGTCACCAACCAGACCGGTCCGCAGGGTAAGTTGATCGGGCGGCTTTATATCGAAGAGGCAACCGATATCGGGCGCGAAATTTATCTCGCCTTCGTCCTCGACCGCTCTTCGGAGCGCATCATGTGCGTGGCCTCGGCCGCGGGCGGAATGGATATCGAGGAAATTGCCGCCAGCAGCCCCGACAGCATCGTGCGAGTACCGATCGAACCGGCGGTCGGCATGCAGGATTTCCAGGCGCGCGAAATCGCTTTCGCACTCGGCATGGAGGCCGGCCAACTGGCAGAAGCGGTCAAGGCACTGAAAGCCTGTTACCGCGCGTTCCGCGATCTGGATGCAACCATGGTCGAAGTCAACCCGCTGGTGGTAACCGGCGACGGCCGCATTATTGCGCTCGACGCCAAGATGGGATTCGATGACAATGCCTTGTTTCGCCGGCCGCAGATTTCCGAACTGCGCGACAAATCACAGGAAGACCCGCGCGAAATGAATGCCGCCGACCGCGGCCTGAGTTATGTCGGTCTCGACGGCAACATCGGCTGCATCATCAATGGCGCCGGGCTGGCAATGGCGACTCTGGATATGATTAAACACGTGGGTGGTGAGCCGGCAAATTTCCTCGATATCGGTGGTGGTGCGTCGCCGGAGCGGGTAGCCAAGGCCTTTAATCTGGTGTTGTCGGATGAGGGAGTCGATGCGATTCTGGTCAATATTTTCGCCGGCATCAACCGCTGTGATTGGGTAGCCGAAGGCGTGATCCAGGCCTTGGAAAAACTCAATGTAACAGTCCCTGTCGTGGTGCGGCTATCCGGTACCAATGTCGAACTCGGCCGGCAGATTCTGGCGGATAGCAAGGTCGACCTGATCACCGCCGACACGCTCGCCGAAGCCGCGCAAAAGGCAGTCGCCGCCGCCGGGGCCCAGCAGTCAAAAGGAGACGCCTGACATGAGTATTTTTCTCGACCAGAACACCCGCGTGATCGTGCAGGGTTATACCGGACGCATTGGCAGCTTTCATGCACAGGAAATGATCGACTACGGCACCAACGTGATCGGCGGCGTTACTCCGGGCAAGGGCGGCGAGCGCCACCTCGAGCGGCCGGTCTTCAACACCGTCAAGGATGCGGTACGTGACACCGGCGCGGAGGCGAGCGTGGTTTTCGTGCCGCCGCCGTTCGCCGCGGATGCGATCATGGAAGCTGCCGATGCGGGCATCCGTTTTTGCGTTTGCGTCACCGACGGTATTCCGGCGCAAGACATGATGCGCGTCAAGCGTTACATGCGGCGTTACAAAAGAGAAGAACGCATGACGCTGACCGGGCCTAACTGCGCCGGCACGATTAGTCCGGGTAAGGCGATGATGGGCATCATGCCGGGGCATATTTACATGCCGGGCAACGTCGGCTTGATCGGCCGTTCGGGCACGCTCGGCTACGAAGCCGCCTCGCAAATGAAGGCGATGGATATCGGTATTTCGACTAGCGTCGGTATCGGCGGCGATCCGATCAACGGCAGCGCGTTTCGCGATCACCTCGAACGTTTCGAGCAGGATCCCGAGACCCGCCTGGTGGTCATGATCGGTGAAATCGGCGGACCGCAGGAAGCCGAAGCCGCGGCCTATGCGCGCGATCACATGCAAAAACCCGTGCTCGCGTATATCGCAGGTCTGACCGCGCCCAAAGGGCGCACCATGGGCCACGCCGGCGCTATAGTTACCAGCGCCGGTGAATCGGCGGCGGAAAAAGTCGAGATCCTGCGGGCAGCCGGGGTCGGTATCATCGTCAGGCCATCCGAATTCGGTAATGCGGTCGGGGAAGCCCTCGCCAGCTTGTAACCGGGAGGCGAACCCGGCGGCGCGCGGGCGCTACGGGGCGCAGCCCAAGTCGGCTATACATCCACAGCAGGAAATCGGTGATATACGCAGGCTAGTTGCGGCGGTTCAGACCCAGCGCTTGAGCGCGGTTTCGAATGATTCGCGGTCGATTTCGATGGCGCCGAGCGATTTCAGATGCCCGGTCGGAAGCTGGCAATCGATCATTTCGTAACGCCCCGAATCAACCAGGTGTTTGAGGCATAACTTCGAAGTGTTAGCTTCGCGGCTGAACATCGATTCCCCGAAAAATACTTTACCGAGCGCGATACCGTAAAGACCGCCTACCAGTTCGCCGTCGCGGCGGCATTCGATGGAATGGGCGAAGCCAGCATAAAACATGCCGATATAGGCTTCGATCATTCGACTATTAATCCAGGTGCCGCGCTGATCGTCGCGTTGTTCGGCGCAAGCCTCGATCACCCCCTCGAAGTCGCGGTCCTCGGTAATCTGGTAGTGCTGCCGGCGCGCGAGTTTTTGCAGGCTTTTACTTTGATGAAAATTTTTCGGATACAAAACCGTGCGCGGTGCCGGCGACCACCACAGGATGGGATCATTGTCGCTAGACCAGGGGAAGATGCCTCGACGATATGCCGCCAGCAACCAGTCGACTTCGAGACTGCCGCCGGCAGCGAGTAGACCCGCGGGTTCGGCCAAAACCGCCGCGGTTTCCGGAAAATGCGGCTCCTCGCCAGGTTCAAGCCATCGAATCATATATAAAACAATAGATTATCTAATAAAATTAAAGTGAAATATCTTCAATCGGCAGTTTTATAAGGCGAATGCTCGAGCAGGTCCGATTGATAATCCTCGATATAGCGCAGCTCCTGGCGCAAAAAACGCTCGATGGCTGCGCGAAATTGAGGATGCGCGATCCAATGCCCCGACCAGGTATGAGTCGGCAGGAATCCACGGCTCAGCTTGTGTTCACCCTGGGCGCCCGGATCGAAGGTCGACAGACCTTGGGCGATGCAGTAATCGATGCCCTGGTAGTAACAGCATTCGAAGTGCAAGTTGTTGAAATACTGGTCGCAGCCCCAAACGCGTCCGTATAAATGCGTATCGCTACGGAAAAATAGCGATGCCGCGACGATCTGTCCCTCGGCGCGCGCGGTCGCGGCCAGAACCTGCTGCGGCATACGCTCGCCCAGATGTTGAAAGAATCCAGGCGTCAGGGTCGCGGTGCCGTATTTACGCCGGTAAATCCCGGCATAGAGTTCGTGGATGCGGCGCCACTCGCCGGGTTCGATGTCGCCGCCTAGCTGCATGCGAATATCGAGGTTTTGTTGCGTCACGTTGCGGCGCTCCTTACGCAGGTTCTTGCGCTTGCGCGAACTCAAGCGCGCCAGAAAATCCTCGAAATCCCGATAGTTGTCATTGTGCCAGTGAAACTGTACGTCGCTGCGCAGCATGATGTCCTGTGTTCCGATGTCGTCGAGAACGTCCTTTTCGGCGAACAGGATATGCCAGGAACTCAATTTTTGATCGCTGCAAAAGCCCTGAACGACATCCACCAGGGTTGCACGCAGTCGATGCCGTTCGTCAGAGTTGGTCACCAGCTCGCGGTTGAAAAGGAAACGTGGTCCGGTCGCCGGCGTGTACGGGATCGCGGTCACTAGCTTGGGGTAATAGTCGAGGCCGCTGCGTTGGTAGGCGTTGACCCAGGCGTGATCGAACACCAGTTCGCCGTAGGAATTGGTTTTGATGTAGCAAGGGATGGCCGCGATCAAGTCCTGCGCGCGGTAGAGTAGAAAATAAACAGGGTGCCAGCCGAATGGCTCCAGACATCCGTGGCTTTCGAGTCCGTGTAAAAACGCGTGTCGGGTAAACGGATAGGCAGCGTCGCCGAGCGAATCCCAGTCGGCGGCGGCAACCTCACTCAGACTGTGGCTGACGCTGACGCGCAAATCGGCGGCATTATTCGAGTTCCTTGGCATCGAGGTATTTTTCGGCATCCAGCGCCGCCATGCAACCGCTGCCGGCCGAGGTGACGGCCTGGCGGTAAACATGATCCATGACATCGCCCGCGGCGAATACACCTTCGACGCTGGTCGCGGTGGCATTACCGTCGAGCCCGCTATGCACTCTGATATAGCCGTTGCTCATTTCCAGCTGTCCCGTGAAGATGTCGGTATTCGGGCGATGACCGATGGCGATGAAGATGCCGGCGAGGTCGAGTTGTTTGGTGCCGTCGTCCTGCAGATTGCGGATACGCAGCCCGGTGACCCCGGAGTCGTCACCCAGGGCTTCGTCGAAAACGCTGTGCCACTCGATGTTGACGTTGCCGCTTTTTTGTTTTTCGAATAGCTGGTCCTGCAGGATTTTTTCCGCGCGCAATTTATCGCGGCGATGCACCAGCGTGACTTCCGAGGCGATATTCGACAGGTATAAGGCTTCCTCCACCGCGGTATTGCCGCCGCCGATAACCGCGACCTTCTGGCCGCGGAAAAAGAAGCCGTCGCAGGTCGCGCAGGCCGATATGCCTTTGCCGTGGAAGGCTTCCTCGGAGGGCTCGCCGAGGTACATCGCGCTCGCACCGGTGGCTATGATCAGGGCGTCGCAACTGTATTCGGCGCTATCGCCGACCAGGCGTTTCGGCGTTTCATCGAGAAACACGGTGTTGACCTGGTCGAAAATGATCTCGGTTTCAAACCGTTCCGCGTGATTTTTCATGCGCTGCATCAAATCCGGGCCGGTGAGACCTTCCGCGTCGCCGGGCCAGTTATCGACATCGGTGGTGGTCATCAATTGACCGCCGGCCTCGATCCCGGTGATGACCGTCGGCTTTAGATTGGCGCGCGCGGCATAAACCGCCGCCGAATATCCGGCCGGTCCGGATCCGAGGATGATGACTCGGCTGTGTTTGGGTATGGGCATGTAAATTCTCAGGTAAATGCGGCAGAAAAAAAAGACGCCAATCTTAAAGCTAAACTTGGCTGTTGACTATATGGCTATCGGGTTGGATTTTTCAATGGGCGAACAGCGCAGGTCGTCAGCCGCGCATTACCCGTATTCACACGGGATTGATAAATGCGTCTTATTTCTAGTTCCTGACGGATACGATCATGTAAAATAGGCCGATTTTCGTAAGGCAGTATCTTAGTGGCGCAAGCTAAACCGACTTCACGCTCAAACCAGCAAGAAAGAAAGCAGATTTTTGCCTGGCAGATCAATCAACGTCTGCGCGAGGCCGGCATGCTGATTTCGTTCGCGCTGGCGGGTTACTTTCTGGTGGCGATGTTCAGCTACGATGCGCTCGATCCATCCTGGTCTCACAGCGGCAGCAACAGCGAAATCGCCAACTTCGGCGGCACCGCCGGTGCCTGGATGGCCGATTTGTTGTTTTACCTGTTCGGTTATCTCGCGTTTCTGTTACCGATCATGCTCGTCTATAACGGCATAATCCTGGTAAGAAGCAATAGTCTGTCCGAAGAAGACCGTTATCAAATGCTGGTTATCCGTTGGAGCGGTTTCGTGCTGATGCTGATTTCGGGTTGCGCCCTGTCGAGCCTGCACTTCGCTGTGCCAAGCGGCAGCATGCCGCTGGATGCGGGCGGCATCCTGGGACAGATTACCGGCAATTATTTTTCCCAGGGCCTCGGGTTCGTCGGTGCGACCGTAATGCATTTGGCACTGTTTCTAGCGGGACTTACCCTGTTTACCGGCCTCTCCTGGTTGGCGCTGGTGGATAATACCGGTAAGTATACGCTGATGTTGCTCGACAGTTTGCTCGATCGCTACTATTTGATACGTGACAAGGTCGAGGGCAGTCGTAACCGCAGCGAACGCGACCAATTGTTCCAGGTACAGCAAAAGAAACAGGAAAAGCGCAAGCCGATCAAGATCGAGCCGGTGGTGGAGCAGATCGAAACCAGCCCGCGCGTGGAAAAGGAAAAACAGATTCCATTGTTCAAATCCAACGGCAAAGGCAAGTCAACGATTCCGCCGCTGGCGCTGCTCGACAAACCCGGGCCCAAGGTAGCCGGATACAGCAAGTCGGCGCTGGAGGCGATGTCGCAACAACTGGAATTGAAACTGCTGGATTTCGGGATCGAGATCGAGGTCGAGTCGGTGCACCCCGGGCCGGTCATCACGCGTTTCGAAATTCTGCCGGCGCCCGGGGTCAAGGTTAACCAGATCACCAACCTGTCCAAGGACCTGGCGCGATCGCTGTCGGTCATGGGTGTGCGCGTGGTTGAAATCATACCCGGGAAGTCGGTGATGGGGCTCGAAATTCCCAACGAAAATCGCGAACTGGTGGCCCTGAGTGAGATCGTGCAGTCGAAAAGTTTCGACCAGGCTGCCTCACCGCTAACCCTGGCGCTGGGTAAGGACATCAGCGGCGAGGCCGTGGTCGCCGACCTGTCCAAAATGCCGCATTTACTGGTTGCCGGTACCACCGGTTCGGGCAAATCGGTGGCGATCAACGCCATGCTGTTAAGCATTTTGTTCAAGGCGACACCGCGCGATGTGCGCATGATTCTGATCGACCCGAAAATGCTGGAGCTGAATGTCTACGAGGGGATTCCGCATCTGATAGCGCCGGTGGTAACCGATATGAAGGAAGCCGCCAATGCGCTGCGCTGGTGCGTCGCGGAGATGGAACGGCGTTATCGGCTAATGGCGGCCCTCGGGGTACGTAATATTTCCGGCTATAACCGCAAAATCAAGGATGCAATCGCCGCCGGGCAGCCGATCAAGGATCCGCTGTTCGATCACAAGACCCTGTTGTTGAATCCCGATGCCGAGCCCGAAGACCTCGATACGCTACCTTACATCGTCGTCGTGGTGGACGAATTCGCCGACATGATTATGGTTGTCGGTAAAAAGGTAGAGGAATTAATCGCGCGCCTGGCGCAAAAAGCGCGCGCCTCGGGAATTCACCTATTGCTTGCCACGCAGCGGCCGTCGGTCGACGTTATCACCGGTCTGATCAAATCCAACATTCCGACGCGAATCGCGTTTCAGGTTTTTTCCAAGGTCGATTCGCGCACCATTCTCGATCAAATGGGCGCCGAAGCCCTGTTAGGTCACGGCGATATGCTTTATTTGCCGCCGGGCACCAGCGTCCCGGAAAGGGTGCATGGCGCCTTTGTCGACGACCACGAAGTACATGCGGTCATCAATGAATTACGGAAATCCGGGGAGCCGAACTACATTGCCGATGTCCTCGAAGAATCGAATGCGGCGGTCTTGCCGGGCGAGGGGCCGCGCGACTCCAACGGCGACGAGGCCGATCCGCTATATGACGAAGCGGTTGCGGTGGTTACCGAAACACGCAAGGCTTCGATTTCATACGTGCAGCGGCGTCTCAAGATCGGCTATAACCGCGCCGCGCGCATGATCGAGGAAATGGAAGCCTCCGGCGTCGTATCGATGGTGCAGTCAAATGGGAGCAGGGAAGTATTGGCACCGCCACCCCCACCAGCGGATTGATCGGCTTTATAAATATGCTATTTCCGCGATGACTGCGTCAGATTCGTGACGCTATGCCGCCCACTCGCATCCTCATGTATAAACGTATACACTGCGGTTCTGCGGGCGAATCTTTCGCCACGGCGGACCGCTTGTTCTCACGAAAATATCACATTTCCAAAGCCAATCAATTGTTTAGACTAATTACATTTTTCTTGCTGTTTGTATCAGGGCAGGTGACGGCCGATGACGCCGAACGCCGTCTGCAAGCCGCGCTCAAAAACATGGATAATATGAGCGCCGAGTTCAAGCAAACCCTGCGTGACGAAGACGAACAGATCGTACAGCTGAGCCGAGGTACGCTGGCGTTGCAGCGCCCCGGGAAATTCAGCTGGAAATACACCGACCCATTCGAACAACGGATTGTCGCGGATGGCAGCGAACTGTGGGTTTACGACGTCGAATTAGAGCAGGTTACGGTAAAACCGATGGACGAAGGTCTCTCCAATGCGCCGATTATGATTCTGATGAAACAGTCGGACGTTAGTCAGCAGTTCAAGATTTCGGAGGTTGGGCAACGTAAGTTTTTATATTGGATAGAGCTCAAGCCGAATGCAGCCGATCTCGAATACGCCCGGATTTTTATTGGTCTCGAAGACGATAAGCTGCGTGCGATGGAGTTGCAGGATCAATTCGGTCAAAGTACCCAAATCGTGTTCGAAAACCTGCGTATCGGCGTGGTGCACAACCCGCCAACCTTCAAGTTCGTGGTTCCGCCCGGGGTGGACGTATATGGGGTCGGAGGCTAAAAAACGCGGCGTCAACTTGTCTTTTTGCGCCAGGGCGGCGTTAGTTTCGTGCTCAATCGATCGCGTATTAGTAATACGCTCACGATTTGCGTGCGAAAACAAAAGCGACGGACTAGGCTTGCCGAGGCGCAAAAATCCGGTGCTTGATTCACCTGATAGAGTTACACGACATGAATGACCTGTTTGTTGCGGAAAGGGAGTTCAGCCCGCTGGCTGATCGCATGCGACCGCGCAAGCTCGATCAGGTATTTGGACAATCGCACCTCCTCGGCCCCGGCAAACCCTTGCGCCAGGCGATCGAGGCGAATAAGTTGCACTCGATGATTTTCTGGGGTCCGCCCGGCACCGGTAAAACCACGATTGCGCGGCTCATCGCCGAGTATTCCGATGCCCGCTTCATCACGCTCTCCGCGGTATTGGCCGGCGTCAAGGACATCCGCGAGGCGATCGAGCAAGCGCGCCAGTTCCAGGGGCTCACGGTGTTATTCATTGACGAAGTACATCGTTTCAACAAAGCGCAACAAGACGCTTTTCTACCATATGTCGAAGATGGCACGATCCTGTTTGTCGGCGCCACGACCGAAAATCCTTCGTTCGAACTCAACAATGCGCTGTTGTCGCGCACTCGAACCTACGTGTTAAAACCAATTTCGAGCGCGGATATCGAATCCGTGGTAAAGCGCGCGCTCACCGACCAGGAGTCCGGTCTCGGTAAACTCGGTCTCGGTATCGATGCGGCGGCGCTCGAAATCCTGGCCCAAGTTGCCGACGGCGACGCCCGCCGCGCGCTCACTTATCTCGAGATCGTCAGCGACCTGGTCGAGGGGCAGGAAATCGGCGCCGAGCTGGTTGCCGAAATCGCGCAGCAGGGACCGCGGCGCTTCGACAAGGGCGGCGACCTGTTTTACGAACAAATATCGGCGTTGCACAAATCGGTGCGCGGCTCCGACCCCGATGCGGCATTGTACTGGTTTTGCCGAATGGTCGACGGCGGTTGCGATCCGGTATATATCGCGCGCCGTATGGTGCGCATGGCGGTGGAAGATATCGGTATCGCCGATCCGCGCGGACTGGAGCTGTGCCTCAACGGTTGGCAAGCTTACGAGCGACTGGGTAGTCCCGAAGGCGAACTCGCGCTGGCGCAAGGCATCGTCTATCTCGCCTGTGCGGCCAAAAGCAACGCGGTTTACAAGGCCTACGGCGAGGCGATGGCAGATGCGCGCAATTCCGGCAGCCTCGAAGTGCCGCTGCATTTGCGCAATGCGCCCACCCGTTTCATGGAGCAGCAGGGTTACGGCGACGGCTACCGCTATGCCCATGACGAAACCGACGGCTTCGCCGCCGGCGAGACCTATTTACCCGAAGCGCTCGCGGGGCGCGAGTATTATCACCCGGTGGAGCGGGGACTCGAAATTAAGGTTGCGGAAAAGCTCGAACGCCTGCGTGCTCGTAATCGAGAGGCAAAATGATAAACCGCCCTTACGCCGAATCCGCCGATCAGAACAAGTCCGTCATTTTCGATGCCATCAAACCCCATCTAAAAGGCGAGGTGCTGGAAATCGGCAGCGGTACCGGGCAACACGCGGTGTATTTTGCCGCGCAGAGACCCGAGATAAGCTGGCAAACCTCGGAACTCGCCTGCAATCTGCCCGGGATTGAAGCCTGGATCAAAGGATCGGGGCTGGCTAACCTGCCGGCGCCGATCGAGCTGGACGTGCTGGGCGAGTGGCCCGAGCATCGTTATGATCTGGTCTATTGCGCCAATTGTTTTCACATTATGGGTAAGTCCGCGGTTACCCGCTGCATCGAGGCAACTAGCGCCTGTTTACATCCCGCCGGCGTGTTTGCGCTATACGGGCCGTTCAACTATGGCGGGGCTTATACCTCGGAGAGTAACGCGCGCTTCGATCATATGCTGCGAGCGCGCGACCCGGAAAGCGGTATCAGGGATTTCGAATGGATCGAGGAAATCGCCGAAGCGGCGCAGCTGCAATTGCTCGATGATGTTGCGATGCCGGTAAACAATCGCACCTTAATCTGGCAAAAACGAATTTTATAGCGCATAGTTGAACTAATATTTGATCATAAAACTCTTAATTTGCGATGAATAATTTTTTACCACGGGCGCTGGTCGCCGGTTTTGTCCTGTTTATGTCCTTTTCGCTTGCCCAGGCGGCCGAAGAATCGGACGCAGATATGACGCGACTCCTCAAGCTGCGCCTTGGCACCGACCAGGTAGAACCACCCACCGAAACCGATGTCGAAGGCGTTTACCAAACCCGATTCGGTAATAAGTTTGCCTACCTGATCGAGGGTGGGCGCTATGTTTTCATCGGTGATATGGTCGATCTCAAGATGGCGCGCAATCTGACCGAATCGAGCCGCCGCGAACTGGTGGTCGCCGAGCTCGACCGATTCAGTCTGGATAAGCGGATCATTTTTCCCGCTGCCAGGCAAGAACTGGCGGTATTGAACGTATTTACCGATACCAGTTGCGGCTACTGCCAACTGCTGCATAAAGAGGTCAAGCACCTGCAGGACGCCGGCATTTCGGTGCACTACATCCCTTTCCCGCGCGGCGGTAATCGAGGCCCGGGGTATGCCGATTTGAAAAAGGTTTGGTGCGCGGATGATAAGCTCAAGGCTATGAGCATCGCCAAGGGTTCCGAGACGGGCTCGTTGGATGCGGCCGAAACCTGCGATTCCGCCGAGCATGTCGATGACGGCTTTTTACTCGGAAACCGTATCGGCGTCGACGGCACGCCGGCGCTATTTTCCAGCGATGGCGGCAAGTTCAATGGCTACGTGCCCTACCAGCAATTAATTCCACAGCTGATAAAACAGTAGCTTTTTCAATATAGTCGATAGAAAATTGCGCTGGCGATCGTCGGACGCTTGTTTTGTGCGCGCCGAATTATTTTACTGTGGTAATATCCATGGCTGAAAATCAGAGTTTGCGCCTTAATGTCCGAGCAGAAAACGCCAGCTAAACCCAGCGATGCCGAGGTAGAAATTTCCCCGGTGTCGAAGCAGGATCCTCAGCCAAAAGAGTATGGCGGGCCGCCAGGCAAGGAACCGACTCGCTACGGCGACTGGGAAAAGAACGGGCGCTGTATCGACTTTTAATGCGCCGTCTGACCCGCTTGAAATTCAACTTGTAACCAGGTAGCCATCGATGTCCAGTAGCAAGCATCCTACGTCGCCGCATTTGCAAATCTATCGTTTGCCGTTAACCGCGTTACTGTCTATAACCCACCGGGTCACCGGGGTAATCCTCGCGCTGGGCTCGATCGTCCTGGTCTGGATTCTGGCCGCCGCGGCCAACAGCGCCAGTTATTACGAGGCGATGATCCCACACTTGCAGAGCTGGTATGGTCAATTGTTTCTGCTCGGGTTTATTTTTTCGCTTTATCTGCATTTTTGTAATGGATTGCGGCATTTATTCTGGGACGCGGGCTATGGTTTCGAACTCGAAACGGTCGATCTAACCGCCAAGCTAGCGATTGTATTGGCCCTAGTTTTAACCGTGGCAACCTGGGCGCTTGCCGCAGCGGGCTAGGGTAATGAAAGATTTAAGATCCCCGCTATCGAAAGTTAAAGGTCTGGGTTCGGCCAAAGACGGCACTCACCATTTCTGGCACCAGCGACTGACGGCCTTGCTGCTCATTCCGTTAGTGCTGTGGCTGGGATTTAGCTTGGCGGCCATGCCGCTGGAGCATGCTGCGCTGGTCGGATGGATTCGGCAACCGTTCGTCACGGTGGCCCTGCTATTGCTTATATTTGCCGTCTTTTACCATGCGAAACTGGGGTTGCAGGTAGTCATCGAAGACTATGTCGGTACGCACTCACGACGCACGCTAATGCTGATGCTGTCGTGTTTCCTGTGTTTGTTAATCGGTATCGTCGGGGTGGTATCGGTGTTAAAAATTGCTTTCGGAGCTTGATTGATGCAAGACAGCTATAAACTCATCGACCACGCTTACGATGTAGTCATCGTCGGTGCCGGCGGCGCCGGATTACGCGCTACGCTCGGCATGGCGGCGGCCGGGCTGTCAACTGCCTGTATCACCAAGGTATTCCCCACCCGCAGCCACACGGTGGCGGCGCAGGGCGGCATGAGCGCCTCGCTAGGCAATATGGGGCCTGATTCATGGCAATGGCATATGTATGACACCGTCAAGGGTTCCGACTGGCTCGGCGACCAGGACGCAATCGAATACATGTGCCGCGAGGCGACGCCCGCGGTGATCGAACTGGAACACTATGGGGTGCCGTTTTCGCGTACCGAGGAAGGCAAGATTTATCAGCGCCCCTTCGGTGGCATGACCACCAATTTCGGCGAGGGTACTGCGCAGCGCACCTGCGCCGCGGCGGATCGTACCGGCCACGCAATCCTGCACACGCTTTACCAGCAGTCGCTCAAACACAGGGCCGAATTTTTTATCGAATACTTCGCCATCGATTTAATCATGGACGACGGCGTTTGCCGCGGCGTCGTGGCGCTCGATCTGGCAACTGGCGAATTGCATCGTTTTCGAGCCCATAGCGTGGTGCTGGCCACCGGCGGTTGTGGCCGCGCTTACTTTTCGGCGACCTCGGCACACACCTGTACCGGTGATGGCGGCGGCATGGTGGCGCGCGCTGGCCTACCATTGCAAGATATGGAATTCGTGCAGTTTCATCCAACCGGAATCTATGGCGCTGGGGTGTTGATCACCGAAGGCGTGCGCGGCGAGGGCGGTTATTTAACCAACTCCGACGGCGAGCGATTCATGGAGCGTTACGCGCCCAATGCCAAGGATCTGGCGTCGCGTGACGTTGTCAGCCGCTCGATGACGGTCGAAATCAACGAAGGCCGCGGGGTGGGTCCCCACCAGGACCATATTCATCTGCACCTCGAGCATCTGGGTCGCGAGGTTATCGACGAACGTCTGCCGGGTATTTCCGAATCCGCCGAGATTTTCGCCGGTGTCGACGTCACCCAGGAACCGATCCCGGTATTGCCGACCGTGCACTACAACATGGGCGGTATCCCGACCAACTATCACGGCGAAGTCGTCACGCTCAAGGATGGCGATCCGGATGCGGTGGTGCCGGGCTTGATGTCCATCGGCGAGGCCGCCTGCGTCTCGGTGCACGGCGCCAACCGATTGGGCTCTAACTCGCTGCTCGATATCGTCGTATTCGGCCGCGCGTCAGCGCTGCGTGCCGCCGAAACCATCAAGCCGGGTATGCCGCACAAGCCGCTGTCCGGAGACGCCTGTGACGGCATCATCGATCATCTCGACCGGATTCGACACGCCTCGGGCTCGACCGGCAGCGCACAAATCAGGAAAGAAATGCAGCGCGACATGCAAAAGCATGCCGCGGTGTTCCGCAGCGGCGATTCGATGCGGGAAGGGGTTGAGAAAATGAACCGTAATTTCGCGGGTTTCGAAGATGTCGGCCTGTCCGACCGTGGTTTGATCTGGAATACCGATCTGGTCGAAACCCTGGAGTTGGAAAACCTGCTGCTGCAAGCGCAGACGACGATTCAAAGCGCGTTAAACCGCACCGAAAGTCGCGGCGGGCACGCGCGCGAGGATTACCCCGAGCGCGACGACGAAAACTGGATGAAACATACTCTGTCCTGGGTCGATGACAAGGGTCAGGTCAGTTTTGATTACCGTCCGGTGCACATGTACACGCTGAGTGATGAATGTGACGTGATTCCCCCGAAGAAACGTGTTTACTAGGTTCGCGAGGAAGCAATAAAGTTGGCCGAATTCACCTTACCCGCCAATTCCGTGGTCAAACCGGGAAAGCTGGTTAAAGCGCCCGAGGGTGCGAGCAACGTCAGGCGCTTCATCGTTTATCGCTATGATCCGGATGACGGACAAAACCCGCGCACCGATACCTACGAAGTCGATATGAACAGTTGCGGTCCGATGGTATTGGATGCGCTGCTGAAAATAAAAGACGAAATGGACTCGACCTTGTCGCTGCGCCGCTCTTGCCGCGAGGGCATTTGCGGATCCTGCTCGATGAACATCGACGGCGCCAATACGTTGGCCTGCACTCAGTCTATCGCGAGCATCAAAGGCGACGTCAAGGTTTACCCCTTGCCACACCAACCAGTCGTCAAGGATCTGGTATCGGACTTGACCAATTTTTACGCACAATACGCCGCTATCGAACCCTGGATGAAAACCGATACGGCCACGCCGCCCGACCGTGAACGCCTGCAGTCGCGCGAAGACCGGGAAAAGCTCGACGGGTTGTACGAGTGCATCCTCTGTGCTTGTTGTTCGACCAGCTGCCCGAGTTACTGGTGGAACAGCGATCGCTACCTGGGGCCCGCAGCGCTGCTCAATGCCTATCGTTGGATTGTCGACAGTCGCGACGAAGCCACCGGCGAGCGTCTCGACGAGCTCGAGGATCCGTTTAAGCTTTATCGATGCCATACCATCATGAATTGCACCAAGGTGTGCCCGAAGGGTTTGAATCCGGCCCAGGCAATAGCAGCCACCAAGAAACTGCTGGTGCAGCGCAAGATGTAGTTGCATATGAGCGAGTTATCCCGCCTGCGCTGGCTGTGTCGTCGAGGCATGAAGGAACTGGACGTCGTCATGAGCGGGTACCTCGAGCGATATTATGCATCCGCCGCCCGGGAAGATCAGGCGCTGTTCAGGGAATTGCTGGAACTACCGGACCCCGAACTCTACGGCATGCTGCTGGGACGCAGCGAGATTGACGATTCCGAGTTGGAAAGTTTGATAAGATTCCTGCGCGGCATGTCGAAATCTCACTAACTAGGGACGGTTGGTTTGCAACAATATTTCGAAATTCATCCCTCGAAAATGCAGTGCGGGGCTACGCTCGGATTTCATGGTTTGATCGCTGTGGCGGTCGCCTTTCATGTCGAACCTCTGGCGATGATGTTGGGGGGCTTGGTTTTGACCGGTTTGTTGGCGCTGCACCAGGTGAGGCGTTTGTCAAACGCCGAAACGGTCAGCCTGAAAATCGATCCGCACGCGGTTTCGATCGAATTGTGGCAGGGCGGTCAACCACATTTTTACTGTAAATACAAGGTTTACGCCACCCGGTGGTTTGCTATTCTTAAGCTCATCGATAAACAAAAAACCAGGACCTTGATTTTGAATCCCGAACGATGCAATTCGATCCAGTCTTACCGCCGCTTACGCTACGCCCTGCAATCCACGGACAGAACCTAATGCTGCTCGATCTCACCCCGGTACGTCATGGACGCTCGGTAACCGCCCGCAGTTTCGCCGGATTGATGGAGTTATACGAACATAACTATATGCGTTTCCGTAACATCGCCCCGGATTTGAACGTTGCCGATGAAATGATTTCGTCGGTGCCCGATCACCAGGACCTGTTCCTGTCGATCACCGAGCGTTGCCGCTACACCACGATGTTGCGCATGACTTACCAGTTTGAAGATCAAGGGCAGCTTCTATTCGAGCCCGACCTGCATTTAAAGGTGTACCACGATGCGCACGTGGTCGAAGTGCAGCAGTTCCATTCGCGGACTCGCGGTCCGCTGTACATGGCCAACCTGATCGAACAAAAATGGATGATGAATCGATTTTTGTACAAGTGGCTTGGTTACTGCCTGCACCAGGGGCATTACTTTCACCCGATGGGGCATTTGAAGTCTAATAACAAATAACATTAATTTTATTCTTTAATCCATTGATATTTAAAAAATTAATTAACTTAGTCTATTCATAAAATAATTTCTGATAAGGTCAGTGCAAATACATCTTGACCTGACTCCGGTCATCGATTAAATTCCTGACTAATTTAGTCAGGAATTACGAGTTTGTTATGCAATTATCTACCAAAGGCCGTTACGCCGTAACAGCGATGATGGATATAGCGTTACACGACAGGGTTGGTCCGGTAACCCTCGCCGATATATCGCAATGCCAGGGCATTTCGTTATCTTACCTCGAGCAATTGTTCGCCAAGCTGCGCAAGGGCGGCCTGGTAGAAGGCGTGCGCGGACCCGGCGGCGGCTACAAGCTGGCGCGTCCGGCGGATCAAATCTCGGTCGCCGACATCATCCAATCGGTCGATGAAAAGCTCGACATGACCAAATGCGGCGGCCGGGGTAATTGCTCGCAGGGCGAGAAGTGCCTGACGCACCAACTCTGGTTCGAGCTTTCCTGCAACCTGTATCGTTTTTTAAGCGGCATCAAGCTTGATCAATACGTGAACCGTCCAGATATAAGCGAATTAGTAAAGAAACAAGATATCCAGTACGGCCGATTTCTAAATCGTCCGCAAGCGATTGCCTAACGGAGACCATGAAGTGAGCAACATCAAACTACCGATTTATCTCGACTATAGCGCGACTACGCCGATCGATAAGCGTGTTGCCGACAAGATGGCCCAGTTTCTGACGATCGAAGACAATTTCGGCAATCCCGCGTCACGCAGCCATGAATTCGGCTGGGCCGCGGAAAAAGCCGTGGACGAGGCGCGCCAGCATGTGGCCGACCTCATTAATGCGGACCCGCGTGAAATCGTCTGGACCAGCGGCGCCACCGAATCGGACAACCTGGCGATCAAGGGTGCGGCTCATTTTTATCGCAAGAAAGGCAATCATATCATTACGCTCAAGACCGAACACAAGGCGGTGCTGGATACCTGTCGCCAACTTGAGCGCGAAGGATTCGAGCTGACTTACCTGGATCCCGAGGAAAACGGATTGCTCGATCTCGAAAAGCTGAAGGCGGCTATTACCGAGCAAACCATTTTGATCTCGATTATGCACGTCAATAACGAAATCGGCGTGATTCAGGATATCGAAGCGATTGGTGAGATTGCGCGCGAGAAACGCATAATTTTTCATGTCGACGCGGCCCAATCGACCGGCAAGGTCGATATCGACCTGGAGCGTCTCAAGGTCGATTTAATGTCGTTTTGCGCGCACAAGACTTATGGCCCCAAGGGTGTCGGCGCACTCTACGTGCGGCGCAAACCCCGGGTACGGCTGGAGGCGCAAATGCACGGCGGCGGTCACGAGCGCGGCATGCGCTCGGGCACCCTGGCGACCCATCAGATCGTCGGCATGGGAGAAGCTTTTCGAATCGCTAGAGAAGAGATGGCAACCGAAAACGAACGCATTCGTATGCTGCGCGACCGTCTCTACGACGGCCTGAATGACATGGAGGAAGTCTATGTGAATGGCGATTTGGAGCATCGCGTTGCCGGTAACCTCAATATCAGCTTTAACTTCGTCGAGGGCGAGTCCCTGATCATGGCGTTACGCGACCTGGCGGTCTCTTCGGGTTCCGCCTGTACCTCGGCCAGTCTCGAGCCCTCGTACGTGCTGCGCGCGCTGGGACGCAACGACGAACTCGCGCACAGCTCGATTCGCTTTACCATCGGGCGTTTCACCACAGTTGAAGAAATCGATTACACGATCGAACTGGTGCGCGCCGCGGTTGAAAAATTACGTGATCTGTCTCCGCTTTGGGATATGTACAAAGACGGTATAGATTTGAATTCTGTTGAATGGGTGGCGCACTAGGCGCTGCAAGAAGAGGTGTGACAAATGGCTTATAGTGAAAAAGTACTGGATCATTACGAAAACCCGCGCAACGTTGGCGTGATCGAGGACGATATATCGGTTGGTACCGGCATGGTCGGCGCCCCGGCCTGCGGCGACGTAATGAAATTACAAATCAAGGTCGGCGATGACGGCATCATTCAGGATGCCAAATTCAAGACCTACGGTTGCGGTTCGGCGATCGCCTCTAGTTCGCTGGTAACCGAGTGGGTCAAGGGCAAGAGCCTCGACGAAGCGGCGGATATCAGGAACACCCAGATTGCCGAAGAATTGGCGCTGCCGCCGGTCAAAATTCACTGCTCGGTGCTGGCCGAGGATGCGATTGCGGCCGCGATCGATAATTACCGTCAAAAGAACCAGTAGCCCATTACCTGCTGAGTTAAAGCCCGCTGATGCGGGCTTTTTTTTATCTCCCATTGTAAAGATTTAGTAATCCCGGGGTTTTGCATATAATCGGCGCCGAAACTCGGACTGGATAGCGATGAATTTTCTACCTGTTTTTTATAATATTGCCGATAAACCCTGTCTCGTCGTCGGCGGCGGCGCGATTGCGGCGCGCAAGGCCGAGTTGTTATTCAGGGCCGGAGCTAGGGTACGCCTAGTCGCCCCCGAGATCGGCGATTCGGTGCGCGAAATGGCGACCGGCGACGAGCTCGAGTTCGAGCAGCGTCCGTTTCACGACGATGATTTGCAAGATGCCGTCTGCGTCATCGCGGCGACCGACGATGCGGTCGTCAACGCAGCTATTTCCCGGCTGGCGCAAGCGCAAAAAATCCCCGTAAACGTGGTCGATAATCCTGCCTTGTGCAGTTTCATCATGCCGTCGATGATCGATCGCGATCCGGTGCAGATTGCGATCTCGACCGGCGGCGTTTCGCCGGTGCTGGCGCGCCTGCTGCGCTCCAAGCTGGAAAGTTGCATCCCAGGAGAATATGGCGAGCTTGCCAGTTTGGCCGACGAGTATCGCGATGCGGTGAAACAAAATCTGCCCGACGTCGATTCCCGGCGGCGCTTTTGGGAGTCGGTGCTCAACGGTCAGGTCGCCGAATTGGTGTTTGCCGGGCGCATCGACGCTGCACGCGAGCAACTGCGGCAGGCGCTCGAGGATTTCGACGCGGACGCCGTCAAGGGCGAGGTTTATTTGGTTGGCGCGGGCCCCGGCGATCCCGATCTGATTACCTTCAAGGCACTGCGGCTGATGCAACAGGCCGATGTCGTGGTATACGATCGACTAGTCTCGCAACCGATCCTGGATATGGTGCGCCGCGATGCCGAAAAGATCTATGCCGGCAAGGCCAAGTCGAATCACGCAATCCCGCAGGAAAATATCAACCAGTTGTTGGTGCGTTTGGCGCAAGAGGGCAAGCGCGTTTTACGCTTGAAAGGCGGCGATCCGTTTATTTTCGGGCGCGGCGGCGAGGAAATAGCGGAGTTGATCGATGAAAATATCGAATTCCAGGTGGTGCCCGGAATTACCGCTGCTTCAGGCTGTGCTAGCTACGCCGGGATACCGCTAACTCACCGCGATTATTCCCAGGCCTGTATATTCGTAACCGGACATCGCCGCGATGGTGAAGAAGGCCTTAATTGGGAAATGTTGAGCCATGCCAACCAGACCGTGGTGTTTTATATGGGACTGGAAAATGTCGAGCGCATCTGCGGTTCGATGAAAGCCCACGGACGTGCCGCCGATACGCCGGCAGCCTTGATCGAAAAGGGCACCACATCGGCGCAACGGGTGTTTATCGGCGACCTCGATTCGCTGCCGGATATTATTGCCGAACACGAAGTACGCGCACCGACGCTGATCCTGGTCGGAGAAGTCGTTGCATTGCACAATAAGCTGGGCTGGTATAAACCCGGCGAAGAAATAAAATAGACGGTTTATTTTAAATGTCTCGGATCAACTCCTGGCTCGCTTCCCTGGGTTTTCTGCGGCTGGGATTGTTCGGGCTGGCGGTTCTTAATCTTGTTCTGCATGCCGGCTACCAATTGGCAGGCATGATTATGACCAGCGCTCCGGAGGCGTCCGCATGGACCTCGATCCCAAGCTTGATCGCTCCGGTCATGGCGCCAATTTTAATGGTTTTAGTCCTGTTCGATTACATCATGTCACGGGTGCGCGCAGCCGATGAAAGCGGTGAACAGCGCGCGTATTATCTTGGAATCAGCCGCATCGAATTGCTGGCTATCGGCTTGATGCTGGCCTACTGGGTTCCATTTTTTCTAACCCTGTGAGCCTACCCGCAAGCAGGGCCAAACCGACTCCCCGACCGGTTCGCGGGCCTGCCGGCAATTGCTTATCTTGTGCGGTATCAATACATTTACGGATAATTCGTGATAATCTGCCGGCCATGAATAATGTGCAAACCCAGGCGCCCTTTGCGGCCGCCGTTTACCGCCCGGACACCGACGACCGTATGGCCTTGCTCAAATTTGTCGAGCGGCAGAAGTCGAACGGTGTCCGTATCGGCGGGGTGCTCCAGCAAGCCTTGTTTAATCCGGCCGGTGAAATTAGCGGTCTCGATGCCATCGACGTTTATACCGGTCAACGGATTCCGATATCGCGCCCGCAGCAAAATCCGGATGATTGCGGTCTCGACGTTGCGGCGCTCGCGGAGACGACCGGAGTTATCCGCCAAGCGATCGACGATCGTCTCGATCTGGTGGTAATCGAAAAATTCGGCGAACTCGAACAGGATGGCAAAGGATTAATCGACGAAATATTTCAGACGATTGCGGCGGGTATTCCGCTTTTGATTGCGGTTCCCGAAGCCGCGTTACCGGTCTGGCTGGAACGAAGCGGCGAGCTCGGTGGAATCCTGTCCTTCGACGAGGATTCCTTTCAGCAGTGGTGGCTAGGCCTGAATCCTGATGCCTGAGGCCCGCTAAAACCGCCGCGATACGACGCTGAGCCTCCTCCGCGAGCTGAATAACGTCAGGTGCACAGGGTCGATTAGCAAACAGTTCCTCAATTTTAATTGCTGCGGATCAATAAACCGTAGGCGAGAAATCCGATACTGAACATTTCGATACAGTGAGGGTAGTGATCATGTCATCAATCGAGGATTATTTATCCGGTCATGGTTTTTTTACCGGGCTGGATGACGGTTGACATGGTCCAATAGATTGATACCACCCAGTTAAGAGATAATGAAACTTAACTGAGGTAACGATTAATGACAACGAGAAAGAAATCTTAAAAAAGGCGACGGTATTCTTTGCAGCAGAAACGAAATGAAGTACTCGTTTATCACCCAACATAAGAATACCTACCCGATCCGCCTGATGTGTCAGGTGCTGGGTGTGG
>Ga0126332_10000104_pt1 | contig 33833 bp, 33 predicted proteins | sample InaspJWI42metaG_FD_94482 | JGI IMG/M metagenome (GOLD analysis project Ga0126332, IMG submission 94482) | Marine gutless worms symbiont microbial communities from Oahu, Hawaii - Inanidrilus sp. 2 OAHU.JWI-42 metaG | ecosystem: Host-associated > Annelida > Digestive system > Unclassified...
AGACTGACTGCGTCCAGTTTGAATTCTTTCGAATATTTCTTTCTCGTTGTCATTAATCGTTACCTCAGTTAAGTTTCATTATCTCTTAACTGGGTGGTATCAATCTATTGGACCATGTCACCTAACTCCCCCCGGGAAAATTCAAGCCGATTCGACGGCAGCGCCCTTGTGGCGGTGACTTTTCACTTTTTCCTTATGTTTTATTCCCTGACGATCGAGTTTATCCACCAGGCCATCAATCGCGGCATACATATCCGCCTGTACATCATCGGCATGCAAATTACCGCCGCTGACGTGTAGCGTCGCTTCGGCTTTATGTCGCAGCTTTTCCACGGTTAATACGATATGGATATCCAGCGCCTGATCGAAATGCCGATCCAGCCTTTCGACTTTTTCATTGACATAGTTGCGCATGGAATCCGTGATTTCTACATGATGGCCACTTAAACTGACTTGCATTTGTAACCTCCTGGGCTGTGTGATTCGCATCACTGCGAATCGTAGGTCTCAAAAGAGACGTTTACGTTCATTAGACGGCGGGATATTTAACGTTTCCCTGTATTTGGCGACGGTTCTCCTGGCAACGTTTATACCCTGATCGCCCAATAAATTTGCGATCTTGTTGTCGCTGAGCGGTTTTTCCGGTTTTTCAGCGGCGACGAATTTTTTGATAATTGCCCGAATTGCCGTGGCGGAGCATTCCCCGCCGTCGGCGGTGCTGACGTGGCTGGAGAAAAAATATTTGAATTCTAGGATGCCGCGCGGAGTATGCATGTATTTATGCGTGGTTACCCTCGAAATCGTCGATTCGTGCATTTCCAGCAATTCTGCGATATCGCGTAACACCATGGGCTGCATGGCTTCTTCGCCATAGTCGAGAAAAGCGTGTTGGCGCTCGACAATGGCGTTTGCCACCCGCAGCAGCGTATCGTTGCGGCTTTGCAGACTTTTGATAAACCAGCGCGCTTCCTGCAGGTGGTCTTTTAAATAAGTGTTGTCCGCACTGCTGTCGCTACGCTTGATCAGGCTTGCATACTGGTCATTGACGCGCAGCCTGGGGGCGTTATCCGGGTTGATGCTCACGCGCCAGCTGCCAGCGTGTTTTTTGACGTAGACGTCAGGCACCACATACTCGGCGTGATTCTGGCTGATGCTGTGCCCGGGGTGGGGAATAGTGGTCTGGATCAGTTTGATGATCTCGGCGAGTTCGGTATCGCTCGCCTGCAGCCGCCGTTTCAGCAGCGCGACCTCGTTGCCGGCGAGCTGCTCGAGGTATTTGTCCACTAGCACCAGTGCTTTGGCCAGATGCGGCGTTTCTGGGTCGTATTGTTCCAATTGAATTGCCATGCATTCACTCGGGCTGCTAGCCGCCACGCCGACCGGGTCGAAGCGTTGAACCAAGTGTAATACAGCCTCGATTTCGTCGAGTTCGAGTCCTTCGTGCTCCTTTAACAGGCCTTCGTGAATATCCGATATCGGCTGCGTCAGATAACCGCTGTCATCGATGGAATCGATAATAGCCAGGCCGATTTCATGATCCAGCGGTGACAGGTGCGAACAATCCAGCTGCCACACGAGATGCGTCGTGAGAGTATCCACTTCGCCGGCCTGGTTTTCAAACAGGTCGCGGTTGTCGCTACCCATCGAAGCCGGCTGGCTGGCCGAAGTCGGCAGGTTGTCGTAGATTTGATCCCAGCGCGCGTCGATTTCGAGATCGTCCGGCAGACGCTGTTCCGCCCGATTTTCGGCAACTGTGCTTGCGGGCGCTTTGAAATCGGTGAGGTCTTCGCCGTTACCACGGTCTTCCTTGCCCGTCTCGGGGTCGGTAAGCGTGATTTCTCCGAAATTGTCCTCCTGGTCGAGTAACGGGTTGGTTTCCAGGGATTGTTGAATTTCGGATTGAAGTTCGAGCGAGGACAGTTGCAACAATTTGATCGCTTGCTGCAATTGAGGCGTCATCGTAAGGCTTTGTCCAATGCGCAGTTGCAGGCTTTGTTTCATAGGCGGGATCTGTCCTTGATGGTTATTTTATAAGGATATTGGTTATCTCCCATGCCTGTAGTTATAGCTTAAAATTGTCGCCTAAGTAAATCTTTCTCACCATTTTATTTTCCAGAATCTGGCTCGGCTCGCCCTCGGCCAGAACCCCGCCTTCGCCCATAACATAGGCTCGATCGCAGATCCCAAGGGTTTCACGGACATTGTGATCGGTGATTAACACGCCGATACCGCGCTCCGCCAACTGGCGCACGATCGACTGGATATCCACAACCGAAATGGGATCGACGCCGGCGAAGGGTTCATCCAGTAAAATAAAGTCGGGCTGATTGGCCACCGCGCGCGCAATTTCGACGCGCCGGCGCTCGCCGCCGGAAAGCGAAATGCCCTCACTATCGCGTAAATGTTCGATTTGAAATTCCGCTAACAGCGATGCCAGCTGCTGCTGGCGCGCCGGACGGTCTAGATCGCTGCGTAACTGCAGTATGGCCAAGATATTTTGCTGCACCGTCAGATTGCGAAATACGGAGGCTTCCTGCGGTAAATAGCCAATGCCGAGTTTAGCGCGCTGATGCATCGGTAAGTGACCAATGGGTTTATCGTTTAGACGAATCATACCCGAGTCGTTGCCCACCAGGCCGACGATCATGTAAAAACAAGTCGTCTTGCCGGCGCCGTTGGGGCCGAGCAGGCCGACTATCTCGCCACCCGCCACCCGCAGCGAAACCGATTTGACAACGTCTCGCTTTTTGTAGGATTTGGCGAGGTCGGTGGCTTCGAGTAAATTGCCGCTGCTCATCCGAGTTTATTCGGGATTGGCGGAGTTGTTTCTGGGCTGAATCAGCATTCTCACGCGCTCGTCCGAGTCCGCGCTGCCGGCCTGGATTCTGTTGTCCTCTGTGTTGATGCGGATTAGCTGGCTCTCGATGGTGTCGCCGGCGTGATTGAAACGCGCCTTTTCCATCAATTCCAGCATCGATTCCGACTCGCGGTAATTGATGCGCCTAGCCTGGCCCAGCATTTCCCGTTGTTCATCGTCGAGCTGTCTGAAACGCGCCGGCGTCCCGGTCATTTCCATCAATACCAGATCCCCGGCTTCATTAAAATGGATTACCAGTCGCTCCGAATGGATTTTCAGGCTGCCCTGCGTGAGGTTGACGTTACCCTGATAAATGCTGATATTATCCTGTTCACGAACTTCGAGACTGTCCGCCTCCACCGCAATGGGCTGCTCGTTGTCGCCCTCGAGCGCCCATAGCGGCGTCGGGATCAGCCAGGCCAACAGCAGGGCGTACTTAGCTATCGTCATGGTAATAAACTGCTCTGGTCGAAGTGAGTCGGTATACCCCGGCGGCCAGGTCGAAAACGGCCTTTTCGGCTTCGATTTTGGCCTGTTTACTGCGCATCAAGACGGCTGATTCGCTGCTGACGAGATCCCGTTCCGGTTCGAAGCGGATACTCTCGGTCAGTATTTCCAGCGGGTCAACTCCGGTTTTTTGCATGACAACCTGCTGGCGCAACCATAAAAGGCTGCCCCGGCCCTGTAGTTCGCCCTGCATGGCATCGATACGCCAATGGTCGGAAGCACGATAGATACTCACTGCGGGAACTTCGATCAAACTGATGTCGCCGCGCGGATAGTGTTCTAACCTGCGGCTGGTGAATTCGTAATCGAGCTCACCGCTGGCATTGATGGCGCGATAGTTCAGATTGGTCAGAAAGTAGTCGATATTATCCGGAACGATCAAGCCCCCGGTCTCGATGTCGGGGCGCAACCGCGATTCGTATATCCAACCCACCGCTACCGCAATTATGCCGAGCACCAAGACAAAAATCAGCGCGCGTGATTTCATTCGAGATAGCTATGCTGCAGCGCGTCGAGCAAACCCTGCGAATGCAGAATGAAGTCGGTCACTTCACGCACGGCCCCATGACCGCCGCTGGCGCTGGTGATCCAGTCGCTGTGCTGTTTGACAAAGGCATGGGCATTTTGCACGGCAATCGCGAAACCGGCCCGTCGCATGATCGGCAGGTCGGTCAGGTCGTCGCCGACATAGGCGGATTGCGCGGCCGTGTTGCCGGTTAACTGCAACAGTTCGGCGAAGGCGGGCCGCTTGTCGCGATTACCCTGATAAACGTATTTCACCCCGAGGTCGGCCATGCGGTGATCGACGATTTGCGATTGTCGCCCGGTAATCACGGCCACCTCGATGCCGGACTCGAGCAGCATGCGAATCCCGTGGCCGTCGAGCGAATTGAAGGTCTTGTACTCCCGACCGCCAGCATCGAAATGCAGGCCGCCATCGGTCAACACGCCGTCGATATCGACGATTAACAGACGGATCATTCTGGCCTTTTCATTAGCCTCCATGGATTATCGGTCTCCTCCTAGCCCAGCCATGCAGTGTGACTTCCTTGCGAACTTGGGCCCGGTCGATAAATGCAGGTTGGCGACGGTATTCATGAGTTTTCCTAGACAACGCCCGCCCTTAATAAGTCATGCATGTTTAACGCACCCTGAACCGATAGTTCCCGATCGACCACCATGAGCGCGTTTATTTTCTTGTCGTGCATGATTTTCAGGGCTTCACTGGCGATGCGCTCGGATTCTATGGTAACGCAGTTCGGCGTCATGAATTCGTCGACCCGCGCGGTTTCGATATCCGGCATTTTTTCGAAGGTGCGCCGCAGGTCGCCATCGGTGTAAATGCCAACCAGTCGCTTACTAGCGGCATCGACGACACCGGCCGCACCCAGCCCCTTGGCCGTCATTTCCAACAGGGTATCCTTTAGTGTCGTGCCGCTAGTGACGAGTGGAATCGCAGTGCCGGTATGCATAATGTCTGCAACGCGCAGCAGCAGTCGCCGGCCGAGATGGCCGCCGGGGTGAGACAAAGCGAAATCCTGCTCGGTGAATCCGCGCGCTTCAAGCACGGCTACCGCGAGCGCGTCACCCATGGCCAGGGTGGCAGTCGTGCTCGAGGTGGGCGCGAGACCCAGCGGACAGGCTTCCTTGCTGACGCTGACGTCGAGATGTATGTCGGCGCTGCGCGCCAGGCTGGAAGCGGGGTTGCCGGTCAGGGCGATCAACGGAATACCGATACGTTTTAGCAGGGGTAACAGCAGTGTAATCTCGCTGGTTTCGCCGGAATTGGACAGGGCGATCACCAAATCATGCGCGGTGATCATGCCCAGGTCGCCATGACTGGCTTCGCCCGAATGCATGAAAAAGGAGGGGCTTCCCGTGCTCGCGAGCGTGGCCGCGATCTTGTTGCCGATGTGACCGGATTTGCCCATGCCGGTAACGACGATACGTCCTTCGCATTTCAAAACCAGGTCGCAGGCAGCGTAAAAGCTCTGATCCAGCCGCGCACTCATTGCGGTTATGGCTTCCGCTTCGGTTTTCAGCACCGCGAGGCCTAGCTCGATATATGCGTGTTTTATCATGACTATTAACCCGGCGAAAATTTAGCTTGCATACGGCCGACCCCGCCTGTGAGTAGGCCCGCGCCGGCCGTTCTTGATTTATTATCCATTAGTTGGTGGGATCAAGAAAGCGCCGGCTTCGCATTGCCTATCTTGCCCATGGCCTCAACCGGCCGCTTCCACGAGCCCAGCGAATGACTTGAGCCTTGCTTTAACCTGATGCTTAAACGAGTCCCTGGTTACGATATATATTGTCACGAGGATAATTGCTCGATAAAGGCAGGATATCCCGCAGCGTTCTCATAATACACATAGTGGGCAAATAACAAAAACCGAAAACAACCAGGGTCTCGGGACCGGGAGTGGCCGTCGCAGCGCCCCTCCAGATCGACCCGACCCGGCCGTCGCCAACGGCGGCGATATCGCGTTGCCCGCAGGATTCGGCGCTGGCGATTAGTCAGAAATTGTCGGTGGAGGTGAACAAACCTACGCGTAAATCTCTGGCGCTGTAAATTTCCCGGTTATCGACTTCCATCGAAGCATCGCCGATACCCATGACCAGCTTGCGCATGATGACACGTTTCATATCGATGCGATAAGTCACCAGCTTGGCTTCCGGTAACACCTGTCCGAAATACTTGACCTCGCCGGCGCCGAGTGCGCGACCGTGGCCCGGTCCGCCTTTCCAGCCGAGGAAAAAACCAATTAGCTGCCACATTGCGTCCAGGCCAAGACATCCGGGCATTACCGGGTCGGTTTCGAAATGACATTTGAAAAACCAGAGATCCGGATCGACGTCGAGTTCGGCAATAATCTCACCTTTTTCGTATTTACCGCCATCCTCATTGATGGCAGTGATCCGGTCGAACATCAGCATTGGGGGCAGCGGTAAAAGTGCGTTACCCGGGCCGAACAGATCGCCTTTGCCACATGCGATGAGCTCTTCATAGCTGAAGCTATGACGATCGGTGAGAGATTTGGACATAATATTAGGGCCTGTAAACAATATGCGGCGGAGCAACCCGAAGGGACGGGGCCATTTCCCCCCGGGGCCGTGTGGCTGTTTCGCTCATGTACGGCTGGTACACCACGCTCGGGGCGCCTTGCCCCGGGAAAAAATGGTCGCCGTCGATGGGTATTCTCATATTGTTTACAGGCCCTAGGTGGTTATCGGAAATGTGAGCTTGCGAACACTAACGATTATGCGACAAATTTGCCAGTAAATTTATGGAATGCTTCCTAATTCCAGCCGGCGGCGTTCACTTGGGGCCCCATAACCGCTAGACTCGGCCTCGGCATGACATCCCACGGCGGCTCGAGTCAGCTCCTATTCAGCATTGCAATGGAAAATTACAGTTATGAATATATACGCATCCAGGTTTTTTGGGTTCTGGGTTTTATTGCTATCCAGTCATGGACTGCAGGCACAAGACAAGCTCAGTTTGCAGCAGGCTATCGAAATGGCCCTGGCGCACGACGCCAGGATCGAAGAAAAGCAGGCCTTTGTGCGACAGGCCGAAGGTTTGCTGCAGGAGGCCGAGGGATCAGGGGGATTTCGCTACCAGGTTGACAGTTTTCTAGCGATAGCAACCGGCGTCGACGGGGGTTTTTATGAAGATGGAGCGGACTCCTGTTCCGGCAGTTGCGAGCCGCGTGACGATCTTTATGATCTAGAAGATGGCCTGTCTTTGTGGGCCGGGCTGACATTCGCCATTATTAAACCACTCGCAACCTTCGGCCGGCTCGACAACTATCAGGAGGCGGCGCAAAACAATATCGCAATCAAACGACAAGACGTCTCGCTGCAGCGCGACGAAGTGGCGCTGCAGGTAGTCAAGGCTTACTACGGTTATTTGACGGCACGCGATAGTCGGCTGTTACTCGAAGATACGCGGCATCGCCTGGAAGGTGCGCTTAGTCTGGTCGAGGGATGGCTGGAGGAAGGCAGCGGCAAGGCCAGTCAGTCCGACAAGTTCGCGCTCGAGGCGGGCCTGGGGCTGATCGACAATTTCCTGGCCGAAGCCGGCCGTCTCGAGAAAATTGCGATGGCGGGGTTAAAGTTTCTGACTGGCCATGCAGATGAAGTTATCGAGTTGGCGGAGCGGCGTATCGAACCGGTTACCCTGCCCGAGGAAAGCCTGGAAGAATGGATCGAAATCGCATTCTCCAATCGCCCCGAGTTCAAGCAGGTCGCGGCCGGCCTGGCGGCGCGGCGCGCCCTGGTCGAAGCCACGCGCGCCGATGAGAAACCGATTGTATTTGCCGGAGTCGCCGGTTCCCTGGCCTATGCGCCGGATCGTGATCGGCTCGACAATCCGCACGTCTATGATCCGTTTAATCATGTGGCGGCATCGCCGTTGATCGGAATGCGCTGGCAGTTGGGACCGGGTGCCCAGGAGGGCCGCGTGGCGCAGGCGCAGGCCGAACTCGACGCGCTGGTGCACAAGGCTTCGTTCGCGCGCGAAGGGATACCGTTCCAGGTGCGCGAGCAATTTTTCTCGATGCAAGCTAAATTCAAGTCGATCGCTTCCATGCGTCAGAGCTCCAAGGCGGCGCGTCGCTGGATGATTGCGGCCTATTCCGATTTTGAAGCCGGACTCGAGGAAGCGGATGACGTCATTTCCGCGCTGCAAGCTTATGTGCTGGCCTACGCCGAGTATTTGCGTGCCGTGAATGATTTCAATAATCTCGTGTCCAAAATGAAAAGCGTTAGTGGGGTATTTCAGTGAATAAAATTTTAACCTTTGTTTTACTGCTGGTAGTGCTGCCGGCGCAGGCCGCAACCGGGCCCGAAAAGTTGATCAAGGATACTTCGGATAAGGTAATCGCCGAGATTAGGGAAAATGCAGATCGTTATCAGAGCAATCCGCAAAGTATTTACCAGCTGGTTGACGAGGTGGTGTTGCCCCATTTTGATTTTACCGCGATGACCGATCTGGCCCTGGGACGATACAAGGACGACGTGGCTGCGGATCAAAAGCCGACCATCGTCAAGGCGTTTCGCCAACTGCTGGTGCGCACCTATAGTTCAGCCCTGCTCGAATACACCGACCAGCTGTTGATATACCTGCCGATGGAAGGTAGCGAAGAATCCGGCCGGGTGGTTGTCAGGACCGAGATCGAGCAACAGAGCGGATTTCCGATACCGATCAACTATAGCCTGAGGCTGGGCGACAATGGCTGGAAGGTGGTCGATATCAGCGTCGATGAAGTCAGTCTGGTAACCAATTACCGTTCGAGTTTTGCGCGTGCGATCAAAAAGGACGGAGTCGGGGGTTTGATCAAGACTCTGCAGGAAAGAAATCAGGAGTAGCAAGACCGGGGACAGAACTATAGTTCTGTCCCCGTCAGTCACTTCTGATAGAATGGCCGCCCTCTGAATCTAGTGGTTGTGCATGAATAAATTAATCATCAAAGGCGGAGTTCCCTTATCGGGCCAAGTGCGTGTTTCCGGCTCCAAGAATGCGGTATTGCCGATCCTGGCCGGCACTTTGCTTGCCGACGGCCCGGTGATCATCCGTAACGTGCCGCATCTGCATGACGTCACCACCACGATGGAGCTGCTCGGCCGCATGGGGGTGCTGCTCACCATCGGCGAAAAAATGAGTATCGAGGTTGATCCCACATCGCTGGAAAACACCTTCGCGCCCTATGAACTGGTAAAAACCATGCGCGCCTCGATTCTGGTGCTGGGCCCGTTACTGGCGCGCTATGGTCAAGCCGAGGTGTCGCTGCCGGGCGGTTGTGCGATCGGTGCGCGTCCGGTGGACATGCACCTGAGCGGGCTCGAAGCCATGGGGGCCGATATTGACGTCGAGCAGGGTTATATCAAGGCGCGTTGTAAGCGACTCAAGGGAGCGCGTATCGTCATGGATCAGGTCACGGTGACCGGCACCGAAAACCTGATGATGGCGGCCAGCCTGGCCGATGGCACCACGGTGATCGAAAATGCAGCGCGTGAACCCGAGGTCGTCGACCTCGCCGATTTTATCAACGCCATGGGCGGCAAGATCGAAAACGCGGGCACCGACATGATTACCATTCATGGGGTCGAAAATTTGCAGGGCTGCGATTACTCGGTATTGCCCGATCGTATCGAAACCGGCACCTACCTGGTGGCGGCGGCGATCACCGGCGGCAAGGTTTTGATCAAGCACACCGATCCGCGCTTGCTGGATGCGGTGCTCGCCAAACTGGAGGAAGCCGGTGCCTCGATCGATATCGGCGAAGACTGGATCGAGCTGGATATGGAGGGCCGCAAGCCACTGGCGGTGAACATCAAAACCGCGCCTTATCCCGGCTTTCCTACCGATATGCAGGCGCAGTTCTGCGCGCTGAACGCGATTGCCGAGGGCACCGGCTCGGTCACCGAAACCGTGTTCGAGAATCGTTTCATGCATATCCAGGAAATCATGCGCCTCGGTGCCAATGTGCATCTCGAAGGCAACACGGTAATTATTCAGGGTGTCACGGGGCTTAACGGCGCGCAGGTCATGGCCACCGATTTACGCGCCTCGGCCAGCCTGATTCTCGCGGGCCTGGTGGCGCAGGGAGAAACCGTGGTGGATCGTATTTATCATATCGATCGCGGTTACGACCACATTGAAGAAAAACTCGCGGGTCTCGGCGCGCAGATACAACGCGTTCCGCACTAATCCCGTGTCAAACGAGTTAACCATAGCGCTCGCCAAGGGTCGGATTCTCGATGAGACATTGCCGTTGCTGGCGCGTGCCGGGATCGAGCCCAGGGATGACTTGACGAGCAGTCGCAAGCTGGTATTTGCAACCAAGCACAAGGCGATCAAACTGGTGCTGATCCGCTCCGCCGACGTAGCGACGTATGTCCAGTACGGTGCCGCCGACCTTGGCGTTGCGGGCAAGGACGTCTTACTCGAACACGGCGGCGAGGGGCTGTACGAGCGCCTGGATCTCAAAATCGCCCCTTGCCGAATGATGACCGCCGGCTTTGCCGACCGGCCTTTGCCGCGCACCCGGCTCAAGGTGGCGACCAAATATCCCCGAATCACGCGCCGTTTTTTTCTCGACCAAGGGCGGCAGGTCGAATTGATCAAACTCTATGGCTCGATGGAACTCGCGCCCGTGGTCGGTCTCGCGGACATCATCGTCGATCTGGTCGATACCGGCAATACGCTGCAAGCCAACGGTTTGACGCCGCTGCAACACATCACGGATATCAGCTCGCGATTGATCATTAACCGCGCCTCGCTAAAGATGAAAAATCAGCCGATCGGGGAACTCGTCGATCGCATCGAGGCGGCGGTGAGCTGAGGATGGATATCGAACGTCTCGACATCGGCGACAGCGGATTTTGGCCCGCCCTGGAAAAACTGCTGTCGCGGGGTTCGGTTGCCGATGACGCCGTGGTCGATACCGTCACCGAAATTTTGCGTTCGGTCAAAGCCGATGGCGACCGTGCGCTACTCGCATACTGCCGGCGTTTCGATGAGCTGGATGCCGCCTCGGCGGCGCAGCTGGAAATGCCGCCGGACCGATTGCAACAGGCTTATCGGCAAATCGACGCGAGCGAACGCAAAGCGCTGCAACAGGCCGCAGATCGAATCCGTAGTTACGCCGAGCGCCAAAAGCTGGAATCCTGGGAATACACCGATGCGGATGGCAGCTTGTTGGGCCAACAAGTCAACCCGCTCGATTGCGTCGGTCTTTATGTGCCGGGCGGTAAGGCGGCTTATCCCTCATCGGTGTTGATGAATGCAATTCCAGCGGCCGTGGCCGGCGTCGCAGAACTGGTAATGGTAGTGCCCACCCCCGGCGGCGCTGTCAATGAACTGGTGCTGGCGGCGGCCCATGTCGCCGGGGTCAACCGGGTGTTCACTATCGGTGGGGCGCAGGCCGTCGCGGCGCTTGCCTACGGCACCGAAACCGTACCCGCGGTCGATAAAATCGTCGGGCCGGGCAATAGGTATGTCGCTACCGCCAAACGGCTGGTTTTCGGTACGGTCGGCATCGACATGGTTGCCGGCCCGTCGGAAATCCTGGTGGTCTGCGATGGTCAAACCGACCCCGACTGGATCGCCATGGACTTGTTTTCCCAGGCGGAGCACGATGAGGATGCACAGGCTATTTTGCTGTCGCCGGATGCCGGCTTTCTCGACGCGGTACGCCACAGCAGCGAGCGCCTGCTAAAAGAAATGCCGCGCAAAAAGATTATCGACCGGTCGATGAGCACGCGCGGCGCCTTGATTAAGGTAGACGGTCTCGACCAGGCGATTGAAGTCGCCAATTTCATCGCGCCCGAGCATCTCGAATTATCGGTAGAAAATGCACCACAGATGGCGCACTCGATTCGTCATGCCGGTGCCATTTTTCTGGGCCGGTATACCGCCGAGGCGCTAGGCGATTACTGTGCCGGTCCAAATCATGTGCTGCCGACTTCGCGCAGTGCCCGGTTTTCGTCACCGCTTGGTGTCTACGACTTTCAAAAACGCACCAGTCTGATCGGCTGCTCGACCCAGGGCGCATCCAGCCTGGGCAAGATCGCTTCGACTCTGGCGCGGGGCGAAGGCCTGGTGGCGCACGCCCGCTCGGCGGAGTATCGTATCAAGTGACGCCGCCTTACGGCGGCGCCATCCCCGAGCAGCACTAACTTTACCGAAACGTCGGACCGCGGGGGATCTCGCAACATCCCTACGCATTTAAACGACGCCCAAGCTACCACGACAGGACGCCAAGCGGCGAAATCATCCCGCAATCAGGGCAGCTCTTTGCCGAAAAGTCATCCCGGAAACCGTATACCAGTTCCCGGGATGCGGTCGGGGGAAACTTGATTTTTTTGAAATTGGGAATATAATCCCAAATATAAATACAAACCCAGTTCTCAATTCGCGGGTTTTTTTAAAGACTTTTAGAAATTATGGGAATAAAATCCCAAGGAAATAAATTATGAAAAAATTAAAAATATCAAAAATGGCTTGGGCGGCAGCGCTATCGTCTTCGATTCTATTGGCATCGGGTTGCGGCGGTTCGTCCTCTGGTAGCAGCGAAGACGCGGATAACACGGTTGCCAGCCGCGGCGTCGTTACGGGATTCGGCAGCGTTTACGTAAACGGTACCCGTTTCGATACCACCGGCACTCGATTTTCGATCGATGACGACATTGGCGACGAGTCCGACTTGCGGGTCGGCATGATAGTTACGGTTAAGGGCAGCAAGAACGCCAATGGCGTGACCGGACAAGCCGCTCACATCCTGTATGACAATGAATTGAAAGGTCCGGTTAGCAGCATTAGCCCGCATCCGACCGATGCGACTAGTAAAACCCTGGTGATTCTCGGGCAGTCGGTCGAGGTCAATGCGAATACGACCTTCGATGACGATGGAGGTTTGACTTTCGATACCCTGCAACTCAACGATGTGATCGAGGTCAGCGGTTATATTTCCGCGACCGGTTTGATCGCCACCCATATCGAGTTACAAGACAATGCCCTGGAGATTGAAATCACCGGCGAGATCGAAAACCTGAGCGCCAGCGGTTTCGAGATCAACGGCTTTGCGGTGAGCTACGACATGACTACTGAACTGGACGATATCGCGGCACTTGAAAACGGCCTGTTGGTTGAAGTCGAAGGACAGCTGAATGGTCTCGGCGACACGCTGATCGCCGGCAAGATCGAGGGTGAAGACCGAAGTTTGGATGACGATATGAGCGAGGCCGAAATCGAAGGTGCGATCTACGACTATGACTCGGCGGATAATACCTTCAAGATTCAGGCTCAGATCATCGACGCCAGTAGTGCCGAGCTTTATCCGTCTACGCTGGTGTTGACTGACGATTTGATCGTCGAAGCCGAGGGTCACATTGTCGGTGACATTCTTTTTGCCGACGAGATCGAACGAAAGGGTAGGAAAATCAAGCTTTATGCGACCTTGTCCGCGGTCGGGACCGATTCTGTCAGTTTTAACTTTAACGCGATCGATATCGACGCCAGGGTCAATCATCAAACCGAAATCGAAGACGATATTACCGATGCCGATATCGCGCTCTCCGACCTGTCGGTGGGGGACTTTGTCGAACTGGAAGCCTTTGATGACGGCAGCGGCGTGATCAACGCGGTCGAGCTTGAACGCAAGACGCCTGATGAAGTCAGGATTTCCGGTCCGGTAGCGGGCTGGGATGAAACTGCTCAGAGCCTGATGTTGTTGGGTATCGATTTCGACCTTAGCGCGGCTAGCTACGAAAATGAATCCGATCAGAGCATTGCGGCGGACAGCTTCTACAACTCGCTTAGCCCGGGACGATTCGTCAAGCTCAAGGATACCGATAGCAACGGTATTTTCGATAAAGCGCAACTGGATGACAAGTGAAACCGAAACCCCTGTGTTGCAATTGCGATACAGGGGTTTCATGACCAGGTAACTATGCAAGCAACGATACGAAATACACTGCGAAGAATTCTGATGGCGATTGTCCGCACCTGGCTCCGCAACGGCATGTCCTACGGCGAATTCGACCAGATCGCGCGTAAGTGTTTTGTCGACGTGGCGTTCAAAAGTTTCAAGCCTTTGAAAAAGCAACAAACGGTTTCGAATGTCGCCATTCTGACGGGATTAAACCGCAAGGAAGTCAAAAAGCTGTATGAGCTTGACAGCGGTAACCATGCCGTCGGCGGCAAGCAGTACAACCGTGTCGTAAGAGTGCTCGGCGGTTGGATAAACGACCCGCGATTTTTACGCAAGGACGGTAACCCGCGCGACCTGGATTACGAGGGTCAGGATTCGTTCAGCGAACTGGTCAAGCAGTACAGCGGCGATATGCCGGTAGCGGCGATGCAAAAGGTGTTGATCGGCTCCGCCAATATCAAGTTTACCGACGACGGCAAGATACGCCTGCTGAGCCACGCCTACTTGCCTGCGGACGATCCGGTCGAGAAATTGACCATTCTCGGCACCGATGCCAGCCAGTTGATCGAAACCATCGATTACAATCTGACGGCGCCGGAGGAATCGCTGCGCTTCCAACGCAAGGCTTCCAATCCACAGGTGTCCGCCGAATCGGTACCGGAAATAAAACAATTCTTACAGCGCAAAGGTCAAGCCTTCCTCGAAGAAGTCGACCTTTACCTGACCCAACATGAATCAAGTAATGATCCGAAGGTAGAACTCAGCGTCGGCGTTTTCTATCACGAGTCGGACGGTGAAAACCAGGAAATCGAGCAATGAATTTATTACAATCGAAAAGACTACTATCCCCTGGAATGCTGGCCGCCGCGGTCGCCAGCTTCGTGACGCTTGCTTCCTGCGGTGGCGGCGGGACGCAGACAGCCGGTATCGGCGGTACCGGGATCGTAGCGGGTGAAACCACAGGCTTCGGCAGCATATATGTTAACGGCGACAGATACGATACCGATACCAGTCAATTCGTCGTCGATGGCGATCCCAACGCCGGACAGGACGACCTGGCGCTAGGCATGTTTGTCAAAATCAGGGTCGAGACCCTGAACGGTAATTTCACCGGCAAGGCCATCGAAGTTATCTATGACGATGAGGTTCAGGGGCCGGTTGCAGCCGCGCCGGTCGACCTGCCAGGAGCGGGCGGTTCAAAAAAGACCTTCGATGTGTTCGGCCAGACCATAACCATCGATGAGACCGACACCCTGTTCAACGGTACCAGCTTCGCTACTCTCGCTGCCAACGATGTCGTCGAGATCAGCGGATTTCGTACCTCGGACTCCGAGATTACCGCGAGTTATGTCGAGTCGAAAGGAACTTTGATGGTCGGCAGCGAAGTCGAGTTACGCGGTACCATTAGCGGATATGTAGCGCCCACCCAGGAATTCATGCTGGACGGCGTATTGATCAGATTCGATAACCTGACCGAGATCGAAGTACCCAACGGAATGTTGCAGGACGGGCTTTTCGTCGAAGTCGAAGGAACTCATCAAACCGCGCCGGTAATAAGTGTCGCCGCCGACAAAATAGAGTTCGAGGATCAAGATTTCGGCGACGAAATCGACAACATCAGCCTGCAGGGAATTATCTCGAATTACACCAGCATCGCCGATTTTGAAATCAACGGGCAGCCGATCGACGCCGGCGGCGCCAGTCTCTCGCCCGGTAACGCGGCCAGCCTGCTGGCTAACGGTGTGGAAGTCGAGGTCGAGGGCGACATCGTCGGCGGCGTGCTGATCGCCGACGAGCTGGAACTGCGCGAAGGCGAATCCGAACTGCGCACCACGGTCAACGACATCGATCAGGCCGGCAATCGTTTCCAACTCGTGTATCCGGCGGGAACTCTGTGGGTCAATACCAATGGACAAACCCTGTTCAAGGACGAAGCCGGGGCGATGCCGGTGCAGAATTTTTCGCTCGACCAGTTGGGGATCGGCGACTTTGTCAAGGTCAAGGGTATCGCGGGCGGCGGCGAGGTCACCGCGGAGATCGTGAAGCGCCTCGACCCCGATTCGAGCAAACTCGAGGGGTTGGTCGATTCCTTTGTCGCCAATTCTTCGATCACGATTCTCGGCATCACCTACCCGGTCGATCCCGCGGCAACCTATGAAGATAGCAGCGGGCCCATATCCGCCGCTGCTTTCTTCGCGGCGTTACAGGCCGGTATTGATATCGTCGAACTGGAGGACGACGAGCCCGATGGCGCCGCCGACGGGGTCGAATTCGACTAGTTCAATTTTGGCGGATCAGGCGGCAGGGACGCGCTGGACTGGCACCACGGACGTGAGCAGGGCAGGGATGTTGGTTCGCCTGGTTCGCCAAATTCGGGTGGTGGGTGGTTCGCGGGGGCTTTGATTTGCAGGCTTCCGAGGTCGCTTCTAAGGGGACAGATCTAAAGATCTGTCCCCGGGAATCCTAAGGGCGTTGCGTGACCTTCATATCGAGGTTTAGCTTTTGCGTGCCGCGGAAAATCTCTACCTGGATCTGCTCACCGGGTCTGTGCAGCGTTATCTGGTCGAGCAGGTCGCGAATGCCGAGCACCGGATTATCGTTTACGGCAACTACGATATCACCGGCGCGAATGCCGGCCATGTCGGCCGGGCTATTGATGAAAACTCCGACGATCAGGGCGCCCTTGATGCCCGGATTGCCGGTGGCCAGCGCCGCGCGCGCGCTGATTTCCGTACCTTCGACACCGAGCCAGCCGCGCGTCACCGCACCGAATTCGATGATTTGTTGCATGATATCGAGCGCCAGCGATATCGGTATTGCGAAACCTATACCCTGCGCGCCCACCGTCTGGCTGAAAATTGCGGTATTGATGCCAATCAGTTCGCCGCGCGCGTTGACCAGCGCGCCGCCGGAGTTGCCGGAATTGATTGCGGCATCGGTCTGGATGAAGTTTTCGAAGGTATTGAGCCCGATGCGATTGCGCCCGGTGGCGCTGACGATACCCATGGTCACGGTCTGACCGACGTTGAGCGGGTTACCGATGGCGAGCACCACGTCGCCGACACGCAAGCGCCGGGAATCGGCGACCCTGATCCCGTTTAGCCCGCTCATCGGAATTTGCAGAATGGCGATATCGGTATCCTTGTCTTCGCCGATCAAGACCGCCTGACTACCGCGCCCGTCCGCCAGCGAGATCAGGATTTCATCGGCGCCGTCGATGACGTGTTGATTGGTCAGGATATAACCCTCGGAACCGATGATCACTCCGGAACCGAGATTGGTCTCACTGTGGCTGCGCTGACGTCGCTCCAACTGATCCCCGAAAAGCTGGCTGAAAATCGGATCATCGAGTAGCGGATGAGGCTTTTCCTCGACCGTCTTCGAGGTATAGATGGTCACTACCGAGGAGGCGGACGACGCGACCGCCGCGGCGTAGGATAAGATCGCGCCCGAACTGTCCGCGACCGGTATCGATTGCGACGGCGGGTTATCGCCGGATAAAAACGCGAGTATTTCGTCCTTGCTCCTGTCGCTAGCCGCGAACAGGTACAATACCGCGAGCGCGAGACCGATCAGGCCAAACTGAAATAGAAATCCGGCAGCTTTGATTAGTTTCATCGCGCGATAGTATCATAGCGTTCTGACTACAGGATTAATCGATATGCAATTAAAAAAACTCTGCGATTTTTGCGATGAGTTTCTTAAGGTCGACAGCTTTGAAGACTATTGCCCGAACGGATTGCAGGTCGAGGCAAACCCGCGGGTGGAAAAAATCGTTTGCGGAGTGACCGCGAGCCAGGCGCTGATCGAAGCGGCGATCACCGCGGGCGCCGATACGCTCATAGTGCACCACGGTTACTTCTGGAGAGGGGAGGCGCAGCCGCTCACCGGCGTAAAGGGGCGCCGTATCGGCAGCCTGATCAAGAACAACATCAACCTGCTCGCCTACCACCTGCCGCTGGATGCGCACCCCGAGGTCGGTAACAACGTGCAATTTGGCGGAATTATGGACTGGTCGATCGAAGCCAGTTTCGGTGAACAAAACCTGGTGCTGGCGGGTTCGCTGGCGCAGCCGCAGTCGCTACAGGAATTGACCCGTGATATCGAGACCCGGCTCGATGCGCGCGTGCTGCCGATCGAAGCCGGGGATCACGCCGTGACCCGCTTGGCCTGGTGCACCGGCGCCGCGCAAGGATTTATCGAGGCGGCGGCCGAGCAGGGCGTCGACGCCTTCGTCAGCGGCGAAGTGTCGGAGCCGACTTATCATCTGGCGCGTGAAATGGGGATCCATTACATTGCCGCCGGGCATCATGCAACCGAACGTTACGGAGTGCAGGCGCTGGCGGCCGAAATTGCCGACCGCTTCGGGGTCAATCAGCAATTTATCGATATCCCCAATCCGGTTTAATCCGATCCGGGCCGCGAATTGCGGGGAATATTCGCAACTCGGTATTGTCATCGCGGCGACGTCGAACCGGGTGCCGCCGCCGGTACCAGTTAAACTTGAAAAAAAACTCGATAAATCAGCGCATAAGCGCTGAATACGCTCGACGAAAATGTCAAATTAAGCTATGCTAGCCGCCGTTTTTAGGACCGGGATTATGACCTCGCGGGCCGGGAGTCGGGCGCCGCACTGCAGGTACTTCTTTTTGGAACTCCAATTCTAACTGGGTAAAAACTCGAATGTCTTCAGATGTTGATAATAGCCGCAGGCGATTTTTGACTGCGGGCACCATGGTTGTCGGTGCTGTGGGTACGGCGATAACAGCCGTGCCGTTTTTGAAAAGTTGGAGTCCCAGCGCCCGGGCCAAGACCGCCGGCGCACCGGTCGAGGCCAACATCGGCAAGTTGGAGCCGGGTCAACAAATCATCGTCAAGTGGCGCGGCAAGCCGGTATGGGTAGTGCGGCGCGATGCCAATGCCCTGGCCACCCTGCCCAAGGTGGTCGAAGAACTGCGCGATGTGGATTCCAACGAAAGCCTGCAACCGGATTACGCCAAGAACGAATATCGTTCGCGTAAACCCGAGATTTTGGTCATCGAAGGTATCTGCACCCACCTCGGCTGTTCGCCGACTTATATACCCGAAATCACCGCGGATTTTCAGGGCGGCTTTTTCTGCCCCTGCCACGGTTCGAAGTTCGATTTCGCGGGGCGCGTCTATTCGGGCGTCCCCGCTCCGACGAACTTAACGGTTCCGCCGCATTATTTCGTGAGCGAAGACGTGTTACTGATCGGCGAGGATGGAGTGGCATAATGAGCGAGAAACCTACAGGCACAGGATTGTTGGGCTGGATCGACGCGCGCTTCCCGTTGACCAAGATGTACGAGGAGCACCTCGGCAAGTACTACGCCCCGAAAAATTTCAACTTCTGGTACTTCTTCGGCTCGCTGGCGCTACTGGTGCTAGTGATCCAGATAGTGACCGGAATATTTCTGACCATGCACTACAAACCCGATGGCGACATGGCTTTCGCTTCGGTGGAGTACATCATACGCGACGTCGACTGGGGCTGGTTGATTCGTTACCTGCATTCGACCGGCGCCTCGGCCTTTTTTATCGTGGTTTACCTGCACATGTTTCGCGCCCTGCTCTACGGTTCCTACCAGAAACCGCGTGAGCTGATCTGGATCTTCGGCATGTTTATTTTCCTGGCCTTGATGGCCGAGGCCTTCATGGGCTACCTGCTGCCTTGGGGCCAGATGTCATACTGGGGAGCACAAGTCATCATTTCGCTGTTCGGCGCGATACCCCTGGTGGGCGACGAGCTGACGATTTGGATTCGCGGCGATTTCGTTATTTCGGATGCCACCCTGAACCGTTTCTTCGCACTGCACGTGGTTGCCGTGCCGCTGGTGTTGTTAATGCTGGTGGTGATGCATATCATCGCCCTGCACGAAGTCGGGTCGAACAATCCGGACGGTGTTGAAATCAAAAAGAATAAGGATGAAAACGGTATTCCCCTCGACGGCATCCCGTTTCATCCTTATTACACGGTCAAGGATATCGTCGGTACCGTGGTGTTTTTGATCTTTTTCAGCGTGGTCGTGTTTTTCATGCCGGAAATGGGCGGTTATTTTCTGGAACACGCCAACTTCGTTCCGGCCAATCAGTTCAAGACGCCGGAGCATATTGCACCGGTCTGGTATTTCACCCCGTTTTACGCGATTCTGCGCGCCATCCCCGATAAGCTGTTGGGCGTTATCGCGATGTTCGCGTCTATAGGAGTACTGTTTTTCATGCCCTGGATCGACCGCGGCAAAGTCAAGTCGGTGCGCTATCGCTCGGGCGCTTTCAAGCTGCTGCTGGTGGTGCTAATCGTCAGCTTCATCGGTTTGGGTTACCTCGGCGCTTTGCCCGCCACAGAAACACGCACCATGTTTGCGCGTCTGTTTAGCATCGGATATTTCGGCTTCTTCGTCGGTTTGTGGTGGATTAGCAAAAACGAAACCACCAAAACGGTTCCAGAGAGGGTGCGTTAATGAAAAAGCTGTTGATTATTGTTGCCGGCTTGCTGTTGCCCTCGATCGGCTGGAGCGCAGGCGGTGGCCATACCTACCCGGACGACAAAATCCTGATCGACTGGGATGACAAGGCCGCAATGCAGCGCGGCGCGCGGACCTTCGTCAACTATTGTCTAAGCTGTCATGCGGCGTCCTATTCGCGTTTCAACCGGATTGGCCAGGATCTCGGAATATCGGACGAAATGGTGCGCGACAACCTCATTTTCACCACGGATGTAAACGGTGATAAAACCAAGGTCGGCGCCCTGATGAAAACCACGATGACACCGGCCTACGCCGAACAGGCTTTCGGTATCGTTCCGCCGGATCTGTCTTTGATTGCGCGCTCTCGCGGTGTCAACTGGGTGTATAACTATCTGCGCGGATTTTATGTCGATGAAAGCCGAGTCGGACTGGGTGTCAATAACGGTGTCTTCGCCAATGTCGGTATGCCCCATGTGCTGGCCGAGCTGCAGGGACTGCAGCGACCGCTGTACGAGACCACGACCGATGACGACGGTAACGAACAAGAAATCATTGTCGGTTTCGAATTACTAAGCGCAGGTTCGATGTCGAAATCGGAATATGATCGGACCATTCACGACCTGGTCGCCTTTCTCGATTATTTGGCGGAACCCTACAAGCAAACCCGTAAAAATGTAGGCACCGGTGTTATAATTTTTCTGTTTGTCTTCCTGATTCTGGCTTACTTTCTTAAGAGAGAATACTGGAAAGACGTTCACTAACCTGGGACTCGATAATATGTCTGTAGTAGCGAATCGCCGCTCGGTGATGAGTTGCTTTTCTTCCCCGACCGACCCTGAGTGTCACCGTGCGCGCATCGTGCTTGCGGAGAAAGACATCACGTTTGAAATTCATGATGTGGATACCAACAATCTGCCGGAAGATTTGCTTGACTTAAACCCCTATGCGACCGTTCCGACCATGGTCGATCGCGATCTGGTTTTATATAACGCGCGCGTTTTGATCGAGTATCTTGACGAACGCTTTCCGCACCCGCCACTGATGCCGGTGGATCCGGTATCGCGAGCCAAGAGCCGACTGGCGTTATTTCGTATCGAGAGCGACTGGTTCAGCCTGCTCAACGATATCGAACGGGGCACCGAGAAACGTAAGGCGCAGGCCAAGAAGGCGCTTACCGAAAGCCTGATTAATTCGTCCGAGGTGTTCGGGGCGATGCCATATTTTTTATCGAACGAATTCAGCCTGCTGGATTGTAGCATCGCACCGATCCTGTGGCGCTTGCCGCACTACGGCATCGATCTGCCGACTTCTGCCAAGCCGATTACCGCCTATATGAAACGGGTATTTTCACGTCCATCCTTTCAGGCCAGTCTTTCCGAGCAAGAGCGGGATATGGTCGCCTGACAGGGACCGGCTCGACATGACCTCCAGCAAGCCTTACCTGGTCCGAGCGCTTTATGAATGGATTCTGGACAACGATACGACGCCTTACATATTAGTCGATACCAGCAGTGCTCAAGTAGTGATCCCGCCCGCCATAGCAAATGACGGCAAGGTAGTGCTCAATCTCGCGCCGCAGGCTATCCAAAACCTTGAAATGACTAATCAGTACCTATCTTTTTCGACACGTTTTAACGGTGTCGCCGAAGACATCTATTGTCCGATCAACTCGTTGTTGGCGATTTACGCGCGCGAAAACGGTGAAGGCATGATGTTCCCCGCCGAAGATTCGGATAACGCCGCCGACTCTTCCGGCGACGACGACAAGCCAAAGGGCCCGATGCTCAAGGTCATCAAGTAGTGCTTTAGGGGGTACGGATCTGAAGATCCGTCCCCGAGTGCTCGTTACTCGGCATAGAAAGCATTCTTGATCCAGTCGACCCGATCGCTGCCGTCGAATTGACGCTGGATCAGCAAGGCATCGAAACGCAACGACTGCCTGGCTAGCCGTCGACGGCCGGCGATATAGTACAGGGCGGTTTTAACGATTTTGCGCTGCTTCGAGCGCGATATCGTGCTCGCGGCGCCGCCATAGGCAAAAGATTTTCGGAACTTGACTTCGATGAAGCAGACTGTGTCGCGCTCGCGCATGATCAAATCGATCTCGCCATAGCGACTGGAAAAATTCTGAGTCAGCAATTGCAAGCCCCGATCTTGCAGGTATTCCCTGGCCTGGTGTTCGTAACGCAATCCCTTGCGATTCGCTTTATCCATTTTCCTAGGGCGGTAAGCCTGAAGAGAGTTGCCGGGGATTCGGGGTTTGCACCAGCTTGGCGCGACCGTTTTTATAGGTGGCCATCAAGAGTGAACGCTTAACCCGGCCGGCTTTATCGACCGTCAGTTGACCGGTATTGTGCAGCAGCGATTCTTCGGGGTTGATCATCAATCGGCGCAGCGAAGGAATCATACGATAGGCATCGATTCCCAGGGCAAACAGGCGGCTGAAACGTTGGCTCAAATCGGGCCACAGGCGACTAATCTGTTTGTGATCGGGGATATTTCGATTATTTAGCATCCAGGGAATATCGACAAACAGAATCTCGTTAAGGTCGCGGTCATCGTCGGGGTTGCCGGTGCTCGATGAAATGTTAGAAGTAGCGTACACCGGTACATCCTGCGCATGATGAAACTTGAGTTGGGGTTTGATCAGCCGGGCCTGACGCGAATTGGCCGCGATAAAAATCATATCGACATCCTGGCGCCGGCGCGCGTCGAATTGAACCTGTTCCTTGATTACCTGCTGCAATATGCTCTTACGGTGATTACTGGTCGTCAAGTTGAGCAGGTTTTTGATCGCCGCCGAATAGTCGTTCTTTTTGGCCGGGTAAGTGTTGCTGCCGACCACTTGGCCGCCGAGCGATTCGAAGCGTTTGCTAAATGCGCGCTGCAGGCGATAACCCCATTCGGTATCGGGCACCAGCACGATCGCATGGTTCCTGTCTTGCGCCAGAGCGTAGTCGGCGATTTGTTCGGCTTCGTCTTCGGGGCGCAGTCCAAACTGATAAAGATTGGCGGCGGCTTCATCCTCGTCATTGCCGTAGTTCAGGGTCAGAGTCGGGACCTCGAGCTCTTCGCGTTGCTGCAGTGAATCGATCAAATCTTTGCTGATGGGCCCGACGATGAAATCGGCGCCGTTTTGAATCGCCTGTTCGTATTGCAAGTTGAATGCGGCCGGATCGTTGCTGACATTGATTATCTCGAGATCCGCTATCTGGTCGGGATCCTGGTAAAAGGCGTAGAGAAAACCGTTCTGGATCGCTTCGGCGACTTTTTCCAGGTGTCCGGAAAAGGGCAGCATCAGCGCGATACGGGTGGGATTGATATAGACGCGCTTGCTTTCCTCGAGCAGATTAATCGCGTAACTCGGGGCCGCCGCATGTTCGCCATAGCGCTGGTACCACTGATCGATCCAGGGTTCCATCTTGACCGGCAGCATATTCGAACGACGTGCAATCAGGTTGAGCTCGAGCCAGCCGCGTAACTCCTGATCCTGAAGCTTGGACAATTCACGAATCATCGTGGATTCGGTAATCCGATTTAGCGCGGCCCAAATGAAATCATGGTTTTTCTCGATTTCCTGCGGTGATTTCAGATACTGGCTGATTTGCATGCGAAGTTTGGCGCTTTCCATTGGCTTACCGATGGCGAGTACTCCGCGAGAGCGAATATTGAGCGCCAGCGCCTTGTAGCGGTAATCGATGATTTCATCGATTTCGGGTAAGGCGAGTAGTCCCTGGTAAATCTTGCCTTCGCCGAGGTAACCGCCGGCCTGGATGGTCTGTTTATACTTCAGGTCCTGTTGCAGGATGTCCTGTTCGCCGAGGCTTGCGAAAAATGGGTCGATTTCGTTGTAAAGTTCACCGTAATAATACATCAGCGCCACCTTGATCAGGAAAGCGGAGCGCTCGGGTTGTACACTGGATTGCGACAATCTTTCGTATAACACCGCTGCCTCGAGCCACTGTTCGCTTATCTCGAAGTCGAAGGCCTTAATGATGTCTTCTTCGGTCGGCGTCAAGACGCCGACCGCGGCTTCGGGATCGATACCGATGGATGTACCCGGACCGTCGACAGCGGTCCCGCGGGGTGATCCCGATTGACATGCGGCAAGGCCAAGGGCTAGCGCTAGCAGTAGAATTGAGCGGGGCAATCTCATGGACAGTGGGTGATTTTTGACGGGGCTTGGGCGGTTTTTACGACAGTTTTATAGTGTACACTCTTTTGCATGACTGGCGTACTCTATATTGTCGCGACCCCGATCGGAAACCTCGATGATATCAGTCTGCGCGCGATTGCAATACTCAAAACGGTCGATCTGATTGCCGCCGAGGATACTCGACATAGCCGGCAATTGTTGAACCATCTGGGCATCGACGCGCGCCTGCTTTCCTGCCATGAGCACAACGAAAACAGCCGCAGTATCGAACTACTGCAAAAACTTGCCGACGGCAGCGATATCGCCTTGATTTCCGATGCCGGAACGCCGCTGATATCGGACCCCGGCTATCGGCTGGTGTCTGCCGCGCTGCGACAGGGTATTCGGGTTTCGCCAATTCCCGGGGCCAATAGCGCAATCGCGGCGCTAAGCGCGGCCGGCTTACCGACCGAGAAATTCCATTTCGCCGGATTTTTGTCGGCCAAATCCCTGGAGCGTGCCGCGCAGTTGCGAGCACTGGTCGATATGCCTGCGACGCTGGTGCTGTTCGAGTCCGGCCGTCGAATCGAGCGATTGCTAGCGCAAGTGGAGGAAATTTTCCCGGCCTGCCCCTGCGTCGTCGCCAAGGAATTGACTAAGCTGCACGAGCGCTTTCTGCATGGCAATGCGGCGCAATTGTTACAACAATTCGCGCAGGACCCGAAACTGAAGAAGGGGGAGTTCGTTTTCTTGATCGACAATACCGCGGCCGGCGCCGAGCGGGCGATTGATGCCGAGGATTTGCACTTGCTTAAGATTCTGCTCGACGAAGTATCCGTCAAAATGGCGGTAAATATTGCCGTACGTTTGACGGGTAAAAAGAAAAACGAAATTTATCAGCAAGCTTTGTCGCTGTGCGCGGCACGCGAATCGAATTCCGAAATATGATCCCGCCGAAAATATAATGCTTTGATTTAATTGGGAATAATTTTCCAATAACGTGACGCATGTCATGTTATTCAGAGTCCGGTTTGAGCACTGCTACGCAAGGCTTGCAGCAGATTGGTCAAATTCTTGCATAGCGTTTTATAATCGTATTGAATGGCGTGTTAGTACGACGCCCATGGCGATGGCGCATAAAGTGAAATAATTTATACAGGTATTAATTTATTTTGCGAACGAAATTCAAGCTCCTTCGTCTAAAAATTTACTATGCTTAGGCGTAGTCACACACCGTACAGAGTGATTAATTCCATCAGGCGGCGCCTGGTCATAATGATACGATGCTAAGGGTGCCAGACCTGATCCGACTTAGGAAGAGGTAGCCCAAATGAGTATTTTCGACAGTTATCAGCAACGCTTCGATCAGCACCTGCAGGAAGAGTATTCGTTGCAGGAATATCTCGATATGTGTAAGCAAGATCCGCTAGTCTATGCGACCGCAGCGGAACGAATGCTAGCCGCCATCGGGGAACCCGAATTAATCGACACCTCCCAGGATTCCATGCTGAGTCGGATTTTTTCCAACAAGCTGATAGCCCGCTACCCGGCGTTTTCAGAATTCTACGGTATGGAGGATGCGATCGAACAAATCGTATCCTACTTCAAACACGCCGCCCAGGGACTCGAGGAAAAGAAACAGATTTTATATCTGCTGGGTCCGGTCGGTGGCGGCAAGTCGTCGCTGGCCGATCGACTAAAGATATTGATGGAACGGATGCCGATTTACGCGATCAAGGATTCGCCGGTATTCGAATCTCCGCTGGGACTGTTCGATATCAATGAAGACGCCGATATCCTGGAACAGGATTTCGGTATCGCGGCGCGCTATTTGTCTAAGATCATGTCACCCTGGGCGGTCAAGCGCCTCAACGAGTTCGGCGGCGATATCACCCAGTTCAAGGTGGTCAAAATCCAGCCCTCTATCCTGAATCAGGTAGCGATCGCGAAAACCGAGCCGGGTGATGAAAACAATCAGGATATTTCAGCGCTAGTGGGCAAGGTGGATATCCGTATGCTCGAACATTACGCGCAAAACGATGCCGATGCCTATAGTTACTCGGGCGCCCTGTGCCGCGCCAACCAGGGTTTGATGGAGTTCGTGGAAATGTTCAAGGCGCCGATCAAGGTGCTGCATCCCCTGCTGACCGCAACCCAAGAAGGCAATTACAACGGTACCGAAGGGCTTTCCGCATTACCCTTCGAGGGCACTATCCTGGCGCATTCGAACGAGTCCGAGTGGCAATCATTCCGCAACAACAAAAACAATGAAGCCTTCCTCGATCGCGTTTATATCGTCAAGGTGCCGTATTGCTTGCGCGTAGCCGAAGAAATTCGCATTTACGAAAAGCTGCTGCACAGCAGTTCGCTGTCGGAAGCGCCCTGTGCGCCGAGTACGCTCGAAATGCTGGCGCAGTTCAGTGTGCTGTCGCGCCTGGTGACGCCGGAAAATTCGAGCATCTACTCAAAAATGAAAGTCTACGACGGTGAAAGCCTCAAGGATACCGACCCCAAGGCGAAGTCCTACCAGGAGTATCGTGACTATGCCGGTGTCGACGAGGGTATGAAAGGGCTTTCCACCCGATTCGCGTTCAAGATTCTGTCGCGGGTATTCAATTTCGACCAGACCGAGGTCGCGGCCAATCCGGTGCATTTGCTCTATGTACTCGAGCAACAGATTGCGCGCGAACAATTTCCACAAGATGTGCATGATCGCTACCTCGAGCATATCAAGGCTTATCTGGTGCCGAATTACGTCGAGTTCATCGGCAAGGAGATTCAGACCTCTTATCTGGAGTCCTATTCGGAGTATGGTCAGAATATTTTCGACCGCTATGTCACCTACGCCGATTTCTGGATTCAGGACCAGGAGTACCGCGACCCCGAGACCGGTGAAAATTTCGGTCGTGCCTCGCTTAACGAAGAACTCGAAAAAATCGAAAAACCGGCCGGCATTTCCAATCCCAAGGATTTTCGTAACGAGGTCGTTAATTTTGTGTTAAGGGCGCGGGCGCAAAATGATGGTAACAATCCCGAATGGGTTAGCTACGAAAAACTGCGTACCGTGATCGAAAAGAAAATGTTTTCCAATACCGAGGAACTGTTGCCGGTGATTTCATTCAGCGCCAAGGCTTCCGAAGAAGATGAAAAGAAACATGCGAATTTTGTTTCACGTATGGTCGAAAAGGGCTATACAGAGAAACAGGTACGTCTGCTGTGCGAATGGTATCTGCGTGTCAGAAAATCATCGTAAGCAGTGCTATCCCAGTCTAGAGGAATGATATGGCGCAGTTGATTGACAGACGCCCGAATGCCAAAGGCAAGAGCACGGTAAACCGGCAGCGTTTTTTAAGGCGTTATAAAACGCAGATTAAAAAAGCTATCTCGGAGCAGATTTCGGAGCGCTCGATAACCGACATCGACGGCGGCGAGAGCGTTTCGATTCCAACTCGCGATATCACCGAACCGACTTTTCGTAACGATCAGGGCGGCGTGCGCGAAGGGGTGTATCCGGGTAATAAAGAATTTGCCCAGGGCGATAAAATCAAGCGTCCCGTGAACCAGGGCCAGGGCGGTGGTCGACGCGCCAGCGATAGCGGCGAGGGCGAGGACGATTTCGTATTCGAAATTTCCAGGGATGAATACCTCGATATGCTGTTCGATGATCTCGAACTGCCCAATCTGCAGAAAAACCAACTCAGTAAAATGACCAAGAGCAAGGCCGTGCGGGCCGGTTTTACCAACGACGGGGTTCCAACCAATATCAACATCGTGCGTTCCCTGCGCTCGGCCCTGTCGAGACGGATGGCCATGGGGGCCGAGCCGCGCCGTCGGTTGCGCGAGATGGAAGCCGAGCTCGAGGCGCTCGAACAAAAGGCCGGTGGCAACGAGGCCAGGTGTTTGGCCTTGCGGCAGGAAGTCGAAGATTTGAAAAATCGAATTCGCCGCATACCGTTTATCGATACTTTCGATCTGCGGTTTAATAATTTTGTGCAACGTCCGGAACCGACTTCGCAGGCGGTTATGTTTTGCCTGATGGATGTCTCCGGATCGATGGACCAAGAAACCAAGGATATCGCCAAGCGTTTCTATATTCTGCTCTACCTGTTCCTGACGCGCAGTTATCGCGATGTCGACGTGGTTTATATTCGCCATCACACCCAGGCCAAGGAAGTCGACGAAGAGGAGTTTTTCTATTCGCGCGAGACCGGCGGTACCATTGTTTCGAGCGCGCTGGAACTGACCCGGGATATCATCGCGCAACGCTACCCGCCGACCGACTGGAATATTTATGCGGCACAGGCTTCCGACGGCGACAACTGGAACGATGACTCGCCGGTTTGCGAACAGCTGCTGGCAAAGCAGTTGCTACCCCAACTGCGCTACTACGCCTATGTCGAAATCACCCGCCGCGATCACCAGGGACTGTGGGCGCACTACGAAAACCTGTTGCAGACGCATGACAACTTCGCGATGCAGCACATCCGCGAACAAGACGATATTTATCCGGTATTTCGTGAATTTTTCAGGAAACAAGTGCAATGAGAAAACCCATTTCGACCGGTGCCGAATGGACCTTCGAATTGATCGAGGAATATCATGCCGAAATCGAGGCGATCGCCGAGGAATATGGTCTCGATACCTATCCCAACCAGATCGAGCTAATTACCGCCGAGCAAATGCTCGACGCTTACGCCAGCGTCGGCATGCCGATCGGATACAGTCACTGGTCGTTTGGCAAACATTTCATTAAAAATGAGCAGCAATACCGCCGCGGGCACATGGGCCTCGCTTACGAAATCGTGATTAACTCGAATCCCTGCATTGCTTACCTGATGGAGGAAAATACGATGATGATGCAGGCGCTGGTGATTGCCCACGCCAGTTTCGGTCATAATTCGTTTTTCAAGGGCAATTACCTGTTCCGCGCCTGGACTGACGCCGAAGCGATTATCGATTATCTGGTTTTTGCCAAACGTTTTATTAGTGAATGCGAAGAACGTTACGGCATCGACGAGGTCGAAAATATACTCGATTCCTGCCATGCCTTGCAGAACCACGGCGTGGACCGCTACAAGCGCCCCTATCCGGTTTCGATGCGCGAAGAACGCGAGCGGCTCAAGGAGCGCGAAGCCTACCTGCAATCGCAGGTTAATGATCTGTGGTATAAAACCGTTCCACAGAAAGCGGCTGTAGAAAAAGAGGCGAAGCTGCCGAATTTTCCCGAAGAGCCGCAGGAAAACATTCTCTATTTCATTGAAAAAAATGCGCCCTTACTGGAACCCTGGCAGCGCGAGGTAGTGCGCATCGTGCGCAAGGTCGGTCAATATTTTTATCCGCAGCGACAAACCCAGGTAATGAACGAGGGTTGGGCCTGTTTCTGGCATTACCATATCATGAATGAGCTTTACGATCGCGGCAAGGTAACCGACGGTTTCATGCTCGAGTTCTTTCAAAGCCATACCAATGTGGTGTCGCAACCGGACTTCGATAGTGATTATTTCAGCGGCATCAATCCCTATGCGCTGGGTTACGCGATGATGACGGATATCAAGCGGATCTGCGTCGAGCCGGACGAGGAAGACCGTCATTGGTTCCCGGATATCGCGGGTTCAGACTGGCAGGAGACGCTCGACTTCGCGATGCGCAACTTCAAGGACGAAAGTTTTATCTCGCAATTCCTGTCGCCGCGATTGATTCGTGACTTCAAACTGTTTTCGATTCTGGACGATGAAGAACGAAGCGAGCTCGAAGTGACTTCGATTCATAACGATCGCGGATACCAGTACATCCGCCAGGCCTTGTCCAACCAGTACAACCTGAGCATGAACGAACCCAATATCCAGGTTTACAACGTCAATGTCCGAGGCGATCGCAAATTGACTCTGCGGCATATTCCGCACAATAACGTGCCGCTTGCCGCAACCACCGATGAAGTGTTGAAACATTTACGCCGTCTGTGGAGTTTCGGCGTTGTGCTGGAAACCCTCGACGCCGACGGTGAAGTCGTCAGTACCGCGGAATGCTTGCAGCCGGCGAGCTGAAATAGGATTCCAGCCAGTCCGGCCGGCACTCCCAGGTTCACAATCTTACGCTCAGTAAAATCTCCCGATGATGCCGGACTTATTCCGGGTAAATTCTCTCAAGGGGCGAAATTGAAATACATCTTGGCCGCGTCGAGTTGGTAACTCCAGGGCAGCTTCGCGTTTTTCCAGCCGTTGACGATCCGGTGGCCCTGGTCGGGTCCCTGTTTGGCCTTGAAACCTTCGAATCCCTGGTACTGGGTGTAGACTTCGCCAAATCCCGCCCGGTGCAACAGGCGTGCGCCGATCGGAGCGCGTGAGCCCGACTGGCACATCAGGATAATGGGGCTGTTACGGTTCAATCCCTTTAACTGCAGCAGGCGATCGACGGCGCCGACAAAATTTGGATTTTCGCGGGTGCGATAGGTCTCGGATTTCGCGCTCCAGGCGTAGTCGTCGCGCAGCATGCGTACCGGGATATTGGCGTCCACCGCATCGGCCATGCCGATATACTTGAGTTCCGCGCGCGTGCGCACGTCGATTAGTAGGATGCTTGCGCCCGCGACGAGTTTCTTTTGATAGGCTTCCCGCGGCGTCAGATACAGGTCATAAGGGGTACGCCATTTCGGCTTGACCGCATCGCGGGGCGCGGCATTTAACATCGGCGCAGTCGCTAGCAGCAGGAGCAGGGCGAATGCATGCAAGGCGGGCATAACGGAACGCGGGGCTATCCGCCCTTGATCGGGGGCAGCAGCACCACTTGATCATCGCTCTGAATCGTAATTTCGCCGAACTGGCCGCCTGCCACCTTGGCGTCGTTGACAATGACCATATAGGGCTTGTCGGATGGCAGTGGAATCTTTTGCAACAGCGTTTCGAGGCTGCTGCCGTCGTCGAGTTCGATGCAGCACCGATTGAAGGAACTGCCGGCAGGCAGGTAATGACGCAGCCCGCCAAACAGGGTAACCGAAATTTCCATTACCTATGCATGCCCTGGCCGACCGCTCACTCGATACCGAGTCGGTTCAGGGTATCCTTAGTCGGCACGCCTTGCGCATCCCAACCATTGATAGCGTAGTACTCGGGTAACATCTCATCGAGTTTGCACACCAGGCCCTTGCCGGTGCCGACGTCGGCCGGTTCCTCAAGAATTCGCTTGGGCAGGGTATCGTCTTTTATACCCAGGCCCGCTTTCAAATTGAATAGCTTTTCCAGGTTCCAGATGCGTTCACCGGTCTCGTGCATACGCTCGGCGCTGCTCCAATCGCCTTCGCACGCGGCATCGACCAGCGCGCGATAATCCTCGAGGCCCCAGCCGCACCCGCCCGGAAACAGGCACAGGCCGCTGGCGTCCAAAAACGCAGTATCGCGTTGGGTTTCGGCGACGATTTTGGCCTTGCCTTCGATTTCGGTGGTTTCAAAATCGTGCCCGTAAGGGTCGGCGCGCAGGTGGCAAGCGCCGCGATTGCTGGTGGCGTAGGCTAGCCCCATGCCTTGCATGGAGCGGCCGTCGTAAGCCGCGAACTCCTGGCCCTTGACCGTCATCGACAACTCCGGGTGGCCGTATTTTTCGCACATGCGTTTCGACCCCATGGCGATGTCGGCGCCGAAGCCTTCGCCCTTGCCGGTGAGCTCCGCAATCGCGCACAGCGCTTCGGCGTTGCCGAATTCGAGTTTGATGCCACCGGTGGTTGTTTCATCGATGGCGCCGATGTCGAACAACTCCATCGCCGCGGCGATAGTCCCGCCCAGCGAGATCGGGTCCATACCGTATTCATTGCAGAGAAAGCCGGCGAAGGTCGCCGCATCGATATCGTCGACGCCGCAGGCGGAGCCGAGTGCATAGGCGGTTTCGTACTCGAGGCCGCCGGAGGCGCCGTGGTATTCGGGACGGTCTTTGACCGAGAAATGGGTCGGGTCGATTTTACAGATCCGTCCGCAGCCGATGGTGCAGCCGAAACAGGCGCCGTTGGTAACGATGTTGGTATGCCCGTTGGCGTTCGGGCTATGCATGGCTTCGGGATTGAGTTTGTCGGCACCCTCGAAGCGCACGCTGCGGTTATTGCGCGTCGGCAGGCTGCCGAAGCCGTTGGTGACGTCCATCATTGCCAGGGTTCCGTCGCGCGACATGCCTTCTCGATCGTTCATGCGCGCATTGACTTGGTTGACGACGCTGAAAAACTTCTTCGGGTCGGCATTGCGCACCCCCGCGGTACCGCGCACCGCGATGGTTTTGAGTTTCTTGGAACCCATGACCGCACCCACGCCGGACCGCCCGGCGGCACGATGCTTGTCGTTGACCACACAGGCAAAGCGGCATAGGGTTTCGCCGGCCTGTCCGATGCCGGCAAAACGCATCAGCGGATCCCGGTATTTCGCCGCCAGAATATCCTCGGTCGCCCAGACGGTTTGGCCCCAGATCTCGGCGGCGTCGCAAATTTCCACCTTTTCGTTTTCGATATGCAGATAAACCGGATTTTCCGATTCACCCTCGATGATCAACAAATCGTAACCCGCCAGTTTTAGCTCCGCGCCGAATTTTCCACCGGAATTGGAGCAGGCGATAGCGCCGGTTAACGGACCCTTGGTGATCACCGTATAGCGACCGCCGGTCGAAGCCATGGTGCCGGTCAGGGGACCGGTGGCGAAGATGATCTTATTTTCCGCCGACAAGGCGTCCGCGGCCGGATCCGTTTCTTCATAAAGGTACTTGCTGCCCAGTCCGCGTGAACCCAGATAGGCATCGGCCCATTCCATATTCAAAGCTTCAATGTCGCAACTGCCTGTGCTTAGGTTGACGCGCAAAATCTTTTGTTGCCAGGCCATCTGGGTGCCTCCGGGAAGTTATTGTGTTATGGGCAGGATTGTATATGCTGCCGATTTATTTGAACACATTTTAACCGCCCCAAAGTGGCTAAAATCGAGGAAATGATTGCATGATCAGGGTAATTATCGAGCGCGAGATTGCAGAAGGGCTCGAGCAATTTTATCAATCGGCTATCGCGAACCTGCTGGAGGTGATGGCGGCCGCTCCGGGCTATCTGTCCGGTGAATCGCTGGTGGAAATTCATCGCCCCAATCACTACCTGGTGGTGACGCGCTGGACCGATGAAGCCGCCTGGAATCGCTGGTTTCATTCGGCCGAGCGTCAGGACATGACGGACCGGATCCGCCCTTTTCTGCAGCAAGATGAAAGGGTTAAGCTGCTGCGACAGTTGGCTTATCACCGGGGCGAGAAATCGTAGATTGGTGACAGTTAACTTAAGGAAGCTCTGCATAAGTCATCCTGACTTAGCAGAGCACGATAAACACAAAATGTGATTTTGTGTTTACCTTCATTTTTCAATCACTTGCGTGATTAAAAAATGGCGGCACATCCTTGTG
>Ga0126332_10000105_pt1 | contig 33707 bp, 28 predicted proteins | sample InaspJWI42metaG_FD_94482 | JGI IMG/M metagenome (GOLD analysis project Ga0126332, IMG submission 94482) | Marine gutless worms symbiont microbial communities from Oahu, Hawaii - Inanidrilus sp. 2 OAHU.JWI-42 metaG | ecosystem: Host-associated > Annelida > Digestive system > Unclassified...
CAGCGGTAAGTATAACCTGGCGATAGAACTTCCCGGTTATAAGAAAAAGCAGTTGACTGTCGATTTGAAGGCCAGTTTAAATCTTGGCACCATTTTTATACTGGAAGAAAAAGCTTGACAGTGAAAATTTAAAAATATACACAAGAAGTCTCACATTATAATACAGCAGTTGCATAATATGAGACTTTCTGCCAAGAAAACCAATTCTATCGAGAAAGCTCTGGAAATCCTCCTGGCTTTTACGCCGTCCAACCAGGGAATGGGGACGATAGAAATTAGCAAGAAGCTTGGTTTTCACAAAGCAACCGTCTCCCGAATCCTTCTGATTCTCACCAAATTCGGCTTCCTCCAGCGTGACAGGCAAACGAAGAAATTCAGGCTAGGACATACGGTCATCAATCTTGGTTTGGCGGTCCATCAATCCATCAATAACAATCTAGTTCAAATTGCGAAGCCATATATTGATAATCTGCGTGACCACGTCAAAGAGACCGTCATTCTGGAAGTGCTTTCAGGGGAGACCACCGTGATAGCCTGTATCGCTGAGGGGCCCCGAATGGTACGCCTTGCAGGCAACATTGGAGACAGGATCCCCATACATGCCGCTGCCGGAGCAAAAGCCATTCTGGCTTTTTCAAATCTTGACGTCAGAAACGCACTTCTTGATGTAACCCTGCACCGTTTTACCGAGCACACCATCACCGAGAAAGCCATGCTGCTCGAACAATTTAAAGAGATAAGACAATTAGGCGTTTCTTTCGATATAGAAGAGATCGACGAGGGCACCAGCGCCATAGGCGCCCCCATATTTAGCCACGAAGAAAAACCGGTCGCAAGTATTGTCATCGCCGGACCGTCCCAACGAATCACAGCCAACAATAGTTTAGAGATGATTTCGGCGTTGAAAGAAGCCGCGGCAAAAATTTCAGCGCAATTATATTATAACAAAACAATTCAGCAAACGGACCGGGATGCCAATTAATTAACAGGATTCTAATAGATGCCGGATATATTAGTCGTGAATAATTTGCAAAAAAGTTTTGGTCGGCTGGTGGCCGTGAATGACCTGTCCTTTGAGGTTAAAGAAGGCGAAATTCTGGGTATGATGGGTCCCAACGGTGCCGGCAAGACCACGGTGTTTAACCTTCTAACGGGAAGAATCAAGCCCAATGGCGGCAGCATCACTTTTAAAGGCAAAGAAATCACCCAAGAGTCACCGTCCAGCAGATGCCACATGGGATTGGGGCGAACCTATCAAATTCCGCAACCCTTCGCCAAAATGTCCGTCTTCGAAAACCTCTTGGTTGCCGCTGTGCACGGCGGGGGGCTGCGTGAGAAGCAGGCCCGGGGTGAAATTCACGATAATCTGGATATGATTGGATTGTTCGCCAAAAAAAATGAATTTGCAGGCGGCCTGCCGCTGCTGGATCGGAAGCGACTGGAGTTGGGCCGAGCATTGGCAACCCGGCCGAATCTTATTTTGCTGGATGAGGTGGCCGGTGGATTGACCGAGGCCGAGACCGAACAGGTATTGAAAATCGTAAAGCAAATACAACAAAAAGGGATCTCCATCATCTGGATCGAGCATATCATGATGATGATGGCTGAAGGCGTGGACCGACTACTGGTAATATCCGAGGGCCGCTGGCTTAAGTGTGGCCATCCAAGTGAAGTCATGTCCTCCAAGGATGTTCTCGAAGTTTACATGGGAGCAGAGGAGGACTAGTGTCGAAAAGCCTGGCCCTGAATGTCAGTGAATTAGATGCTCACTACAGGGATTTCCAAGCCCTGTGGAATGTCTCGTTTGAGGTCAATAAGGGGGAAATGGTCTCAATCATAGGGGCCAATGGCTCAGGTAAATCCACCCTTTTAAATTCCATTGCGGGGCTCCTGACGCCATCTCGCGGAACCATTGAATTTTTCGGGGAAAGAATCGACGGACTGCTGCCGCATGAGACGGTCCCGCGCGGCATAACCCTGGTTCCCGAAGGCAGAAGAGTATTCCCCCGGCTGACCGTTTATGAGAATCTCGTTATGGGGTCCTATACGCCGAAAGTGCGAGCCAAAAAGGACGAGACGCTGGCCAAAATTTATGAATTGTTTCCAATACTTGAGGAGCGTCGCCGTCAGATGGCCAACACGCTGAGCGGTGGGGAGCAGCAAATGCTGGCCATCGGGCGGGCCATGATGTCCGAGCCGCAACTCATTCTATGCGATGAGATTTCTCTCGGGCTGGCACCGGTTGTCATCAAAGGCATTTATAAACGCCTGAGGCAGATCAACCAGGATGGTATCACGATCGTGCTGGTGGAACAGGATATAAAGCGCAGCCTGAAAGTGGCCAATCGGGCTTACATTATGCTGGAAGGAAAAGTGGTCCTGGAAGGGGAACCATCCTCGCTTACCGAAGAGCAGGTCAAGAAGGCATATTTCGGTATTAACCCGGCTTGATTCTTGGCTTGATACTGGCCGATACAACGAAGGCAAAGCGGACCGGGTGGCTCAATATATCTGCAGGAGCTGACATGCAGGATCTAATGCAACCGATTCTAAACGGCATTTTGCTCGGCGGGCTCTATGCGGTCATTGCTCTGGGAATGAACACCATGTTCGGAATAGTAAGATTGGTGAATCTTGCCCATGGTGATTTAATGATCCTGAGCAGTTACCTGAGTCTGGTTTTTATCTCATGGCTGGGTCTCAACCCGTTCTGGTCTCTTTTGGCGGTTGTCCCGATTATGTTCGTTTTCGGCTTTTTGATTCAGGGATTTCTTTTGAACCGTGTCCTGGGAAAAGAAATGGAACCGCCCCTTTTGGTTGCTTTCGGGCTTTCGATTATTCTGCAAAACTCTCTGCTGCTGGTTTTCACCCCGGATGCACGCAGCCTGATGACTGATCTGTCGGTTAAGACAATTCCCCTGGGCAGTTCGCTGAACCTGCCGGTTTTGTACTTCGTCGATTTTTTATTAGGCTCCGCCGTCATTCTGGCGCTTCATCTTTTTTTTAAGAAAACATATCTGGGCCGGGCCATACGGGCTTCGTCGGACGACGAGATCGGGGCCCGATTGATGGGGATCAATACCAGAAATATTTATGCTTACGCCATGGGAATTGCGATGATGACGGCTGCCGTGGCGGGTGTACTGGTGGGCATGACCTTTACGTTTTACCCGCATACCGGACCGCAGTACCTGATTATTGCCTTTGGCGTCATGATAATAGGCGGCTTGGGCAGCATGGCCGGGTGTCTCGTTGGCGGGATCATTCTGGCCGAGGCCCAGCTCTTGGGTGCCCACTTCACCGGTCCGGGCTACCAGCTTCTCTGCGGTTATCTGGTGTTGCTTATCGTTTTGGGAATAAGACCCCAGGGAATATTCGGCAAGGCTTAGGCGCTATTTACAGATGGTAATTTACTTTTAAAATGAGTCAACTTTTTGGAACACTATCTACGTCTATTTACGCAAAATTAAGGGATTTAGGAATTGAAGGATTGAGGGATTAAAGGATAAAATCAATAATTTAAAATAGATAGAATTCCTTCAATTCCTGAATTCCTAAATCCCTTAATTCCTGAATTAGACTCATTATAGTAAACATTCATTTTTGTGTCTTGGTGGCTATTCTTTTCGGTTTATCCGGGTTGAGTCATTATGACAAATAGACCTTTTAAATACAGATGGTGGCTATTAGGCACCCTGTTTATGCTCCTGGGTACGATTCCCCTCTGGGGTTCGGATTACATTCTCCTTTTTGGCCTTCTTTTATGCCTCTATATGGCCATGTCGCAGATGTGGAATCTACTGGTGGGCTATTCCGGTCTTTTATCCCTGGGCCAACAGGCGTTTATCGGCTTTAGCGGTTATACCATGGCGGTTCTGACCAACTATTACGGCGTGTATGTCTGGCTGAGTGTATTGATCGGCGGAATGTTCTCTGTTCTGCTGGCACTGTTTATGTCTCTTTTTATCTTTAGAATGAAAGGGATATTCTTCGGCATTGGCACCTGGATTTTTGCCGAGATCCTGCTGCTGTGGTTTAGCAACTGGGAATATGTCAAGTATGGAACAGGATTATTTATCAAACCCGCCACGCCCCCTTCGATGGTAATGATTTTTTATGCCGCATTTATCATGGCTTTGAGCGCTTTAGTTGTCGTGTATCTCATTCTACGGTCCAAAATCGGTTTAGGACTCATGGCCATGCGGGATAATGAGCAGGTGTCAGAGACCATCGGCGTGGAGGTTTTTAGATCGAAACTTTTCTGTTTTTTGGTTGCGGCCTTTATCACCGGCACCACGGCAGGGGTTTTGTACGTATTCCAGATATTTATACAGCCTTACAAAGCGTTTGCCATAGATTGGACCGTAATCCTGGTGTTTATTGTTATTATCGGTGGGATCGGCACCATCGAAGGGCCGATTGTGGGGAGTTTTCTCTACGTTTTGCTCACCCAGTGGCTGGCCGACTACGGCCATACCAGCATGCTCATTCTGGGTATGATCGCCATCACGATTATGCTGGTGGCACCGAAGGGAATCATGGGAACCATCCAGGACAAGACCGGATTTACGATCCTGTCGCCCCGGCGGACATAGGTGGACCAAACGCGGTCATATAACTCCAACTTCTGAATAAAACAAGGAGGGGAATCATGGACAAGAAAAAGAAGCAGAAGACAAAACAAGGTGGCGTCAACAGGCGAGAGTTTATGAAGAAAAGCGCCATGGCGGTGGGGACCGTGATGACATCAGGGTTGACGCTCCCCGCAATCGTAAACAATGCACATGCTGCCAAGCGGGATCATATTTTAATCGGCCGACCCAATCCCGGCACCGGACCTCTGGCATCTTTCGGGGAGGGGACGCCCTGGGTAGACGAGCGGGTACTGGCTGAGATCAACAAGGACGGTGGTATCTATATCAAGGAAATCGGCAAAAAGGTTCCCGTAAAGGTAAAAATTGTTGATACCGAAAGTAATCCCACCAAAGCCGGAGAGATCGCTTCCAGGCTCATTGTGAAGGATAAAGTTGACCTGATGGTCTTTTACCACACACCGGATACGGTCAACCCGGTATCCAGTATGGTCGAAAGGTACAGACTTCCCGGAATCTCTCTGGACTCTCCCCTGGAACCCTGGTTGGAGGGCGGACCTTACAAATGGACCTTTCATTCCTTCTGGTCGGTGGAAAAAGATATCGTTCCAAACTACATCGGCATGTGGGAACAGGTAAAGACAAACAAGGTCGTGGGTATCCTGATGCCCAATGACCCCGACGGTGTCGCCTGGTCGGCCGTTTTCAAAAAGGTGCTGAAACCTAAAGGTTACAAAGTTATTGATCTGGGGAGATTTCCTTATTTCAACAAGGATTTCAGCACGCATATCAATCGCTGGAAGAAGGAAAACGTCGAGATCTTACTCGGAAACATGATCCCACCGGATTTTACGACGGCCTGGAGACAATGCCATCAGCAGGGATTTGTCCCCAAAGTCGCCACCATCGGCAAGGCGATCCTTTTCCCTTCGGCCGTTGGGGCATTGGGGGGCGATCTGCCCAAAGGGCTCACCACAGAAGTCTGGTGGAGCCCGCACCATCCCTTCAAGAGTTCCCTGACCGGCGAAAGCGCAAAGGATCTGTGCGATGCATGGACAAAGGCTACCAGCAAGGAATGGCTTCAGCCCCTTGGATATAAGCATGCCGGGTATGAAATTGCAGCCGATGTCCTGCGACGGGCAGGCACCCTTGAAAAAGAAGCACTGCGCAAGGCCATTGCCGACACCGACCTGAACACCATTGTCGGCCATATTAAGTTTAACCAAGAAAATTACAGCCGGACACCACTGGTGGGGGGTCAATGGGTCAAAGGGCAACGATTCCCCTGGGATCTTAAAATTGTCTACAACAAGGAGCATCCGAACATTCCCCTGACCGGCAAGGTGTCTCCGCTTAGATAAGGAGGAAATTATGGGTAAAGTAAAACTCGTTGATTTAAGTCATCCATTTGGTGACAAGTGCCCCCTGTGGCCGTATTTCGCCGATGTCAAAATCGAGCGCATGCATTATCATGCCAAATCAGGCGTCCTGTCCCAGGTAATCACCACGACCATGCACTGTACCACCCACGCTGATTCTCCGGCGCATGTGTTTGAGGGAGGAATGTATACCGATGAGATTCCTTTGGACAAGTACTACGGCACCGGTGTCATCGTGGATATACCCAAAGGAAAATGGGGCGTAATTACGGCCGAGGATTTGGAGAATGCCAGACCTAAAATTGAAAAGGATGATATTGTCATCGTTCATACGGGTTGGCACAAGAAATACTCGGATAGCACGGAGTACTTTTGCTATTCACCGGGGCTTTACAAGGAGGCCGGCGAATGGTTTGTTGAAAAAGGTGTGAAAGCTGTCGGTGTCGACCAACAGGCTTTGGATCATCCCTTAGGCACCGCCATCGGGCCTCATGGACCGGGTCCTCTCCGGCCGGACGTCTGCGCTGAGTATAAGGAAGAAACCGGACATGACGTGCTCGAAGACTTTCCTGAGTGGGAACCCTGTCACAACCTTCTGCTGCGCAACGACATCATGGGCTATGAGAATGTCGGCGGCGACCTCGAGCAGGTTGTCGGGATGCGGGTTACCCTGGCCGGCTTTCCGATTCGATGGGAGAAAGGCGACGGATCCATCGTCCGACTGGTGGCCATTGTCGACGAAGGGGATCAGTAGTTCTGCACACCGGCTGTCTTTCGAAAACAATTTTATTTCAAGGAGGAAGGGTACCGTGAAAAAAATAAAATTGAACGATCTAAAAGCTTACGAGGCTCCGGGGCATTTCGGCATGACAGCTATGCGATTGCACGGAAAAGAGGAAACCGGCGCTTCGAAATTCTGGGTTGGACTGTCTCATTTTCTGCCGGGCGGCGGGGCCGAGTTTGCTGCGCCGCCGGGTGAGAAGATTTACTTTGTACTCGAGGGTGAAGTAACCATCAAATCACCGGAGGAAGAGATTGTCCTGAAGCCGAATGACCTGATTTACATCGCACCTGACGAGGGTCGCGAGATCATTAACCGGACCAATCTTCCGGCCAGCATGCTGGTAGTCTATAGCTACGATTAAAGACTGAAGCACTGCATGCAAAAGGTAAGCTGCCCTTGGCGGGCACGCTGTTGGGGACAAAATCTTTTATAACCACACAAGCGAGGTCTAAAAATGAGCTTACCCGATATCAAGAATATCTTCGATGTCAGTGGCAAGGTGGCCCTCATTACCGGGGCCACCGGCGGCTTCGGTCATGCCGCGTGCTTGGGTTTGGCCGCGGCCGGCGTAAAAATAATGGCCACCGGCCGGTCGGAGGAAACGCTTCAACCGCTTGTCAAAGAAATCGAAGAAGCCGGCGGCAAAGCCGCCCACTGTTCGGGATCTCCGATTGTCTATGATGATGTCAGCCGCGTGGTCCATAAAACGGTGGAAACATTTGGCGGTATTGACATTTTGATCACCGCGGCCGGTGTTAACAAGCCGGGGCCGATCACCGAACAATCTCTTGAAGAATGGGATATGATTATGGACGCCAATGTTAAAGGCACGTATCTGTTTTGTAAAGAAGCCGGCAGAGTAATGATTGAACAGGGCCGCGGCGGCAAAGTTATTTTACTCGGGTCGGCCCGGGGAGAACTCGGGATGGCGAATTACACGGCCTACAGCCCCTCAAAAGGCGCCATTCATCTGATGGCAAAATCCCTGGGTTGCGAATGGGGTCCTCACAAAATCAATGTCAATGCCATCGCCCCGACGGTGTTTCGTACGGCTTTGACCCAATGGATGTTTGATGACCAGGCGTTTTATAAAAATTTTTTAAAGCGTATTCCCATCGGACGTCTGGGCGAACCGGAAGATTTTATCGGAACGTTGATTTATCTTTCTTCGCAAGCATCCGACTTCATGACCGGCGCCGTTCTTTGCGTTGATGGGGGGTATACCGCCGGGTAGAGGTAACCATGTCGAAACGAAAAAATATTGCCGTAATCGGTGCCGGATTGATGGGTCACGGCATCGCCCAGATATTTGCCGTGCACGGCCATCCCGTGAACCTGATGGATCTCGAAGACACGGTGCTATCCGGTGCCATTGAAAGCATTCGCTCCAATCTGGCGTTAATGGCTCAAGAGGGAATCGGTTCGCAGGCTCAGATTGAGCCGGCCATACAACGAATCAAAACAACGACCGATTTGGCAGAAGCCGTGTCACACGCCCAATTTGTGGTTGAGGCCGTCCTCGAAAAACTGGATCTGAAGCAGGATGTTTTTAAAGACCTTGACGCCCTTTGTCCACCGGATACCATTCTGGCCACCAACACGTCGGTGATCAGTATTACCGAGATTGCCAAAAAATCAACTCACCGCGGGCGAATTGTCGGAACCCATTTCTGGAATCCGCCCTATCTGATTCCACTGGTTGAGGTTATCCGCGGAGATGAATCGGATCAAGAGGCCGTCGACCGAACGTTTGATCTGCTGCAAAGCGTTGGCAAACATCCGGTGCGGGTGCACAAGGATACGCCGGGTTTTGTGGGCAATCGGCTCCAACACGCGCTGTGGCGCGAAGCCATTTCGATTGTGGCGCACGGAGTCGCCGATGCGGCAACCGTGGACGAGTGTATCCGATACGGCTTCGGCCTGCGGCTGCCGGCCCTGGGTCCTTTAGAAAATGCGGACATGGTGGGAACGGACCTGACGCTGGCCGTCCATGACTACATTTTAAAGTATCTGGAACGTTCGCCAAACCCTTCGCCTCTGCTGAAAGAAAAAGTAAAACAGGGAAAGCTGGGCTTTAAATCCGGTGAAGGATTTCAGAAGTGGTCCGCCGAAGATGCCCAAAAATCGCGCAAAGCCCTCGTGGAATATCTTTTGGAAGTGACCAGGAAATCATAGCCACCATTACACCAGAACCCATAATTCCACTATCCCAGCATTCCAACACTCTCCGCCTCCGGCGGATGAGCGAAGCGAACTAAGTTCTTTAAATTCGTGAGGAAGTTATGACTTTTAAACAGATGCAGTTTGCCACCATTCTTTATGGCCTTGAAAAAGTAATCAATCGCACCGCCAGAAAGAATCCCGCCTTTAAAGAGCGTTTGACGGAGAAAAATTTCACGGCTCAGATAAAAATTATCGATGATTCGGTTGGCAGATATTTTACGTTCGACAAGGGTACGGTCTTCTCCAGGAGGGGACTGCATGACAATCCCGATATTTGTATGATGTTCAAAGATGCCGAACTGGCCGTTAAGCTATGCATGCCGCCCAAAAACCACCTGGCCATGATCAATGCCATGAAAAATTTTCAAATCGGCATCCAGGGTCCGGATGATCTGGTTATGTGGTTTATGGAGACGCTCAATCAAATTTTAACCAGCGGGATGGAATACGGCACCGACGTGGGGGGCGGCGGCGTCAAGCGTTATACCAGCAATACTAATGGCGGACCGGTGTTTGTTTATGTGAAAGATAACAAGATTATCCGCATTACACCGATTGAATTCGATGACAGCGATGCCGACCCCTGGACCATCAAGGCCCGGGGTAAAGAATTTACGCCGCCGCGCAAGACCACCGTCAATCCGTATACCCTGGCTTGGAAATCCATGGTCTATTCCCGGGACCGATTATTATATCCTATGAAGCGGGTGGATTTTGATCCCCACGGTGAACGCAACTGTCAAAACAGAGGAATATCCGGTTATGAGAGAATTAGCTGGGACGAAGCCCTTGATATCGTTGCCGCTCAAATCAGACGGGTCAAAAAAGAACATGGCCCCGGCGCCATATTAAACGGCAGTGGTTCGCACCACACCTGGGGGCATCTCGGCTACTGGCTGAGCAGTCGGCTTCGGTTTTTTAATACGATCGGCTTTACACCGGTGGTCCACAATCCCGATAGTTGGGAGGGATGGTATTGGGGGGCCATGCATCATTGGGGACAAAGCGCGCGTCTGGGAGCACCGGAGACCTACGGTACAGTCGAAGATTGTCTGAAGCATTGTGAAATGATTGTCTTCTGGTCCAGTGATCCCGAATCCACCAGTGGGGTTTACGGTGCATATGAGGGTACGATCCGGCGCCAATGGCTGAAAGAATTGGGAATAAAAATGGTTCATATCGATCCATATTATAACCATACGGCCGCGTTAATGGGCGGCAAATGGCTAGCCCCCAGACCGGCGACCGGCAATGCCTTAGCCCTTGCGATTGCCTATGTGTGGATCACCGAGGAGCTTTGCGACCGGCAATATGTCGCCAACCGTACAGTCGGGTTTGACAAATGGAAAGATTACATCCTGGGCAAGGAAGACGGAGTACCCAAAACGCCCGAGTGGCAGGAAAATGAATCGAACATTGCCGCCAAAGACGTCAGAGCGCTGGCCAGAGAATGGGGATCCAAAAAGACCTATCTGGCCGCCGGGGGGCTGCAGGGGTTCGGCAGTGCCTGCCGATGTGCCACGGGCAATGAATGGGCCCGATCGATGGTTTGTCTGATGGCCATGCAGGGTCTGGGCAAACCCGGTGTTAATATGGGTTGTCTGCAGCAGGGAGCCCCGGTTGATACCAAATTTTTCTTCCCGGGTTATGCTGAAGGGGGATTGTCAGGCGACCTCCAGGGCACCGCCCTGGCGGTCAATATGTACCAGCGGATGCCCCAGCTTCCCACCCTTAACACCGTGTATCAACGGGTTCCCCGGATGAAAATACCCGAAGCTATCCTGGACGGACATTGCGAAGGCTACCCCACCGATCCGAAAACAATTGAAGGACAATTTCTCAAATTCGATTATCCGACACCCGGCCATGCACCCGTAAAATTGTATTATAAATACGGTGGATCTCACTTCGGCACCATGACGGAGACCAATCGATATGCCAGAGCCTACCGATCTGAGAATTTAGAATTTGTGGTCAACCAGTCCATCTGGTTGGAAGGTGAAGCAAAATTTGCGGATATCTTATTGCCGGCCTGCACCAGCTTCGAAAGATGGGATATCAGTGAATTTGCCAACTGCGGCGGGTACATCCAACATTCATTCACTCAGTGCAACCATCGCGTTGCCGTTTTGCAGCATAAATGCATTGAGCCTCTAGGGGAATCAAAGTCCGATTACCAGATCTTCTGGGATTTGACCAAGCGGTTGGGGCTGTCGGCCCCTTTTTCCGAGGGCATGAGCGAACTGGACTGGTGCAGGCGACTGTTTGATGCCACGGACCTGCCCAACCACATTTCCTGGAAAGACTTCCTCAAAAAGGGATACTTTGTCATTTCGCCTCCGCCGGAAAAACTCAGGGACCCGGTATCCTTCCGGTGGTTTGCCGAGGATCGGCCTAAAGATACTCCCGAGCTGGCACCCTTGCCCGGGGATTATACTGAGCAATTCGGCCGGGGGCTTCAAACCCAATCCGGCAAACTCGAATTTGAGTGTTCCAGCCTGAAACGGTTTGATCCCCATGACCCGGAGCGGCCGCCGATCAGCAAATATATTCCGGCCTGGGAAGGCCATCATACCACGGCGCTTTATGAAAAATATCCATTGCAGCTGATATCGCCGCATCCGCGGTTCAGCTTTCATACGATGGGCGATGGCAAGGACAGTATCGTCAACGATGTGAAAGATCACCGGGTGCTGATTGACGGATATTACTACTGGATTGTACGAATCAACTCGCAAGATGCCGCCGACCGGGGCATTGGCCACCACGATTTGGTGAAAGTCTTCAATGATCGCGGTGCCGTCGTTTGCGCGGCCCAGGTTACCGAACGGATTCCATCCGGCTCGGCTCACTCCTATGAATCGGCCGCCGATTACGACCCGGTAGGCGAACCCGGAGAATCGCCGGATCGTGGGGGGTGCATTAATATTTTAACGCCGAGCCGCAGCATCATCAAAAAATCCCATGGCATTGCCTGCAATTCATGCCTGGTGCAAATCGAAAAATGGGAACAAAAGGGAGCGTAATGAACCCATGAAAAATTGGAACCTGATCATCGATATCGAAAAATGTGAAGACTGCAATAATTGCTTTCTGGCTTGCAAAGACGAACATGTTGACAATGACTGGCCCGGCTATGCGGTGTCGCAGCCTTTACACGGGCATCGCTGGATAAATATCATGCGCAGGGAAAGAGGACAATGTCCTGTTGTTGATGTGGCCTATTTGCCGATTCCGTGTATGCATTGCGACAACGCCCCCTGCATCAAAGCTGCCAGGGACGGGGCGGTTTTCAAGAGAGATGACGGTATCGTCATCATTGATCCGATCAAGGCCCGGGGCCAAAAGGATATCGTCAAAAGCTGCCCGTATGAGGCGATCTGGTGGAACGAAGAACATCATACGCCGCAAAAATGTACGTTCTGTGCCCATTTGATGGATGACGGCTGGAAAGAGCCCCGCTGCGTTCAGGCCTGCCCAACAGAGGCTCTGCAAGTTGTGCCGGCTGATGACGCTGAGATGCTAAAAATCATCGAATCTGAAAAACTTGAGGTTTGGCAACCGCAATACAAAACAACGCCACGCGTGTTTTACAAGAATCTGTATCGTTATTCCCGGTGTTTTATCGGCGGCAGTGTAGCGGTTAACACCGGCGGCATCAGTGATTGCGCTAAAGGGGCGCGGGCAATGCTGATCAAGGACTCGAAAAAGATCGATGAGACCGTAACCGATGGCTTCGGAGACTTCAAGTTTGATAATCTGGAAGAAAATAGCGGCCACTATCAGCTAGAAATAGTATATGAAGATTACGACCGCAAAACGGTTGAGGTGGAATTGAAGACCAGCATCTACGTCGGAGAGATTTATCTGTAATGAAGGCATAGAGGAGGTAAGCATGGCATATCCAAGCGTCTATCCCACAGGAACGACCATTTACGACCCGCAGAAATGCTGGAATGGGTACACCATATTCCAGGCCAAAGAGGTGGGCGCCACCCTTATCGATATGAACGGCTGTGAGGTTCAGCTGTGGCAAGGACTGCATGGCTTCCCCAACACGATTCTGCCGGGCGGCTTTGTGATGGGAACCTCGGGTGAAAGAAATACCCAATACGGCATGCAGGATCATGTGGATCTCATCCAGGTGGATTGGGAAGGCGATATTGTCTGGAAATTCGACAAATATGAATACATTGAAGATCCGGGGGAAGAACCACGCTGGATGGCCCGGCAGCACCATGATTTCCAGCGGGAGGGAAGTCCGGTGGGGTATTACGTCCCCGGCATGGAGCCCTTTGTCGATAAAGGCAACACGATGATTCTTGCCCACAAAAACGTACACAATCCGGAAATCACCGACAAACTGCTGTGTGATGATACGATCATCGAAGTAAACTGGGAGGGCGATGTCATATGGGAATGGATCTGCAGCGAGCACTTTGCAGAAATGGGCTTCAGCGAGGAAGCCAGAAACATACTCAGCCGCAATCCCAACATGCGGCCGGCCGCCGGGGGTGTGGGCGACTGGATGCACATAAACTCCATGTCTTTGCTGGGTCCCAACCGGTGGTACGATGCCGGCGATGAGCGCTTTCACCCCGACAATATCATCTGGGACGGCCGCGAGACAGACATCATCGCCATAACGGATAAAAAAACAGGTAAAATCGTCTGGCAGATCGGGCCTGATTACGATACTTCAAAGGCGCTGCGTGAGCTGGGCTGGATTATCGGCCAGCATCATGCCCACATGATTCCCAGGGGGCTGCCGGGTCAAGGCAACATCCTGGTCTTTGACAACGGCGGATGGGCCGGCTACGGCGCTCCCAACCCCGGCTCGCCCACCGGATTTATGAACGCCCAGCGGGATTATTCGAGAGTTCTGGAGTTCGATCCGACAACGCTTAAAATTGTCTGGCAGTACACGCCCATCGAAGCCGGGTTTATCAAGCCGGTTGACGCCAACCGCTTTTACAGCCCCTTTATCAGTTCAGTGCAACGTCTGCCCAACGGCAATACCCTTATTACCGAAGGTTCCGGCGGACGCATTTTTGAAGTCACTGCCGATTACGAAATTGTCTGGGAATACATCAGCCCCTACTGGGGAGAATTAATGAAAATCAATATGGTTTATCGCGCCTACCGAGTTCCCTATGCGTGGGTACCGCAGCTGGATAAACCCCAGGAAAAACCCATTCAGCGTCTTGACGTAACGACCTTCAGATTACCCGGTGCTGCGGAAATGGGGCCGAAAAAAGTTGTCACCGTCGAAGGTGTCCTGGGGTATCAGGCGGATTCGGCACTATGTGTGGAGGACGTGGATGAGTAGCTATCGGTTTAGCCGGTTTAGCCCGTTTGCCCGTTAGCCGGTTAAATGTGGAATTTTAGCTTATTCGAACCGACAAGCCGGCTCAACGGGCTAACGGGCAAACCGGCTAACGGGCTAACCTATATCAAAGGAGGGTATCCGATGCGGAAACAATTTTCTAAATCCATGGTGGTCATTCTTGCGGTTTTTTCAACATTGCTTTTCTTTAGCGTGTGTGCCTGGTCGGCAGATAAATACGAGCTGAGATACGCCAGCGAGTATCCGGACAAACATCCAACCGTAAGAAACGCCATCTTGCCCTGGATGGAGGAGGTCAAGAAGCTTAGTGGCGGTCGATTGGAGATCCATTTCTTTAATCCCAACGCCCTGGCGCCCGCCAGAAAGGTCTATGACGCCCTGGTCGCCGGTTCGATTGACATGACCGGTTCTCCGTGTCATTGGGTTCACGGCAAATTTCCTCTGAATACGGCGATTCAGACCCCCCTTATTTTTAACGGTGCTGAGGCGGGCAGTCTTACTGTTTGGGATATGTATAATAAATACCCGGAGTGGCGAAATGAGTTTAAGGATATAAAAGTGTTGTGGCAATGGACCGGGGCGACATTTAATCTGCACACGGTTAAGAAAAAGGTCCTATCGTTGGATGATTTAAAAGGCATGAAGATAATTGGAATTAACCCCCAAATTCGGAAAGTGCTCAAGATGTTCGGAGCGAATCCCATTGATATGCCACCCCAGGATTCATATCTGGCCCTGGAAAGGGGCATGGCCCAAGGGATGGCTTTCCCCATTGCGCCGCTTAAAGCCTTTAAAATTTCCGATGTGGCGAAACATCACACCATCATAGACGCGCTGGTGGATCCATTTTATGGGGCGATTAACAAAAACAAATGGAACAGCCTGCCGCCGGACCTGCAGAAGATATTGACTGATACGACCGGTCGGAAAATGGCCCAAAAATGTGGTCTGACCCTCGACCAGGGATCCATTAATGATTCAAAGTGGATGAAGAGTAAAGGTCATAAATTTTATGTATTGACGCCGGCCGAGAAGAAGAGATTTGCCGCCAAGGTTCAGTCGATGCATGAAGACTGGGTCAAAGGCATGGAAAAGAAAGGCCATAAGAATGCCCGCAAGATCCATGATGATATCGTGCGCACCGGAGCGGCCTATTCCAAGTCAACCGTAGGCGGATATAAAGAATAGGATCGGGCCCGGAGGAACAAGATTTCTATGTTTGATTAAAAATTTCATCCGCTTAAGCCATACACGGCACAAAGATGATTTGGTTTTTCGCAATACTGATGATGCGCAGCGAGCGAATTCCCCCCGATCGTAGATAGGCAGATAGTATCTCGCGGTCAGTGAATCAAATGGGAGTTGACCGGGTAGAAGCGGAACCGGAAGGCATCCGATCATATGGCAATGAGCTTAAGTGCGGTAACAATAAAACTGGAAGGAATCATCGGCGCGGCAAGTCGATGGGCCAACTACATCAGCCTTGGTTTCCTGTTGATCATGCCCTTGCCGGTTTTCATTGATGTCATTGCCCGGCTGGCGTTCAGGGGATCCATACCGGGCGGCATCGAAATTGAAAGCTTGTTACTGCTGATCATCGTCTTTTTAGGGATTGCATTTATACAGTTCAATGAAGGGCATATTCGGATAGGATTTATTGTTTCCCGTTTTCCGAAATGGATCCGGAACCTGCTTGACTGTTTTCATTATCTGATATCTGCGTTGTTTTTTGGCTTAATGTCTTCCCAGCTTCTCCTACAGGGCTTCAAGAAAATACAAGACAATGTCGTCACTTATGAACTTGAAATTCCGGTCTGGATCTTCTGGTTTATCGGGGCTTTAGGCGTTTTGATTCTGGCGATCGTGGTGGCGCTGGATTTCTTGCGGGCCCTGCAGCGTTCCCTCGAAGATAAGCGCTGGCCCTGGTTGATCTTCACGCTGACAGCCGCGTGTTTCATATTAATGTCACCGCTGGTAGGTCTGGCGCCCAAGGGGTTGAGCGGAGCAACCGCCGGTATCCTGGGAATGGGTTTTCTATTTTTGCTCCTTTTTTTGGGAATGCCCATCGGCTTTGGTATGGCTTTTACGGGATTGCTGGGTATGACCGTGGCTTACGGGGCGGTGGCGCCTTCTTTGGCGATGCTGGGCATTGGCCCCTTTGACACCGCCTCCAGCTACATGTTGACGGTTGTGCCCTTGTTTATTCTCATGGGAGAGTTTGCTTACCATTCAGGGATAAGCGAAGACCTTTTTGAAACCGCCAATAAATGGCTGGGGCGTTTGCCCGGGGGATTGGCCATGTCTTCTGTGGCGGGATGTGCCGGGTTTTCGGCAGTTTGCGGTGACAGCCTTGCCACGGCGGTCACCATGGGAACCGTGGCGCTGCCGGGAATGAGAAAGCACAAATACAACATGAGCCTGGCAACCGGCTGTCTGGCCGCCGGCGGGACCATGGGGATACTTATTCCGCCCAGTGTGGGATTTATTTTCTATGCCATTGTTACTGAAGAATCCATCGGCAAGCTTTTTATGGCCGGTATAGGCCCCGGGATACTCCTGGTTCTATTGTTTAGCGGGTTTATTTATGTGCGTGCCAGGATCAATCCTGAATTGGCGCCCCGGGGGGAACCGGCCAGCCTGAAAGAGAAAATTATCTCTCTGAAAGGCGTCGTCGGCATGCTGATCCTGTTCATTCTCATATTGGGGGGTATACTGGGTGGTGTTTTCAGTCCTGTCGAAGGGGGGGCCATCGGATCGGTAAGCGCCTTTGTATATGCCCTCTTCAGGAGACGGGTCAACAAGAAGATGATCCTGTTATCTTTACAGGATGCATTGGGCATAACCTGCAAGCTCCTCTTGATTCTGATCGGTGTCGGTGTCTTGGGTTATTTTCTGGCCGCGACCCGGCTGCCCTTTGTACTGGCTGATTTCTTTACGGGGTTGCCGATAAACCGCTATTTTATATTTGCCGGCGTTATGCTGTTTTTTATTCTTCTTGGTTGTCTATTGAATGTAATCCCGATGATCCTGCTGGTTTTGCCTACCATTTTTCCCGCCATTACCGCTTTGGGCTTTGACCCCATCTGGTTTGGCGTGGTAACCGTGCTAACGATGGAAATGGGGCAGATTACACCGCCCATTGGTGTGAATGTCTTTGCCATCGGCAGTGTTGCCAAAGATGTACCCATGCAGGAAATATTCAGGGGCGTCATTCCATTCTTTTTTTGTATGGTGATTTGTGTTGCACTATTGGTTCTATTTCCCCAGATTGCCCTGTTTTTGCCCTCTTTATTATTCTAGTAATTTAAAGGAGTGAATCATAATGATGGAACTCGGTTTCTTTTTGCCGCATGTGCCCAGAGATATACTGGAAATAATGGCCGTTAAAGCGGACGCTGTTGGGTTCGATTTTATGTGCTGTGACGATCACCTCATGTCGCCCTTTGCACCGATGAAATCAGATTTTGCCGGATGTTATGAGGCCTGGACCGCAATATCCTATTTGGCCGGTAAGACTAAAAACATTAAACTCAGCCACATGGTCTTGATTCCCAGCTTCAGGGGCCCGGCCGTCCTGGCCAATATGGCGGCCACCCTTGATACCCTCTCCGGTGGCCGACTGATTCTATCCATCGGAGCCGGATGGTTTCAGAAGGAGTTTGAGGCATACGGTATTCCATGGGAAAAGCACAGCGGGCGCATTCAGCGGGAACGTGAAGCCATTCAAATCATCAGATCCCTGTGGACGGAGGAAAGGGTAAGCTTTAAAGGCGAATACTACCGTTTAAAGGAAGCCTCTCTGCAGCTTAAGCCACTTCAAAAACCTGCGCCTCCCATATGGGTGGGAGGAGATTCACGCCAGAGTATGGAACTGGCAGCCGAGTTGGGCGACGGCTGGCTGATGCACGGCCACACTCCCGAAGAAGTGGACAGAATGGTTTCTAAAATCAGTCCGATGCTGGCCGACAAAGCCGCGGATTTCGCCCTGGGGACGGCCCACTTTATATCTATCGGGCCCAGCCGTGAGGAAGCTTATCAAAAGATACGCCGGATCATTCCGCAGGAAACATGGAATGACTTTATGCAGGCACCTATCCAAAAGGAGATTAAAAACAGGATTTCGGGCTCTTCCCGGCAATGCCTGTCACAACTCAAGCAGTATGACGAGGCAGGACTTACTCACCTTATCCTCGTGTTTCTGGATCCAGGTGATGTGGACATCTTTGTAAAAGAAGTGCTGCCCGATTTCAGGGCGGGCAGATAATGCGAATGTTTTCAAATTACATAATTTAAGGAATAACTTCCATGCGTCATACCCTTTTTACAGCAACGGGTTGTATGCGGTGCAAAATTGCCAAACGGTATATGGATGAACATAAAATTGATTACGAAGAAGTCGACATAAAAGCCGAAGGGATGGATAGCTTCCGTGATTTTTATGGTCAAAACCGCAAGTCGATTTACAGGGGCAAGGATGGTATCGAGTTTCCCGTCTATACCGATGGCACAGCCATCCGTCAGGGAGTCGGAGTGGTTATTGCCTATTTACAGTCCGGTGCAAAACTGGATGGTTTCATCAGGCGCAGCCAATTGTCCAAAGGCTGGATTGACGGGCTGCACATCTCCGACGGGGATCTTAAAATGGTCGGGGAGTTTGTCGCGGTACTGAAAATTTTGAAGAAGGGCGGACTGAAATTATTGCTGGACACGAACGGGAAAAATGCATCGGTGCTGGATCAATTGCTGGAGGATGGAATCGGTGATCGGGTCGTCATGGACATCAAGGGACCTTTGGCGCTTTATGGCAACCTCTTCGGCGAAGAAGTCGATCAAATCGAGATTACAAAGAGCATGGCGCTGGTGACAAAATTTCCCGAGTATGAATTTCAGACCACTGTCGCTCCGATTATTCGCTCGAAAGGTGGAACGCCTGAGATCAGTTATCTGGCGCCGGAGGAGATCGGTGAAACTGCCAAACTCATCAAGGATGCGACCGGCAGCCAAAAACATCCGTATCTGTTACGATTATTTGATCCGGGCACCTGTATGGATGATCGCTTAAAATCCATAGAGGAGCTGCCGTATAGTGCAATGTTCAAATATCGAACGGCGGCCCGGAGACACCAGGTATTCGCGGAGATAGAGAAGCGGTGACTTCAATTGAGTAAAGATCCGGGCCCAGAAGACCCGGCTTTGGTTCAACCCCTGGAAGGGGGAGCCTTGTGATTGAGCTGATTTCAACCTTTAACTGGAGCATTGGAGTGTTGGAGTATTGGAAAACCGAACACATGACTAACATTTGCCGGGAATCAAACCCGAGATTGACGGGATTTTCTTTCTTTGTAGCCCAAGAGCCTTAGACCATGACTCCAACACTCCACTACTCCCTGGATTTTTCAAGGCAGAGCCGTCTGTCTGTGACCTGCCCCAGAGGACCAGGGTTTCCACGCTAAACTAAAACCCATTTGGGTCCGCTTGGGGAATTTGGTTAATATGGAGGTCCAAATATGTCATTACTTACTATTTCAAGCCCTTTTGGATCAGGGGGTAAAGAAATTGCGCAATTTGTTGCAGATGGGCTCAATCTTGAGATTTATGATGATCGCAAACTGCTAGAGCTTGCTTCCGAGGCCGGCATCAGACCGGAAGATTTAAAAGATTTACGGCGGCCGGGGTTTTTTTACCGTATCTTCAGCAACAAGCCCCAGGTCTACCTGGAATACATGGATTCAATCATTTTTGAAGTGTCTCGGCAAGGAAACGGAGTCATCATTGGACACGGCAGCCAGATGCTGCTGCAAGATTTTAGCTGCGCTTTGCATGTACGTATTCAGGCCCCGGAAACCTCTCGAATCGAATATGTAGCTAAAAAGCGGGGCATGAACAAAGAAGCCGCCCGCAAATTGATCCATAAACTGGACAGTAAACAACAAGGATTCTTTCGTTTGGCATTTGGCAAAGATCTGAATGACACTTCTCTGTATGACCTGATCGTCAACTGCGAAAAATTAGGTTATGAATCCGCTGCCAAGCTTATCATAGAAGCAGCGAATGCTGAAGAAATCCATGCTTGCAGCTTGACTGCATTAGAGGCCATGGAGAGATTGTCTCTGGTGAAAAAAGTTCAGGCGGCACTTTTAAAAGATAATCTGGATGATAATATGTTGACGGTAGACGTATCTGAAATAGGCGTCGTTGAACTAAGCGGGCTTACACATAGCCAGGAACTTTTAGATAACATCATCGGGGTTGTGCACAGGGTGCCGGGGGTTTCGAAGGTCCACTCCGAGATCGTTGTCGGAAAGCCTTTATACGCAGGCGATCTGGATCGGACCCGGTCGTAATGCTGCACATGAAAATCGAATTCAAACTTGGTGCTCATGGACCAAAGGCCTATCCTGTATTCGAGTCGCTACCGCCCAACTCTTCACTCGGCATAACCCGCCACGTCTTGACACGCCTTATATCATTGTTAAACTATTTTTCTGGATACATAACATGTGTCCATTCTTAAGGTTCTGGCCCCCCCAAGATATTCCGAAATATCGCCTCCGACGAATCAGGAGATAATCCACGTCCAGAGGATGTGGTTTTGATCCGCATCCTAAGGGGTGTGTATCAACCAACGAAAATAATGGAATGGTATTTCGATGAATAAAATTGCGCTGACAGGCATCAAACCCACGGGAACACCGCATATCGGCAATTACCTCGGTATGATCAAGCCGGCTCTCGGGCTGGTGGAAACCTACCGGGCATTTTACTTTATTGCCGATTATCATGCATTGACAACTGTCAAAGACCGAAACAGGTTGAATCAGCTGGTGTACGAAATTGCCGCCACCTGGCTGGCTCTCGGGCTTGATCCGGACCGGGTTGTATTTTATCGCCAGTCGGACATCCCGGAAATCTTCGAACTGGCCTGGATCTTGTCCTGCTTCACCCCCAAAGGATTACTCAACCGGGCACATGCCTACAAAGCGGTCACAGATGCGAATAAACAAGCCGGAAAGAACCCGGATAGCGATGTAAACGGGGGGCTTTACAACTATCCGGTGCTCATGGCCGCTGACATTTTACTGTTCGGCTCCCATGTAGTGCCGGTCGGACTCGATCAGAAACAACACGTTGAAATTGCCCGCGATATCGCGGCCGCAATCAACCACAACAACGGCCGCACCCTGTTGGAACCCGAACCGCTCATTCGCGAGGATGTGATGACAATCCCAGGGGTAGACGGACGTAAAATGAGCAAGAACTACGACAACACTATTCCCATATTCGCTGATCCCGGCGTTATTAAGAAACGCGTCATGCGAATCGTGACCGACTCCAGGCGGCCCGAAGATCCAAATGATCCGGAACGGTGCAATGTCTTTGCGATTTACCGACACTTTGCCTCGAAGAGCGATGTTGAACGCACACGGGAAAAATACATCAAAGGCGGGTTGGCCTACAGTGAAATAAAAAAAGAATTGCTCGAAATCCTGCAAAAGACTTTTTGCCAGGCCAACAAAAAATACAACACTTTGGTCAGTGACTATGACCGAATCGACCGGATCCTCAACCGGGGTGCAGAAAAAGCGCGGTCCTTCGGCATACCGGTTTTACAAAAAGTTCGTCGAAATATCGGCATTCAGCATACTCGCTGAAACAGACAAAATAAATTATCACCCTAATTTTGCATGCAAAATTAGGGTGATTGAATCATATATATTGGAGGTGAAGACCATGAGTCAAAATGTCACCCAGAAATTAATCTCAAGCCATCTGGCAGAAGGCCGAATGGTTCCGGGAGAAGAAATCGGTTTAAAAATCGATCAGACGCTCACACAGGATGCGACCGGAACCATGGTGATGCTGGAATTTGAAGCGATGCAACTTTCCCGGGTAAAAACCGAACTGTCCGCCCAGTATGTCGATCACAACCTCTTACAGACCGATTTTAAAAATGCCGACGATCACCTGTTTCTGAGCAGTGCCTGTCGAAAATTCGGCTTGTGGTACAGTCGTCCGGGCAATGGTGTCAGTCACCCGGTTCACATGGAACGTTTCGGTGCACCTGGAAAAACATTGCTCGGCTCGGACAGCCATACCCCGGCAGCCGGTTCCCTCGGTATGCTGGCAATGGGTGCCGGCGGTCTCGAGGTGACAATGGCCATGACCGGTGCACCACTGTATTTGAAAATGCCCCGGGTTTGGGGTGTCAAGCTAACCGGAAAGCTGCCGGATTGGGTCAGCGCCAAAGATGTTATTCTGGAGATGCTGCGGCGACATGGTGTTAACGGCGGTTTCACAAAAATTATCGAATACTATGGTCCGGGGCTCGAGAACCTCACCCCCATGGATCGTCACGTTATCGCCAATATGGGTGCAGAGTTGGGTGCAACCACTACCGTCTTTCCATCCGACAATGCAGTAAGAGAATTTTTAAAAAAGCAGGGCCGGGAAAACATGTGGCAGGAAATTATTGCCGACCCGGGTGCGGAATATGACCAATATGAAGAGATCCATCTGCCCGACCTAGAACCTCTAATCGCGCTTCCCAGCAGCCCGGGCAATGTGGTACCGGTGCGCGACGTTGTCGGCCGTCCGATTTACCAGGCATACATCGGTTCATCGGCCAACCCGGGATTTCGTGATTTCGCCATTGCCGCTCTCATTGTCGATGGACGCCAGGTTCCTCCTCAGGTTTCTCTCAATATTAATCCAACCTCAAGACAAATCCTGGAAAACTTGATCGGCGACGGTTACCTGGAAAAGTTGATTCATGCCGGGGCTCGCATTCACCAGGCGGGTTGTGGCGGCTGCATCGGCATGGGGCAGGCTCCGGCGACCAAAAAAATTAGTCTGCGCACCGTGCCCCGTAACTTTCCCGGACGATCGGGCACCCGGGAGGATCAGGTTTACCTTTGCAGCCCTGAAACCGCTGCGGTATCGGCTTTGACCGGGGTCATTACCGATCCCCGCTCGTTTAACGCACCTTACCCCAAATTTGTTGAGCCGGAAAAAATCCGCATCAACACCGAGATGCTGATTCCGCCGTCTGGCAACGGCGAGAAAGTGGAACTTGAAAAAGGTCCGAACATCAAACCGCTGCCGCCCTTTGAACCGATGCCGCAATCCCTGAGAGGGCCTGTTTTGCTGAAAATGGGGGATGATATCTCCACCGATGAAATCATGCCTGCCGGCGCTCGTGTCTTGCCTTTCAGAAGCAACATCCCGGAGATCAGCAAATTCACCTTCAGCCGTATCGATGAAACTTACTATGACCGGGCCGTAAATCTTGGCAGACAGGATTCATTCGTCATCGGCGGTAAAAATTACGGACAAGGATCCAGCCGTGAGCATGCGGTCCTGGGGCCAAGATATCTCGGACTTCGGGCTGCTATCGCCAAGGCGTTTGCCCGGATTCACTGGCAAAACCTGGTCAATTTCGGCATCCTTCCGTTGACCTTTGAAAATCCCGATGACTGGGACCGGATCGAGCAGGGCGATACGTTGGCCATTCAAAATGTCCGCCAGGCCATTCAATCCGGCAACCGTCTGACCGTTGTGAACGAAACCAAAAATGAAGACTATCCGGTTGTCCACACGATGAGTGAGCGACAGGTTCAAATGGTTCTGGAAGGCAGTTTGATCAATGTTGTGCGCAATAACTCATAGTAAACCCTGATGTTGCAAAAGCCCTCCAGAGGCGGACAAGCCGGAGGGCTTCAGAGCCAAGGCGCACACCGAAACTTATAAAATCAGACGTGTGATCCCGCTTTGCGGGAGGCGTCAAGGGTAGAATCATTCTTTCTGACATTGCTTGACGCTTGAAATTATCAAACTTATTATGAACTAACTTCGACAATATCTTTCTGAATCTAATCAAGTCCGAGTCTAAATTGGGATACAAAAATCATTCAGGTACTAACCATGAAATTTAGAGAAGAAAAAGACACCATGGGAACGGTGCGTGTTCCCGAAGATGCCTATTATGGCTCCCAGACCCAAAGAGCAGCCGACAATTTTCCCATCAGCGGAATATTCCTGCCGACGGAATTCATTGGATCCCTGGCCTTGATCAAAAATTTCGCGGCCCAGGTTAATTTCGAACTCGAACTGCTGGATAAATCCATGTCCGAAGCCATCGTACAGGCCACCGCAGAAGTCATCGCAGGTAAATTGGGTGACCAGTTCGTGGTAGATGTATTTCAGACCGGTTCGGGCACTTCGACCAACATGAACATGAACGAAGTACTGGCCACGCGGGGCAACGAAATTTTGACCGGCCAAAAGACGATGAAAGTGCCGATCCATCCCAACGACCATGTCAACCTGGGCCAGTCGAGCAATGACGTTATTCCGACAACCCTGCACCTGGCCGCACTGACATCCATTAAAGACCGGTTGCTGCCTGCCTTGGGTATTCTTCACGATGCACTATCACAAAAAGCATCGGAGTTTGAAAGAGTAATTAAAATTGGGAGAACTCACCTGCAGGATGCCGTACCGTTGACGCTGGGTCAGGAGTTTTCAGGATACGCACGTCAGGTTGAACTGGGAATTCAACGGCTGCAGGGGATTGAAAAACGGCTGGCAGAACTGGCCCTGGGGGGCACGGCGGTCGGCAGCGGACTGAATGCCCATCCGGAATTTGCCGGTCGGGTGATACGTAAAATTGCCGATCATACCGGTATCGCCTTTACGGAAGCCGAGAATCATTTTGAAGCCCAGGCCGCCCGCGATGCCGCGGTGGAAGCCAGCGGCGTGCTGAAAACCATCGCGGTCAGCCTGACTAAAATTGCCAACGACATCCGCTGGCTGGCCTCCGGACCGCGCTGCGGTCTGGGCGAGATCAACATTCCCGCCCTGCAACCGGGATCTTCGATCATGCCCGGCAAAGTAAATCCGGTCATACCGGAGGCCATGCTACAGGTGGCGGCCCAGGTAATGGGCAACGACACCACCATTATGCTCGGCGGCCAGTCGGGAAATTTTGAACTGAATGTCTCGATCCCGGTTATTGCTCACAATCTATTGCAATCGATTCGCCTGCTTGCCTCAGGTGTTGAAGTTTTCACCGAAAAGTGTATAAAAAACCTTTCAGCCAATCGTGAGGCTTGTGCCGCCAACATCGAAAAAAGCCTGGCAATGGTGACCGGTCTGGTGCCGCACATCGGTTATGAAAAGGCCGCGGCGATAGCAAAAAAGGCCTATGCAAGCGGCCAAACCGTCAGAGACATTGCGGTGACGGAAAAGGTATTGGCGGAGGATTTGCTAAATCAAATACTGGATCCCAACCCGGATAAACCGGAATTGAAGATTGACGATTGAAGATTCATGGTATCGCTCGCACAGCGCAGGCGCTTGCGCCGCGTGTCGCTCTGTCTTTTATATCTAAATCGATAGCATTCCTGAAATATTCAATCTTCAATTCCGGCTCGTCCGGATTACGACTTTAAGCACTTGAACCAGAGCATGCACGGATAGGATAAGAATTGTTAGTAAACAGATCGGTACGGAAACGCACCTCAGTACACTCTCGATTAAAACTCTTTCTGGCACTATCCAGGTCTCAGCATGGTTTGCTGGATATGACCACGCCTGCTTTCGGCGCTCTGCTGTGGCTGGGCGCTTTCCCCCCTTTGCATGTCACCATCATCGGTATTATTACCGTATTTGCCGGTTACACGGCGGTTTATGCCCTCAACGATGTGATCGATTACCGGGTTGACCGGGAAAAAGCCAAACTGGTCGGCGGCCTTCACAAACCGTATAACTATCTGGATGCCGCACTGGTGCGTCACCCGATGGCCCAGGGGCTCCTTAGCTACAGAGAAGGGCTGATCTGGACTCTAGGCTGGTCGATTGTCGCAATGATCGGCGCCTACCTTCTCAATCCGATCTGTGCTTTCATTTTCTTTGCCGGCTGCGCTCTGGAAGCCGTTTACTGCCTGATGCTGCGAATCAGTCCTTTCCGGGCGGTGATAAGCGGTGGTGTGAAAACAACCGGAGCGATTGCGGCCGTATTCGCCGTCGATCCCAATCCGTCCATTTCTTATGTCGTAATTCTATTTTTATGGCTGTTTTTCTGGGAAATCGGCGGTCAAAACATCCCCAATGACTGGGCCGATATCGATGAGGATCGCCATCTGCGTGCCCGCACAATCCTGGTCAGATACGGTCCTGAAAGCGCTTCATTTATTAGCCTCGTCACACTTGTTTTGACCCTTATTACAAAAATCCCCCTGATTTTCTCATCAAATATAGATAATCAGCTGCCCTTCGTCGTTGTATCCCTATTCGTAGGCTACGCGCTTTTCATACCCCCGGCACTGCGACTATACCGCAGCCGTGAAACCGCCCATGCCATGATCCTCTTCAAGCGAGCCAATTTTTATCCACCGTTGATGCTATTTTTAATCATCATTACCATATTGCTTTGATCTGTAACTTTAGAGATAAACGTACAGCCACTAAGACACAATGAATGATTATTAAGTTTGTTCTTATCAGGAGCTATCCAAACGCGAATAAAAATATCAATTTTAACGTGCCTCCTATTAGAAACAGCATCAATAGAATTATATTATAACCTTTGTGACTTAGCGCCTTAGTGGCTGAACTATAATCTTTGGAGAAACTTGAAAATGAAAGAGTTTGATTCCGCAGAACTTGCCGAATATGACGGTCAAGACGGAAGACCGGCCTATGTCGTTTACCAGGGAAAAGTCTACGATGTGACCGAAAGCAGGTTGTGGAAGATCGGCATTCACATGCGGCGACATTATGCCGGTTCCGATCTTACAACCGATCTTCAGGCAGCACCGCATGGTATGGACGTGCTGGAGCGGTACCCGCAGATCGGTGTGATAAAGAAAGAAGAAATTCCTGCAAAAGAAAAGCCGACGGTCATCAGATGGTTGCTGGATACCAATCCATTTTTCCGGCGACACCCCCATCCGATGACGGTCCACTTTCCGATCGTTTTCATGCTGTCAACCGCCTTTTTTAACGTTCTGTTTCTGATCACCGGTATCAAATCTTTTGAAGTGACGGCCCAGCACTGTCTGGCCGGCGGTATCCTGTTTACGGTGGTTGCCATTCTGACCGGCCTGGTAACCTGGTGGTACAATTACATGGGTAAAATGCTCAAACCGGTTGCCATAAAAATTCCGCTGTCTCTGGCTATGCTGACCGATGCCATCATTGTCTTTGTATGGCGCATCAAAGATCCCCGCGTGTTGGAGAACCTGCAGGGGATCAATATCCTGTACCTGCTCCTGGTGCTGGCGCTTATTCCGATGATTGCCATCATCGGCTGGTACGGGGCAACCATGACCTTTCCGCTTGAAAAAGACTAGCGGTGGTATTGAATCCGCTGCTCCCAACCACCAACCTTACCGGATTGTTGACAACTGCCCGTTGGCCGGTTAGCCCGTTAGTCCGTTAGCCCGTTAGCCCGTTTGCCGGTTATAGCGAATGCCAGAAATTTACTCCGATTGTCCTTGTTATAAAATCCCCCTGTCCCCTTTTGTCAAAGGGGGAGCTTAAGAAGGCTTGTAGTGGTATGAGCGCACCTACAGCGATAACGAGCAATGCCGGCGTATAAGCGTTCCCCCCTTTGAAAGAAGCGACTCGACATAAGCTCGTCGAATGTGGGGCCAGGGGGGATTTTCAACTATCGTACACTCCTTCCAACCGGAACATAATTACGACAACAGCTATAATCCGTTGTTATCTTTCATTACGGGCCAACGGGTCAACGGGTCAACGGGCAAACCGGCAAACGGGCAAACGGGCTGTGACTTTTTCCATTGTTAGGTTGACAAAGAGGCTATATTTCACTATATTGCCATTTAGCAATATAGTGGGGGCGAATGAAAGCATTTACCAAGGTCATGAAGGCGCTGTCCGATGCCAACCGGGTCAAAATCATCAAAATGCTGCAACGCAAACCGATGTGCGTTTGCGAACTGCAGTCCGCTTTGCAGATAGCGCAACCGACAGTATCCAAGCACTTAAAAATACTTGAAGATGCCCAACTAGTGCATTCAGTTAAGGATGGTCTCTGGGTTGACTATTATCTGAGCGATGGAAATGCCAGTCCCTATGCGGCCAGTCTCCTCGGCAATATCAAGCACTGGCTGGAGGATGATCCTGAAATAAGGATACTTTTGCGCAAGGTGCCGTTCATTCGTCGCGAAAATGTCTGCCGGCGTCAGTGACTATATGTATCGAAACTACTACAATTTATTGGAATTATAATTCTTCTGGTGGTCATTTTGTTCTGTAAGCCACGTGGAATATTGGAATCGTGGAATGTTGGAATACTGGGTATGAAAAGCGGAAAACGCCATTTTATTCAAATTATGTTAAATCTACATCTTGCGATGATGCATATCAGACATCCATATTCTGCTTTCATCCCGGAAATACTTAATTGGAACGAGAAGATCAATGCGAAAATATGCGCTTTGATTCTTTATTTGCTTAAACCTATCATTCCAGTATCCTCTCCGAGTCGGAGGCCAGAACCCATAATTCCACTATTCCATCATTCCTTCATTCCAATTGGGGCCATACCCCTAACTTGATCATTACATTGCTGATTGGAGATATAAGTAAAAATGCAAGACAATTTAATGGAGACGATCGGAAACACTTCCTGTGCCTGTGAAACACGTGCGAATGTCCGCACCGTTCGTGGCGGACGCCAGATCTATCTATATCTGCTGACGGGCGTCGGTGGAATTATTATCTGGTGGTTTTTGTATATTCACCTGAATGGGATCGCAACCTTTCTCACTTACGATTTATTGAAATTGAAACCGGGTTCACACCTGGGAGCGGCAATCGAATTTTTCTTTTATGACGCCCCCAAGGTGATGATGCTGCTGGTGATTGCGGTATTTGGTATCGGTATCATCCGCAGTTTTTTTTCCCCTGAAAAAACCCGCGCTATACTGTCCGGCAAAAGCTTGTTCATCGGCAACATCCTGGCAGCCCTGCTGGGCGTTGTCACTCCGTTCTGTTCTTGCTCGGCGGTTCCCCTGTTTATCGGTTTTGTCACTGCCGGTGTGCCCTTGGGGGTCACGTTTTCTTTTCTGATATCCGCACCCATGGTCAATGAAATCGCCCTGGCGTTGCTTTACGGTTTGGTGGGATGGCAAATAGCGGCGATGTATGCTGCCACCGGTTTGTCCATCGCCGTTGTTGCCGGCTGGGTCATCGGTCGAATGCATTTGGAAAAACACATTGAAGGCTGGGTGACTGAAATCGTTGCGATGAATACAAACGCGCCTGCGCAAAAGCTGACCTGGGTCGACAGATTAATATACGGGCGGGATGCGGTCATCGAAATCGTGGGTAGAGTCTGGATCTACCTGCTCATCGGCATTGCCGTCGGTGCCGGCATCCACGGTTATGTCCCCGCAGGTTTTATGGCCACCATAATGGGCAAAGGTGACTGGTGGTCAGTGCCGCTGTCGGTGGTGATTGGTATTCCGATCTATTCCAGCGCCGCGGGTGTCATTCCGGTGGTCAAAGCGCTGCTGGGAAAAGGGGCCGCCCTAGGCAGCGTTCTGGCCTTTATGATGTCGGTTATCGCCCTGTCGCTGCCGGAAATGATCATTTTGCGCAAAGTGCTCAAGCCACGATTGATCATGGCCTTTGTCGGGGTGGTCGGCAGCGGAATCCTGCTGGTGGGGTATCTTTTTAACCTGGTATTGTAAAAAATCCGATTGTATTTCGGCCTTCAATAACTGGATGTACCTCAGGAGAGAGGGCGATATATCACCTTACAGAAAACAAGTCAAAACTCGCAACGCGTAACTCGTAACTGCAGTAGCATCCCCGCCATCTGTAAATCCGGATAAATTCCGTCTACCTCATTTCTTATAGGACAGATGTATCACCGCAATCCCGTTGGTCAGCCGCCGGTAGATCACATCCTGATAACCGATCGTCCTGAGACTATCCGCCAGTTCGTCCGGCAGCGGAAACATGCGGATCGATTCCGGAAGATGGGTGTAAGCCTGCCGTGAACTTGCTAAAATCTGACCCAGAACGGGCATGATGTAAAAAGAATAAAAGTCGTACAGCCATCGAAATACAGTGTTGGCCGGTTTTGAGAACTCCAGACACATCATCTTGCCGCCGGGCTTCAACACCCGATACATCTCACGGAAACCCTGTTCCATGTGGGTGACATTACGGATCCCGAATCCGACCATGACCGCATCGAAACTTGCATCTGGAAAAGCGATCTGCTCCGCATTGCCCTGAACATAAGCGATACGCTTGCGAATCGGTGCATTCGATTTTTTAAACCGACCGGCATCGATCATTGCCCGGTTAATGTCAAAGACAGTGACTTGTCCCTGGGTCTCGACCGCCCGGGCGGCCAGTATGGCCAGATCGCCGGTACCACCGCAAACATCCAGAACCCGATCACCGGATTTCAGCGCCAGCATTTCGACCGCAATCCGTTTCCAAAGGTAATGAACACCGAAGCTCAGCAGTGTGTTCATAAAATCATACTGCCGGGCAACGGAGTTAAAATGGCGCACCACCTTTTGAGTTTTTTCATCTACGGCCACTTTTGTATAACCGAAATTAGCGGCTTTATTCCGCTGGATTTGATTATCGTAATGGGCGCTTCGATCCTTTTTGCGGCCCCATATTTGTTTTTTGTGTAACATTAGAAGACCCCAGTTTCATACAATCGAGTGTCCATTCGTAAACGATTGAATATTTTCGATTGAAGATTGATCCGCCGGAGGCGGACAAGTATTTAATATTTAAGGCCCGCCCGCCTTGCTTACGACCATGAGCTCGGGTCGAATGACGGCTCGCATGGCGGGCGTGGTATTCTTCCCATCGAGAGTCTCCCTTCGAGAGCCTCAGGATCTAAGGACTGGGTCGAACGATCGATTTTAAAAAAAGGACGGAGCGACACGCGGCGCAAGCGCCTGCGCTGCGCGAGCGACATCAACAAATATTCAATCTTAATTCTTCAATCTTCAATTTGCAATTCGCAATTCGCCCCCTCCGGCGGATCCTGGATAGGAAACAGTTTCCATTTCTGGATGGTAACTATCAACCAATGGACGCCATATACCAAACAAGAAACGATATATCCAGACCAATTGTGCCGACCGCAAAACCTTGCCGCCATACAGTAGCTGCGTGGCAGGCAGCATCGGGTGAACTGATCTTCACCTTAGTTCCCGGATCCATGTATCTGCCATCTGTCTCCGGGAATCGGGAACTGTTCAAGCGACTGCCGAATAAAAAAGCCTTGATATCATCCCATCCGTATTGTAGGCAAAAAGCCGGATTGCGGAGGCTTATCCAAATAAACTCATTTAGTACACGCATTGTTAAAAACGATAACGTATTACGTTCAACTGTTATATTCATTCCACGAAGAAGTTTGAAGTGACAAAAGTGAGCTAAAGTGACTAAAGCCCGCCCTGGTGCGACTTGTTTATGTGTATAGGTACGGCCTATGCGTCATTTAAGACCTAACTTTTCATTGCACAGTACCGGTGATCGGTCTGGGCCAGGGTTATTGAATATACGAAATGGACCGTTAGGTAGATTCAGAGAAAGGACTTATGCAGCCTTTGAACCGGCATAAAAAATTCATGCTCAAATCCTTATCCGTAATTTTTCTGACGCTTTTTGTGTATTCGCTTGCCGTCTGTGCAGCCACGGCCGCCGATAAATACCGTAAAATGGTGAACTGTGATGCGCACAACGGCTCCTGCACACAGAGGCTGAATGAGCTGGATGTCATTCTGGAAATCAACCCCAGGCCCGTAAAAGCCATGCAGGATCTTCGGTTTAATCTCACACTTTCCGGCCGTGACCTGGCGCCGTCGGCCACCCCTTATATCGACCTGGGCATGCCGGGCATGAATATGGGCCCGAACCGGGTATTACTCAAGTCTGTCGGGCAGGGCATGTATGCCGGCCAGGGCATCATCGTCAGGTGTCCGAGCGGAAGAAGAATCTGGCAGGCAACTGTAACGGTTCCGGATATCGGGGCGGTAAAATTCATATTCGATGTTATCTACTGAAGCTTTATATTTTATATATTTTACCAGTGGTTTCACCGTCGGCTTCGGTCACTGCATCGGCATGTGCGGCCCGATCGTGGTTTCCTTTTCTCTGAGCAGTAAGGGAAAAAGCATTATCACCACCCATCTGCTGTACAATCTGGGTCGGATCATCACTTACAGCATCCTGGGCGGTCTTATGGGCCTGACCGGGTCGTTTACCATCGTGACTGCCAATATTGCCGGTCTGCAAAAAGGGGTGCTGATATTTGCAGGTGTCCTGATTGTGGTGATGGGGGTTGCCATGAGCGGCTGGCTCCCCGCCGGTCGGATCTTTGGTGACAATTATGACCCGAGCGGTATCCTCGCACGCGGATTTCGCAAACTCGCCGGCCGGCGGTCGCCCATCACTTATTTTGGGCTGGGACTTTTGCTGGGCCTGCTGCCCTGCGGCCCGGTATACACAGCGCTGATCGGTGCGGCCCGGGTGGGTATGGAAACCGCAAACCCGGCTGAGGGCATATTGGCCGGAATGGGACTCATGCTCGCCTTCGGGCTCGGAACCGTCCCGGCTCTGATGCTGGTCGCCCGACTGGCTGCCATGGGCTGGCTAAAATCGAGACAGGTTATATATAAAACCGGCGCCGTGCAGATGATACTGGTCGGGGTATATTTCATCATCCAAGCGATTGGTTATTAAACCCTGAATTCTGGATCCAAGATGCAGGATGCAGGATGCAGGAGAGATCTTAAATCGATCAGTAACCCTCTCAACGGGCAAACGGGCATAACGGGCTCAACCGGCTCAACGGGTTGGATGCAAAATCCAGGATTCACGATACAGGATTCAAGGTTCGAACATGATCGCGATCGACTTCTTTCGTTCACCTTTTGTATCCTGGATCCTGGATCTTGAATCTTGTATCAATCGATTTAGATAGAAAAGACAGAGCGAAGCGATACCATAAATCTTCAATCATCATTCTTCAATCTTCAATTCCGGCTTATCCGGGTTGGGTTTACGCTTAAAGCGACGGCCGCGTTAGCCGGCCGCAGCAACTGCCTGCCGCAAAATGTCGATGGTTTGACACAAACCGTCATGTTCGCGTCGAATACTGCTTTTTTAAAAGAATTATTAAAATTTTTAAATGTTATATCAATAGGTTAAATTAAATCGCCATAGCCGATTAACCTGGCACGATTTCTGCAATTTCAGGAAACTTGATCTCCTTAAATTGCAATTAGGTATTAGAACCGTCAATAAATCATAATAATTCAAATAGTTGAGGTATTTTTTGTGAGATAATAAAAGTTATTGCAAGCGGAAAA
>Ga0126332_10000106_pt1 | contig 33565 bp, 28 predicted proteins | sample InaspJWI42metaG_FD_94482 | JGI IMG/M metagenome (GOLD analysis project Ga0126332, IMG submission 94482) | Marine gutless worms symbiont microbial communities from Oahu, Hawaii - Inanidrilus sp. 2 OAHU.JWI-42 metaG | ecosystem: Host-associated > Annelida > Digestive system > Unclassified...
ATTAGGCTAAGAGTTCGTCGACAAGCTTAGTCCAAGCTTGTAGAAGAAAGAGAGAAAGCTCGCTGAAAATTACTTTTATTTTTGCAGGTGAGGTGTGCCCACAGATCGTTGAAGTCGTTAACAATTTGTTATTATTACTTAAAATTAATGCTTGACAAGGACGCTATAGAATGTCCCCAAACACTACGTTAATATTCGACCATCCAATGCTCACCGATTCTTTTCAAAACCGATTGGTTATGAATAGTCTTCCAGAGAACCTTTTCTCCTCACATCCAAGCTCACGCAGTGAAATCCACCGCTGAGAGTGATGCAATTTCGCAATGGCAAAGGAATCGTATCGATACCATGTTTTTCAAGCACTTTGATAAGCGGCAATTGGGCTTCGTTTACCACAGCCAAGTTGGGATTGATCATAAAGAAGTTCATCCCGGACCATATGGACGCTCGGGGGTAGTCCCATGTAGGTGAATAGCCCGTATCAATCATTTCAGGACACCAGATCACTTCCCATTTTTTAAACAAATCCGGCATATTATCTTCATTGATACGGCTCGGATTGAGAAGCACACGGCCGGGACCCAGCAATGTAATCGTCGTATTAACATGAGTGCCATCGTATACACCGTCCAGAGGATGCACCCGGTATTCATCCCCCAGCGTTCGCTGTAACCATTCGCACCCCATCATATTGCCGGAACATGAAACCAGATATAGAATATCTCTTCCGGCACGAAGAACATTTGCCGCATCAAACAAGGGTTCGTAATTATTGATCTTGGTATCAGCTTGCGGATCATCGTTATATGTATCGTCAAGCAACCTCGGCTTTGGTGCGGATATCCATTTTGCCCCGCTTTTGAAATATTCAATCAGCAGATCTTTATATCCCAAGGTTTCTAAAAATCGGGAGCGCATCGGTACTGGTCAAAACCGGTGAATTTAAAGAAAACGATTTGGACGGAAATATCCAGCCGGATTATATTCTTGACTCGGTGGGAGAGATCGAAAAATTCTTTTAGCTGATCAAAGGCTACCATATCGGTTTGCCACAGCCGTGCTTGAATCCAGTTTGTTCTTGACATCAAGTCGGTTGCGAATCATATTCTTTCCTGAAGCAGCGAACAGCAAGTTATTGAAGACAAAAGCGAATACAGGTGGAGCAAGATGGATATTGTTGAGCCACCACCCGCTCCCAAGCCGGGTGAGAAAAAAGCCAAAGGGAAATTACCTAAGGTTCTGATCAAGCCGACCGAAGATCGCAAAATTTTCATCGAGAAGGCTCAGATACGGGACGTGGAAGAAATCCTTGAATTGATAAACGTCTTCGCCGAATCGAACTTAATGCTGCCCAGGGGTCCCCAATATGTGTATGAAAATATCAGGGATTTTGTCATTGCCAGTGACCGCAATGTTCCGGTCTACAGTCTAACGGAGACCCGGGAGGAGCTGCACCTGATTGTCGCCTGCGGCAGCCTGCACGTTCTCTGGGAAGATATTGCCGAGGTCCGGGCGCTGGCGATTCATCCGGATTATCAGCATCTCGGCCTTGGAAGCAAGCTGGTTCAATATATGGAGCAGGAGGCTCAACAGCTGGGCATAAAGCGTCTGTTTACCTTTACCCTAACCGAGAAATTTTTCAAGACATTGGGATTCAAGAAAATAGATAGAAAAGGGCTTCCACCAAAAGTATGGGGCGAATGCAGTCGCTGCCCGAAATATTTCCACTGCGATGAGGTCGGAATGGTTCTGGAACTCTAAAAATTCAGAACTATTCGCCCTAAATCCAGTATTGTTGACCCGGCCATAAACATTTGTGTCGAATCAGAGTTTACGATACGTTAGTAGTTCTGAATTTTTCTGGGTATCGTTTTATAGCTACGATTTGTTACAACCGTACTTGCTATTGCATAATGGCATCCGGAATCCTTCGCAGTAAATCATCGTGTTGTCTTTGAAAATAATTGACGAAAGCATAGAGGGATTCGTTGATGTTTTTCTTATAACTGATCCGCCGCAGGCGAACCTTAAATATTCAATATTAAATCGACAATATTCAATCATGTGAAGATATCGTAAATATCCCAATACACTCTTTTTGCCACAATTTGCATAGACATAACTCATCAGATCCCACCCATGCAGACCGAAGAAAAGCTGAAAAAACGCATCGCCTACGAAAAAATGCTTGCCGGTATTTCGGAGCAGGCTGTCGCTGTTGACAATCTGAAAGATTTTTTGAGCGCATCGCTCAAAAGTATGGGCAGCGTTCTGGACGTCAGTCGTATCTTCATTTTTACTTACCAACCGGTGTCTGAAACTTTTGCCTGCATTTGCGAATGGGTGGCCAGAGGCATCAACTCCCTCGCAGAACTGGATGAAATGAAAATAACCATCCCCTGGGGTACCAAACAGCTTAAGGATGGCAAGATCATCAATTATGAGAACACCCGGAATATACCTGGAGATCAGTATCGCGCCCGGCTCCTGGCGGCCAATGTCAAGTCTACATTAAACGTGCCGCTTTTCATAAAAGGCGAGCTGTATGGGTTTATGGGATTTGATGAATGCCGCCACCACCGCAAATGGATAGACGAAGATGTTTACATCCTGACCACTGCCGCTCAGATCATTACCCGGGTCATTGAAAACAAGCGATTTGAAGAAGAACTGGAGCGGCACCGCAGCCGACTGGAATCTATCTTCAGCAGCGTGCAGGATGCCATCATTACCGTTGACACTGAAATGAACGTGATCGAAGCAAACAAGGCCGCCGAAAAGATTTGCGGATTTCAACTTGTCACCGGCCAACCATTTAGCGAATGCACCACCCAATGTGATCGATCCTGCCTTGCAATTTTAAAAGAAACCCTGAGAAGCCAGAAGACCATCCAGGATTACCAGATTGAATGCGGACACCGTGATCGGACCAAGCTGATCGCCATGGTCAACAGCTCCCCGCTGCTGGACAGCGCAGGGAGTTTTATGGGGGTCGTGCTGGTTATACGGGACATCACCCGTTTGACCCACCTTGAAGAAGAGTTAAAAGAACGTCATCATTTTCAAAATATCATCGGCAAAAGTGAGAAAATGCAAAAGGTCTATTACCTTTTGAAAATGCTGACCAACCAGACAACGACCGTCTTAATTACGGGCGACAGCGGGACCGGCAAAGAGATGGCGGCCAAAGCACTCCACTACGGAGGATCCCGAGCGAACGCACCGTTTGTGGCCGTCAACTGCTCCGCCCTGTCGGAAAACCTGCTGGAAAGCGAGCTGTTTGGACATGTCAAAGGTGCCTTTACCGGCGCTGAAAGAGACAAAGTCGGCCGCTTCGAGGCGGCAGACGGCGGTACCATTCTGCTCGATGAAATCGGCGACATCTCACCGTTGATTCAGCTGAAGCTGCTGAGGGTCCTCCAGGAAAAGGAATTTGACCGGGTGGGGGAATCGAATCCAAGGAAAGTGGATGTCAGGGTCCTGGCATCCACCAATCGCAATTTGAAGGAAGCCATCCGGACGAGAAATTTTCGCGAGGACCTTTACTACCGCCTCAACGTCATCGAAATTCATATTCCGCCACTGCGCGAAAGGTATGAAGATATCCCCTTATTGATCAATCATTTTTGCGAAGTTTTTCAAAAAAGCTATGTAAAGAACATCAACAGCGTTTCGGATGAAGTTTTGCAGTCATTTATGAACTATTCCTGGCCGGGCAACGTTCGCGAGTTGGAACACGCCATCGAGAGGGCCTTTGTGCTGTGTCGAGACCAAACCATTCAATTGGCGCATATCCCGGCCGAGATCAGGAATTACGCCCATCTTGCCAAACGCGCTGCCGAGATTCGAACCAGTGATGACCCCGAGGCGATCCGGTCTGCCCTGGAAATGACCGGTTGGAATATTTCCAAAGCTGCCCGCCAGCTGGGGATCAGTCGCTGGACAATGTACCGACGATTCCAGAAATATAATATCAGCAGACCCGCCGACAATATGTAGCACCGCACAGGTTTGTGCGCTACATTGATGTGCGATGCTACACTTTAGCCTGCCTTGTTGGAAGCCATCCGGTTTACGACCTTAGATAACTATTTTAAAATAATTGAAATACATTTATTTGGCCTTTTCTACCGTTTCTGGCATTCTATTTGCTATTTTATGTGTTCGTGCACTATTGGATCATCATTTGCACCAGTTGCTAAATCCAAAAGCAGCACCTTCCGATTCCACCCATACAAATGCCGATCTGTGCCATCGGGGGGGGGAGGACATAGAATCAAGACCATTATGTCCGCGGCAATTCAATTTCAAGAGTAATTGGGCAAGTTCCGTCAGAAAGGTAATTTTAAGTGGTTTAGATGCATCATCAGCCGATGATGTCGTTTCCAGCTGGCGACGAGCAGCAAATAACATAAACGTCCTCTACTGCCGCTGAAACAGGCTGTTGATGCAGCGAAAGCCATCAATGCAAAACTAATTTCGACAAATATAACGAGGAGGTAGGAATGGCATTTAATCTGAGAAATCGACACTTTCTAAAATTACTGGATTTTTCTCCACAGGAAATCAAATTTTTGCTGGACCTCTCCCTGGACCTAAAAAAGGCCAGGTACGCCGGTCTTGAGCAACCGCGCTTAACGGGTAAAAATATTGCCCTGATTTTTGAAAAAGCATCGACCCGAACCCGATGTGCCTTTGAAACCGCTTCCTATGATCAGGGTGCCCATGTGACCTATCTGGGTCCGACAGGTTCTCAAATGGGGACCAAGGAATCGATGAAGGATACAGCCCGGGTGCTGGGCCGTATGTACGATGGCATCGAATACCGCGGGTTCAGCCAGGATATCGTAGAGGAGCTGGCAAAAAATGCCGGTGTACCGGTCTGGAACGGATTGACCAACGAGTACCACCCCACCCAGGTGTTGGCAGACTTTTTGACCATGATGGAACATTGCGACAAACCATTGCGACAGGTGTCGTTTGCCTATCTGGGCGATGCCAGAAACAATATGGGTAACTCCTTGCTGGTGGGGGCCGCCAAAATGGGTATGGATTTTCGATCTGTGGCCCCCAAAAGCGTCCATCCAGATGAGAAGCTGGTGACCCAGGCAAAAGAGATCGCCAAGGGTACGGGCGCCAAAATTACCATCACCGACAACCTGGAAAGCGGCGTCAAAGACTGCGATTTTCTCTACACCGACGTGTGGGTATCCATGGGTGAATCCGAAGACGTATGGAAGGAAAGAATCGAACTGCTCAAACCCTATCAGGTTAATGCAGCGGCCATGGAAAAAACCGGCAATCCGGATGTAAAATTTCTGCACTGCCTGCCGGCATTTCACAACCGTGAAACGGTGATCGGTGAAGACGTTTACCAGAAATTCGGCCTGGAGGCCATGGAAGTCACCGAGGACGTTTTTGAGTCTCCGGCTTCCATCGTGTGGGACGAAGCCGAAAACAGAATTCATACGATTAAAGCCGTTATGGTTGCCACTCTTGGCTGCTGAAGCATGAGCGAGCGGCGGTGGACATCAAATTTTACTATCATTTGAGGAGATTTAAAGATGGCAGACAAACCGATTATGCTAGTCGCATTTGGCGGCAATGCCTTGATCCAGAGTGGTCAAAAAGGAACGGCCGAGGAGCAGTTTGAGAACCTCAAGCTGACCATGCGCCAGATTGCCAAACTTTCTAAAAAATATAAGATCGTCATCACCCACGGCAACGGACCCCAGGTGGGCAATCTTCTCTTGCAGCAGGAAAGCTGCGATGAGGTTCCCAAAATGCCGCTGGAGATCATCGGGGCCATGACCCAGGGTCAGATCGGTTACACGATCGAATCCTCCCTGGACACCGCCTTCATGGAGATGGGGCAAAACGGTCAACAGCTCTTTGTAACCCTGATCACCTATGTCGTCGTCGACGAAAACGACCCGGGTTTTAAAAATCCCACCAAACCCATCGGACCCTTTTATACTGAAGCAGAGGCTGAAGGGCTCAGCTATACGCTCACCAAAACCGATAAAGGCCTGCGCCGGGCGGTGGCGTCTCCGCAACCGTTGGCGATTGTGGAACACCGCGAGATCAAAAAGCTCATCGAGATGGATTTCATCATCATCTGCTGCGGTGGTGGCGGTATTCCAGTCGTTCGCAAGGAGCGGAAATTTCGCGGTGTCGAAGCCGTGATTGACAAAGACCTGGCCAGTTCCGTCCTAGCCCGGGAAATCGGGGCCGATATTTTTATGATCGCTTCAGATGTCGAGGGAGCCGCTATCAACTGGGGCAAGTCCGATCAGAAGATGCTGCGCAAAGTGCCCCTGGCGGAGATGGAAAAATACGTTCAGGAAGGCCAGTTTCCGGCCGGTTCCATGGGCCCGAAGGTGGAGGCGGCGATGCAGTTTTTCAAAGCCACCGGCAACCGGGGCGTTATCTGTCAGCTCAAGGATATCCAAAAGGCCATTGCCGGGGAGGCCGGCACGGAAATCATCAAATAACCGTACACGGATCATCACGGATTAACACGGATCACGTGGATATGTATCGTAAAAAAATTTTTATATCTGTGTGTATCCGTGTAAATCCGTGTCCCACAAAACTTAAAAATGGAGGAAATTATGTCAAAAAAGAACGTAATCATTATCGGAGCTGCTGGAAGGGATTTCCACAACTTCAACACCTATTACCGCAACAACGATACTTACAACGTGGTGGCCTTTACGGCAGCTCAAATCCCGGATATCGAAGGCCGCAAATACCCGGCGGAGCTGTCCGGTGACCTTTACCCGGATGGGATTCCGATTTACGCCGAAGAAGATCTGCCCAAGTTGATCAAGGAATTGGATGCGGATTACTGTGTGTTCTCATACAGTGACGTATCCTACCAGCACGTGATGTCTGTGGGCGCCATCGTCAATGCCGCCGGAGCCAGTTTTGTCATGATCGGCCCCAAATACACCCAGATCAAAAGCACCAAGCCGGTAATTTCAGTGGGAGCCGTTCGCACCGGTTGCGGCAAGAGCCAGACCTCACGCCGGATCATCGAGATTCTGATGGAAAAGGGTTTGAAGGTCGTCGCCATCCGGCATCCCATGCCCTACGGTGATATTGCAGCCCAGAAAGTGCAACGCTTTGCCACCCTTGAGGATATCGATAAGCACAACTGCACGGTCGAAGAAATGGAAGAATATGAACCCCACGTGGTGCGCGGCAACGTGATATATGCCGGTGTGGATTATGAAGCCATCGTACGAGCTGCTGAAGAAGATCCCGACGGCTGTGATGTAATCTTATGGGATGGCGGCAATAACGATTTTCCGTTTTACCAGTCCGATCTGCACGTGACCGTCATCGACCCCCATCGTCCCGGTCATGAGCTGACCTATTATCCGGGCAATGTCACCTTGAGATTATCTGACGTGGTGGTCATCAACAAAATGGACAGTGCCGATGCGGCCGGCATTGAGATCGTACGCCGGAACATTGCCTCGGAAGCCCCAGATGCCATCGTGATTGACGGTGCCTCGACGTTGGATGTGGATGATCCGTCCGTGATCAGGGGCAAGAAGGTGCTGGTTGTCGAAGACGGCCCAACCCTGACCCACGGTGAGATGAAAATCGGTGCCGGCGTGGTGGCTGCCCGCAAGTTCGGCGCCGCCGATCTGGTAGATCCTCGACCTTATACGGTGGGTCGTCTGTCGGAAACCTTTGAAATCTACCCCGATATCGGAACCCTGTTACCGGCTATGGGCTACGGCGAGGTGCAGTTAAAGGACATGGAGACCACCATCAACAAGACCGAATGTGATGCCGTGGTCATCGCCACACCCATCGATCTGAACCGTATTATCAAGATCGATAAACCAAACACCCGGGTTTACTACAACCTGCAGGAAATCGGGCGACCGAATTTCGACTCAATCTTGGACGGTTTCGGCAAAAAACACAATCTGTATTAAGTCATAACCCTTTCTTATATGGGAGCGGCCTGCTTGCGGGCCTGCTCCCAGTGATGCTTTTTCCAAAGCAATTATTCGTGAAAGGTAATCACCATGGCTTTTAATCTAATGTAACAATGCACGATAGGGTGAAACAACAACAACAAGATGTAACGAAGGAGGTATCGTAATGACGAAAGAATCGGAACAGAAAGTCAAGAAGGAAGAGTATGATGTGGTACTCCAAGGACAACAAGCGGTTAAGCCGATGGTTGTATCACAGCGGGAGGGGGAAGCATTCAGGGTATGGTCTCCGGATGAGTTCTCCCGGTTGAAGCGGGTCCTCATCGGCAGACCGGAGGGAACCAACATGCCGGCCCCCGAACCGGCTTGGCGGTACGATGTTCCTGGTTGCAAGCTACCCAGTTATATGCCTTTTCCCCAAGAGATGGTGGATGCAGCCAACGAGCAGATGAACTATTTCGTGGAAACGCTCGAAAACCGGGGAATTCTCGTTGACAGAATCCCGATTCTGCCGATGATGATGAACCGACCGTTCAATAGTCCCATCGGTTGGGGACAGCTGAACATGCACGGGGTCAACAATGTGCGTGACGTAAGTTTGGTTCACGGCCACGTCATTGTCGACGCGCCAACGGTCCGACGGACCCGCGTTTATGAGCGGTTCAACCTGCGGCCGTACTTCAACCTACTCGCCAAGGAAGACTCCAGCTGTTATCACACGTCAGCTCCCTTCCCGATGCTGACAGATGAAACCTACGACATGGACTACTATCATGACCGGGAAAACCGAACTGATGATGAACAGCGGGAGATGTTGCTGGCGGCCCAGTTCCAGCAAAAAAACGGGGAATTCCCCTGGGAATCCCTCTGGGACGGTGCTGACATCTGGAGCCTCGGCAAAGACATGTTCTACCAGCGCTCAGCAGTCGGCAACTTGGCGGGCGAAGATTGGCTGCTGCGGTTCTGCAGAGAGCACGGATTCCGTTTCCACGGCGTAACGTTTGATACGCCGCAGGATCCCGAAAAGCCGGACAACTTCCACCCGTGGCACATCGACGTGAACATGTGTACGCCGCGGCCTGGTCTGGTCATCCTCAACCCGGATTGGCCCCCGGTTGATGAAGGGTTCACCCAGCTCTTCAAACAGAACGACTGGGAAGTTGTGATGGGCGCCCGGCCAACCCGTGTTCACAAAAACGACATTTACCTGACCGGGTTGTACGAGGGTAAATCCTGGATCTCCCTTAACACATTCAGTATTGACGAGAACGTGATGTGTGTGGAAGCCGGCGAAACAGCTTTCATGGAGCAGCTCGACAAGCTGGGCGTGGAAGTGATTCCGATTCCGTACGAAAAGGTGATCCCATTCGGCGGCGCCCTGCACTGCACCACGCTCGATATCGAGCGAGACACCGGCGAGAAGGGCGAGAGAGGGGAATACGAAGATTACTTCCCGAATCAGGTTGAAGGTTACTAAAAACACATGCTGATCGGTTTTGAGATTCAAGCAGTCGTATTCAAAACATGCCGTTAAAAGGATATTTTTAACGGCACACACTGGGCAGCAGACTTAAACGCGACGTCTGCTGCCCTCAGGTTTTCATCGAATTGAATCCCATTGTCGGGGACTATCTTTTAGGGCATTCTTTTTAAAATGTAAACCTACGCAACACTGATTCATCGTATACCGACCAATATTTTGGAAGTTCATATCAGCCTATGCCATTGTCAGTTCTCTAACTGCGGCGAAAGGAGGTTTTTATAATGTCAGCTATGGGAATTGGTCTTATTTGCTTTATCATTCTTTTCTTTTTGGTGGGAGTGGGCATGTATTTCCTGGTCCAGGGCAGCGGCAAGCGCTATATTATTGCCGGCAAAAGTCTGCCGTTTTTCCTGATCGGATCCATGCTTCTGGCACAGTCCTTGGATGCCAACGCCACCATGGGCAATGCCGCCGGAGTATTCGGCGCCGGGTGGTGGGCCGGTTTTCAGTTTCCTGCCGGCCTGGCCCTGTGCCTGGTTTTAACGGGTCTTTTTTATGCCAAGACCTTGAACCGGATGAATCTGATGACGTTGCCGGATTTTTATTTTAGAAGATATAACTGGTTTACAGAAATCGTTGTCTCCCTCCTGATGGCATTTAGCTTTTCCATTCTGGTGGCCGGCAACTTTGCCGGTTCGGCCTGGATCGTGGCCAATGTTTTAGGAATGAATTATGTCACGGCGCTGATCGTCATTGCTTTATTCATTTCTACTTACACGGTGTCCGGAGGACTGTACTCCAGCGCGGCCACCGACATCATCCAGATTTATCCGGCCATAATTGGGTTTGCCGGCTGCTTTTTCTATGTGCTGGCCGACTACGGCTGGGGCCATTTCTCGGCCGCCATCCCGGATAACTTTGCCAACCTGGCGGGTTTGACCTCCATTGCCGATGGCGCCCTGCTGAACTGGGCCGGCATCCTGGCCCTGGGTATCGGTGATATTGTGGCCCTGGATTTTACGGAAAGGATATTCGCCGCCAAATCGCCGGAAATCGCCAAGAAGAGCTGTTACTTTGGCGCAGTAGGCACGGTTGTCACCGGTATCGTCTGTTCCTATCTGGGTTTGATGGGATTGTCGTTAATCCCGGAATTGTCTGATCCGAGGATGATTCTGCCCACCATTGCCCAGGCACATGTCCCCTTTATCTTCGGGCTGCTGGTTCTGGGCGGTATCATCGGTGCCGGCGCCTCTACGGCCAACGGCGGGATCCTGGGTGTGTCTGCGGTATTGGGTCGCAACCTAATTCAAAGAAACATCGCCATGCCGCTGGCGCGGCGCAGAGCAGCTGAAGGAAATACCTTTGATAGTGTAGATGCAAGCAAGATTATTTCCGACCGCAAACTGTTGATCATCAGCCGGATCATGGCCATACCGGTGGTTGCATTCGCGATTTTTCTGGCGATTGTCAAACCCGAACCCGGCATTTTGCTGGTTCTGGCATTTGACGTTGTGTTTGCCGGTGCCGTTGTTCCGCTGACCTTGGGCATCTACTGGTCAAAAGCCAATACACCGGGAGCGCTGGCATCCATATTCGTTGGCTCCATTCTCCGATTGTATTTGTTTTACAATATTCCCGAAGAATTGGCCGGTCTGGATACCCTGATTCCGCCGGCTGTGTCGTTGCTGGCTATGGTAGCGGTGAGTTTGATGACCCAGAAATCCCATCCGCCCAAGCATCATGTCATCTCTGAAGTGCCGGATGACGCCGACGTGCTGGCGGCTATAGCATAAATCGTCTGATTGTAGAATGAATTCCTTCGGCCGTAATTGTGGTAAGCTGCAGTAGTCCAGCCCCGTGAGGCTGGACTGTTACAGCTTTTTTAAATGACGTAAAGATGGGTGCCTTGGGCGACTCAGAATGCAATGCACAAGGCATTACACTTCAAAGCGATGATTACGATCCAATGATCATTTAACAATATTTCTATGCTCTCGCCTTGCCAACTGAGTTTTCCTGTTCTCGACTTTTTGAAATAGAACCAAAATTGATCGGTCGGGGAGTTTTTCGATTTTCGCCTGTCAAACCTGCGTATTCTTCATTTTGGCGCTTGTATCTTCATTTTAGCGCTTGTATATAAGAAAAAAGGGATACGCTCTATGATCACTGCCTCAAGACTATTAACCGGTATGCGGGACATTCAGGTGTTTTACAATCAGGAAGATCTGTGGGAACCCCCCGATGAAATCTTCGGTAACGACCGGCAAAGGATTCATCCTCTTCATAAGATGGGGCGGCGTATTGGGGAAATTAAGGCGACTTTGTAGGGATGTGATGAAAAAAAATGACGTCTCATAAAAAAAACGAGTCCCATTCACAGGTTCCGCTTCAACGCCTGCTGGAATTTTTACGTACGGTAACTCCTTTTGACAGCCTTGCGTTAAACGATATGGAGGCGCTTGTCAAACAGATGGAACTCGCCTACTTTCCGCAAGGAGAACGTGTTTTGAGCAAGAGCGATTCTCCCCCTCGTCACCTCTACATTATCCAACATGGTGCCGCCAGGTTATCCTTGGCCGATGATGTCAATCATGAAGTTGTCGTGGATGTTCGCGGGGAGGGTGACTACTTTGGCGCCACCAGCATTCTGCAGGAAAAGCCGGTCACATATGATATCACCGCGCAACAGGACCTTATCGTTCTGATGCTGCCGGCGGATCACTTAAAGCAGCTGGCAGCCAAATATCCGGAGCTTCAGCGTTTCTTCAGTTTGTCATTAGCTCGAACCATTCAAGCGGTGCGCTGTTCGGCTGTCTTCCAACAATTTCCGCCCATGGGGCAAATCAGCGTCAGTCTGGATTTATTTATGACCGGCAAACGCGTTGCCGATCTGATGAGCAAGAATGTGCTTACATGTGATCCGGGTCTATCCATTAGAGCAGCGGCCCGGTTGATGGCTCAGCGCTGCGTCAGCTCCATTGTGGTCACCGGAAGCGTCTTGCACCCAATGGGCATACTGACCGACAATGATTTGCGCACCAAGGTCCTGGCGGCCGGGCTCAACCCGGAAGCAGCCGTATCCAGAATCATGAATCATCCGGTGATTACGATTGCTCCCGATGCCTATGCTTTTGATGCCCTATTTTTGATGAGCCGCCACGGTGTCAGACTTTTGGTGGTGACAGAGGACCAACGCGTGGTGGGGATCATCAGCGAGCACGATTTGCAGATGGAAACCGGCAGTTCTCCGGTGCAGGTGATCGGTGAAATCGAACGCTCTGATTCTCTGGATATCCTGATTGGTCTGCGTACCAAAGTTGATCGCGTCCTGGAAATGCTGCTGCGCCAGGGAGGTCCGGTCAAACAGCTTGTGGCCCTGGTGACCGAACTCAACGATCGCCTCACAATCCGGATCCTCAAGCTGGTTGAACATCAAATGGAACGTGAGGGGTTTGGAAAACCCCCGGCCCCATATGGCTGGCTGGCCTTCGGCAGTGAGGGCCGTAAAGAGCAGACCCTGCATACCGATCAGGACAACGCGCTGTTTTTTTTAAATGTTGCGGACCAGGATGAGGATGAATTTAAATCGTGGTTTTTGACTTTTTCAGAAAGGGTGGTCCACAGCCTGGTACGTTCGGGCATTCCACGTTGTCCTGGCGGAATCATGGCTTCAAATCCCCAGTGGTGTCAGTCGGAAGCTCATTGGCGGGCCAGATTCTTGGATTGGATTGCCGAACCCAATCCGGATACGCTTTTGATGGCTTCAATATTCTTCGACTTTCGTCCTATATATTCCGGCACCGAATTCCCCTACATCCTGCAGGAGAAGCTATTTCGGGCTATCCGCAAAAGTCGGCTTTTTATGCGGTTTATGGCCAAAATCGCCCTTATCAATCGACCTCCGCTAGGGCTGCTAAAACAATTTGTGGTCGAAAAGTCAGGCGAACACAAAAACAAGCTGGATCTAAAAATGCGGGGACTGACACCCGTCGTGGATGCCGCTCGAGTTCTCAGTTTGAATTTGGGGATAAAGACTCAAAATACCTTTGACCGTTTATCGGAAATCAATCGCAAAGGTGTCATTGACGATAACCTCTACGCCAATCTCAAGGAGGCGTATGAGTTTATCGTCTACCTGCAGATCACCCGGCACCTGGAGGCTTTGGACAAAGGAGAAGAGCCTGATAATTTTTTGAATCCGGCTAGTTTGAACAGCTTGCAGCGAAAGATGTTGAAGGAAAGTTTTGCGGTCGTGCGTCGGTTGCAAGAGAGTATAGAATTCCGCTTTCAGACCAAAGTGGTGGAGATATAATGTTTACCCTATCAATCGCCCGACTCCGTAATCGATGGATTCGAAATCGACTGCAGGGAAAGGAACTTGCTCCTATCGCCCATGAGAACCTGTCTGCCCTGGATCATTTAGACCTTAAGCAAAGGGCCAGAACCTTGCGCTATGTAATCCTTGATCTCGAAACTACCGGACTAAACCTCAGCCATGATCGGGTGATCAGTCTATCCGCAGTCCGTGTGGTTAATGGTCGTATCCTTCTTGGTGATATTTTCAGCTCGTTGGTGAATCCTGGGCAGGCCATTCCCGCCTCGGCGGTTAAAATTCACGGGATTGTTCCGTCCATGGTTGCCCGGGCACCCTTGTTAGACGAGATATTTGAAGAATTTCTGCGATTTTTGGGAACTGATATACTGGTAGGCTACCATGCGCGGTTTGATCTGAACTTTTTAAACAGCTGCATGAGGCGCAAATACGGCTTTCGCCTACAGAATTTGGTTTTAGACGCCATGTTTATGTGCAACAAAATCATATTTCCAGCGCATATGAAGAATTACGCTATCCGATTAAAAGGAGATCAGGGTTTAGATGCAATAGCCAAACACTTCGACATCCAAATACCTGATCGGCACACGGCTTTGGGCGACGCGTTGGCCACCGCAATGATATTTCAACGCATATTGGTGGAACTGGAGAAAAATGGACCGGCAAATTTGCGAAACCTTTTGTCCGCCGCCCGAATTCTTTGATCAAATTTCAACACTCTGTGCGCTGCGCTTTTCTCATTGCTCGATGGTACACCCATACGATAGCGGGTTTCCCGCTTAAAATAATTCTCTGGCAGAATTTGTCTAACTTGCCGAAGATACTTAGGAGAATTGACATTGTCCGATCTTATCATTGTCGGCGATTTGCACGGCAGCCGTCTGATGATGTGTGTCGAATTCGTCGCCGACAAGGCAACCAAGCAGCTGTTCCCGGATAAGATCGATATCGGTAAAGTGGTATCGAAGCAGGCGTCAGGCACGGGGCTTGATTGTCAGGCCGGTCGTCAATCTGAATGTTATGTTACCCTCCCTCATCATTGCCAGGAATGAAGTCGATCAGATCGTCAGCACGCTGAGGGAGAGCATCGAGGTCGCAGCAGCTGAGCTGCGGTATGTAAGAGGAAGATTTTTGTCCAGAACAGGACAAAAAAATCGTCTGTCAACTGCAAATGACAAGTTTTAAAAAGGAGGGCTACGAGATGTACAAAAAAATTTTAACTCCCTTGGACGGATCAACCAGAGCCGAGCAAATATTGCCGCATGTGCAGGAGTTGGCGGTGCGTTACGAGGCGACGGTCATCTTGCTGCGGGTGATCGATCCCGCTGCCGATCTCAGCACTGCCAGCCTTGTCGCCTCCTTGGCCGATGATTTGGAACCGCCCAAGAAAAAGGCCGAAGCATACCTCAACGGTATTAAAGAGCGACTGCAAAAAGATAAAATCGACAGCCAAACAATGGTTATAACCGGCATACCGCTCGAAGCCATCTGCCAAACCGCCGAAAAAGAAAAGGCGGATATCATCGCACTGGCAAGTCATGGTCGGACAGGAGCGGCGCGCTTATTTTACGGCAGTGTGGCCGCCGGTGTTCTGCATCGCATCGATCGACCGCTGCTGTTGATCAGATCCGAGAAAGATTAACAACAATCATCGATGCCGATTCCATTATTGTAGAAAAGTGGGTGAAGTGGTAGTGCATCTACGGATGTCCGATGGGCGGCAAGGACGGGCATCATCCCCCGATGACACCTGATCTCGAAGAGGTCAGAGAAGTCCTTGGAGAGTATTCCAAAGCCATACTGCTCAATGGCGACGACCCGCGATGAAGCAAGAAATGAAATACTGGATTATATCACTTACTACAACGGTATACGGCTACATTCGACCTTGAGGTATCTGGTCAGTCGAGGATTTAAAGAATTCTTTATGATTTAAATAAGTTAAACTGGCACTGGACAAAGCTAATAAAGAAGGTATTAACATGATCCGCCCGGACGAAGGGATTAACGACAAACTGGCTACCATCGTAACGCGCATGGCGAATCTTGTGCTTAGGATCCAATCCTTTCAAGGTAGTACTTTTGGAGGTGGAAAAAAATGTTGAAACCAATCTTTGAAAAATTTGTTGAAAAAAGTCCTGTATCAGTGATTGCTCGTGGCATGATGGAACGGGTGTTAAAACCCTGAGCAGCTTGATCAATGGTTTAACTAGACGGCCCAAAAGCAATACACAAAAGATTTGTTGTTTTCATCTGTCTTTGACATCATGAGTCAGGTTGTGTCCGGTAGCCGACGCACTGTGCATGCCGCCCATCAAGCCTCCAAAGAGGAAATCGGGGTGTCGGTGGCTTCGGTCTATAACAAGCTCGATGGTATTGAGGTCAACACATCTGCAGAGTTGGTTCGCTATGCTGCCGGAGCTGTTACTCCCATAATAGAAGGTTTGAAAGGCACTCGCAGGTCTCCTTTACCTGGTTACTGCGTTAAACTGCTTGACGGCAACTGTATCGAAGCCAGCGAGCACTACAGAGCTTGTAAAAGAGAGAACCGCCGGTAAAATAGAGACCGGCAAGGTTTTTGAACAGCCGATCATGGTAATTGATAAGCGTGGCAAAGCGCATCAATTCAGACGCATACGGGTATTGAAGGATAAGAATTCGCTTTTTGAGAGCGGATCAAGCGAAAATTCAAGGTTGATATGGTTGTGTGAGGTTTGGGGATGAGTAACAACATATTGCGCCGCTGCTGATGCGGCACCAAGCCCCAACCGGCTCCATCCAATAAAATCCCATATACGGAATGAAGATCGTAATGTCAACCCTGCAATTGGCTAAAATAGGCTGGAAATAGTGGATTTTGGATATAAGAAGCCTGTCTTCCCGCTTAAGATTTTTTTAAAAGTAGGCTTCAGAAAGCTTGGGGACGTTGTTTCCGGAGTTGACAAACTTCCGACTACTGTATTTTGCTTGAGAGTTCTTCTCAATTATAGATGGTTATTGCGGGTTGAATGTCTGTTTGACTGAAAATGTCGCCTTTGAAAACCAAGAATTTTCCTGAATATTTGGCCAGGACATAGGCACAGCAGTCTCCAATGCACAACCCCGCTGGATGATCACCTTTTCCGTACTTTCGCCAGGCTGTACTTGCGATTTCAGCCTGATCCGCATTCATGCCAACTATTTCAATAAAATTATATTACCGGCAATTGTGGTAAGTGGTCGAAATGGTTATCACGCGTGAATAATAGGAGGTCATGTTGAAGAGCCAGAGCGGCTATCCATAAATCGTTGGTCGGTATGGGGGTGCCTTGTTTTCTGAGTTGCCTGAAAAGCCGAGCATACTGATGGGTCGTATCTTCATCGGCAAAAAGCTGTTTGACGCGCGGGCTGTTAAGGAACCTTGTAAGTGTCTGCTCGTTTTTCTCACTCCGCGTTCCACAGGCAAAACCCGCCCGGAGTTCACCGAGAACGATAAAGGGAATCATGATTTCAGCGGCCCGCCTGATCACCTGCACAGCTTGCGGTGCCCCTTCACAGAAATCCTGATAGCGATTGCTGTCCACCAGGATTCTCATTTCCAGAGTTCCTCGTCAATGGACTCGAAAGCCTCCATGGCGGCGTCAAATTCTGGGTCGGCCACCCAGGATCCCGCCAACTCGTCGAGGTCATGATATTCCACCGGCTCATCCGCGACACCGACCCCGCGTTTGAGAATATCCAGTAAAACAGCGTTGAGGCTCTTGTGGGTTTTTTTTGCCTGTTGCCGAATGAGCCGATCAACCTGTTCAGGAATGTTTCGAATTGTGTATTGCGTCGTTTTCATGCCTGCAATGTATATAATTAATGCAGGCATGTCAAGAACAAATAACTTTTTCTTTTTCATAATGCCGCGATTCTTGATTAAAAGTAGATTTAACGGGGCAGGCAACCCGATAGTGTGCCAGGTCGAGATCCGCCTTGGGAGGAAAGAAACGTATCTTTTATAACTGATCCGTAAACCGTGTTACCGGTTGATCCTCGTTCGCCTTGTTGGTATAGATGTACCCGAAACAGGCAAAAAGAAACATGATCCGGGCCAACCCTATATCCAGCATTCCAAGAAACGCCTGACCAGCATGGTTTTGAATAATAGACGTGATTTCTGGTAGTTGGGCCTGTGACTAATTTGAACCGCCTGTTTGAGCGTAACCAATTCATTTTCGTTCTAATTGGGCAGGGATATGAAAAAGATTATGTCAGGGATGATCGGAATTGTGGCTATTCTAATCATAATCTTTCTCTTCCAATCATCTCCCATTGACCCAGCGGCTTATATCCCTCCTAAAGCGCCGGCGTTTAAAGGTGTGCTCGCACCGAACCAGCTTTTGCTGAATGCCGAACTCGTGGCTTCAGGTAAAGTCAAAGGTCCCGAAGAAGTTGCATTGGACAGAAATGGTCGAGTCTATGCCGGAACCGGGGATGGAAAAATCATGCGACTTTGGCCGGATGGCAATCTTGAGATTTTTGCTGAAACCAACGGCCGTCCATTGGGCATGCAATTCGATAGGAATGGCAACCTGATTGTCTGCGATTCCTATAAGGGCCTGCTTTCGATCAATCCCCGGGGAAAGATAACTGTTTTGTCGGCCTCAGCCGACGGGATCCCTTTCAAACTCACAGATGCCTTAGATATTGCCAACGATGGAACGATATATTTTACGGATGCAAGCTCCAAATATGCTCAAAATGAGTATCTCTATGACCTTTTAGAAGCGAGAGCCCATGGGAGATTCCTGGCCTACAATCCTGCCACCCGTGAGGCTAAAGTGCTTTTGAATAACCTTTTCTTTGCCAACGGAGTGGCTTTATCCAAAAAAGAAGACTTTGTTTTGATAAATGAGACCTACCGCTACAGAATCGTCCGCTACTGGTTGAAGGGGCCCAGGTCGGGAACACATGAACTTTTTATCGATAATCTGCCGGGGTTTCCGGATAACATTTCAAGCAACGGCAAGGGAACATTTTGGCTGGCTCTATTTACGGTGCGAAATGCAGCCGCTGACAAACTCCATCCCTTTCCCTTTATTAAAGCCCAATTGTCAAAACTACCAAAAATTTTCTGGCCGAAGCCAAAGCCATATGGCCTGGTCTTGGCTCTGGACGAACAGGGAAAAATCACACAAAGTCTGCATGAACCTACGGGAAAACACCTGAAAGAGATCACTTCCGCGCGGGAATATGGGGGCCATCTCTATCTAGGTAGTTTGAATAACGACCGAATCGGAAAATACAAACTACCTTAGCGTCAGAGATATCTCATTGTCTAATAAATTAGGGCCTCAGGGCCCATAAAAATATAATATTCGTAGCATTTAAATGTAGAAACGTATAAAGTAATGGGCCCGGATAAGTCCCATATCAAAATCGACCCCGGAATAATCCAAAAACAAAGTTCAAAAACGGTCCAGTCGCAAAAAACCGGCTTATGTTCGGGATGGTCAATAGCGAGCAAGATTCAGGTCTTATCAGATACTGATTCAACGCGTTCGCAAAAGACCGGGGCGCAACCACTCGATCCCATCGATCAGTTCCTGCTGGCGATCGGTCATCGGCACTTCGATCAATGAGGGGCGATCAAGAGAAAGGGCTTCTTCAAAAATGGATTTGAACTCAGAAAGATCGTCAACACGCCTTCCATAAGCACCAAATGACTTTGCGAATTCAACAAAGTCGGGGTTGTGCAAATCAATATCGATAATACGTCCCTCGTAGTATTTCTGCTGGGATCCCTTGATTCCGCTCAGTGACCGGTCGTTTACAATGATCGTTACCACGTTCATCCCGTATTTCACAGCCGTGGCTAACTCAGGAGATCCCATCATAAAGCCGCCGTCACCGGTGAAGCACACAACCGGTTTGTCAGGATGAGCGGCCTTTGCGCCGAGTGCCGCAGGAAAAGCGTAGCCCAATGCGACGCTGATGCTTGGGAATAGATAATTGGATGGATCGACTACGGGAAATTCATCATGGGTTGCATAGCCGATTGCGTGGGCGTCGACGGAGAGGATACCATCTTCCGGAAGCACTTCTCGGATCTCAGACAGCAGCGGTATCGGCGGCTGCGCAGCAAATCGCTTTCGAAATCCCTGGAGGTGTTGTTTCCAATTGTTCTGCCCATGTTCAATGGTCTCGATTAGCGCCCTCAAACTGGCTTTCAGACCGCCAACAACACTAAGCTCACAAGAATATTCTAAGCCAATCTCCCGCGGGTCTTCATCGATCTGGATAAGCGGTCGGGGCAGCTCGAGGGTATAATCTCGAGTGTCCAGAGACGCAAAGCGGATGCCGACGGCAAGGGTGCAGTCGGCGACTTTCATAGCCTCATCAGCAACAAATCGACAACAATGGGTAAGGGCAAGCGGGTGGTCCTCTCTAAGAACACCTTTTGCGCACCTCGTCACAGCCACCGGCGCGTTTAACTTCTCGGCAAGCAAGCGCAGCTCTTCACGGGCGCCGGCATGAATGACTGCGGAACCCGCGACAATCATCGGCATTCTGGCATCAGCAAGAATCTTTAGAACGTCCTGGATATCATTGGGGTCCGGAACTGCAGCTGGACTCCGTTCGGCAGCGGGCAAGATACCCACCTTTGTGGAACCGGTCAAGACGTCGTCCGGAAACTCCAGCACCACAGGTCCAGGACGGCCTGAACGAAGCGCACGAAAGGCCTCATCCACGACGTTTGGGATCTCATCTGTGCTCCGCGCAATGGCGCAATACTTGGTAATCGGCTTGAACATTGACATTTGGTCCAGACCGTGAAACATCTTTGCGGGATCCCTTTCATAGAATTTGGAATGGCTCTGTCCCGTAATCAGCAGTACAGGCACACAGTCCGTAAAGGCCTCCAGGAGTCCGGTGGCGGCGTTAGTGGCACCCGGTCCAGGCACTGTGAGCGCCACACCCACATCGCCCGTTGTGCGGGCAAAGCCTAGGGCCATCAATGAGGCCGCATATTCATGGCGCACGAGATAGTGATCTATTACCTCCGCGCCATTACGGAAAATGGCATCGTAGATTTGAAGGTTCTGAACTCCGGGCATTCCAAACACACAACGAACCCCCTGGACTTTCAGACATTCTATAAGAAGATCTCCGCCTTTCATGGACATGACTCTTATACCTCCCTCTTTTCATTGTTCCTTGAATATTTTTCCGGAAACTGTACCCCCTGGATCGATTATCTTAACAACCCCTCGTGGGGTCTCGGGGTCGGGATCTCGGGGACGCCCAGATTCTCCTGAAACCTTTCTTTTAATAAGGCTCAACGGCTCAATTCTTCCAAAATCATACCGTAGGCCTGCAATCCGCGCTTAAAACTGCTGATCCTGAAAAATTCATTCGGTGCATGCAGATTCTCATCCTCCAGACCGAAAGCGAAATTGACCAGATGGGCACCCAGGAATTTCAAGAACGAGCCGCAAACCGGAATCGTACCGCCGGTTCTGGCAATGTAGGGTTCCTTATCGTATAGCTTTTTTAAAACAATCCGGGCCGACTGATTGCCGGGATGGTCATAGGGTATAACAAATGGATCGGCACTGCCGGCCAACTTTTTGACAGATGCCTTCGTGCCGACGGGTGCATGTTGGGCGACATGGGCCGCAATCAATTCGAAAATTTCATCCGGCACCTGATCCGGCACCAAGCGGCAGGTGATTTTGGCATGGGCCAGGCTCGGTATGACGGTCTTGATGCCCTCGCCCTGAAAGCCCCCCCAAATGCCGTTGACTTCCAGCGTGGGCCGCACCCAGGCCCGCTCGTAAGTCGAATAGGCAGGTTCGCCGAACAGCTGTTCCACCCCCAGCTCTTCCAGGTACCGGGATTCATCATAGGGTATATCGGCGATCTGGGCCCGCTCGGCTTCCGACAGTTCATGCACGGTATTGTAGAAGCCCTCGACCAGAATTTTGCCCTGGGGGCTGCGCATCGAGGTGATAATTTGCGCCAGGGCGTGAATCGGATTTTGAAATGTGCCGCCGTATGTGCCCGAGTGCACATCCTGGGCGGCGCTCTGCAAATCGATCTGCAGAGCCGCAAGTCCCCTGCGCCCGACATTCAAGGCAGGCTGATCTTCTTCCCACTGCCCGCCGTCCGAACTGAGCACCATATCGCAGGCCAGCAATTCGCGTTGGGAGGAGATAAAATCCGGCATCTGGGGACTGCCGATCTCTTCCTGGCCTTCAAAAAAGAATTTGACGTTTACCGGCAAGCGGCCCGAGGTTTTCAACATGGCCTCGACTGCCAGAATCGGAATGAGCATGTTGCCTTTATCATCTGAGGCCCCCCGGGCGTAAATGCGGTCATCCTTGACGACCGGTTCGAACGGCGGGGAAGTCCACAATTCCAGCGGGTCGACCGGCTGAGTGTCAAAGTGGCCGTAAATCATTATCGTTGGTTTACCGTCGGCATGCAGCCATTGGCCATAGACGACCGGGTGGCCTTCGGTGGGCAATATCTGAACCGCTTCGATACCGGCCGCTTTCAGACGCTCGGCCACCCACTCGGCCGCCCGATTAACGTCGGCGGCGTGCTCGGGTAAACTTGAAATGCTGGGGATGCGCAAAAAAGTCGTCAGTTCCTCCAGATAACGGGATGTATTGGTTTCCAGGTGTTCTTTCCAACTCGTCATGCGGGCTACCTCCTATTTGGTGGTCTTTTGAATTTAGAATGTAAATCTCACTATCGATAGCAGTTAATCCTGATAATGTCACTAGATGCCTCTAGATGTCTGGCAATCCGTCAGATCCAAAAAAGAAAAACGGGCAGGACCGAATCGGCCATGCCCGCAGAAATAATGCTTTTCAAAGGCAACCGCTCAATGAGTTGGCGTTCAGTGGCAGCCGCGGTTAATTGTTTTCTTCCGGGTTCTACCGATCAGCCGGTGCCACCGTTGCTGATCGTTCACCCATCCGTCGACGGCACCTAGTCCGCATCGCAACTGCTCACGTCTTTCTTTTTCAAACGGATGAACCCGGTGCCCTCGAACTCTTGCCATGGGAGAGAGGGACATCCTTGAGTAACTAAATATCTCGCGATCCCTGATTATCCATAGTATTTTAATCCAATATGCCTTGATCAGCTCACATTGACGCTTCTAGTGTATTACACAACGTCATCTTCCTATAGTATAGAACGCAAAAAAATATTTAACTTGAAATGACCATTTCCGGTGTCGGTTATACGGCTCAAGGAGAGGAGGATATTACTCTTCGCCAAATTATTACTTGCCTGAATGGGTCCTGGTTCTCACGCAGAAAGTTGAGTTAATGAGATTAGGAAAACAGTTGCTTCATGCAAAACCCAGATGGTAAATTAGCGGTTGAGCGCTTGCCTGTGTTGCGCAGATACAAGAAATTTAAAATACTCAATCGAGAAAGTCCAAAGGTGACCGAATGACGGATATCAAAATTATGGTTTTCAGACACTCTGCCTTCTATACGCCCCTTATTGCAGCCATCGCAGGCGGATTTCTGGAAAAAGAGAGCCTGAAAGCTTCCTACAGCGTATTGCCGACCGGAGCTTCCATCATCGACAAGGTCGTCTCCGGCCGGGTGGATGTCGCCCAGGCTGCAGTCTCCCTGAGCTGGAAGGATCTCGAAAAGGGACAGAAACCCGCCATTGCCCAGTTTGCCCAGATCAACACTCGCGACGGATTTTTCATCGCTGCCCGTAAGCCTGACAGGAACTTTAGCTGGCACAAGCTGCAATCCGGCCAATTCATGCATGTGCCTGGCGGTCAGCCCGAAGCCATGTTGCGCTATGGCGCGCATAAAATGGGTCTTGACCTGAACGAGGTTGCGCACATCGATATAGCTTCGACCATGGAAATGATGAATGCGTGGCGCAGGGGGCAAGGCGATTATTTCCACGAACAGGGCGCTTATCCGCAACAGCTCGAATACGAGGGCTGCGCCCATGTCGTCGCTTCAGTGGGAGATGCCGTCGGCCCGGTGGCCTTTTCATCTTTGATCTGTCGCTGGGACTGGTTGAACACCGAAATAGCGCGGCGTTTTACCAATGCTTATCGGGCATCTCGTGAATGGAGCAACTCCGCGGAGCCGGATAAAATAGCCGGTGTCGAGGCGGATTATTTCGCCGAGCATTCACCGGAAGCCGTGAGCCGGGCTATTGAAACATATCAAAAATCGGGCACCTGGAGTGGCGATATTCAAATTCCAAAAGATTTGTATGAAAATGCCCTGAATGTTTTTGAACACAGCGGCCTGATCTCCCGGCGGCATCCTTACGAAAGCGTGGTCACCCCACCGCCGCAATAATGGCGACGGGATGTGTCGATCCTGTTTTCACCCCGGATTAAAAAAATGAGGATCCGTGAGCATCTCTTTTCGATATCAAGGCAATTCCCTGTTCTCGGCCAGCCATCTTATTTTCTGGCCTGCCATGCGAAGCTGAAAGCGAAGCATGGTGATCCCGGCAGGATTTATATTGGCTTAAGGCTTACGAACCCGCGTTATCCTGCTTGATAAGCTGGACGTACGGACAATGGGGACGGTCATGTAAAAATGCATTTTTGAGCACAAGCCAGCCTCACTTCAGATTGCTAAAAACAAGGTGCTGCGCTTCACATTGCCGCCAACGATCTGAAATTTTTTTTCATGCCTTTTTGATGACATCCCGAAATCTGAAATCTACGATGCTCTGAATTCTTTTGAAGTCACTGGTATTAAGTGTAACTACGATAGCACCGATCTGATCTGCCAGCAACGCGATACATACGTCATTGTATTGTCTTGGATTTTGTGGATCCATCTTCCCAGTTGATCTAAGCTTTTGGCAGACGCGTCCAATTTTAATCCACAGATTTCGCAGATTACACAGATTACAATGAATGTGCGGTGGAGATTGCGAAATCTGCCGCGTTTAATTCCCTGCAGCTTGCTGCGTTAGGATAGAATATATCCTCCATGGATACCCCGTGGCTTGCCGCGGGGAAGTTCATTTTGCGTGGCAGGTTCCGGCTGAACCAAGCGACCTAATTTAATAAAGGTATTTCCAAAACTTATCAGATGCCTGATCTCCGACTTTCCTTTCGCACCCATCCACAATTCATGCAATACAGGATGGACAAGATAGGTTATTCTGTTAAACCAGTTGATCTCGTTAGTGTACAGTCCTCTGTTGAAAATACCGATGTAAATATTGGTGTCGAAGACAACTTTTTACTTCATCGTTATAGCTCTTCGAACTCAAAAGTCCCGGCGTCACTTAATGTTACTTCAGCCAATTGGATTTCCGTATCAAATTGATTGATAACCAAGTTAATGGCTTCTTTTTCAGATTTAGCGTTCAATGCGCTTTTAATCCGATCAATTTGATCCTGATCCAACTCGATTGTCTTTTTGACGAGAGCCATGAAGTCCTCCAGTTAAACCATATTTTTTATGTTTTATCTGGGATAGCTTGCTGGGGAAATTGGGGCATGTCAATAGTAAAAACCAAATGAGATAGGGATGGTTTTGTAACGGCAATCAGGTAGTTAATCAACAGCAATAAAAGAAAGGCTTGTCGAACGGCACACCTAATAATAAATAGTGATCCCCGCGGGATTTTTATTAGCCTACGGCTGATGAATCCGCATTACCGACATTAGGGGCCGATAAACAGCAGATTCCACTTGATATTATTGTCTTTTTCGACCATTAAAAGCCTTATGTGCACAGACGTACCTGTATATTTACGGCGCATAATCGCTGCCAAGGGAAGCAACTGTCGACTTTGAACCGGATGGGATATTCAATTTTTCGAACCGAGAGCGTCTACCCTTGTCTAAAGAGGTCTTTCAAGACCGACATGAAATCTTCTACCTGTAGTTCAGGCCTGAAATAATTACTCTCTCGCAGGCGAATCATCCCCAGTTGCTCAAGATCCGAATAATATTCCGTAACCAGGCGTCCCGCCTCCAACGCAATGGGATCTTCATTATGGATCTCCCTCAATTTCAGGGCCAATTGCCATTCTTGCTCAGTGGTTGTCGCCAGAATCGTATAAAGATCAAGCGCATGATAGCGTCCAAATTCTTTGTTTTCATCATTGAGGCGGTCCCGAAAAGCAAAAAGCTTCATCAAGGAAAACGTGTAGGGATGAGGCAGCAAGACTTCCGTTTCCCAGGGAGCTCCAGAGCTGAGATTTCCGGTCAATATGGTCGAGAACAGTCCTTCCTCCAAACTTAGCGCCTCATCTACAGGATGGGCGTGTATGCCGACAGAAGGTTTGGGCTTTGCACGGCGGCTGTCTGCCTTTACCTTTGTACCCTCAAAATGGCTGCGAGGACCGGTTAGTATGTCAACCTTTATGCTCCCAGCTTCAGTTCCATCAGGTCCCAGGCGGCTGAATTGATAATGCTTGGCGCTTGGCACGACCGTGTATCTCAGCCTCTCAAGGGCTTGGGCTAAAGGTTTCAGTTTTTCAGATTCGATGAGCAGTTCAGGACGAAGAAACAGGTCAAGATCATTGGTGGATCGAGGTTCAGGCCAATTATTAAATAGCGTCCTTTCACCTGTTCGGCGAAGGTGACCCATTTTGAGGTAAATTCCATACCCACCGCCAATAATGAGCTTCTCGCCGGTGTTTCGGATCTCGAAAAGCAGGTCCAACAGCGCGGTCTGTAGATCGATTATTCGAATCATCCTGAAATCTACGCAAGTGCTTTCATAATGGATGGCTTCAACTGTTCGGCTGTTTCCTGGTCTCGTTTGTCACCGGCCATAAGTTCAAGGTATACCTGTACCGGAGACGCCCAGAAAAATCCCTCTTCCTCTCGTGCATCGAAATATACCGTTTCCTCCTCTATTTCTATCAACTCCAGGTTTGGAAAACGATCTGATTTTCTGTCCGGCAATTTGGCAAGCATCGGCTCCATGGTGGGACAGTAAACCGAAAGCAGATCTCCCCGTTGCATTACGGTGTACCTGGAAACTGAGGATATCCCTGTTGCTGTCACGGGCAAGCCTGTTTTTTGATATACCTGGGCCAACAGATCTCGGATCATTTTGGGCTTTTCTTGAACCTTTAGCTGCACCCGTCTTGCTGCTACCGGAGGCTCATAGTTTTCAGACAGCTTATTCAGCAGCTTGTCGACCTGTAAAAGACGAATACCGCCGTTTCGAGCAACGATCAGGTCTTCTTCCAGCGTTTTTAGCGCCTTTGAGACTGTTGAGAGGCCAATCGGTTTTTTATTCCACATTGCTACCAAGGGATTTCGACGGCTAATCTCACCCCGGATCTCTTGGACAGCGTCATACTCTGGACGAGCCAGAAATACCCGTCCCACCAAAGAGGTGTTTTTTCGGTAAATGTTTTTGATCGGAGCCCAGGATGAAAAGCTATTTTTCCCCCCGGTGCGAAAGACGTAAAATTTACCGGGAGCGATGACCACACCGTTTCCGCAAACGTCGATCCCGCTAAGTCGCTCACTTTCCAGCTGTCTCAACTGGATTTCGCTGAGAAAGGGCAGGCACAACATCGGCACCAGGCCTTTGGGTAGTTTCGCCGACTTCAGTTGGATCAATCCGGCTTGAAAAGCCTTGGGAGTCGAAAGCGCCTTACATTCGATGGCAAATCTTGCTTTTTCGTTTAGCCACGAGAATTCGACTAGTGCATCGAACCCGGGATCCCAGTTCTTGTTTTCGGCACCTTGTAGAAAGCGGAAAGACAGCGGCGGCAACTCGACACGTTGCTGCCGAAGTCGATCGATAATTCCCGATTTGGTTGGTATTTTCCTGTTTTTATCCATTTTCCTAATCAGGAAAATTTCATATTTCAAGAAAATAGTCAAGAATTTTCTTAATCCAACTCAGCATCTATACGAACTCTTTGAAAATTACCACAACGAAGGAAAATATAACGCAATCGAATCTTTCCTGCTTTTCATTATTTTCCTGATCAGGAAATGTTAACTTTTTGGGAAAGAAAGATCGATTACAAGATTACGGAGGAATTGCCGAAATCCCGGCGGGATTTTTATAAGCCTACGGCTTACGAATCCCCTTTATCCCGCTTGAAGAGCGGGACGTCCTAACCACTAAAAAGGGCCAACCTGATCTCGGTTGACCCTGTGATTCTCTGGTGATCCCAGGGGGATTCGAACCCCCGTTATCCCGCTTGAAAAGCGGGACGTCCTAACCACTGAAAAAGCCAACCTGATCTCGGTTGGCCTTTTTTTTCTCTGGTGATCCCAGGGGGATTCGAACCCCCGTTACCGGCGTGAGAGGCCGGCGTCCTAACCACTAGACGATGGGACCTTTATAATAACTCTTTAATGATGACCAATTATTAAAATATGACGGTAATGTCAAATGTATTTTGTAAAGAGATGCTCACAAAAATACGATGTGCACTGTGCCGCACCATATGACATTCAGCTTTAAGCCTTGAGCTCATTTCGGCTTTTTACCCTGCCGGATGCCGAACAGCAAGTATGGAAGGAACCCCACAAAGGGAATCGAGGCAATGATCCACCACAGCGCCTTTTTGGATGGTTTTTTGGAGTACAAGCCAGCCTAATTTCAGATTTCTAAACCGAGTTGCTCTGCTTCATTTTGTCGTCCTTGACCTGAAACGTTTTTTTCTAAGCCTTTTTGATGACGCCCTAAAGAAACTTAAAAGGCCAACCTGATCTCGGTTGACCTCTTTATTTCCTGGCCTGCCATGCGAAGCTGAGAGCGAAGCATGGTGATCCCAGGGGGATTTTTATCAGCCTCCGGCTAAAACGAACCCGCCTACGTGCATGAAAAGCCGAGTAATAGAGCATTCCACCTTATTTTACAGGTTTTTAGAACCGTTAAAAGCCGTCAGAAATTCTGACTTAACATGCGGAATACATACACCGATCCATAATTACGTCCATGTGTTTGTTTCAAGGTCAAAGTCGAATCGCAGGACTGGCTTTCCCTGACCTGTCCCTTTTGGGGCAAAACCAACCGTCAACTCTTAGCCATTTTATGCTTGCATATATTATGTGCAATTGTGTTAACCTGATGTTGTTTTATCCACCAAATTGATGTTTAATCGGCCCTTGACAATGTTAACATATATGTTATCATAATGGAAATGAAGCCGGATGAAATTGATGTCAGGTTTTACGAGGACGAGGCCGGTCAAAAACCTTTTGCCAAGTTTTTTAAGCGTATAACCGGCATGGCTGCTGCTAAAATTACCGGGGCGATCACAAGGTCAAGAGCGGGTAATACAGGCGATTCCAAATCTGTCGGCAAAGGAGTCTCCGAGCTTAGGATTAATTGGGGGCCCGGATACCGAATCTATTATGGATGGGATGGGTCTAAGTTGATTATTTTATTGTCCGGTGGAGCCAAAAAGACCAAAAAATTGCAAAGTGCGGATATCGAGAAAGCCCAAGCCTTTTGGGCTAACTATAAAAAACGTAAGCGGAAGGGAGAATTATAATGCCGCTTTCAAGAGATTTCAAAAAACTGATTGTCGCCAGGGCCAATACTGATCCTGACTTTCGTAAAGGGCTTATTATTGAAGCGATCAACATGATCCTCGGTGGTGAGATCACAGCCGGCAGAATAATGCTTCGTGACTATATCAATTCAACTGGAGCCATGGATGACATTTGTAAGCAACTTAATAGACATAAATCGTCGATCAGCCGTATGCTAGGGCCATCCGGCAATCCGACTCTGGAAAGCATCGTGCCGGTTATTAAAGCATGTTCCGACCGGGAGAAAATCAGTCCGGTCGTATGTATTGATCATTGCGCTGCCTAATACAGATGTTTACTGAATTAACCCCACTCCCCGATCCATTCTAGGGGGTTTACCAATTTACCGACAAACCGAACACGGTTTCGGTTTCAATACTGCATCCCCAATATTTTACCGCCAATGGCGTGATTATCTCGCTTGGTAATCGGGACATCCTAACAAAAAAAGAGCCACACAAGTGTGGCTCTTCGTATTTATGGTGATCCCAGCGGGATTTTTATCAGCCTCCGGCTAACGAACCCGCGTTATCCCGCTTGAAAAGCGGGACGTCCTAACCACTAGACGATGGGACCTCTATAGTAACTCTTTAATGATGACCAATTATTAAAATATGACGGTAATGTCAAATGTATTTTGTAAAGAGATGCTCACAAAAATACGATGTGCACTGTGCCGCACCATATGACATTCAGTTTTAAGCCTTGAGCTCATTTCGGCTTTTTACCCTGCCGGATGCCGAACAGCAAGTAGGGAAGGAATCCCACAAAGGGGATCGAGGCAATGATCCACCACAGCGCCTTCTTGCCGGGTGTCTTATACTCCCGCTGGGCGACGTCCACAATCGACCATACGGTTAACAAAAAGAAGGGGATGCAAAGACCCAGAAATATAGCCAGCTGTTTGAGCGTCATCCCTATCCCTTCAGTAGATCCGAAATTTTCAACACCGCTTCGACGTAGCGTTCACTGTGGTTGTAATGATAGATGATTTTTTCAACCTTCTGCCTATCGATGCCGGGACGCCAGCCGTGTTTTTTCAAGTAATAGGCTACGCTGGCGATGGCATCGGCATCATCAAAAAGGTTGATTTTGCCGTCGTTGTTGCCGTCCTGGGCCAGGGGTTCGATGTTGCTGGGCATGAACTGCGCAATCCCCATGGCGCCGGCAAAGGAACCGTTGATTTTTACAGGATCAAAGCCTTCCGTGGTAACATGAATGAGATAGGCCTTGAGTTCCCGGTATGACCACTGTGATTTTCCGGCCGCTTTTTCTTCGAATCTTTCCCGCGTCAGATCCGGCGTATTTGAAATCTGCTGCCACAGCGCTTCCCGGACTTGGGGATCGGACAGGGCGGCCATGGTGGAAAGGGTGTTTATGATTGATCTCGATCCAAGGAGTTTGCCCAGCTGGGTCTCGGCAAAAATGATTGCCGTGATCACTTCCTTGTCGACACCGTAAGTCTTTTCGGCCTCATCAAAGGCGCTCAAATGCTTGACAAGGTATTTTTTGGCCCTTTTGATCTGTAATTGCTCGCTGTAATGATCATAACGAACCTTGGATTCACGGTGCACGAAATAGGTGGAAATCCCCCGCGTTTCAAAAACCACCTCCGGACGGGAATAAAGGTCGGTGATCATATCTTTATCGAAACCGTCGGCGATCAACCGCTCTTGCAGCGATTCAAAATAGTTGATGTCATTGACTGCCATAGCTGATGAATAGAAGACTAACAGCCATACAGCCAAGAATAAACAGCGCGTCACGTATTCAATTAAAGTTCTCGCACTCCAGATGCAAATCATTATTAAACTCCGAAATCAATGGGAATCAATCCAGGCCCGAAACACCAGCCCGAAAACCGGTACCAAACTGGATGGTATTGTAAATTTATAGACGCCAGTACACCTGGTCGGTGAATCCAACTTGCGAGCATCGGTTCGAAATGTTACAGATTAAACATTCTATCATAATGAGGATTTATTTGGAATCGTGAAAAAGGCTTCAAAAACAATTTTTATCTGTCAGTCATGCGCTTACCAGACCCCCAAGTGGCTGGGGAAATGCCCGGACTGCGGCCGATGGGACTCATTCGTGGAAGAAGTGCAACACAACGATCCAAAGGACGGCGACCGGACGTTATCTGCTCCCGGTACCGAGCCGGTTCCGATCGATTCCATCGAGCTGAAAAGTGAAAACCGCCGGCTGACCAACATCAAGGAGTTCGACCGGGTATTGGGCGGCGGCATCGTGGACGGGACACTGGTGCTGATCGGCGGCGATCCGGGCATCGGCAAATCGACCCTCATGTTGCAGACCCTTCACGGACTCGCCTGCTCGGGGTGCAAAGTGCTGTATGTTTCCGGTGAAGAGTCTATTCGCCAGATTCGAATCAGAAGCAAACGCCTGGACACCGTCTCTTCGGGGATGCTGGTGGTGGCCGAGGTGGATCTGGATGCCATTATGGCCATGATCGAATCCACCCGGCCGGACGTACTGGTGATCGATTCGATCCAGACCATGTTCAGCAGCGAACTGACCTCGGCCCCCGGCAGCGTCACCCAGGTCAGAGAATCCACGGTCAGGCTTATGCTCATGGCCAAAAAAACCGGTATTCCGACCTTTCTGGTGGGTCATGTCACCAAAGACGGCGCCATCGCCGGCCCCAAGCTCCTGGAACACATAGTGGACACAGTCCTTTACTTCGAGGGCGACCGCAACCACATGTTCCGGATCCTGCGGGCCGTCAAAAACCGCTTCGGCTCCACCAACGAAATCGGTGTCTTTGAAATGAAGGAAAAGGGTCTGGAGGAAGTGGCAAACCCCTCGGCTGTTTTTCTCTCCGAACGCCCGGCCAATGCTCCGGGTTCGGTGGTTACCGCCAGCATGGAGGGAACCCGGCCGATACTGGTTGAGCTTCAGGCCCTGGCCAGCAGCAGCAGCTACGGTACGCCCCGGCGGACCATTCTCGGACTGGACCAGAATAGGGTGGCCCTTTTGGCGGCTGTCATGGAAAAAAAGCTCGGCATGCATCTGATGGGGCATGACATCTTCATGAATGTGGCCGGCGGGGTGAAAATCGGCGAACCGGCAGTGGACATGGGAATCGTTGCGGCGATTGCCTCGAGTTTTCTGGACCGTTCGATCCCGGAAGACACTCTGGTTCTGGGTGAAGTCGGACTGGCCGGTGAGGTGCGAGGCATCGGTCAGCTGGAGACGCGCATCATCGAAGCAAAGAAAATGGGTTTTACCCGGTGCTTGATACCTCAGAGCAATCGCAAGCGTTTGGCGGATATCGACGGCATTGGGATAGCCGGCATACGCAATATTACGGAGGGCATCGAAAGTTTGTTTTAAATCTCGATATCTTGAATGCTGGTTTCTGGATGCCGGATATCGGATGCCAGATACTGGATAACCAATGGAATAATGGAATGGTGGAAAAATGGAATATTGGGTATGAAAAGCGGATGATGTCCCAATTTTAATTTCTGATCAGCGTCATCTATATAAAAATAGATCTCATTCCGCCAAACCCAGTATTCCAACATTCCATTATTCCAGTACCCCATGGCATTCGATTACGGTAAAGCCTGTTATATCTGACCTGGCCCAAAGGACCAGGTTTTCGATGCTTAATAAACTACACGGTCTGTATAACTTCTTTTCCATTGTGCTCTTTTTGGTTAAAGACAAACCGGTGTCAGATTCCGGATAATCTTGACTAAAAATTCGAAAAAGTAGTATAGGATTTCATTTTATATGCGCCGGTCAGCTTCAAAACGCCATCGCTGGAGTGATCATTACACGCAGCGCGCCAAAAAAGAAAAGTATCCGGCGCGGTCAGTCTATAAGCTGCAGGAAATACAGAGCAAGTTCAGACTTATCAAAAAAGGCAACCGGGTCCTGGACCTCGGGTGCTCCCCCGGGTCCTGGCTGCTGTTTGCCGCGCAGCTGACCACCGGCAGCGGACAGGTGGTGGGGGTTGATTTAAAGCCGGTAACGATACAGCTGCCGGGACATGTCAGCGTTTATACGGGGGATATCCTCGCCGACCCAGAACCACTGATGGCGTGCATCGGCAAAGACTACCACGTGGTTCTGAGCGATATGGCACCGGCAACGAGCGGCCAAAAGGATATGGATGCCGCGCGATCGTATCACCTCTGTCAGGCGGCACTGGCAGCAGCCGAACGCGTTTTGCTGCCCGGCGGCAGATTTTTGTGTAAAATTTTTCAAGGCTCAGAGTTTGAGGAACTTTCAGCTTCCGTGAAACAAAGCTTCAG
>Ga0126332_10000111_pt1 | contig 32798 bp, 29 predicted proteins | sample InaspJWI42metaG_FD_94482 | JGI IMG/M metagenome (GOLD analysis project Ga0126332, IMG submission 94482) | Marine gutless worms symbiont microbial communities from Oahu, Hawaii - Inanidrilus sp. 2 OAHU.JWI-42 metaG | ecosystem: Host-associated > Annelida > Digestive system > Unclassified...
AGAACCTTTATTGGAATCCAAGCCAGCATCTTAGCTTCGATCGACGATAACCGGCACTGAAGCCTAACGGCTTCGGTGCTTATCGGCTATTGTCCTTGACTCGGGGGCGGCTCATATGTGTTAGCCAGCTAGATTAGTCTTATACCCGCTTATTTCCGGAAATGCATCACCGTGACAGATTTCGCCAAAACCAAGTCCCTATTCCATTTGCCCGCGGACCTAATATATCTAGACGGCAACTCGCTGGGTCCCTTGCCCAGGGCCGCCGTCGATCGGGTAGGCGCCATGATGCAACAAGAGTGGGGTGAATTACTGGTTACCGCCTGGAACCGGGCCGACTGGATCAATCAGCCATCACGAGTCGGCAATCGGGTCGGAAAGTTGATCGGCGCGCCCGAAGGCAGCGTCGTTATGGGCGATACGCTGTCGATCAAGCTCTACCAGGCGCTGACATCCGCCCTTGAAATGAACGCCGAGCGTAAAATCGTTTTGTCCGATAAAGGCAATTTCCCGAGCGATTTATATATGGCACAGGGCCTCATAAAATCCCTCGATCGGGGCTATGAGTTGCAATTATGCGAACCCGAGGAAATCATGGGCAGGTTGAGCGCTGAAGTCGCCGTGCTGATGCTCACCGAAGTCGACTACCGCAGCGGGCGTCTGCACGGCATGCGTGAACTGACCGCGAAAGCCCAAGAAAACGGCATTTTGACAATTTGGGACCTGGCCCATTCCGCCGGTGCACTGCCGGTGCAGGTTGCGGATTGCGACGTCGATTTTGCGGTCGGCTGCTCTTACAAGTATCTCAATTCCGGTCCGGGTGGACCGGCATTTATCTACGTTGCGCCGCGGCTGGCCGGGCGGGTGCAACCCGCGCTCTGCGGCTGGCTCGGGCATCAAGCGCCCTTCGACTTCGATCTCGACTACCGCCCGGCCGCGGGGATCGAGCGGATGCGGATCGGTACTCCGCCGATTTTGCAACTAACGGCGCTGGAAGCTTCGTTGGATATCTGGGATATGGTCGATATCGAGGAGGTACGCGCCGTATCCATCGAGTTATCCAGTTTATTTATTGAATTGGTGGAGGCCAGCTGTCCCGAGCTCGAACTGGCCAGTCCGAGGGATGCAGGGCGACGCGGCAGTCAGGTTTCCTTCCGATTCGAGCATGGTTACGCCGCGATGCGCGCGCTAATCGACCGGGGTCTGATCGGCGACTTTCGTGCGCCCGACATCATGCGGTTTGGATTTACGCCGCTTTATCTGGATGCCGGCGAGGTGCGCCAAGCGGCGCTCATCATCGAGGATGTCGTGTCCAACCGGTTGTGGGACAGGCCGCGATACCATAAACATTCGTCGGTTACCTGATCTGGCTCATGGTGAGCTTAGCCGGGATAAAAGCAGGCTTGGAAGCGAGGGCCGTGCAGTCAAGTTTAGATTTGAGTTTATCCATTAAACTGCTTATAAATTAATGATATATAGAATTAGTTTAAAGTTAACTATCATCAAAATGGCAAACGGAAATCAATTCTGGTCTGCGCTTGTAGGCATTGTCCGCCGAGTTGACTGGAGCATTCGTAACCATGTCCGGGGACTGTCCCAGCGACTAGATCTGCATTCAATCGGAGTAGCGCCAGGGCGGGGAAATTCATGACAAACCCCCAGTTTACTGCACAGCTACGGCACTCGGCCAAGGCGCGGAAAGCTGCCGACCCGCGTCGGTAGCGCCGAATTTTCAGGCTGCATGGCAAGTAATTTGCATCCTTGCCGAGACCCCTGAGAATCCCGATTGCAAGCCTTAAAAACGTCAACTATTCGACATAATAGGTCGAAATATCTCTGCTATGCTCAGTAGCATTATGCAATACGCTCAACTGAATATGGTCCAACCCATCACGCTGGACCAACTCATCGGCAAGGGTGTCGATTTGCCTAGCCTACCTGAAATCTATCTACGAGTTTCGCAACAGCTCGAAGATGAAAATGCCAGCGTGGAACAAATCGGAATCACGGTGCAAAACGATCCCGCGATTTCCTCCCGCGTTCTAAAAATGGTCAATAGCGCTTACTATGGATTGCCGAATCAGGTCGCTTCAATCGATCAGGCGGTTTCGCTGCTGGGGCGCGAGCGGCTGAAACATATCCTAATCGGCTCGGTGTTGCGAGGTGTTTTCAGCAGCCAGGACGACCCGGCGTTTTCGATGCAGGCGTTTTGGCAACACAGCATCAAGACCGCGATAATCGCGCGCCACCTGGCGCAACAGAGCGCTCAAATCGACGAGCCCGAAGCCATGTTCACCGCGGGCTTGTTGCACGATATCGGCAAGTTGCTGCTGATCAATAAATATCCCGAGCGCATGCTTGCGGCCGAAGAGTATATGATCCAAAAACGGGTTGATATATTGAGCGCCGAGTTAAGTCAGATTGGTCTCACCCATACCGCCGTCGGCGAAGCCCTGATGGATCACTGGGGTTTGCCGAAATTGCTGATCGATTGTGCCGCCAGCCACCACGAGGCGGTGCATGACGGTGCGAATCGTTATGCTACCCATTTGATATATTTGGCAAATCAATTGAGCGGCTATGTGCCACCGCTTGACGATCAGGAAACCCAGGACATTCTCGACGATATCGATAACTGGGACCAGGGAGTGTTTTCCCTGGAACAGATCGCCAACGCCTGTCAGCACGCCGACGATATGGTGTTTGAAGTCATGGAATCCTTAGGTATGGTGGCGATAGAAATCAGCAGCGACTGAATCACCGGCCCGGTGTCAGCCGATTTTTCCGATTTCGGATAACCAGATGCCGCCGAGCACCAAGGCCAGCGCCAGCGCATGGTAATACTGGAAAACCTCGTTTAAAAAAATCACCGCCATGATCGATGCGAACACCGGCACCAGATTGACGAATACGCCGGCGCGACCGGGTCCAATCAGGGCGACCCCCTGGATAAAGAATATCTGCGCAATCAGCGACGGCAGTATCGTCACCAATAAGACCAACAGCCAGCCGGTAGGCGACGGCGCGTTCCAGCCCTGCTGCCAAGTCTCGAACGCCACCAACGGCAACGACGTCAGCCAGGCGGCCAGGGCCATAATCGCGAATAAACCGAGCGCGCTGACATTGGGGCGACGAGTCAGTCCGATGGAATAGGCGGCATAGAAAAAACAGGCGATAACCATGAACAAATCCCCGCGGTTTACTGCCAGGCCCGCCAGCTGACTGAACTCGCCGCGCGCCGCCACGATGATGACGCCCAGCAAGGTAAGCGCTACTCCAACGCCTTGAATCTTGCTGATCGGATGGCGCAGCAAAAAAAGGCTGCCGAGTAGTACGAAAACAGGAATCGAACCCTGTAAAATTCCAATGTTGATAGCGCCGGTATGATGACCGGCGATGTAAAAGAGCGCGTTAAAAACGGTAAATCCGCAGCTACCCATTAAGCCCAGAAAGAATATATGGCGCTGCAGTATCGGCCAGTCTCTGAGCACATGTTTGCGGGCCAGCAGCAGCAAAATGATTATCACCCCGAGCCAGCGAAACGTGACCAGTTGCATCGGCGAAATCTCACCTACCGCGAGCCGGCTGATGATTGCATTCAAGCCCCAGCACCAAGTCGTGAAAAAGAGCAGGGCGTAGGCTTTTAAGTGGTCACGGGCAATCATGTCGTGTTTCCGCTTGCCAAAACCAGTTCGCGACGCAGGGTATAGAGACCGCTGACGACAATAATGCCGATTCCAATCAAGCTTGCCAGGTCGGGAACTTCATCCCATACGAAGTAGGCGATCACCCCACCGAGGACGATTGTCAGGTATTTAAACGGCGCCAGAATTCCCACCGCCAAATGCCGATAACTGAGGGTCATCAAATATTGCGCCATGCCTCCGAACAAACCGACCAAAAACAGCAAAACCAGATCGGTGGACGGCGGTGGCCTCCAGCCCTGTACGAGAATGCCGACGCTACTGACTACGACGCCGGTGACAGTAAAGTAAAAGGTAATACAGACCGGGTCGTCGATCTTGCCGAGGTAACGGATGATGGTCGTCGTGCAGCCGATTAAAAATGCGGCGATGAGCATGTACAGGCTGCCGCTGGCCAGCATCTCGGGGCCTGGGCGCACAACGATTAACATGCCGGCAAAACCGATAATAACCGCGCACCAGCGGCGCAAGCCGACTTTTTCACGCAGCAGCAAGACCGACAGTGCAGTCATGAACAGCGGCGCCGTGTGCAGGATCGAGATCGCCGCCGCCAACGGCATGAGTGAAAACGCATAAAATGCGAGAGCCATGGCGCCGATCCCCAGTAGACTGCGCAGCATATGCAATTTTTTGTGCGCGGTTCTTAGAATTCCGAATCCACCGCGCATCAAGATGATGACCACGATCGGAATCAGCGCCACGATGCAGCGGAAAAACATTATTTGCGTGGTCGGATAATAAGCGCCGAGCCACTTGACGCTCGCGTCCATCAGGGAAAACAACAGCAGGCTCAACATCATCGCGCTAAATCCGAGCAGTGGATTTTCCGCCGGGCGGACGATGGAAATTCGATGACTAGAAACCTTAATGCTCCCGTTGGCCCAAAATCAGATCGGCCACCTTTTCGGCAACCATCATTACCGCGGCATTGGTGTTACCCGACACAATCGTGGGAAAGACCGAAGCGTCGACTATCCTGAGTTGGCGCGTACCGTAGACCTGGCACTGGCAATCGACGACGGCGATTTTACGATCGGGGCCCATCATGCAGCTTGAAGTCGGGTGAAACACGGTACTACTGCGGGCCCGGATGTCCGCGATCAGATCGGCTTCGCTCTGGACTTCGAGGCCGGGCGTGACTTCTTGCTCGATAATTGCCGCAAGCTCGGGACTGCTGGCTAGTCGGCGCAACAGCCGCACCCCCTCCAGCATTTCCGTGACGTCTTCTTCGTGCGACAAATAATTGGGGAAAATTTTTACGGGCGCGAACGGATCGGCTGAATCGATGCGCAGCCGGCCGCGACTCAAGGGGCGTAGCTGACCAATCGAATTGACAAACCCCGGGTAGGGATCGGGTCGCATCAGTGGTCGTTTACCGGGCGGCGCGGCGGTATAAGACATCGGGTTGAAATAGGTTTGAAGATTGGGGCGCGGACGCGACGGGTGACCTTTTAGAAACCCCCCGGCCTGGTTGACGCTGAGCGACAGCATACCTTTTCTAAATAGCAGATATTGCATGCCGGCCGCTAATTTGCCCCACCAGGGATAAAGCTGATTGTTCAGGGTCGGCAGACGCGAGCGATAGTAATAACAGCAATCCAGATGATCCTGCAGATTGTGACCCACTCCCGGTAACTCAACCACCGGTTCGATCCCATGATTTTTGAGTAGCGCCAGCTCGCCGATACCCGACAGCTGCAGAATTTGCGGCGAATTTATCGCACCGGCGCTGACGATGACTTCGCGCCGCGCCTTTACCCGGCGGCGTTGCGCTCCCTGCATGAATTCTACTCCTGCTGCGGCGCGATTGTTAAACAGGATGCGCGTCACCTGCGCCTGCGTAAAGACCGTGCAATTGCGGCGCTTAAGCGCGGGATGCAGATAGGCGCGCGCCGCCGACATGCGTCGTCCCGCGCGCGCGGTGATCTGATAATGACCGACGCCCTCCTGGGTTTCGGCGTTGAAGTCGGGGTTGAATTCGAAGCCGCATTGTAACGCAGCGGCAATAAACCGACGGCATAAGGGATGATGTTGTTGGCTGACATTGTCGACGAAAAGCGGCCCGTCGGCGCCACGGTAGCGATTGCCGCCGTCGGCGGCGGTCTCCGTTTTTTTAAAATACGGCAACACTTCGTCCCAGCCCCAGCCCGGGTTACCCAGATCGCGCCAGTCGTCGTAATCCGCCGCCTGCCCGCGGATGTGGACCATGGCGTTAATCGAGCTGGACCCGCCCAGCACTTTTCCACGCGGCCAGTAGCTTTGGCGATTGTCGATGCCGGGGTCCGGCTCGGTCATATACATCCAGTTGACCGCCGGATCGTAAAAGGTTTTGCCGTAGCCGATCGGGGTTTGAATCCAGAAACGTTTATCGCTACCGCCCGCCTCAAGCAGCAGCACGCTACTACCGGGATCGGCGCTAAGCCGGTTAGCGAGCACGCATCCCGCGGAACCGGCACCGATAATGACGAAATCGAACTCGAGATCCACGCTGCGGCCCGGCTAAAGATGAAACGGAATTATAGTCGCTCCAAGCCGCGGGTAAAGCAAAAAACCATCCTGCCGGCGGGTTCCACCCGGGCGGCGCTTGGGGCATAATCTGGGCGCTAATCCTGAGGAAACCCAACTTGAAGTTCAGCCTTGATGAATTCCGCGCCTGGGAGAACAAGCGCGTGACCCTGGTCGGTATGTCGGGCGTCGGCAAATCCTTTCTGTCGGCCAAATTGCGCGGTAGGAACTGGTTTCACTATTCCGGCGATTACCGCATCGGCACGCGTTACCTGGACGAACATATTATCGATATGCTCAAAGAGCAGGCGATCAAGGTCCCGTTCCTGCGAGAATTGCTGCGAAACGACTGGATATACATCAAGAACAACATCCGCGTCAACGATCTGGGCCCGGTGCTCAGTTTTGTCGGTAAACTGGGTAATCCCGAACTGGGCGGTGTCGAGCTCGGTGAATTCATCGAGCGCCAGGCGATTTACCGGCAGGCGGAAGTCGATGCCATGTACGATATACCGCATTTCATCGAGAAGGCGCGCAATATTTACGGCTACCCGCATTTTGTCAACGATGTCGGCGGCAGTCTGTGCGAACTGGACGAGCCCGGAGTGATCGACATACTGGTCGAAAACACTCTTATTTTGTACATTCAGGTAACCAATCAGGCCCAGGAGCAAGTGTTGATCGAGCGCGCGGTATCCGACCCCAAACCGCTTTACTATCGGCCCGACTTTCTGCAACAGCATTTGGAAATGTACTGCGGCGAAACCGGGCTCGAATATGCGGCGCAGATCGATCCCGACGCGTTTGCACGCTGGGTATTTCCGCACCTGTTCCATTCGCGCCTGCCGCGCTACGATGAAATCGCAAGCCTCGGATACACCGTGACCTCGGAAGAGGTCGATAGGGTACAGGACGATGCGGATTTTCTGCAATTGCTGGAAATGGCGATCTCCAGACAGCCCCAAGGGGATGCCTGATGCCGCTAGTCGCACATAACGATTTACCCACTTTTGGCAAGCTGCGGCAAGAGGGTTTGCGCGTGCTGGCGCCGGGTCTTGCCAACCAGCAGGACATTCGGGAATTGCACATCGGTTTGCTCAACATGATGCCCGATGCGGCGCTGGAAGCGACCGAAAGGCAATTTTTACGCCTGATCGGAGAAAGCAATCCGATTGCCCAATTTTTCGTGCACCCGTTTACGCTGGATGCCTTGCCACGCGCGGCTGCGGCACAGGCGCACATCGACAAATTTTACGATAGTTTCGAACAGATAAAACAGCAAGGACTGGACGCATTGATTATTACCGGCGCCAACGTGATCGGCGCCGAACTGGCGACGGAAGTTTTCTGGGAGCCGCTCATCGAGGTGGCCGACTGGGCGCACCAAAATGTCACCTCGACGCTGTGTTCCTGTCTCGCAACCCACGCCGTTTTGGATTTTCGCTATGGGCAGAAGCGCGCGCAACAGCGCAGCAAGCGATGGGGCGTTTATCGCCATCAGGTGGTTGCCCCGGCGCACCCGTTGGTCGCCGAGATCAACTCGGTGTTCGACGTTCCCCATTCGCGCTGGAACAGCGTCTACCGCGAACAGTTCGAAGCCGCCGGATTGAAGGTTCTGGTGACCGCCGACGATGGCAGCGTGCATCTTGCGACCAGCCCGGATGGTTTGCGCTCGGTTTTTTTTCAGGGGCATCCCGAATACGACACGGTATCGCTGTTGAAGGAATATAAACGCGACGTGAATTTGTATATTGCCGGCGAGCTCGATCAATACCCGCCGATGCCCGAACATTATTTCAGTCAATTCGGCGCCGCTATTTTTCGGGAATACCAGGGTCGGGTCGATAAAAGCCTGCGGCAACAGGCGCCGGTACCCGCGTTTCCGGAAAACCTGGTGATGGAAAGCTTGAAAAATACCTGGCAGGATAACGCGAGCGCGGTCGTCGGCCGCTGGGTTGGACTGATTTACCAGTACACCAACGTCGATCGTCTGAAACCCTTTATGGACGGCGTCGACATCGATAATCCGCTACAGTTGTAGACGCGCGCTAGTAAGACCCCCAGGAATCCTGTTTTCTCCAGCGGATTCGTGTCACCACAATGCCGACTAGGAACGCGATCAGGCTAACCGCTCCGCCGCGCACGAACCAGTCGAGCCTGGTGCTGTCGTTCAGTTCGGCGTTAATGTCGGTTAACTGAGCCTTTTCTTCTTTGAGCTGTTCCAGCACCGTTTCCAGGCGTTTGTTTTGTTCCAGTACGTTGAGCGTATCTTCCGCGGCGCTGCGTACTTCGGCCAATTCCTGTTCCGAGGCGCGCAGGGTTTTCTTGAGCGCCTGGTTATCACTCTGCTCCTGGGCCAACGATTGTTTGAGCGTGGAGATTTCACCCGCTTGCTCCGAGATACGGTTACGCTGCTGCTCGTAACTGACATTCAATTACCGCAGGCTCTGCCGGGCGGCCGGTTGCGCCATCAGAAATCGGCTCAAGACATAGCTCTTTTTATTGTCTTCGGTTTCCACCAGCGAATACTTTAAAACCAAATCTCGTTCGAGCACGGTCACCGCTTCGCCACTTTGCAACATGCGCACGATATTGTTGGCGGTACTGGTGCCGCTGCGCATCGTGATCTCGAACTCATCGGTAATATATCTTATCTCGGCCGCGGCCAGTGGTCCCGCAATACAAGTGGATAAAACCACTGCAAGCACAACTTGTTTCATTAAATGGCTCTCTTTAAGTACGCTGGGGTTAATCCAACGAGTAAATGTTACCGGTAATGTCGGCGCAAGCAGTGCCGTATTCCTGTCGGTCGATATCATTGTCGCCCGGATACACATAAGTTGAAATTTCGACATGCGGTTCGATTGAAGCCAGGCGCGGCATACCCCTTCGAATATGGCATCGCCGCGCGTGGGCGATAAAAGCCATCCGCGCCGTTATCGATAGTGGTGCCGCCGAGACCCGTTGGGAGCTTGTAAAAGGGCGCTGCTGCGTATAAATCGGAAAAAACTAAAAATATCGCCGCTGCAACAATCGATCGCGTTGCTGGAGTAAGCATGTCCTGATCCTATGACGACGCGCGTTCGCCGCTTGTGTTTTAGCCGTCATTATTGACAGCCTTGATGCGAGTTGCAACTGCTAAAACCGCTTTAGCGGCGGTTGAGCAAAATTTACGTTTATCGGCTATGTTATTAATCTGGTGACAATAAAAGTCGCCGGGTTAATCTTATCTATGTCCGAGAGTCTGGCAGGTAAAACTAATGAATAAAAATATTGAGGATCCGCGGCGTGAATTCCTGATCAAGGCGTTATCGCTGGGCCTATTTGCCGGGGCCAGTTTAAACAGCCTGTTTCAAACCGGCCACGCACGTGGCGATATACCGGAAAAACTACCGCCCGGACGTTCTATCTTCCAGTTGCAGGGCAGGGTGACGGTCGATGGCGGCGCAGTCGATATCAATACCCCGATCAGGCCCGATTCTACCGTTATAACCGGCCCCAAGAGTCGGGTCATTTTCGTCGTCGGCGCGGATGCGTTCATTCTGCGCAGCAATAGCGAACTCGTAATGAATAGCAGCGATGGAGTAATAATCGGAGGTATGCGAATTCTGTCGGGCAAGCTTCTCTCGGTCTTCGGCCGACGTGTCAAACCCCACTCTATCACCACGTCGACCGCGACTATCGGAATACGCGGCACCGGCCTGTACATCGAATCGGAGGCCGACCGCTCTTATATTTGCACCTGTTACGGGCAAGTGCGTATCGCGGCCGCAGCCGATCCCGGGGTCAGCCGGGACATCCTCGCGGAGCACCATGACTATCCGGTATACGTATTGTCCTCGGCCGGCAAAGGCCAGCTTATCGAGCCGGCGCCTCTGATCAATCATAGCGATTCCGAACTGGCCCTGATCGAGGAACTGGTTGGCAGGACGACGCCGTTTGCCTTCAGCGGCGGCGGTTACGGGGCACCACGTAAAAGTAATTACTGACAATTAACCCGGCGGCATACTTAGCTGCCGGGTTAATAATACTACCCGCCGCTAGCCGGTGCGGCGTCGGCCGATGGCGCGGCTTCGAACGGCGTGATCAGGATTAACAGCCCGAATTCGGGATTGTCGAGATAGTGCAGGGTCTTGCTGCGCATGCGGCGGTGTTCCTTGAGGCTATGATTGTTCAGGATGCGCGTATCGGCCGCATAGGCCGTGAGATACTGATCCTGCGGCGCATTGGTAGTGACCGAATCTATCGACAGTCGGGGTCGTCGGTATACCAGGTCGGTATAGACGTGCAGGTAACGCGCCAACTCGACGGTAATTTTACCTTCGAATTCATACAAGCCCTGATGGACCCGCAGCGCCTCTTGTTCGAGCAACTGCAATTCCAGCGCCTCGAGGGTTTGTTCGTCGAAGGCGTAGCTTTGACCGCTACCCGGTTCTTCGCCGTCGGTTCGCGGGATGCTTTCGAGCAACTCGATCTGGTTGTCGATCGAGGTATATTCGCTGCCGTAGATGCGCCCGCCCCGCAGCCAGATCGGCAGCGCCTGGCCACGCTCGACCCCCGGTTGGCGCCAGGCGATATGCTGTAACAGCTCGTAGCGCGGCGATTCGACTATTTTGTCGACAACTTCGAGCAACCTGAACTCGGCATCCGGAAGGATTTCATAACCGAGTTCGCGCGCCGCCAGCACGCTGCGGGTTGAAGTCGTATCGAGCATTTGTTCGGTTTTACTGGGCGAGCTGACCGGTAGAATGAATTCGCGGCTTTTCGGCGCCTTGATGTTCTTGAAGATAACCAGTTCGATGTCGTAGACCGGCTGGGGTTTAACGACGGAATCGCCGGAAGTTTGCGCCGGTAAAACCCCGGGTAAAAGGGCAGCCAGGCCTAACAGGACAGGGAGATAATGGTTCATGCTAGTCTGCGGTCAATTTATTTAGCAGCGATTCAATCTGCTTGAAGCGGGCTTCAAGTTCAACATTTTGACAGCTAATACGCAAGGTTTGTTTGCCGTCAAAACGATACTGGCGGGGATCGGCCTGGATGAGCGCGATAATTTTCATCGGATCGATATTGGGATTGGGGTTGAACACGATTTTACCGTTTTGTTCACCGACATCGATTTTCTCGACGCCAAGTAACAGCGTCTGCAGTTTGATGCGCGTGACCCTGAACAGATTTTTCAAGGCTTCGGGCAGCAGGCCGAAGCGGTCGATCAGCTCAATCTGGATATCGCGTAATTCCGCGTCGGCGGTTACGGAGGCAATACGTTTGTATTCGATCAGGCGCCGATGTATGTCCGGGATATAGGTTTCGGGTATCAGGGCCGGTACGTGAAAATCGACTTCCGAGGCGCGCATAATGGGTTGCTCGAAGTCGATCGGCAGGTTCGATTTCAGCGATTGCACGGCCCTGTCGAGCAGCTCCGCGTAAAGACTGAAGCCGATTTCGCTGATTTGACCGCTTTGCTCGTCGCCAAGGATTTCACCGGCGCCGCGAATTTCCAGATCATGGGTGGCCAGGGTAAAGCCGACACCGAGTTCCTCTAGCGATTCGATGGCCAGCAGCCGCTTTTGTGCGTCCGCGGTCATCGCGCGTTCGGGCGGTACGATCAGATAGGCATAGGCGCGATGATGCGAGCGGCCGACGCGTCCGCGAATCTGGTGCAACTGCGCCAGCCCGAGCTTGTCTGCGCGATTGATGAATATCGTATTTGCGGTAGGCACGTCGATACCGCTTTCGATGATGGTGGTGCACACCAAAAGGTTGCAGCGATGATGATAAAAATCCAGCATCACCGTTTCCAGTTCTTTTTCCTTCATGCGTCCGTGTACGATGCCGATCCGTGCATCGGGCAGTAATTGCTGCAGATCCCGGGCGGTGTTTTCGATTGTCTTGATTTCATTATGCAGGAAATAAATTTGCCCGCCGCGCTTGAGCTCGCGCTGGCATCCTTCGATGATCGTATCCCGGTTCCAGCGCGACACGAAGGTCTTGATCGCGTGTCGCTGCATCGGCGGGGTGGCGATAATCGACAGGTCGCGCATCCCGGAGAGGGACATATTCAAGGTTCGCGGAATCGGCGTGGCGGTCATTGTCAGTAGATCGACGCTGGCGCGCAAGGCTTTGAGCTTTTCCTTGTGACGCACGCCGAAACGGTGTTCCTCGTCGACGATAACCAAACCCAGGTTGCGGTACTCGATGGTGTCGGAGAGCAGTTTATGGGTGCCGATCACGATGTCGATCTTGCCCGAGGCGATTTGTTCCAGGGCATCATCGAGTGATTTCTTGGCGGTGAATCGGGTCAGGCTGGCGATACGTATCGGCCAGTCGGCGAAGCGATCGAGAAAGTTGTGATAATGCTGCTGGGCCAGCAGCGTGGTCGGCACCAATACGGCGACCTGGCTACCGGCATTGGCCGCAATAAAGGCAGCCCGCATACAGACTTCGGTCTTGCCGAAACCCACGTCGCCGCAAACGATTCGATCCATCGGCTGCGACGCTTGCATATCGCTTATCACCGCTTCGATTGCGCTTTCCTGGTCGGGCGTCTCCTCGAATGGGAACTCGCCGGCAAACTGATGATATTCGTCGAGGGCTACGCGGTGCGCGAAACCCGCCATGGCTTCCCGTCGAGCCTGAATGTCGAGCAATTCGACCGCGATATCGTGAATCTTTTCCTGGGCTTTCTTGCGCGCGCGCTGCCACTGTTCGGTACCGAGCCGATGCAGCGGGGCGCTGCCTTCGTTGGCGCCCGCATAGCGGCTGATCAAGTGCAGCGAGCTGACCGGTACGTATAGTTTGTCCTGGTTGGTGTATTCGATGCATAGAAACTCGGTCGCGATGCCGGATACCGTCAGCGTTTTCAAGCCTTGATATCGGCCCACACCGTGATCTTCGTGCACCACGGGTGCACCCGGCTGCAAATCGGCCAGGCTTTGTATGGTGGACTCGGCATCACGGGTCTTGCGGTATCTGCGGCGCCTTTTCTGCACCGCGCGTTCGCCGAATAATTGGCCTTCAGTAATTATCGCAAGGCCCTTGGCCGCCAGGGTCATACCGCTTTGTAAAGCCGATGCGGTGATGAAGTAGCGATTATCGTCGCGTTCCAGAAACTCGCCCCAGGTCTCGACCTGGCTGGCGTGAATTCCATAGTGATGCAACATTTCGCCGACGAATTCGCGCCGCCCGGGCGACTCGGTGCTGAATAAAATTCGCTCAAACGCCGGTTTTTCGATAAATTTGCGTAACGCCTTGTCGGGTTGTTCGGCGTTCGGCTGCAGCGTTAATTGCGGGATCGCCTGGGTATCGCAGTTGGCGCTAGCGTGATCCTCCGGTTGCAATTTGAATGCGGAAAACAGCAGGCAGGAATAGTCTTCAATCCGCGCCTGCAATGTTTGCGTATCGAGAAACAATTGCGCCGGTTCGAGCAGCGGCCATTCGAGATTGTAGCGCCGTGACTGGTAACGTTCCTCCACCTGTTGTTCGAAATTCGCGGCACGCGTGATCGCGGCATCGTCGATAAGCAAGCGACTTTGTTGCGGCAGATAATCGAATAGGCTAACCAGCCGGTCGAAAAACAGCGGCAGGTAATACTCTACCCCGGGCGATGAAATACCGCCCGAGATATCGACATAAACCGGACAGGTGTTCGGATCAATTTCGAATCGCTCGCGGAATCTCAAACGGAAACTTTTAATTCCGGATTCGTCTAGCGGATACTCGTGCGCCGGCAGCAGTTTGATGGCATCAATCTTGTCGATCGAGCGCTGTGTCTCTGGATCGAAACGGCGAATCGACTCGATTTCATCGTCGAAGAAGTCCAGCCGAAACGGTTCCGGACTGCCCATTGGAAACAAGTCCAGGATGGAACCGCGGGTGCTGAACTCGCCATGCTGCTCAACCTGCGACACCGCGCTGTAACCGTAAAATCCAAGGCGATCACGCAAATCGACGGGTTCGACGCGATCACCGATTTTCAGGTTAAGCGATCTTTGATGAATGAATTCCGGTGGCGAAACCTTTTGCATGAGTGTACTAACCGGCAAGATTAGTACTCCTGACTTCGCCTCCGATATTGACGCCAGGCATTGAATACGTTCGGAGACGATGTCCTGGTGGGGTGAAAATTGATCGTAGGGCAGGGTTTCGAGATCCGGAAAACGAAAGATCTGCGGCGTCGTCGAACTGAAAAATCGAATTTCCTGTTCCAGTTGTTCGGCATCGGTCATGTCGCAGCAGACAATGATCGATAGCCCCGCCCAGGTCTCGATTTGTTCGCTCAGCAGTAAACCGCGGCTACAACCGTAGAGTTGGCCGACGCGTTGCCTGCGCACAGAGGCGGGTGTGGGAATATCGAGTAAGGCGCGGGCCCGCATCTTACGTGAAAGCGGTGTAAGGCATGGGTATGCCTACTTTAAAAACATAGGGGAAAATGATCGCAAACGGGCATTTGGAAATTACTATGCGGCACAATGAAATACCTACCGCGTATCTGAGCCGCGCTGCTGCGGGGTCGCGCGCCAGCTCCTCCAAAATCGCAGGCGGCGATTTTGTCGGTAATAACCTGGCTAACATTCCTGCCGGGCAGGCTGCTACTGCGGTACCGGTTTAACGGTGGTCAGCCCCAGGATTTCCCAGCTTTGCATACCGCCGCGGTACCATTTGATCTTGTTTGCGGGATAGCCGAAGCCCAACAGATTTTTAATGTTATTGGGTGACTGGCCGCACCACATGCCGTTGCAGAACATGACCAGGACGCGGGCGTTTCTGAAATCCCACAAGCCCTCGAGATTACGGGCGTTGAAACGTTCCTCCAGGATTTCACCGATCGAAATCGGATCGGCGCCCTTGGCCGGGTTGAGGCTGGTCCAGGGTATATTGACGGCGCCCGGGATAGTACCCTTGGCGACCCAGGCGGGTGTGCGCGAATCGATCACGACGATATTATCATCGCCCTCGCTCATGCGCTTCAGGTAATCGAGCATTTCCAACTCGGCAATCGTTTCGACGCCGGGCGCGAGACTGGCCGGCTGAATGCAAAATGGAGGGCATTTACGCGACGTCCTGGCGAACGCCGGGTTTATCGTGTTTTTCTGGTTTTGATTGCGCATGATGTCGACTTTGGATTCGCCGTGCATTACCGAAACTTTTTCGATTTCCTGGGTGATGTTGACTTCGGCCGCCCGCAGGCTGGCGCTATGCAAAGCCAGCCAAATGCTACAGCTGAGAAACAGAACTTTAGTGATGTTCATTACTGGCAACTCCGGTTAAACCAGAATGATTCTGGTTGCGATTACTATGGTCGCGTTGGACCTGATTATTATACTAGCGAAGCTCTGAAAAATTCATCCTGAATTGTCAGAGCAGGAAGAAACGAGAATGCGATTTTCGTTTCTCCTTCATTGTTCAATGTCTTGCGGTCATTGAAAAATGGCGGCACATCCCCGTGCCGCGGAAACTCCGAATAAATCAGAGTTTCCCTAGTGCTATTTCGGCATTATCAGGGTGTTCAAATCGATGGTGTGTAACACCAGATGATGCTCGAAATAAACCCTGAAAGTGCCGTAAACCCATTCGGTGATCGGCGGTTCGCCAATCGGACCGAAACGCTCGTCGGGTTCTCCGAATTGACTGATTACATCGTCCATGCTGATGCCGCGCCTCGGCATTACCTGATGCTCTGTTGAGGCAACATGGCCCGGGATGACCAAGGCGTCGCCGGCACTCGCGGGTTGCAGGATTAAACCGCAGCCCAGGAGTAACAAATAAAGTCCTGTGCGCATGTTTTTAAGTCTCCAAATACTATGCATGTAACTATAGCATGCCCTAGCCCGCTTATCTCACCGATTTCCTGCTGCGGACGCCGTCAAGCGCACTGTGGCGGGATATCCCGATGTGCTAAAGCACATCGGGTTCGACGGCCCGCTTAACGGAGTGTAAGCTGCGCCGGCGCGGACCTCGCCCCAGTGTGCAGTAGCACACCGGGTTGTGCCTCCCGCCACAGCGTCTTGGCGACGCCCTCGCGACCTAATACGCTGAGATCAGCGGGCTAGTACGGTAACAAGTGTGCGCCATTTCGCTGCGGTCCTGGTGGTGGCCTACTCTTATTCATGGTTTAATCCGCCGCATGAATTTTCCGCTCGAGATTTTTATCGGTTTACGCTACACGCGGGCCAAGCGTCGTAATCATTTTATTTCTTTCATTTCGCTGATTTCGATGCTCGGTATCGCGCTCGGGGTAATGGCGCTGATTGTGGTGTTGTCGGTGATGAACGGATTTGAAAATGAATTACGCGGGCGCATCCTGGGCATGGTTTCGCATGTCACGGTGTCGAGCTTTCGCGGGCCATTGCAGGATTGGCAATCCCTGCGCTCGCAAACCCTGGATCACCCGCAGGTAATCGGCGGCGCTCCCTATACCGAAGCCGAGGCGATGATATCGAACCTGTCTTCAGTCAGCGGCGCGCTGGTGCGCGGTATCGATCCGCAGCATGAAATCGAGGTTTCGGAAATTCACCGGCATATGGAATTCGGCAGCCTCAGCGATCTGGTGGCGGGAGAATATGGCATCGTACTCGGTAGCGGACTGGCCAATTCGCTCGACGTGGTCCCGGGAGATCGCGTCACCATGGTTACCCCGCAGGCGACTTCGTCGCCGCTGGGATTTTTACCGCGTCTGCGCCGATTCAAGGTGGTCGGGATTTTCGAAATTGGCGTTTACGAATATGATCGCAGCAGCGCGCTGGTGCATTACCAGGATGCCAGTAAGTTGTTCAGACTGGAGGGCGGGGTTAGTGGCATCCGTCTGAAACTGGATGACCTCGACCTGGCGCCGTTGGTGCGGCACGACCTCAAGCAAAGTATTGGGTTACAGTACTGGGTATCCGACTGGACCCTGCGGCATAGCAACTATTTCAAGGCGGTGCGAACCGAGAAAACCGTCATGTTTATCATTCTATCGCTGATTGTCGCGGTGGCGGCTTTCAATATCGTCTCCACGCTGGTCATGGTGGTCACCGACAAGCAGGCGGATATTGCAATCTTGCGTACGCTGGGCATGTCGCCATTGTCGATCATGTGGGTGTTCATGGTGCAGGGGACCTTAATCGGCTTGATCGGAACCCTGATCGGGCTGGTTAGCGGGGTGCTGGTGGCGTCGCACGTAGATGTCATCGTGCCCGCGCTGGAGCAATTTTTTCATACCCAGTTTCTGCCGCGCGGCGTTTATCCGATCACCGATTTGCCGTCCGAGATGAAGCAGTCCGATATCGTCAGGATAACGCTGCTATCGTTCGGGGTGTCGGTGATCGCAACGCTTTACCCGGCGTTACGCGCTTCCAAAACGCGGCCGGCCGAAGCGCTTAGCTATGAGTAATCGCGAGGGCGGGGCGGCGGTAATCGAGGCCAGCACGGTTCGCAAGGCCTTCCGTCAGGGTAAAATCGACGTCGAGGTACTCAAGGGCGTGGATTTCAACGTCGGTTCGGGTGAAAGTCACGCCATCCTGGGTGCTTCGGGCGCCGGTAAATCAACCCTGATGCATTTACTGGGCGGGTTGGATCATGCCAGCGGCGGCGAAATCAGGGTCGCGGGCAGTTCCCTGGCGAAGCTCTCCGAAGCCGACCTGGGGCGGTTGCGCAATCGCCATCTTGGTTTTATATACCAATTCCATCATTTATTGCCGGAATTCAGCGCGCTCGAAAATATCGCCATGCCATTGTTAGTCAGGCGCGAGTCGCGCCGCGTGGCTGGTATCGTTGCGCAGGATTGGCTGCGCCGGGTCGGGCTCGAACAGCGTGCCGCTCACAAACCCGGCGAGTTGTCGGGCGGGGAGCGGCAACGCGTGGCGCTGGCGCGGGCGTTGGTAACCCGGCCTGATTGCCTGCTCGCCGACGAGCCGACGGGTAATCTCGATCAACATACCGCGGCACAGATGCTGGAATTGATGCTGGGCTTAAACCGCGAGCTCAATACCGCGTTAGTGGTCGTGACCCACGATCTCGCCATCGCCGAGCGTATGCAGTATCGCTGGCATATGCTCGACGGTGTTCTTAGGCCGGAGTCGTAGCGGCTCCGATCGGGAGTTGAGCGGGCTTGAGATGCTTCGCTCGCTGCGAGGGGGACAGTCCATACGCCGGTGAAGATCTGCGCGATAAGCTGGTAATGTGAGCGGCGATTGGACTGTCCCCGAGAATCCAAAGGTTGGGAAGTTCCAAGCATTTCAAACATTTGGACGGTCGGGGCCAGACCAAAAATAGCCAATAATTGCACCAACTACGATGATTTCCCCGGCAGTTTTGCTCTGATCCCCTCGAAGCGACTAGCCGCCAATTCGAAACCACCTTGAGTTGTGGACCACCTCGCATCAATTCTCTAAATTCTGCCTGACCCAGGTTAAGTCAATTGAGCCTTCAGAAAACCGCAGTAGTTCAGCATGACCGGAATTTGCAACACCATGTAAATGGCATCGGAAACCAGGCGAATGCTGCCTTCGACCACCAGCCTGCGGTCTACCCAGCGCGACAATCGAATGCTCAGCTCGCGCGTCACGAAATAGGCCAGCGTCATGTAGGCAACGAGTTTCAGGATAGTGGCAATCGACGGAATCAGCGTTAAACCGTCCATCGATTGCAGGTACTGCCCGTGAAAAACCAGCGCGATGCTAAACGTGCTTTGCAGGGGCAGGGCAAATACGGGGTGGTTTACCAGCGGCAGGAATGCCAGCAGCAATCCCGCGATAAATAGTAGGTTGACGATATCCCTGAATTCGTTTTGCCGCGCCAGGGTACGCCAGAAATCGAGGCTAGTGGAGTTTTCGTCGATTATCGGGTAAATCTGGCTAACGACGACGAGTAAGACGAGAATGCGAATGATCGGACAGATAATATGTTCCAGAAGCCATACCGTGGTGGCGACTTCGCGCGCCTGATAGAGCAAATAAAAACACAGACCGGTGCCCAGGATCACAGTGCTGGCGGTGATCGGGACTGCCAGCAACAGGTTCAAGATTTATCGGCGGAATTGCGCCGGCGGTGGCGATTGTGTAGCCGCCCGGCGCGCTCTTTGATATGACTCAAAATGTGCATATGCCATAACAGACGAGCCACCGCGAAGGCCGCGACCGAGGCAATCAGACCGACCGTGAAACAGCCCAACAGGAACGGTTGCCAGATCGCAGTCAGGCCATTGAGCAGCCAGTCGAAGCTAAGCTCGAAATTGAAGCCATTGGGCTCCAGGCCGAGCAATTTGACGCCTAGTATGTAACAAAAGTAATACATCGGACCTATGGTTAGGGGATTGCTGACCCACACCGTCGGCACCGCGACTAGTATATTGACTCGCAGCAAGATCGCGCCGACAGCGGCGATTAGCATTTGAAACGGGACCGGGATAAAAGCGCAAAACATACCCAGCGCGAGCGCTAGCGGAAACGAACGCCGGTTGATGTGCCACAGCGACGGCTCCTGCAACCGCGGGCCCAGTAATTTGATCCAGCGGTTTTGTGTGATGACATCGGGCTGCGGCAAGAATTTTCTTACGATCTTCCTTGCCATGATGATTGTATTATCGGCAGTAATTCAATATTCTGCAAAGAGTTGGATCACATAACAGGGAAATCAGGGTAGGGATCGCATGCCCCAACACGCGGTGGCAATTGTGCTGGGTTCGTTGCTGGCTTATTACGGCAACGAGTTACCGGATCGATACTGGTCGGCTTACGCGCCGATACTCTTATTATTGTGCCGTTACAGCCCACCTTATCGCCTGCTACTGCTCGCCGGCGCCGCCTATTTATGGGGTTCGGCGCTACTCCACTACCACCTGGACCATCGTCTGATCGAGGCCTTCGATCAACGGTTCACCCGGCTGCGGGCCGTGGTGGCCGATATCCCCGAAGTCGATGCCGGCCGCGTTCGCCTGGTTTTGAATCACCCGGAAATCGATAATTATCCCGGCAGCTTGCCGCGGCGATTGCGGTTGAACTGGTACCAGGATGAAGTGATTCCGCAAGCGGGGGAGCGTTGGCAGTTCGAGGTCAAATTGAGGCAACCCCGGGGGAGCTTGAATCCGGACAGCTTCGACTTCGAAGCCTGGCAGTTTAGCCGCGGTATCGATGCGCGTGGCTATATCCGCAATTCCACTTTCAATGCCCGGTTCGAGTCCGCCAGCCCGTGGCAAATTAACTTCTGGCGCATGCGCCTGGCTAGCGCAATCGATGTCGGTTGCGGCGCCTGCTCCCATCGGGGATTGATAAAGGCATTGGCGTTGGGATTTCGTGGCGATATAACGCCGGCCGATAAAAATTTGCTGCAATCCAGCGGCACGGCACACCTGCTGGCGATATCCGGATTACACGTCGGCCTGGTATCTTGGTTGATGTATGGCGTCGGGCGTTGCTGTTGGCGTTTAGGCTTGCGTCCCGGCGGACTCAATCGCATCCAGACGGCTGCCCTAATGGCCATATTGGGCGCCTGTCTTTACGCCGCGCTGGCCGGTTTTAGCCTGCCCACGGTACGCGCCCTGGTGATGTTGGTAATCCTGTTACTGGCGTTACTGCTCGGGAACCGCGTCAACCTGCTGCAGTCACTGTCGTTGGCGGTCGCGGCGATTTTGGTCGTCGATCCGCGCGCAGTCGGCTCAAATTCATTTTGGTTGAGTCTTAGCGCCCTGTTGGTGATCGCATTCGTGCAATTCCGCCTACCCGAGCGGATCAGCTGGTGGCGTCAATTGATTGCATTGCAATGTTGCTTTTCACTAGCGATGCTGCCCCTGGGCCTGTTGATTTTCGAACAGCTCAATCCCGCCGGCTTGCCGGCGAACCTGTTGGCGATCCCGGTCATCAGTTTTATCGTTTTACCGGTGATATTGTTCGCTAGCCTGCTGGCGCTGGCAGGGCTGGAATTTGCCGGATCGCTATTTTGGCTGGCCGACAGGATATTGCAGGTAGTGCTTGAGTATCTCGGTTTGCTATTGTCCAGCGGCATGAGTCCGATGCTGGGCGTCTACCCGCCGACCATGCTATTGCTGGCATTAGTCGCGATAGTCTGGCTATTGTTGCCGCGCGGTTTCGGCTTAGGCGCGGTCACGCTGGTCGGTCTATCCCTGATGCTAGGCTGGCAACCGGCCCGGCCCCAGCAGGGGGCATTCGAAATGTTGGTCTTCGATGTCGGCATGGGAACATCAATCCTGCTGACGACGCGTCATCACAGCCTGGTGTACGATTTCGGGCCCGGCAAAGCCGGTGTCTCCAGCGCGGCGAACTGGGGCTTGTTGCCGAGCCTGCGGAAACGCGGCATCGAGCAGCCGGATTTGGCAATCGTCAGCCACGTGGATCAGGATCATAGTGGCGGATTACATGCTTTTTTGGACGATCATCGGCCACTATTCTTGCTCTCGGGCACGCCGCGAGAGCTCGAATCCCGAATTACAGACCGCCACCGGGTGCGCTCCTGCCACCAATTTCCCGACTGGACCTGGGACGGAGTGAAGTTCCGTTTCCTGCCCGGCTCGAGCGACTACGGCGATACCAATAATCGCTCCTGTGTGTTGATGATCCAAGGCCATCATCGGGTGCTGTTGGCCGGCGACATCGAAACGGCGCGCGAACAACGTCTAATCGCGCGTTACGGCCCCGCTTTGGCTGCTGATGTCTTGCTGGCGCCGCACCATGGCAGCATAACTTCTTCCAGCGCCGGCTTTGTGTCCCTGGTACAGCCGCGGCATGTCATATACACCCTGTCCCGCGGCAATCGCTGGGGCTTCCCGGCGCCGGCGGTTGTCGCCCGCTACACGGCTCTGGGAACCCGCCAGTTTCGTAGCGATTTTGACGGCGCAATTACCGTCAACAGCGGCTCCGAGGGCTTGTCGATCGTTGCCGAGCGCAGCTCCGAATCCCGGATTTGGAGGCGATGGTAAAAAGCCTTCGGTCACAGTATGATGTGCGGCATTTAATTCCGAGGACAAAGCGTGTTCGAACTGGTTCAGGCGGGTGGCTGGCTGATGATTCCGATTTTGTTGTGCTCCGTGCTGGCCGCGGCCATCATCATCGAACGGACGTGGACCCTGCGCCAAAAAAAAGTTATTCCGGAAAAACTGTTGACCGGTATCTGGAACCTACTTAGCAGCGATGCGCTAACCGATCAGCATATCGCCGAAATCGAAAATGGATCTCCGCTAGGAAAAGTGCTTGCCGCCGGACTGATCAACCGTCATCTGTCGCGCGACTTGATCCGCGAAAGCATCGAGGAGACCGGCCGTCACGTGGTGCACGAGATGGAACGTTTCATGAATACACTGGGTACGATTTCAACGATTACACCGCTGCTGGGCCTGCTTGGCACCGTCATCGGCATGATACGCGTATTCACCGCAATTACCGTGGTCGGCGTCGGCGATCCCGGACAACTGGCCGGCGGTATCTCCGAAGCCCTGATCACGACCGCGGCCGGCTTGACCATCGCGATTCCCAGCCTGATTTTTCATCGTCATCTGAAACGCCAAATCGACGACCTGGTGGTGGCGATGGAGCAGGAAGCGATGAAGCTGGTTGAATTTCTGCACGGCGATCGCAAACAACTGGGTTGAGGCGATGAATTTTTATCACAGCAAGCCCGAAGAAGACGTTCAAATCAATCTGACACCGCTAATCGATGTCGTCTTTTTGTTGTTGATATTCTTCTTGGTATCGACCACTTTCGATACGACCTCGCAATTGAAGATCAAACTGCCCGAAGCGACCCAAATGCAAGTGCAAGACCCGCCGCAAAAACTGAATCTCTTAATCGATGCCAATGGCAGTTTCTTTCTGAATTCGCGCGAATTGAGCAACAATAAAAGCGCAACCTTAAAGGCGGCGCTAGAACGCGCCATGAACGGAACCCGATTGCCGATTGTTATCCAGTCGGACGCCGATTCACCCGTGCAGTCGCTGGTAACCGCGATGGACGTGATCGGACAAATGGGTTTGACGCAAGTGTCGATTGCGACCACGCGTCCCATCGAGTAGCTGAATCCGTGCCGAATCCGAGGTTTGGGCAGTGAAACCGATTGATAGCAGTTTGACCGGCTTTAAGGCTTATCGTGCGCTACTGTCGATGGCCTTCGAGCATAAGATTTATTTTCTAATCGCGGTAATCGGCATGATCATCTTTGCCGCCTCCGATGCCGCCTTTGCCTATTTGATGAAGCCGTTGATGGACGATGGATTCATCGAGCGCGATCCCCTGATTATCAAGCTGATGCCGTTGGCGATTATCCTGATCTTCGTGGTACGCATGGCCGCCGTATTCATGCGCAGCTATTGCATGAACTACATCGGCCGCAACGTAATCAATTCGCTGCGCCGCATGATGTTCGAAAAACTATTGACGATGACCAGCGACGAATACGATCAATCTTCTAGCGCCGCGATTGTGGCGCGTTTTTCCTATGACGTCGAACAGGTGTCCAAAGCCGTATCATCGTCCCTGACCGTGTTCATCCAGGACAGCCTGCGTATCGTCGTGCTGCTGGGGTATATGATTTGGTTGAACTGGCAATTGACCGCAATTTTCCTGGTGGCCGGGCCGGTCGTGTTTTTGATCGTGGTCAGAATATCTGGGCGTTTTCGCACGATTAGCAGAAATATTCAGCAGTCCATGGGCGGGGTAACCCAGGTGGCCCAGGAAGTGATCGACGCCAATCGTATCGTCAAGATTTTCGGCGGTGACGCTTTCGAGCGCAGCAAATTCGAAAAAGTGAACCGGGCCAACTTGAAGCTGCATTTGAAAATGACCATCGCGCAGGCAATCAGCATGCCGCTGATTCAGCTGGTGGTCGCGATCGCCTTTGCCGCCATTGTCGCATTTGCAACCTCGGAATCGATGCGTGACATTATTTCGACCGGCGATTTCGTTTCATTTATTTTTGCGATGACGATGTTGCTGGCGCCGATGCGGGTTTTGTCCTCGATCAACGCCAGTATCCAGAAGGGTATAGCGGCCGGGGAAAGCGTGTTCGCTCTGACATCGAAGGATAGCGAGCTCAACCAAGGCCAGTTGCAGTTGGAACGCGCCGTTGGCCGGTTGGAATTCCAGAACGTCGTGCTGTGTTACCGGCGCAGCGAGCAGCGCGTGCTCGACGATATCAGCTTCGAGGTTAAACCGAAGCAAACCGTGGCGATCGTCGGGCGTTCCGGCAGCGGCAAGTCGAGTCTGGTGAATCTGATACCCCGGCTTTACGAGTACGATAGCGGCGGGATCCGGCTCGACGGTGAACTGCTGGATAGTTATCGTATTGGGGATTTACGCCGTCAGATCGCCTATGTCGGACAGGACGTGCGCCTGTTCAACGATACCATTCGTAATAATATTGCCTATGGCGTCGCCGACCGGGTCGACGAGGCGCAGATTGTAGAAGCGGCGCGGCAAGCCCATGCCTGGGAATTTATCGAGGCGATGCCGGATCAACTCGACACCGAGGTGGGTGAGCGCGGGGTGTTGTTATCGGGTGGTCAACGGCAGCGAATCGCGATTGCCCGGGCGCTGTTGAAGGATGCTCCGATTCTGATTCTTGATGAAGCCACCTCGGCGCTGGATACCGAGTCCGAGCGCTTTATTCAGCACGCGATGGAGCATTTGATGGAGAATCGCACCACTTTGGTGATCGCGCATCGGCTGTCCACGATCGAACACGCCGACCATATTTTGGTCATGGATCAAGGCAAGATACTGGAACAGGGCAGCCATCGGGAGTTGCTCGAACACGAAGGAATCTATGCCAAGCTGCACTCGATGCAATTCCGCGACGGCAAGGAAGGCGAAGTCAAGGCGATTGGCGCCAAGCCCAGGATCATCCGCTCGTCGATACTCAATAAATCCTTAATGCAGCATTGGGTAAGCCTGTCGACCCATCAGCGGCAGGGCTGGTGGTTATGGTCGATGAACCCATTATCGATTCTCTTGATGCCGTTGTCCTGGGTTTTCCATTTGGCGGTTGGCCTGCGGCGACTGGGATATAAACTGGGCTTGATCGGCTCGACCAAACTCCCGGTGACGACCATCGTGGTTGGCAATATCACCCTCGGCGGCAATGGCAAGACACCCATCGTGGTTGCCCTATTTCAAATGCTGCGGGACAAGGGCTTTCATCCGGCGATCGTAACCCGCGGTTACAAGAGTGGCCATGAGCAAACCGTGCAGATACTGCATGACGGCATTACCCGAAATGCCGTCGGTGACGAAGCCAACATGATGTCGGAAATATGTCGTTGCCCGATCGGGATCGGCGCCGACCGGGTCGCGGCGGCGCGGCAGATCATAGAACAGTTTCCCTCGACCGATGTCATTCTTTCGGATGACGGACTACAACATTATGCGCTTAAACGCGACATCGAGATTGCGGTCTGCCGCCAGCTGTCGCTGGGTAACGAATTAATGCTGCCGGCGGGGCCGCTGCGCGAACCGCGTGAGCGTCTGCGGCGGGTAGATGTGACCATCGATCGCGACAGCGATCAAGTGGTGGAGTCGCTGGGTGAAATCTGGAATCTGTCCAATCCGGAGCAGCGCCGCGACATCAGCGAGTTCCACGGCCAGCAGGTGCACGCGCTCGCGGGTATCGGTTTTCCTGAAATATTTTTTGCCAGCCTGATGCAGATGGGAATCGACGTTATCGAGCACGAATTCCCCGACCATCACGAGTTCAGCGCCCAGGACTTGTATCTCAAGCCCGACCTGCCGGTCCTGGTAACGCATAAGGACGCGGTCAAGTTAAAAGGACTGGCGCGCGAAAACATTTGGGTAGTACCGTTAAATATCGAATTGAACGACGAGCTGAAGAATCAAATTTTCCAACTGCTGGAGAGCCGACATCATGGATAAACATATGCTGGACATACTAGTCGATCCGGTCACCAAGGGTCCGCTGATTTACGACAAGAAACGACAGGAACTGATTTCACGCGCCGCGCGCCTGGCTTACCCGATTCGGGACGGCATCCCGGTGATGCTGCCGGAGGAAGCGCGGGAATTGAGTAGCGCAGAGGTCGAGGCGCTCGGCTGAATCGATGGCTCCCGAATTTCGCATCGTGATACCGGCACGCCACGCCTCGCTGCGTCTGCCCGGCAAACCCTTGCGGGATATAAACGGTAAGCCGATGATCGAATGGGTTTATCTGGCGGCCCGCCAAACCGAAGCCAGCGCAGTGGTGGTGGCGACCGACGATCAACGCATTGCCGATGTGGTTTCGAGTTTTGGCGGCAGTGTCTGTCTGACGGACGCCGGGCATCGTAGCGGCAGCGATCGAATCCTGGAAGTCACGCGCAAACTCGGCTGGAGCGAGGATGCGATCGTGGTGAATCTGCAGGGCGACGAACCGCTGATGCCGGCCGTTAATATATCTCAGGTGGCGCAGCTTCTCGCCGACCACGAATGCGACATGGCAACCCTGCATAAACCCATCGACGCCGAGGCAGCGCGGGACCCGAATCTGGTCAAGCTAGTGGTCGATAAACACGGTAAGGCGCTGTATTTCAGCCGCTCGGTAATTCCCTTCGATCGCAGCGGCGAGGCAGACCGATATCTCGGGCATATCGGTATTTACGCCTACCGCGTCGGTTTTCTCGAAGTCTTCAGCCAGCTCCCGCCCGCTGAGCTGGAGCTTGCCGAATCGCTGGAACAGTTGCGCGCTCTGGCCAATGGATACCTGATCCACAGCGCGTTTGCGCTGGCCAATCCAGGTCCCGGGATCGACACCGAACAGGATCTGGTCCGGGTTACCGAAATCATGGCAAAATCCCCGCGATGAAGTATCGCTGGAAACTGGAGCGGCACCTCACGCTTTTCCAAAAGTATTTCAAACTAGACGAATACCATGTTTCACACGAGCTGTTCGGCGGTGGTTCTAGCCCGGTGTTTATGCGCGAGATTTTCGAACGCGGCGTGGTGGTTGCGGTGCTGCCTTACGATCCTGAGCGCGGCAAGGTGGTTTTAATCGAGCAGTTCAGGGCGGGCGCGATTGAGGATGGCGATGGCCCCTGGCTGATAGAATGTGTCGCCGGAGTGATCGAGGCGGGTGAGTCGGAAGCGGATGTCGCGCTGCGCGAATGCGTCGAGGAAGCGGGTTGTGAAATCTGCCGGCTCGAACCCATCAGCCGGTATTATGTCAGCCCGGGCGGGACTTCCGAGCACTGCAGCCTGTTTTGCGGGATCGTCGACAGCGACGGCGTCGGCGGAATTCACGGGCTAGCCGATGAACATGAAGATATCCGCGTGCTGGTGGTCGACTCCGCCGAAGCCTACGAGTGGCTGTCTGCCGGCAAGATACGGTCCGCGGCGACAATCATCGCGCTGCAGTGGCTGCAGTTGAATGAGGCGCGCCTGCGTAGCTAGGCAGCGAGCTGCTGGCGTCCGGCTAGCTTAGAAAGCCACCCAAATGGCAATCATGCCGACGATGCTGAGTACGATGGTATAGGGCAGGGCCATCCATAACATCTTGACATAGGACAGGCGAATCAGCGGCGCCAGCGCCGAGGTCAGCAAGAACAGGAAGGCCGCCTGGCCGTTCGGGGTGGCAACGCTCGGCAGATTGGTGCCGGTATTGATCGCTATCGCCAACAGGTCGAACTGTTCCCGGTCGATGATGCCGTTTTTAAAGGCCTGGGCCACCTCATTGATGTAAACCGTGGCGACAAAGACATTGTCGGAAATCATCGACAAAACGCCGTTGGCGATAAAAAACATGATGGGTTGCAGGTCACGATCCATCGCCAGCACTTCGGTGATAACCGGCGTAAACAAATGCTGTTCGTGAATCACGGCGACTACGGCAAAAAATACCACCAGCAGCGCGGTAAAGGGTAGCGCCTCCTCGAAGGCATGGCCGATGCGATGCTCTTCTATGACGCCGGTAAAGGCGGTCAACAAAACGATGACCATCAGTCCGACCAAACCGACCGAAGCCACATGAAACGCCAGCGATAGAATCAAGACGATGCCGACCGCCGCCTGGGCGATCAACAGAGCCGTCATCTTGTCTTGGCGTTTTGCCTCTTGTTCGTCGTTAAAATCTGACAGGGTACGAGCGACCGTTTCGGGCAGGGTGGCCCCGTAATCGAACCACTTCACCTTCTCTAGCACAACGCAGGTGACGAGGCCGCAGGCTAGCACCGGCATGGTAATCGGGGCCATGCGCAGGAAAAATTCGATAAAGTTCCAGCCGGCGCGTTCCGCGATCAGCAGGTTTTGCGGTTCACCCACCAGCGTACATGCACCGCCCAGCGCGGTGCCGACAGCGCCGTGCATGATCAGGCTGCGCAGAAAAGAGCGGAACTGTTTGAGTTCGGTACGGCGATCATGAGTAACTTCGCTATCGACGCTGTGATCGTGATCGTCGTGATGAAATTGTTTGCCCGAGGCGACGCGGTGATAAACCGAATAAAAGCCGACGGCGACCGAGATCAGCACCGCGGTCACGGTCAACGCGTCGAGAAAGGCGCTAAGAAAGGCTGCGGTAAAGCTGAACAGGATGGACAACAATGCTTTCGATTTAATCGATAACAGAATCTTGGTGAAGGTATAGAGCAACAGGTCGCGCATGAAGTAAATTCCCGCGACCATGAATACCAGCAACAGGATAACTTCGAAATTGGCGATCGTTTCCTGGTAGACCGCCTGCGGACTGGTCATGCCCATGACGACCGCCTCCAGCGCTAGCAAACCGCCGGGTTGCAGCGGATAACATTTGAGCGCCATCGCCAGGGTAAATATGAATTCGAGGATTAGCAACCAGCCGGCGGCGAACGGGCTGATCCAGAACACGAACGGATTAATTATCAGAAATGCGACAATTAATTGCTTGTACCAGATGGCTGAATGACCAAGAAAATTTGCGGCAAATGCCCAGCTAAGGTTTTTCATCATAACCCGGTTCATACATGCTAGTTCGATGTTGAGTAAAACGTACGTACTTGAATCGGCCAGACTTTATTTTTACTTAATGCTTTTATTGTTTATTCAGCTTATTTCTGCTTCAGCCAGCATGCTATAAATAGCGCCAAGCATGATATCAACAGTGCCGCAGATATAACAAGCAATACCTCGGCCATGCTGATGTTAAAAGCGATTAGCGGGGTATAGCCGCAGGAAGTTTGCACTTCAAACATCCAGGGGAACCACTGATCCAGCGCGAACCACGGCGGCATGCCGAGATCCATTTCACAATCGCCGAAGATCCAGCCGCGCTCTATCGCCAACACGCGCCAGCTGCGTTCAACCAGGCCGAGCATGATGATTACGCTGGCGCCGTGAAACCAGCGCATGAGTCCGCGCGATGCGGTAAAAAACAGGGCCAGGATGCCCAGCAGAACAAAGGCCATGACCCAGATGCGAACATGTATACAGAGTACGCAAGGCCATTCGTCGAGGGCATATTGATAATAAAGCGCAGCCGCTTCCAGCGCGAGCCCGGACAACACCAGGCCGGCCCAGTAAAGTCGATGTTGACTTATTTGGATTAGCAATTGAATCATTATGGTTTTACTTCCTATTTAATCACTGGCAATTCGGCCGCGGCCCGTTTGCTCAACAGCTGCGCGCCGGTTTCGGTGATAACGATATTTTCCTCGTGCACCATCAACTTGTCGCCGGCGTAATCCATTCCCGGTTCCAGGGTAATCACCATGCCCGGTTCGAGTCGATTGTGATCGCTCGCCGTAAGCGAGGGCCATTCGGTTAACTGCGCACCGAGACCATGGCCCATGCGGCCGACGCCATTGCTGGCGCCGCCGCCGGCCTCGAGCACCGACCACATCGCCTGCCAGACGTCGGAGGTAGTAGCCCCCGGCCTGGCCGCGGCCAGCCCGGCGTCGGTACTATGATACAGGATATCGTAAACCCGCCTTGTCTTGTCAGACGCGTGACCAAAGGCAAAGTTGCGATCGAAATCGCAAAAATAGCCGTCGAATACGGTGCCGGTGTCGATAATCAAAACGTCGCCGTCGTGCAACTTGCGATCCTGCGGGCCCATGATGATATCGCTGTAACCTTCATTGCCTGATGCCGAAACGATATACGGGCTATGGTCGGCTCCGCGTTGCAGCAAATCGATGCGCATCGCGCGCACGATCTCACGTTCGCTCTGTCCCGAGCTGGCAAAATCCGGCAGCGCGCTAAAGCTGTCCGAGGCCAGTCCGCAGACATAAGCTATCTTCTCGATTTCGGCCGCAGATTTGATGCTGCAGAGTTGCAGCATCAAATCTGCGCAATCGACGAGTGTCAGCTGCGATAGCTGTTGCTCGAGCAACCGATAGTCACGAGCCGGCATGCGTAAATGGCTCTCGGCGCCGAGCGTCATGCCGAGCCTGCCAAATCGCAAGGGCTGTTCTCTTATGGTGGCCAGCAACAGGGTGATACCATCGTCTTCGGGCTGCGGCGAAGACCAGCTGCGGATGTCATCGATCCAGGTTTGCTGCATACCGCTCACGCCGATAGTCGGTATCACCGCGATCGGCATGCCCGTCGCGGGTATCAGCAAGAACCAGGGCCGCGTCGGGCTCTGCCAGAACTGGCTTAGAAAACCACTGAAATAGCGCACATGCGGCTCGGTGGTCAGCAGCATGGCGTCGAGTTCGGACGCGCGCATCAGGCGTTGCGCTTTTTCGGTGCGGGATTCGAACTCGTCTTGCGAAAATCCGCGCTGCGGTTGTGCTTGCGACATTACTCGGCCACTAATTGTCGGTAAAGATAGGGGTCGGTTGCACCCTCGGTGCCGATGACGAAAATAAGGCTGGATCGATCGAGTCCGAGGGTAGCCGCCATTGCCGGATCCGCGCGGCCGGCAATCGCCGCCGCGATTCCGGCCACCGCCGATTCGCCGGCCTCAATGACGGGATTGTTGGCGGCCAGCAGTTGCATACAAGGCGCGACCGAGTCTTCGCTCACGGTCATGAAATCGTCCGCGCCCGGCTCCAGAATTTGCCAGGCCAACAGCGATACTTCTCCGCAGGAAAGCCCGGCCATCAGGGTTTCCAGGTCGCCGTCGACGGCGACCGGTTTGCCGCTCGCCGCCGATTGCTGCAGACAGTTGGCGCGTTCCGGTTCGACCACGATAAAACGCGGCCGGCGCTCCCCCCAAAGCTCCCAGAAAAAGGCGCAGACCGATGCCGCCAGCCCGCCGACGCCGGCCTGAATGAATACATGGGTCGGTATCGAGCCCTGCATTTGTTCGACGGCCTCGATCAGCATCACGGTATATCCAATAGCGACGTCGCGCGGTATGTCCATGTAGCCGGGATAGCTGGTGTCGGAGACAATGATGCGTCCATGGATCCCGGCATCGGAGTCCGCCTGCTTGACCGAAGCGTCGTAGTTGCCGTCGACGCGGATAACTGCCGCGCCCAGCTCTTCCATTGCCTGTTTGCGGCCGGCGGAAACGTCGCGGTGGATGTAGATAATACAGCCGCAGCCGAATAGCTGGCAGCCCCAGGCCACCGAACGGCCATGGTTGCCGTCGGTGGCGCAACTGATAACGATTTTTTCGACAATCGCGCGGTAACGTTTGGCGAGCAGGTCATCGATGGAAGGCGACTCGCCGGTCTCATGTAAAATCCGGTCCGTAAGCTGCCGCGCAACGGCAAATGCACCGCCCAGCGCCTTGAAACTCTTCAGTTGAAAGCGCCGCGATTCGTCTTTGTAGAAAATTCCCTTGACACCGATCTCGGCGGCAACCGCATCGAGACGCAGCAGCCGGGTTGCCTGGTAGCCCGGCCAGCGCGATATCTCGTCAAACGCCTCCCGAGATTTTTCCAGGCTTGCGATTTCCAGCAATTCGCCAGGGTAGGCTGCGGCTTTGTTTGCCGCTTTGTTGCTCAGGTGGCTTAAGTTTATAGTTGTCGGGAATAGGGTCAAAGTGGCACCATAAACAAAAACCGCTACAGGCATCGCCTAATGAGCGAAACGGCACAAGAATTACGCCTGAATATCGTTCATTTACCACTTCAGGCTGGACTTATGCGTCAGAAAACCTAGACTTGGAAAAAGGTCATATTATAACAGGCATTAGCCAATTATAACCATGAAGAGCCAGTCGCTAGAAAGGTGGGACGCAGCAACGATTGAAACCAGTCGTGAGGCTGCCGCCACGCCAACAGGGCAATCCGATCAGACGCCGGAGCAACTACTGGGTCGCTTCAGCGATCTCGCGCTGATGGCGGCGGATTGGTTCTGGGAGATGGATTCCGGGTTACGATTTACCTACCAGTCCAGCCGTTTCGAAGAAATTACCGGTATCGCCCCGAAAGATGTTATCGGCAAGACTCGGGAACAGACGTTTTCCGGCCTGGTCGAAGATGACGGCCAATGGCGCAAGGTGGAAGATGCATTACAGCAACGTAATGAATTCACCACGATCTGGTCGCTGCGGCGTCCCGATGGGGAAGTTCGCGTGTTGCGTACCCGCGGCAAACCGTATTTCGACGAGTCGGGCGGTTTTACGGGGTATCGTGTCAACGGACAAAATTAATTGACCCACCTGTCGGACAATATTTTTGACCCACCCCCCAAATGCATTGAGCTAGTTTCCACCTCCGATTAATCCGCTTTGTCGAGCCTGACGCAGTCGA
>Ga0126332_10000112_pt1 | contig 32389 bp, 32 predicted proteins | sample InaspJWI42metaG_FD_94482 | JGI IMG/M metagenome (GOLD analysis project Ga0126332, IMG submission 94482) | Marine gutless worms symbiont microbial communities from Oahu, Hawaii - Inanidrilus sp. 2 OAHU.JWI-42 metaG | ecosystem: Host-associated > Annelida > Digestive system > Unclassified...
AGTACTCATCGTAATCAACTGCCATTTAAGCGTTTACGTCAATGTCGAAGAAAAAAATTAAGAAATCTTGCGTTTCACTGGCTGCAGCGCTAATAACTAGGATTGGATTTGGGCAACAGACCGGTAAGTTGTGACCCAATGTCATTAACTTAAAGATTGGTGTTATCTCTGTGGGAGCGGCTTCCAGCCGCGATTTAGACTATAAAGAGACTTTTTTTCGTGGCTGGAAGCCACTCCCACAAGAAATTGATGTTAAGTTAACGACATTGAGTTGTAACCAGTTAAAGATTGGGACAGGAGCTTTCGGGAATTCTGATACCGGCTGGATAAGGATGCCGACTGTCCAGGGTTCCCGTGCATTAACCAAATCTATATAGAAAGCCTCCGGGTGTGTCAAGGCATATCGGTAAGGAGGAGTCAGGGCTTTACAAGGCTTTTTCCAATGCCTTAGAACAGCGTCATATCTTCATCCTTAAGATCCGAGACGAACATGTGCCCGGGCGAATGCGTGATCACCAGCGGCAGGGACGTCGACGTGGCTGCCAGGGCGGAGGTGACACCGCAGGCCCAGAATACCGGCACTTCACCCGCACGAATCGTCACCGGATCACCGAAATCAGGTTGGTCGATATTCGTGATGCCGATTTGCTGCGGGTCGCCGATATGTATCGGTGCGCCATGGGTCAGATGGAATCGGGTGGTGATCTGAACCGCCCGGACAGCTTGAGCGGGCGTCATCGGACGCATGCTGACGACCATGGGGGTGGTAAACGGACCGGCCGGGGCGCAGGCGCGGTTAGTGATATACATGGATACGTTTTTGTCTTCTTCAATATTTCGTATCGGTACGCTCGCCGCCTGGAGCGCATTTTCAAAAGAAAAACTGCAACCCAGCAGAAAGCTGACCGTGTCGTTCCGGAAAAAATCGGTCACATCCTGAACTTCTTCTTTCAGTTCGCCGCTGCGGTATACTCGGTATTGCGGCAAGTCCCGTCGCAGATCAGCGCCCGCCGCAATTTGCGGTTCGAAAACGCCGGGTTCCAGAACATCTAGAATTGGACATGGTTTGGGGTTGCGGACGCAAAAAAGCAGGAAATGAAACGCTTCCCGTCGGGGTAACATAACCAGATTGGCCTGAACATAGCCATAGGCGGCGCCGGAAGTCGGTGTTTTCCACTCCCCGTTGCGTATACGATCCCGGAGCTGAGCAGCTGATAGTATTTTTTCCATTTAAAGATATCCTCCTATTGGACGAAGTACCATAAACGCAAAGTTGTTTTATAAATATTCACGGGTATATTTATACCGCACAGGGTTGGTTTAACAGATGAACGTCGAACATCGAACATCCAACATCGAATGAAAAAACCAAAGTCGAACTTTGAATGACTATTTCCTTATCTTTGCTTATTGAGCATGGCAATCGGTTTGGCCATATCCAGAATGTGAGTATGAATCAGTGCCAGTTGATCTCCCGGAGCACCCAGCATCAGATCGCAGAGTTTGATGGCCGATTTCATGCGACAACCCAACCCAAGAAATGTGATATTCGCCGTACCGTTTATTAAGGGCAGGGCGGTGATATCCGCGCAGCCACCCAAGGCGCCGCCGGACTGGGGCAGGTCCATTCGGCCCCCTTTTTCATAGTTCAATGCATACAGCAGCCACATGGCCTGTTCGCTGTTAGCTGTAAATATGACCACCTGGGGTCTCTGGGTAAAAGTTCTTAGAGGAGCAATCAGTGCGGCTTTAGTTTTGCCTTTTTCCAGGTAGGTCGATTTGAGGATTGTTTCAGCGGAAGCCTCCTCGGATTCGAACAGGCCCACACCGTATTTTTCCAGCACACCGTCATCCAGAAAAGCTTCCATGTCCTTTTCGAACCCCAGGACAGAGGTACCGAGCTTGCAGCCCATCTGGTCCTTTTTAAGAAGCAAGACCAGGCCTTCACCGGCCAGCACCAGAGCCTGACAGTAGCTTTTAAATTCCTTTTCCGCAAAAGGAATATCTGGCGGCAGAGAATCTGTTTCCCTGTAAAGTCTTACCCCGACCGGCTCATAGTCAAGTGACAGGCTTTGGACCAGATCGTCGGACATGTTCCCCAAATCATTCATCTCAACCTCCTTATTTAATTTTCAATGATATTTATATGCTCATTGAATTGACCCAGTTGCTCCAATCCATTAAGTGTAACAACATGTGTGTTCTCGATGCCGATGACGCCGACGCCCGGAAAGATCAGCTTCGGTTCAAGAGCAATAATCATACCTGGCTCGAGTTCAAGTTGCTGTCCCTGTGCCAGAAACGGGAATTCGTCCAGTTCGATCCCGATGCCGTGTCCGATGAAACGGACACGCTGATCGCCGATGCCCATAAAGTTATCAGTATAGCCCAGTTCGCCGGCCAGTTTCACCGCCGCATCGTAAACATCACTGGCACGCACCCCCGGACGGGCTTCCTCTTTCACCCTGGCCTGGATTGTCAGCATGGCCTCGTGTGCTTTTACCAGGCGATCCGGTAGTTCACCGATTGAAAATATGCGGGTGTGGTCGGAAAGATAGCCCTGGTGGGCAAAGACGTAGTCGAGCAGAACCGGTTCATGTCGCTTGATGGGCCTAAAACTGGACCCCTGGGCCACGGCCGGGCTGACGGAAGCGCCGCCGGTTGGTGATGCCAGATAACTCGGAACCGCTGCAGAAGGGCCTGCCATCAAATGGCCGTAAAATATTTCAACTCCCCACAGGCGCATGCGGACAATTCCCTGATGACCGAGTTTGCGAGCTCTGCCTTCCACCAGGCCTGCCAGCTCGATTTCGGTGATGCCTTCATGCAAAAACTCCTGCATGCTGTCTGCGACCTGATCGGAAAAATGGGCCGCTTCTCTGATCAGATCGATTTCATATTCCGATTTAACAGCCCGAATCATGCGCAGGGCAGGTGACACATCAACTATCGCGGCGCCATTCAGGATTTTCTGGTAGTTTAAATACAAATTGGTCGGTACGACATCCAGTTCCATCCCCAGTTTGCGGGGCAGGCTGTACCCGTTTTGGCGCAACAGCTCCGGCAGCTGTTGCGGTGTCTTTATCGGAATGATCCTTTTAATCGGGGATTCGGATAGGGCGCGTTCATAATCCTTGCGTACCATGATCAGCGGTTCATCGTCGACCGGCACATACAGATGCGACTGCTGTATGGTGCCTGTAAAATAGAAAAGATCGGAAATTTGCAGGATAAGGGCAGCATCGAGGCCGGCTTCGGCCAGGTGTGATTTCAGCTTATTGATTCGCGTTTCGATTTCAGAGGGCGGTGTGGTTTGTGCTGCATTGAGCATCAGTGGTGTTTCCTTGGTATTTTAACATCAAAATCCCTATCGCGGATGGCTGCCTGCCATCGCTCTCGCTTAGGCGAGGCGGGCGAGGAAGCCACTCCCCTATCCATCAATTTTAAAACAACAACATGGGATTTACTTCACTTTAGTCACTTCGAACTTATCGGTTGAAAATATTAAATCACCGTATTCATGAATGTATGTACTAAGGGACAAACTGCGTCCCACGTTCCTGTTCAACTTTCCAGCAACGAACATAATGATCGTGGCCCACCTGTTGTAAGGTAAAATACGCCTGCCGACAATCCTCATCGCCATGCGGGCAGCGATCCTGGAACACACAACCGTCCGGGGGCGGCGGAATATCCGATGTCTCGTATTCCTTTAAAGCGATTTCCGGTTTGTCACCCGGTTCAGTCTCGGGTATGGCTGCCAGAAGCGATTGGGTGTAAGGGTGGCGCGGGTGTTCGAAGAGTTCTTCCGCCGGTGCATGTTCCATGATATAGCCTTTGTACATGACGGCGACGTGGTTGCAAAGATACCCGACCACGTTGAGATCATGGGAGATAAACAGATAGCTCAAACCGAGCTGATCCTGGAGATCTTTTAACAGGTTGATGATCTGGGCCTGGATGGAAACGTCCAGGGCGGATACCGGCTCATCGCAGATGATCAAAGAAGGTTCCACGCTCAATGCACGGGCGATGCCGATGCGCTGGCGCTGTCCGCCGCTGAATTCGTGTGGATATCGATCCGCGCTGTCGGCGGACATGCCGACCATGGCAAGCAGTTTTTCGAGCTTTGCGGCTCTTTGCTTGCCGCGGCCCAGATTCAGTTTCCGAAGGCCTTCCTCAATCGACTCGCCGACAGTCATGCGCGGATTCAAAGACCCGTAAGGGTCCTGGAAAATAATCTGGATTTGCTTGCGGAAAGGCTGCATCTGTCTTTCGGTAAAGGCGCTGATATCCTGCCCGCGGAAGATGATCTCACCCGCATCCGGCAGCAGCAATCTGAGAATCATTCGGGCAACGGTCGATTTGCCGCAGCCGCTTTCTCCCACCAGGCCCAGGGTTTTGCTTTCCGGAATTTGAAAATCAACACCGTTGACGGCCTTGACCCAGCCGGTCACGCGCTGCAGAAAACCGGAGCGGACCGGAAAATGCTTTTTCAGTTTTCGAACTTCGAGAATATTATTATTGCCGGATGGGTTCTTATTCATAGAGGGCACAGATTAACACGGGTTTCTACTGGTTTTTTCAATATGTTTGGAACACCGGTTGGATTAACCTTATTTAACCCATACGCCATGGCGCCTATTTATCAATTTATAACTAAATAGTGTCTGAACGAAAAATCCGCTTTTTTGGTAGGTTGGGTTGAGCCCGATCCTTATTGTTGGGTTTCTCCGCCTCCGGCGGATCAACCCAACCTACGAAAATTAGGCGTCTAAAAAGATATAATTTCAAAGGGTGAAATCCAACAAATCAGTTTCGATAGGGTTTTCGTTCAACCTTAAAATACCGTCTGGACTATTTTTGTTGCTCAGGCAGCTCTTTCATCTCGTGTATACAGCACCGGACAGCGGGCCAGATGCCCCTGACCGTAATCACACAGTTCCGGGAACTGGTCGCGGCATGGTTGGATAGCATACGGACATCGCGGGTGAAACGGGCAGCCTTGCGGTTTAAATGCCGGATCAGGGACAGTGCCGGCTATGCTGTGCAGTCTCTTGCCGCGTTTGCCGCGTGTCGGCAGGGAAGCCAGCAAACCCTGGGTATAAGGGAAGGGTGGCTAGCATTGCGAAAGATGTGGTCCGTATTTCCCTGCTCGACGATGATGCCGGCGTACATGACATAGACCCGGTCGGCGATGTTGGATACTACGCCGAGGTCGTGGGTGATGTACAAGACCGACATGGCCCGTTCCTTTTGAAGTTTTCCGAACAGTTTCAAGATTTGGGCCTGAACGGTTACATCCAGGGCTGTCGTTGGTTCATCGGCAATGACCAACTCCGGGTCGCAGGCCAGTGCCATGGCAATCATCACCCGCTGGCGCTGACCGCCGCTGAGCTGATGCGGGTAAGCATTCATACGCTCTTCCGGCGAAGGGATGCCCACCGCCTGCAGCAGCTCGATACAGCGCCTGTGCATTTTTTCATCTTCGAGATTTTGATGGATGCGGATGGCTTCCCCGATCTGGTCGCCGATTTTAAAAACCGGATTGAGTGAGGTCAGGGGTTCCTGAAAAACCATGGCGATATGATTGCCGCGGATTTCCTGCATTTTTTCATCACTGCGCTCCAGAAGATTCTCTTCTTTGAAAATTACCCGACCATCTGCAATTTCTCCCGGCGGCTGGGGGATCAATCCAAGAATACTCAGTGCTGATACTGTTTTTCCGCAACCCGATTCTCCAACGATGCAGACGGTTTCCTTTGGCCGCACGTCATAGCTTACACCGTCTACGGCACGTGCCAGTTTGTCCGGGCTGCGAAAATAGACTTTCAAGTCTTTTACCGATAACAGGATATCATTTTCAGCCATATTGAAGACAGCCTTTTAGTTCAATTTAGAGACTTTAAGCACACTATAACACTTTAGACACTTTAGGACACTTCGCACTGTTAATGTCTTTCACGCAATTTCGGGTTGAGCACATCCCGCAGTCCTTCACCGAACAGGTTAAAGGCCAGTACGACGATGAGTATCACCGTGCCGGGGATAAACGTCAGCCAGGGTGCATCAAAAATAAATCGTTTGCCGTCGGATAGTATGTTGCCCCAGGTGGCATGGGGCGGCGGGACGCCAAATCCAAGAAAACTCAGGCCGGCTTCGGTTAGTATGGCTGTGGCAATGCCGATAGTGGCCGACACCAGAACCGGCGCAACTGCATTGGGCATCATGTGGCGAAAGATGATCCGAAAGTTACCGACGCCCAGGGCCCTGGCAGCAGCCACAAAATCCTGCTCGCGCAGTGACAGAAATTCAGCCCTGACAAAGCGGGTAGCACCCATCCAGCTGGTGAGCCCGATGACGATCATAATGTTGTAGATACTGGCCGGCAGAAGCGCCACGACCGTTAGGATAAGGAAAAAGCTTGGGAAACAGAGCATAATATCCACCAGGCGCATGATTAAGGTGTCGACCGAAAATGTTTTGACAGTGAGCAGGGCCAGTCCTTTGAGTAGCAAATTGTTGCCGGTTATGATTCTGAATAAAATGAGCGAGAAAATGTAGGCATGCCCGAGAATTAATAAAAATGCACCCCAACCAACGATTCCTAAACCGATCAGAATGGCACCGGTGGTCATCATAACGGTCAGCAGAATATGGTCGAGCCGGATATGATGCTGCCCGAAATAGCCGGCAATTCCTCCCAAAAAGATACCAATGATCACCGATATGCCGACTGCGACAAATCCTACTGTTAATGAAACCCAGGCACCCTGCAGCATTCGGGAAAATACATCCCGCCCCAGATCGTCGGTGCCGAAAAGATAAATACCCAGCGTCGGCACTTCACTGGGTTGCAAGGAATCCAGGTTTGGTTTTGAAAGCGGTGGGCGCAGCTTTTCCTGAAGCCGAACCAGCGCCGGATCGAAGACAGGGTCGGTTCCCGAGGTCAAAACAAGGCCGGCGAGCGCTGTCAGGAAGAACAGCACGAAGATGATCAGCCCGATGATGGCCATTCGGTTCTGTTTGAAGAGCAGCCAAAATTCCTGCAAACGTGTTTTTCGCGGTGCCAGGGGCTGCTCCAGCTGAACGTTTTGAGGCTGTATGTTCTCTGCTAATTCCGTCACAGGCGAATCCTTGGATCTACGATTAAATAAAGCACGTCTGAAACAAATGTTCCGATGAGCACCAGCACGGCTGAAATAAAATTGACCGTTAGAATCACCGGGTAATCCCGGGCCAGGATGGCTTCATAGGCCATTCGACCCATGCCGGGCCACGAAAAGATGGATTCGATAATAACCGAACCACCGATCAGCCCCGGCAATATCAGGCCGAACATGGTTACGAACGGCAATAGAGCGTTGCGCAGGGCGTGTTTGTAGTGAACGTCGTCCGGGGGCAGCCCTTTGGCCTTGGCCGTCCTAACAAAATCCTGGCCTTCGACCTCCAGCATCTGGCTGCGGACATATCGGGACAACACGGCTATTCCACCGGTGGCGCCAAGAATTGACGGTAGAAGCAGATGCCATATTCGGTCCATGAGGATGCCGACTGAAGATGCCTCTCCCATACCGAAAGTCTCCATCCCGATCACGGGCACTTGAAATTGGTTAACAACGAAGATGATCAGGACATAGGCGAAAAAGAAACCGGGTATGGAAATTAATAGATAGGAGAAAAATGTAGCGCTGCGATCGAATACCCGCCCTCTGAATATGGCCGAACGGATGCCCACCGGAAATGACAGCGTCCAGGTGAGAATGGTGCCCACAATAAACAACGGCAGGCTGTTGAGAAAGCGCTCCCAGATTTTTTTAAGAACCGATTGATTGTCTTTCCATGAGATGGTCTTGCCGGTGAAAAGATCGCGGTAGAAATAGAGGTACTGGACGGTCAGCGGTTTATCCAGATGAAATTCCTTGCGGAATCGTTCCACCATTTCGGGCGTGAACTTGGGATTCAACGGGTCCACCTGGCTGGGTTTCCCGGGAGCCAGGTGAATGATGGAAAACGATACAATGGAGACGAAAAAAAGCGTGACGATTTTCTGGATAATGCTGCGACCGATGAAAGACAACATGGAAAATCGGTTCCTTCAGTTGCTTGATATTTGAACTTTGGCACTAAATATTGATGGTTTCGTAGAAAGTCTGAAAATTCTTTAAAGCGTCATTCCGGCGAAGGCCGGAATCTAGTGATTTCATTATCTTCTGGATGCCGGATCAAGTCCGGCATGACGATATCGGACTTTTTATGGCACCGTAAACACAGGTTCGGGCTACCCCTCGGCTTCTAAAACAGGCACCTGCGTCAACTTGATCCATTTGTTGAAGTAATAGGTGTAATCTCCGGTTTTCGTTGGTTTTATTTTCTCATAGACAGGTGTTCCCGAGGCATCGACTGTTTTGATCACGATGCGCCTGTCCAAGACGGCCGTCCATTTGCCCACATAAAGAAATGTATACGGCTGTTCGAAGGCGATAATCTCGTGCAGGCGGTGGCAGAATCTGACCTGGTGGTCATGGTCATATTCCTGACGGATTTTGATGATCAGATCATCGGCTTCAGCGTTATTAAATCCCACAAAATTGAGCTGCTCGGGATGGGTCTGGCTGGAGTGCCATACTTGATAAAGATCCGGGTCGATAGGCATACTCCAGCCCAGCACGATAGCATCAAAATCAAGTTTGTTGACGCGTTTTTGAATAAACACGGACCATTCCACAAGATCCGTGCGCACATTGATTCCGATCTGTTTCCAGGTATCCTGGGCTATCGCCAGTATGGCTTTGCGCAGATCATTGCCGTTGTTGGTGATTAATGTAAATTCCAGACGCTGGCCTTCTTTTTCCAGCCACCCTTGCTTATTGCGAACCCAGCCTGCCTCCTGTAGCAGTTGCAGTGCGCCTTCCGGATCATACGCGATCGGTTCAATGGACCGGTTGTAAAAATCGGTCTGTTTGACAAAAGGACCGGTAATCCGCTCTCCCTGGCCATAGAGCAGATATCGGATAATTTTATTCACATCGATCGCCATACCCAGGGCCAGGCGCACACGGCGATCGTCAAAGGGTTTGCGCCGCATGTTGTAACCGATATAGGTGTACCCGAGAGACAGGCCCGAGAAATTCTGGAATCGATCATCAGCCTTCAATCGCTGCACCTGGTGCGGTTGGACCGGGTAGTTGTCGAGCGTTCCGGCGTAAAATTCCATTTCCTGGGTAAGCAGATCCGGTACGATGCGATATACATAATGGGTATAATTCGCCGGGCCTTCCCAGTAATCATCGAAGCGCGCCAGCCGTATGAATTGGTCAGATTTCCATTCTCGAAACCGAAATGGACCACTGCCGATCGGGTTGCGATTAAACGCACTGTGTCGCATGGTGAACTTGGCCGGGTCTTTTCCAAGGTCCAGTGCTTCTTGTCTCAACGCTGCGGCATTCAGCAGATGTTCGGGAAGAATGCCCATATACCATGTTCCCACAGCAGGCGAATATAGACGCTTGTAAACAATGCGAACAGTTAGCGGATCGATCACCTCTACGGTTTTAACCGGCTCGTAATCTGCTGTGCGCGGCGACAGGTTTTTGGGATTCATTATGGCTGCATGGGTAAACTTTACATCATTCGCGTCAAGAACATGCCCATCATGAAACTTGATCCCCGGTCTAAGATGAAAAACAATAATCGGATTATGTTCGGTGGCCGGAAGCATCTGTCGGGTATGTGGCCTTAGGCGTTCCTCTGTCACCGACGAATCCGTTTGGATATAGCGTTCAGGATTAAAAGATTTAAAGTAGTTCCGGCCCAGCAGCAGGGTCAGGTTTTGAAACAAATCCTGATCCACCTGATTGAGTGTCAGTTTTATTCTGGCCGGTGTCGTGACGTCGAACGTAATTACGGCTTCTTTTTTGTCATCAGCGGAAATCTTTACTTTTCTGGATTCGGTAAACCTGCGGGGCGCAATGATGTTAATATCGGTGATGCGGTCAAGGGTGGCGCGCAGTTTGCTATTCGCGGATTGTTTTCCAGTCTTGGCTTTGCGTATCAAAGCCGTCACGCTCTGGGCGCTGCTGTCAACCAGGCCTGGAATGGCGGTTGATTCGTTGACATAAAAATACGCTTCTTCATATATCTTCCAGTCAGACGCCACGCGTCCTCGAAACCGAAGCTCTTCATCACGGTCGATAAGGCCTTCGAAAACATGTCTTTCAATCTCACTGCTGGCGGAATCGGCGGATAGGATCGGATTCAGATGGCTTGCATCTCCGATGGATGCCGCAATGTATTTGGTTAATCTTTCGGGATTGCCACGGGTCTGCTGCTCATAGGTCGGCACCCAGAAATGGGATTGAAGCAGCAGGATGATTAAACATACGGGGGTAAAGATCAGGATTCGCCGGGTGGTCATTGCGCTTTTCCTATAGCAATAAGTGTTCGGCCACAAAGGCACTAAAACACAAAGGTTAAAATATTAATTATTTGCACTCTGATACATTATGGAATGAACAAAATTCCTATTCCTTATTTGTGTCTTCGTGTCTTGTATGGTTAAATTTAAAAATATTAAAAACAGAAAAACGGGGGGTGCGGGGGGGGTCCCCCCGCACTGTAAAATTTAATTTTAATACAAGCTTTCCTTTGCTCGGTAAAGTCTATAGCCTTGGAGGCTGAGAAGGAACGTGCCTTGGCTGAACTTCTAAGATAAAAATTTTGCGACTAAGAGTCAAGTATTTAACGTTGTAAGTATTTTCAATACCTTGAAAAAATAACTATTTTGGTATAATGTATATAAATACAGAGAACACCATAAAAGGGAAATAACCGTTCAGAGGTTCCCTCCTTTCGAGTTGATCTCTTTGCGGCATGCCTTACGCGGGCGCCTCTAAAATGATCCGCGTGTCCGCCGCCACTAAAAACTCATTTAACTAATGGTGATACCTGAAAATTAGCATAATTGTCAGGTAGGAATAAGCGATGACAGCCTATTTTATCCGGCGCGTATTTTTAATTATTCCGACATTTCTCGGAATCACCATCATGGTTTTTGTGATTACCCGCTTCGTTCCGGGAGGCCCGATTGAGCGCATCATTGCACAGGCCCAGCAGATGCAAGCTTTGGAGGGGGGCAGAACTACCGGCCCCTCCTCGACAGAGCAATCGCAACCTCTTTCCGAAGATCAGATCGAAGAGTTAAAAAAATACTACGGCTTTGATAAACCGGTTCTGGTCAGTTATGTGGTCTGGTTGGGAAAAGTGTTGCGGGGAGATCTGGGGACATCGACACGCTACTACGATCCCGTCTGGAGTATGATCCGTGAACGTATCCCCATATCCCTCTATTTCGGTCTGCTTTCCCTGATCTTTGTTTACGGTATTTGTATTCCCCTTGGCATCGCCAAAGCAATCAAACATAAAAGCTATTTTGACAATATTTCGTCCGTTACCGTTTTTATCGGCTATGCCATTCCCGGTTGGGTTGTCGGGGTGTTGATGCTGGTCTTTTTCGCCTCCCATTGGGAGATATTCCCCCTGGGAGGGTTGGTTAGTGATGATTTTGAGGATCTTAACCTGATTGCAAAAATAGCCGATATTGCGCGGCACACGGTATTGCCTCTGCTGGCCTATATTTTAGGTTCCTTTACAGTCATGACATTTTTAATGAAAAATACTCTCATGGATAATCTGGCTTCCGACTATGTGCGAACAGCAATCGCAAAAGGGCTTCCGTTTAAAAAAGCTGTGTTTAAACATGCCTTCAGGAACAGCCTGATTCCCATTGCTACCAGTTTCGGCAATAACATTTCTATCATACTTTCAGGATCATTTCTGATTGAGAAGGTATTCAATATCAATGGCATGGGGCTGCTCGGCTATGAATCGATTGTAGAACGGGATTACCCGGTGGTGCTTGGGATACTGGTGATATCGTCTTTACTGTTTATGATCGGCAATATTCTGTCCGATTTTTGTGTCGCCATCGTGGATCCGAGGGTGAAGTTCGAATGAAGCTTAATCCTCTAACTATAAAAAAAATACGGCGCTTTAAATCTATCAAGCGGGGTTATTATTCTTTTATCCTGTTTTCCGTTATGATACTGGTATCGCTTTCCGCCGAGCTGCTGGTCAATAGCCGGGCATTGATTGTGAAATATGAAGGTAAGTATTACTTTCCAACATACGGCGATTTGGTTCCTGGCAATATTTTTGACCTGGATTATGACTATGAGACCAACTACCGTCTGCTTGCCAAACAATTTGCTGAGGAAAACAACGGCAACTGGGTGCTGATGCCCCCGGTTCCTTTTAACGCCTTCGAGAACGATCTGAAAAAAGATCGATTTCCACCGTTTGCGCCTTCCATACCGGATAAACACTATCTCGGCACCGATAGCATCGGACGGGATATCGTTGCACGGCTCCTGTATGGATTCAGGATTGCCATCTTTTTTTCACTGGCCTTGCTGGTGGTCAACTATACAATCGGTGTCAGTATCGGCAGTGCCATGGGATTCTGGGGTGGCAAATTTGATCTGTTTTTCCAGCGAATTATTGAAATATGGTCAAATGTGCCCTTTTTATACGTTATCATTATAATTTCCTCTATCATTGTTCCCAATTTTTTTATGCTTATCTTGATTATGGCATTTTTTGGCTGGATCGGTATTACCTGGACTATGAGAACCGTAACTTACAAGGAAAGGGCGCGGGAATATGTTTTGGCTGCCAGAGCCCTGGGCGCCACCAATTCACGAATTATCTTTAAACATATCATTCCAAATACTATTGCGATTATCGTAACGTTTGCGCCATTTGCGGTATCATCAGGAATCGTTGCTTTAACCTCACTTGACTATCTTGGTTTTGGACTTCCGCCGCCCACACCGAGTTGGGGTGAATTGCTGCAGCAAGGATGGACCAATTTAGATGCCTGGTGGATCTCCGGATCAGTGATTGCTGCCATGACTCTCACGCTGGTTACGGTAACCTTTATCGGCGAGGCTGTCAGAGAAGCGTTTGATCCCAAATTGCATACGGTTTATGAATAAAAACTCAACAACCTAATCAACATCGACTTCCAGTTGTCGATATGGCGCCGCCAAGCGCCCAGTTTAAAAGGATAAATTATGAAGTGCTCTTACAATTCGATGATGGCAATAAGTCTTTTCATTTTGATGGCGATCGGGGTGCATCCGTCAAGTATCGCTGCCTCTGAACTCCCGGAAGATATAAAATGGCTGACCAATGACACCGATCCGGTATTTGCCTCGCCGGAGGCAAAAAAGGGCGGCACCTACAGAGATGCGCTCCTGAGTTTTCCGGCTACATTTCGACTGGTCGGCCCTGATTCCAACAACAGTTTTGCCGGTGTAATGCGCAGCAATCAGCTGGGTTTGATCGGATTTCATCCCAATACCGAAAACATCCTTCCCGAGATTGCCACGCATTGGGCATTTGGCAAAGACAGAAAGACTATGTACTTTAAATTAAATCCGAAAGCCCGCTGGTCGGACGGCAGGCCGGTGACCGCTCAAGACTTTGCATATACAATTGAGTTCATGCGTTCGGAGCAGATCGTGGCACCGTGGTACAATGATTATTATACCCGCGAGATCGATAAAGTCGTTGTGTATGATGATCTCACCCTGGCGGTGGTCGGTACCAAAACCAAGCCGGATCTTCATTTGATCCTTAACATCAACCCAACGCCCCGGCATTTTTTCGGCAAACTCGATAAAGAATTTGTGAGAAAGTACAATTGGAAAATCAGGCCAAACACCGGACCCTATCAGATTTCTGATTTCAAGAAAGGTAAATCCATTAAGCTTAAACGCAAAAGAGATTGGTGGGCGAAAGAACTGCGGTATTTTAAGAATCGGTTTAATGTCAACACAGTGATTTACAACGTAGTGCGAGATTTCAACCTCCAGTGGGAGTATTTCAAAAAGGCCAAGATCGATGTCTTCCCCATTAATTTCCCTGATTTTTGGCATGTGAAGACCAAAACACCGGTGATAGAAAACGGCTACGTTAAAAAAATATGGTTCTTTAATGATACCCAGCAGTCCGCCATGGGCATGTGGGTCAATCAGGACCGTGAGATATTCAAAGATAAAAATGTCCGCCATGCGTTTGCCCACGCCATGAATGTGGAGAAAGTTATCGAGAAAGTGCTGCGAAACGATTATTTCAGACTTGAGCACCATTATGTGGGGTACGGGCGGTATTCTGACAATTCGATCAGAGCCAGACGTTATGATCTGGAAAAAGTCAACGAATACATGCAGAAAGCCGGCTGGAAGCGCGGTTCCGACGGAATTTGGGTTAAGAACGGTTTACGCTTTTCGGTTGAAGTTACTTACGGATTTGATGGACATACACCCAGGCTGGTTGTTCTGAAGGAGGAGGCGAAAAAAGCGGGCATTGAATTAAGACTGCAGAAATTGGATGCCGCCGCCTCGTTTAAAAAGTTTCTTGAAAAAAAGCATGATGTTGCCTGGATGGGTTGGAGCACCGGGTTGCGGCCGGCTTTCTGGCAACACTATCACTCCTTCAATGCTCATAAACCCCAGACCAACAATATTTCCAACACCGATGATCCGGAGCTGGACAAACTCATTGATGCCTATCGTGACTCACTCGAAGAAGAAGAACGCATTGAATTATCGTTGAGAATTCAGGAGAAACTGCATGGTATAAATGCGTTTGTTCCGACATTTATGGTTCCCTATGTCCGTCAGGCATTCTGGCGCTGGTGGCGCTTGCCGGAAATCGCCGGGACCAAACATTCAGGGGATCTTTTCGATCCCTTCGGCAGTTCAACCGGAGGACTTTTCTGGTACGACAAGGAGTTGCATGATGAGACAAAGAAGGCGATGAAAAAGAAGAAAAAGCTGCAACCGGTTACGATAATCGATGAGACTTATAAAATGGAGTTATTAGAAAAAACGAAGTTTTCGAAAGTAATTTCAGCGGATTGAACCCGAGTCACAACTAACAGTATTGTAAATTGAAGATTGAAGATTTGTGGAAGTCGCATCGCTCCATCACTGAATAATTTTGAAATCGATCGTTCGACCCAGAGGCTCTCGACAGGCAGGATTATTTCGTTTCTTAGGGCGCAGTCGGATTATTTTAATACATTCAACCTGCTGAAATTCGTAACCTATGTCTCGTGACTCGAGACTCGCAACCCGAAACGCGTAACACATCTTATGTCAAACGACGAAATTATATTGAAAGTGAATCATCTTGTAACTGCGTTTGATACCGAAGGCGGTCGAATTCGAGCGGTTGATGACGTCAGCTTTGAGGTAAAAAAAGAACACACCCTGGGAATGGTCGGGGAATCCGGCTGTGGTAAAAGTGTGACGGCGCTATCCATCATGCGGTTGTTACCCAAACCTACCGGAAGCATCGAAAGCGGCCATATTTTATTCAACGAAACCGATATCGCAGGGCTTCCGGCCGAACAGATGCATGAAATTCGTGGTAAAAGAATTTCCATGATATTCCAGGAACCCATGACATCATTGAATCCGGTTCACAAAATCGGAAAACAACTCGCCGAAGTTTTTCAACTTCATTTCCCCCAAATGAATGAGAGCGAAATTCGAAAAGAATCGGTTGAACTTCTTCAAAAAGTTGGCATCCCCGAACCCGAGCAACGCATGGCTGAATATCCCCATCAAATTTCAGGTGGGATGCGGCAGCGGGTGATGATCGCCCTGGCCCTGGCCTGCAAACCGGATATCTTGATCGCAGATGAGCCGACGACGGCACTGGATGTTACGATTCAAGCCCAAATACTGGATCTAATAAAGAAATTACAGAACGAAACCGGGATGGCCGTCATTTTCATCACTCACGATTTAGGGGTTATTGCCGAAACCTGTGAAGATGTGGTGGTGATGTATGCCGGTAAAGTGGCAGAAACTGCGTCCGCAATCGATTTATTTAAAAATCCGAAACACCCCTACACTCAGGGGTTGCTTGATTCCATTCCGCGGCTTGCAACGCCACGCAAAACCAAACTTAATATTATCAAAGGTATGGTCCCGAGTCTATACGAGTTGCCCAGCGGCTGCCGATTTCGCAACCGCTGTCCGCATGCGATGGCGGTTTGCGCGACCGAACCACCACCTTTGATACCGGTTGGTGAAGATCATTTTGCGGCTTGTTATTTGTACGAGATGCCTGCGTGATTCTATAGAAGTTATACCCAGAAAAAAAATGACAGACAATCTTCTGGAAGTCGAAAAATTAAAAATGCATTTTCCCATTCACGGGGGCATATTGCGGCGAAAAGTCGGCTGGGTATATGCCGTGGACGGCGTATCTCTGAAGGTCAAGAAAGGGGAAACTCTGGGCTTGGTCGGAGAATCAGGGTGCGGTAAAACCACGGTGGGACGAACAATTGCCCGACTTTATAAACCCACGGCCGGTAATGTGAAATTCGATGGCAAGAACATCGACCGCCTTAAGCAGCAGGAACTGCGGGAAGTGCGGCGCGATTTGCAAATGATCTTTCAAGACCCGTTTGAATCGCTCAATGCCCGCCACACGATCCAGGAAATATTGCAGGAACCCTTTGAGATCCATGGTATCGGATCTCCCGCAGATCGCGCTGAAGAAATTTTTCAATTGTTAGACCGGGTTGGCATGGATGAAAACGCGCTAACCCGGTTCCCGCATGAATTCAGCGGCGGTCAACGACAGCGGATCGGCATTGCCAGAGCTATCGCGCTAAAACCGAAAATGGTCATCTGCGATGAACCCGTATCCGCGCTGGATGTTTCGATCCAATCTCAAATTTTAAACCTGCTTCTGGAACTTCAATCGGAAATGAAACTTACCTATCTTTTCATCGCCCATGATCTGGCTGTCGTGAAACACATCTCCGATCGAATTGCCGTGATGTACCTCGGTAACATTGTTGAATATGCGGATGCAGATGAGTTATATCAAAACCCGGTTCATCCTTATACTTATGCCCTGTTATCCGCGATTCCGATTGCAGATCCAGAAGTCAAAAAAGAAAAACAGATCCTCAGCGGGGACGTTCCATCTCCTATAAACCCTCCCTCCGGCTGTGTTTTTCATACCAGGTGCCCCTTCGTAAAAGAGGTCTGCAAAATAGAAATTCCCGAACTGTTACCAGCTCCGGGAACGGATAATAATGATCACTTACAGGCCTGTTTGCGCGCCGGTGAAATTTCATTTGTTTGATTTACAGGTCAACTGCCCTAATTTTAAAATTCCGTCTCCTCCTGGTCCGCCCTTGGCGAAGGCTGCGGTGTTTCAGGCGCCTTAATTTCAGGTTCATCGGTGCGGTCTGGGACCTTCTCCGGTTCTTGGACCGGTTTGTCGGGTCTCAAAAGCTGCAAATGCTTGTCTATGGCGTTTAATTTCTGTTTGATCAGGTTGGCTTCAATTTCATCCGGATCGAGTGCCGCGGCCTGCTCGAGGTAATCTCTGGCAGCTGCCAGCCCGGCAACGGAACCCCTGCTGGCAGCCACCTCAGCCTTGTATAAAAAAATCATCCGGTCGATATTGTGCATACGTGCTGTTGCCGTCGACCGCATCGCATCCGTGGTTGCATATGATAACGCCCGATTCAGGGAGGATTTGATACCCACAAAATCCGGCAATCCAGGGACATCCATGAGCGTGTCGGCTTTTTCTATATAATAGTTGAAGGCCATCGGAAACACTTCTTCTTCCGTATACATTTCTTTTATCGTTACAGGCGGCTGTACACCGGCCATAATGACCAGCCGTTCGCGTCCCAGAGGCGAGAAGGTGCCCTTCCAGATCTCGACCGCACCGTGCCGGGCGACGATAAAATATTTTTTCATGTTCTGATAACTGGTAACCAAAATCAGCGTCACCAGGATAATGAAACAGGCAATAAAATATGTTTTAATTTTGGTTATGGCTCGCGAGCGTTTCTCGGCTGCAGCTTGTGCTGCGTCCGAACCGACGGTTGTTTCCGCCACGGGTGATATTTCGACAGATTGCTTGGGATCACCGGATTGATCTTTTTGCTCTGCGATCACCATTGTCCGTGAACGATCGCCTTCAGCATCTGTTTCAGGTGTTAGCGCTTCAGGAGATAAATGGACGGAAGATTCAGGATCTGATATCGATTTATGCATCGCTGCGGTTTTTTCCAAGTTGTCTTCGGCCATAACGATTCCCTCGGCAAAGTTCATTGGCGGTTGTCATTTTTCAATGGAAATTATCACGGCCCTTTCATGTTTGTAAACCAAAATTTCCATTCGTCATCCCGCTTCGACGTGCTCCGGCATTTTTGCACGGTATAACGCGAATTATTTCGGAATCAAATTTCAAGCGAATATTTCCTTGAACCCTGCGACAATTAGGGTTATTCAAAATACGTCTGCCACTTTTAACAACAGAAAAGGAGAACGAGATGGCATTTCTTGATCTGGAAAACCTGGAGACAAAGGAGCTGGTTAAGGGTGGGCATGTTCAATTCGTCCATACGGAAAAAATGACATTTGCCTACTGGGCACTGGAGCAGGGAACAGAGGTTCCGCTGCATTCCCATCCCCATGATCAGGTGGTCAATGTAATCGAAGGCGAAATCGATCTTACGATCGATGGTGAAACCCGACGTCTTGCCCCGGGCCAGGTGGCGGTTGTTTCATCCAACGCGGAACACGCTGCCAAAGCGGCCACAGCATGTCGTATCATTGACGTATTCTGTCCGGTAAGAGAAGATTATAAATAGTGAATGAATCTTCCTGCCTGAACCGAAAAGGATAATTATTCGCATTATCAATTTTGGTCCACAGTGGATCATTTTTTCCGTATTATTGCAGCGGTATATTCAGGATCGTTTTACTTGATCGGATGATCGTGGCCTGAAACTTAAGCTATGTCGAACTGGGTTTTAGCATTCATTCTCCTGGCAGGCGGGCTGTTTGCACTCAAGATGATCTATGCCTTGAGTGTAGCCCTGGTTCTGCCCGTAACCCGCGGCGCTTTGTATGTCTCCACGTCGAGGAAACGAATTGGGGCTTTTTTAAATGCAGTTCCAATGCAAGCGGGACAGGTGCTGATGGATCTGGGTTGCGGTGACGGGCGTGTGTTGCGCAGCGTCCGCAATCGTTACGGTGTGAGGGCCATTGGTTATGAACTGAACCTGATGGCATACACAAAAGCCCGTTTACTCTGTTTGGGGATGAAGGGCATTGAGATCAGATTGCAAAACTTTTGGAAGATTGATCTGTCAGAGGCTGATGTCATATTCTGTTATCTGTATCCAGATGTTTTGCAGGATCTTTGCGTTAAACTGGGTAAAGAACTCAAACCGGGTGCTGTGGTCGTTTCATGCAATTTTGCACTGCCTCAATGGCGACCCGATAGGGTGCTGCGCCCCGAACATTCGTTGCACAATGATCCCATCTACATATATAAAACATTAGGCTGAAAATGCTTAAAGAATTGGTATTAGACGCATCTACCGACCAGGCGAACTCAATAAGGGTGTCAACAAATGGAATATAAGATAAACCATCTGGCTGTTTGGTTACTGGTTTTGATCCAACAGGGTATCGGGGCGTTGTGGTATTCGTCCCTGTTATTCGGTAAAAGATGGATGACGCTGCAGGGAAAATCCGCTGTCGGTCTGGATAAAAGCGATCCGGTTCCTTTTGTTCTATCCTTTATCGCTGCTGTAGCGCTGACTTATTTTATTGCCTGGCTTATCAACCGTCTGAATTTGAAAAGTATTGGTGCGGCCATTATTGTTGCGGTGATGGTGTGGTTCTGCACCTGTTTTTTTGAGCATGTTGCCTACGATGCCTTTCGGGATATACCGCTTGGGATTACACTCATAGATATGGGGCAAACGTTGTTGAAATATGTTCTGATCGGCGTAGGATTGGGAGCATGGAAGAAAAAGGTCTATCGGTTCAGCAAACGCTAAGGGATACTATTGTAAAGGCTGTAACAGAGATATAATCAGTTAGAGTTCATATGAAATCGCAGTTGACCTTCCTTATTTCAGGTATCGTTTTTGGACTCAGCGGGGGCTTGGCTCCTGGGCCGCTGTTAACTCTGGTGATTTCAGAAACTCTGAAACACGGCATTCGCGCCGGGGTAAAAATCTCGCTGGCACCGTTGATAACGGATCTGCCGATTATTTTGGTGGCCGTATTGCTGCTTTCCCGGCTCGCGAACGTCCACTTTCTCCTCGGGTTGATTTCTCTTTGCGGCGCAGCGTTTCTGGTTTACCTTGGATTCGAGAGCATCTCCTTTCGTGGTGCCGATCTGTCAGCGGTTCCAGTAGATGCGCACTCATTAAAAAAGGGGGTTGTCGCCAACTTCGTCAATCCGAGTCCTTACCTATTCTGGTTTTCCATCGGCGCACCGATGGTTATCAAAGCGACTGATGTCAGCCTGCTTGCCGCCATTTTCTTCATTGCAGGATTTTACATATTGCTGGTCGGATCCAAAGTAATAGTGGCCGTTCTCGTGGGACAGTCGCGCCGATTCCTAAAAAGCAATCGCTATATTTATACCATCCGTTTGCTGGGTGTCGTTCTTTTATTTTTCGCTTTTGTTTTTCTCCGGGACGGTCTGGGTTATTTGGGCGTGGTTTAGCCCGTTAGCCCGTTTGCCGGTTGAGCCAGCTTAGCCGGTTGGGCCGGTTTAGCCCGTTATGCCCGTTTGCCCGTTGAGCCTGTTGAGGTTGTTAGCCGGCTGGGCACCTTAATTCTAAAGATAGACGCGCAGTCCTGCTCTGCGGGATTTAGCCCGATAGCCCGTTTGGTTCGTTGATGGGATTGAGCCGCGCGTCATGGTCCTAATTGAAATACCCCGTTGCATAACCATAAGGTCTAAAAGGTCACCTGCTGAGAATTGCCGATATATTTGACCGATCGCTTGCAACATGCTATTAGAGCCCAAAGATGAAATACGAAATCAGTTGTAGGATAAAAGTACTACGATATCGTGAAGCTGAATCAAAGGAACACTTAAAAAGGGGGAAAGATGAAAAGGACAGTGATATTTGGAATTGCCATTTTTCTGGTAATCGTATTCATTTCATCATCGGCAGCGGCCGCCGATACCAGCATTGACCTCAATATAAATACCAATGATGTGGAAGCGCGAATTGATGTAAAATTCAATCCGCTGGAGACACCGATGAGCATCGGCGGCGGGTTTCTTTACAGCGACGACAAAACAAAGTACTGGCTAGCCAATTTATATGTTGCCGTAAAGGATGAAGTATTTACGCCCGCCCTGGGTCTGGGTCTGGGTCTTAAAGGCGTGTTTGGCAATACCGACTTCGTTACCTTTGATCGAGACACCGCGGCTTTGGCTTTTCAGTTTCTCGGTGATTACGATTTCCGCAAAACTTCGGTAAATATCCCGATAAGTATTTTCGCCAGCGTGGCCTATGCACCGGAAATCCTAAGCTTCAGCGATACGGACCGATATTTCGATATATACACCGGAGCCGCATTTCACATTAACTATTTTGCGGCGGTGTATGTTGGATACAGAGATATCGAAATCGACTACAAAGCCGGTGGCATCAAAAACGAGTTGTCGGATGACGCTTTTTTCCTCGGGATAACCATTTCGTTTTAATCCGCAGGATTTACAACTATATTTCAAAATGACCGGTCCTATAACCATACCCCTGTGGCTGTTTTTGTTGTTGTTCGTCATTACCCTAGTGTCCATTCTGGACCGAGTGCTGATCCCCAGCACCCGCTGGTTTATCCGGCGCAAAGTCAACCGGGTGATCGATGAAATCGGCACGCGTTTGGATATCGAGATCCGGCCCTTTCAACTGACCAAACGTCAGGTGCTGATCGATCGCCTGGTATATGACCCTGCCGTTATCGAGGCCATCAACCGCAAGGCCCGGGAAGTGGAGATTCCCCGCGAAGTTGTTCAGGCCGAAGTGACGGCCTATGCCAGGGAAATAGTGCCTTCTTTTAATGCCTATCTTTATTTTCGTGTGGGGTACTGGCTGGCCAAGAAGATTGCACGGCTGCTCTATCGCGTGCGGATCGGCGTTTACGACGACCAGAACCTGGCGCAAATCGATCCCGAATCAACCGTCGTATTTGTGATGAATCACCGCAGCAATATGGACTACATTCTAATTGCGTTCCTGGCGGCGGAGCGGACTACGCTTAGCTATGCGGTCGGTGAATGGGCCAGAATCTGGCCTTTGCAGACCCTGATCAGGGCCATGGGTGCATTTTTCGTGCGCCGAAATTCGAAAAATCCATTGTACCGGCGCGTGCTGGAACGCTATGTTCACATGGCGACCAAAGAAGGCGTTTGTCAGGCCGTGTTTCCCGAAGGTGGTTTGAGTCGTGACGGGCGCCTGCGAAAACCCAAACTCGGTATTGTTGACTACATGCTGCGCGGATATAATCCAGACACCGATCGCGACATTATTTTCATACCGGTCGGATTAAATTATGATCGGGTTCTTGAAGACCGCAGTCTGCTGCGTCGGTTTGATCCGGAAGCAGAAAGCCGCAGTAAGTGGTTTGTGATAAAAACGACGACGCGATTCGTTTTTAAAAGTATCCTATTGATGATTTCAAGCAGATGGTTGCGTTTCGGTTATGCCTGCGTAAATTTTGGACCGTATATATCCATGCGGCAGTACTGTCGACAGCACGGTGTCTGTTTCAGTCACCTGGATCGCCAGGACCGTTTCCGGCAGGTGGAGAATCTCAGTCGCACCCTGATGGAATCAATCGAGAGTATTATTCCTGTGCTGCCGGTACCGCTGGTGGCTGCAGTCTTTGTTCAACACCCGCAAACCGCCTTGACCACCTTTGACGTAGAAGCCCATGTGAATTGCTTGATTGACGAGATCCAGGCCAAAGGCGCACCGGTATTCGTTTCCACGAGAAGCCGTGTGCAAAATATCGTATCCGCGCTGAACATGCTTAGAATCAGACGCCTGGTCGTTGAATCGAACGGAGTCTACCGGGCCGATCCGCAGATGCTGGACGTCCTTTCGTATTATGCGAACTCCATCGATCATTGGCGGACACAATTGGAGCAATAGGAACTCCCGCAACCGAAAGATGGAATTTTAAAACCGTTTCTAATCATTTCCGCTAAGTTGCCGATAATCAAAAAGGGCTCGGTGGATTATTTTCGGTAGTCTATGCTATGATAACAGCCTGAAGTCTGCCTGCCGGTATACGGCATGAAGGTTATCGGGATGATACGGTATAACAAGAGACTGATATTATTAACCACAGTTCTAACTTTAACCCTATTTCTGCCGCCGGCCTCACGGTCGGAGTTTTACAAGTATGTTACCGAAAAGGGCGCCACACACTACGTCGATGACCTTTCCAAAGTTCCTGAGAAATATCTCGATCAAATCAAAACCTACAGAGAACGCTATGACCATCTGTCCGAGTCTGAGCGGTCGATCATGCTGCAAAAGGATCGAGAGCTTGATGAGAAAAGGTCGCTGGAAGAAGATAAGCTTCTCAAAGAGCGAGAAAAGGAAGCATTAAAGCAACAATATGAAACCGACGTCATCATCCGCGGGAATCAGGTATTGGTCCCGGTAACCATCGGGCACGGCCAGCTAGAGCAAGAGGCATTATTTCTGCTGGACACCGGCGCCACCCATCTGGTCCTGTTCAAGAAATTTGCCAACCAGTTCAGCCTTGAAGCTGTAGAAAAAGGTGTTTCCAAAGTTGCCGGCGGTGGTCTGGTGCCGTCCGAACTCGTCGTGCTCGATTACGTGAAAGTCGGTCCGTTGCGGGTTAACCAGGCAAGGGCCACCGTTATCGCAAATGTGGGTTCATCCGGCAAAGCTCTCAATTTCAGCGGCTTGCTGGGCATGAATATTCTGCGCAATATCGAATACACGATTGATTTTGAAAACAGCAAGATTCGCTGGAAACCCAGATCATAACCATCATTAAATTCCTCAATCCGCTTTTACGGATTTCCGATCGTCATGTTTTATCGTTTTCTGGCCGATTTGGTCGTCTTATGCCATCTGGTGTTTGTTCTGTTTGCCGCAGCAGGCGGCCTGCTGGCCTTTCGCTGGCCTGTCGTTGCCTGGGTGCATCTTCCTTCGGCTGTCTGGGGAGCGCTGGTCGAGTTTGGCGGTTGGATTTGCCCCTTAACACCGCTGGAAAACTGGCTGCGCCTGCAAGGTAACGCGACGGCTTATTCGGGCGGATTTATCGAACATTATATAACGGCCATACTTTATCCGACCGGTTTGACCCGGGAAATTCAGATTATTCTTGGCCTGGCGATCTTGGTTGTCAATGCATCGATATACGGGTATATTTTTGTGCGGCATCGCCTGAAAAGGCAAAACAAGACTTCTAACTTGTGACATAAAGGTTAGCTTTGTTAGCTATTTTAGCTAAGCGTAAAGTGTTGATCAGCGCCTGTTTAATCGGTGAACGGGTTCGCTATGACGGCCAGGCCAAAACGTGCAATGACGCTATCTTAAAAAGATGGCTTGCGCAAGGCCGGGTTGTTTCGATCTGCCCCGAGGTTGCGGGAGGATTGCCTGTTCCGCGCCAACCGGCCGAAATAAGCGGAGGTCGGGGAAAAGACGTCCTGAATGGCTGCGCGCATGTTATCAGCCGTGAGGGTGAAGAAGTAACAGAGGCTTTCATCGCCGGAGCCAGGTTGACCGGCGACTTAGTTCGGACAAAGTGCGCCGCGCTGGCCGTATTAAAAGACGGCAGCCCCTCGTGCGGCAGCAATTACATTTACGACGGCACCTTTAGCGGCAGACGCATACCCGGATGCGGTGTACCCGCGGCACTGCTGATACAGCAGGGGATAAGGGTTTTCAGCGAGAATGAAATCGAAAAGGCAGCCGGATATCTGAAATTATTTAACAGCGGTCGTCGCTGATATTAATACACCTATCATGCCCCGATAAACACAAGGCCACGTCATTCTTCCGGACATAGCCTTGAAATCATAGCATTAAGGCAAAATTATTAAATTCTCACGCAAAGACGCAAAGCCGCAAAGAAAGATCATGAAAACTTAGCGCCTTTGCGTCTTTGCGTGAGGCAATTTTTGGCCAAGATTGATATGCTCAATTACTTTGACTTTTCCCTGCCGATAATCACAGAGGCCTTGACAGGGGTTACGTATTACTCTAACAACTAAAAAATAGTCTTTGGGGCTAGGTCAGTCCGCCTGAGTTATTGACATAATCGAATGACTTGGGGTACAGGGATAATGAAATGTTGGAATGCTGGGTTTGGCGGAATGAGATCTATTTTTACATAGATGGTATTGATCAGAAACTAAAATCAGGACATCATCCGCTTTTCATACAATATTCCCTGGCCCAGACCGATTATACGAAGTGTTCGTTTTACTAATGGATGTCAAATTACGGTGAGAAATATCCGCCGAACATAGCCAAAGGGAGGTTGTAATGCTGAGGAACGTGAAGCCAAGCGCACTGGCTGTTTTTACGATACTTTTTCTAAGTCTGTCGGGCCCGGAAGCTGTCCATGCCGGCAGCCAAAAAGATATGGGGGGCTGGGAACTCGGCAGCCCTTACAACAAGTTTTACGATGCGAGTGAAATCGATTCATTCAAAGCAAGGATAGTGAAAGTTACGGAAGTGGTTCCCATGCCGGGCATGTCTCGCGGTGTCGCGCTGCACATCAAAGAATCCCCGGATGACGAGGTCATCGTCGTCCATGTCTGCCCGACCTGGTATATGAAAGCGGGCGGCATCGGCCTCAAACGTGGCGATCGTGTCAAAGTCAGGGGTGTCTGGGCCGAAATAAACGGCAAAGATGTGTTTATGGCCTCTAAAATAAAGAAGGGAAATTATTTTGTCCTCAAAATTCGGCTGACACAAGACGGCACACCTTTTTGGACAATGAGCGAGGAGGAGCTGAATAAAGAAAAAACGGCTGTCGGAAGTAAATAACCGGATATACATTCATCATTCATCCGCTTCACGGCGGGCTGCTTAATTCCCCTAATAAGCCACCGTATTTTATAAATCCCTTGACATGTACCGGGTCGATACATAATCTTCATTTTTGAGAAATATCTCATTAAGGAGTTGTTATGGTCAGACCCCGCAAAAATCGTTTTGTTGCCTACAATCCCCATGTCAGTTACTTCAAACCCAGAGGGATCCCGATGCTCGATCTGGATGAGGTCAAACTGACGGTGGATGAACGCGAGGCCATCAGACTTTCCGATCTGCTCGGTTTATCCCATGAGGAAGCCGGCCGACAGATGGGGGTGTCCCGAGCCACATTCGGCCGGATCATTCAGCGAGCCAGACAGGTGGTTGCCGATGCCTTAATCAACGGCAAAGCCATCAATGTTGATGGCGGCAACTACAAGATCATTGATTCACCGCGCATTTTTGAATGCCACGGTTGTTATCATCAGTGGGAAGAGCCCTGCGGGAACGGCCGACCGGATTGCTGCCCGAAATGCAAACAAAGCGAATTACAGCGTGTAAATTGAGAAAAGGAGCGAACAATAAAATGGCACAGATCATGGACAAAATGCCGGATCCGTCAAACCGCAAGGATCCCCAGGCGCAGCAGAAAGAGAACGTAAAAAGTTCTCTGGAAAAAATTAAACAAAAATTCATCGTAATGAGCGGTAAAGGTGGGGTGGGCAAAACCAGCACCTCCGTAAATCTTTCCATAGCGCTCGCCAACAAAGGCTTTAAGGTCGGCATCATGGATGTGGATCTCCACGGCCCGGATGTTCCGCGCATGCTGGGACTGACGGGTATGCTGGAACTGAGCCGGAATCAAAAGCTGGCGCCGGCCAGTTTTTCTGATAACCTCAAAGCGGTTTCGATCGAATCGCTGACACCGAGCAAAGATGACGCCATTATCTGGCGGGGGCCCATCAAGTATTCAGCCATACAGCAGTTTATCGGCGACGTGGATTGGGGCGAGCTGGACTTTCTTATCATCGATTCACCCCCCGGCACCGGCGATGAGCCGCTGACCGTTGCTCAGACTATCAATGATGCCCGGGCGATTATCGTTACCACCCCTCAGGAAATCGCGCTGGCCGACGTTCGCAAATCGATCAGTTTCTGCAAAACGGTCGACATGGAAATATTCGGCCTCATCGAAAATATGAGCGGATTTCCCTGCCCCCATTGCGGCGAATCGATCGACCTGTTCGGAAACGGCGGCGGCGAGAGAACGGCCGCCAGTTTCGGTTTGAATTTCCTGGGGCGAATCCCGATTGACCCGAACATCGTGCTTTGCGGTGACTCCGGGACGTGCTACCGTGATGCTTATGCAGATTCGAAGGTCACCCAGGCGTTTGATGCGGTTGCTAAAAAAATGGCACAACTGGTTGCATCGTAACACGATATTATTACACCCTCGCATCGTATCCAAGACACAGTAAAATAACACTCGGACAAACACTGGTTGTTTTTTATCGCCAAGAGCACTGTTTAACCCATTTGTTTTCTAAAGAAACCCATTCGCAAGTTTATTTCGGATGGGTTTTTTCTATTCATCCGCGCTTGAAAAACTCCCGCAATGGCCCGGATTTCGGTGAGTTTCATTGACAAGCCGAAATGTTTAGAGTCCATAAAAGGTTTGACACTAAATACGTTGTTTGCCTATGAGAATGAACACCACATGGCATTGCTGATTAGGTAGCTATAAATAGACCATAAGGAGGAAACTATGCGAAAATGGTACGTCAGATCGGGTTTGGAAGTAATAATTGTTATTGTCGCAATACTTGCTCTAATGACACCCGTGCAAGCATCTGACGTCAAGTTTTCAGGCCAAGTTAATCAAATGCTTATGTTCGCTGACAACGGTTTTAACACCGAGTTTTTCGTTGCGGACAATGACAATTCTGGCACCCGCTTCCGTTTTACCGGAAATGAAAAATTTCACGCAGTGACCGCTGGATATCGGATCGAATTTGGTGCTCAGCGCAACGCATCCGGTACGCTCGATATTGGCGGTAATGACGACGGCATATTCCAATTCAACGACCGCTGGCTGGAAGCCTATTTTCAGATGGGCTGGGGTAAAGTCAGCATCGGCAAGGGCGATGGCGCAGCCAACGGCACCTCCGAGTTGGATTTATCCGGCACCGCTGTGATCATTTATGCCGGTGTCAACGATACCGCCGGAAGTTTTACCTGGACTTTTAAAGACGGATCAAAACTTCTAAGACCCGATCTTGTGGACCCTACCGGCCCTTCGACCGCAACAGATGTCAGAGACACACGCAGCAGTTTTGACGGTTTGAGCCGCAATGTGCGGTTTCGATACGACACGCCCAAATTTGCCGGTTTCGATTTTGCCACCAGCATCACCAATGGCAAAGCCTGGGAGATAGCCGGACGGTATGCCAGCGCCCTAGGTGACCACAAGCTTGCGGCAGCGGTCGGATATGTCGACACCAATGACAGGGACTCTGCGGGCCAAACAGAATACCGGCAGCTGGGCAGCTCTGTCTCCTGGTTAACACCCCTGGGACTTAATGTAACGGCTTCGTATGGCTATCGAAAATATTTCGGCCAGTTAAAACAGGTGCGCTTGGCCGTTGGCGGTACGAGTGATTCTCAAAACTACTATCTTAAAGTCGGCTGGAAGGGTGGTATTCACGCGGCGTCGGTCGAAGCGGGACGCACAGATGATTTGTATTTAAAAGGCGATAAGTCAACCAATATCGGCGCCGCCTATGTCATTGTTCCTTGGGGCGGGGTGGAATTTTACGGAGCGATCCGCTCGTATAAGTTAGATCAGATCGGTCCCGATCCTGAAAATATCAGTCAGATCATGGCCGGAACCCGCATAAAGTTTTAATAAGGGGAAAACATGAAAAAAAGCAACATTGCCCGAATTGTGACGCACTTGAGTGTCATGACGCTGTTGATCCTGCTCGGTTGCGGCGGCAAATCATTTGACTATCACTCGGGAAACGAAATTCCTGAAGGTCCGGGAGTCTTTTCTGGACAAGACGGTGAGTTTACAATCTACGATTCGAAAACCGGTTGGCTGGGCGAAAAGCCGGAAGAAGCTGAAGGTGCCGGTCGTCAGGCCTCAGAAAAAACCGAAACCGCCGAAGAAGCGGGCGCAGCCGTAGCAGCTGGCGCATCGTCGACCGAAACGGATGAATACAAGGAATTCCAGGAATTTCAGCAATGGAAACAGGAAAAAAAGGAGTTTGAAGAATTTCAAAAGTGGAAAATGTCCAAACAGGGCTCCAAAGAGTACCAGGAATTTCTGGAATGGAAGAAATGGCGTGAGTTCAAACAATGGCAGGAAGATCAGCAAAAGAATCAATGAATTAGTTCAAGAAATTTAGAAATATACCGATAGTTATTTTGATAACCGCTCGACAAGGGTTTGCTGCTATAACCTGCTGAAATAAAATCACAAATAATTTCATTATTTCGTTATCAACTCAAGGCGCCATGGATGCCAAATTAATTGCAGAATACCAAAATGAAGTCGGATCTTCTTTCGTAGATAATCTGACCGGTCTGTACAATCACGGTTTGTTTCAACTGCTGCTGGGTCGCGAAATCGAGCGGGTACAAAGACAGCCACACCCGTTTGTTTTGGCCATGATCGATATCGACCGGTTCGGCATTTTTAACCGGCAGCACGGTCATTATCTTGGGGATCGGATGCTCAAAGAAGTTGCCGATCTGATCGGGTCGAACATCCGGAAGGTAGATGTGGCAGCCAGGTATTCAAGCGCCACCTTTGGCGTATTATTTATAAACGCCGGAACGGCCCCAATCGTGAAGGTTTCCGAACGCATCCGAAATGCGGTGCGGCAGCTCGGGGATGGTTCTTTGACGGTCAGCATCGGTCTTGCAGAATATTCACCGGACGACCGGGACGGTGAATCACTGATCCACAAAGCTCAAAATGCGCTCCAGGAAGCCAAGCTCAAAGGTAAAGATCAGGTATCTTATTACCAAAAACAGGTAAAAACTAGGGAAGAATCCCGACCGCGGGTTCTTATTGTCGATGACTCGGAATTGAACCTGAAGATGCTGACGGCAATGCTTACATCGCACAACTACGAGGTGATGCAGGCCTTCAGCGGTGCGGAGGCATTGAATATATCCGCAAAAACCGAACTGGATTTGGTACTGCTGGATGTGATGATGCCGGAAATGGACGGTTTTGAGGTGTGTCGACGATTAAAAAGTAGCGAGCTGACGCGAATGACGCCGGTAATACTTGTCACTGCATTGGACGATACGGCCTCGCGCATCAAAGGTATCGAATCCGGAGCCGATGATTTTATTGCCAGACCGCCGAGCAGGATGGAGTTGATTGCGCGGACAAAGTCCCTGATCAACCTCAAGAAGTTAAACAAAAATTTGACCAGTATCGAGAATGTGTTGTTCTCCTTGGCCAAGGTGGTGGAGGCCAAAGATGCTTATATCCAGGGCCATGCCGAACGCACGGCCAATTTGGCCATGGCCGTGGGAAGATTGATGGAAGTAGGGTTGGGAGATATGGAGGCTCTCAGGTTCGGGGGTATATTGCATGATATCGGTAAAATAGGTATGCCGAACGCCATTATAAACAAACCCGGATCGCTGGATGAGAGAGAATGGAAAATCATGCAAGCCCACCCGGAGATCGGGTACAACATCTGCCTGCCGCTGGAGAATAATCTTGGTCCGGCGCTGAATGTCATTCGCCATCATCATGAGAAGCTGGACGGTTCGGGGTATCCGGACGGGCTGAAAGATGAAGGGATTTCAACCGTTGCCCGCATTATGGCCGTAGCGGATATCTTCGATGCGCTCACCTCCCATCGATCCTACCGCAAAGCAATGTCCAAAAAAGAGGCGTTTAAAATTTTACGCAAGGAAGCCATGGAAGGGAAGCTGGATCGAGCGATCGTTGGACATCTGATAGAAATAATCGGGGAGCAGGGTTAAAATCGTCCGTAAAATAATATCCGCACCGCTTATGCCTTTCACCACGGCAAGATTGCCGAGTGCCTTAAATCGCTGCTCGGCGGCACCCGTTTGTCGGAAATCACTGCAGTTGCCGCCACCACATCTACGCCTGCCATTCTTCGCGCCGATTACCGGACCGATAATCGTGTTGCTGTAATTGCAGCCTGCCGTCACTTACATGAAAAGTTCGGTGCGATTTTGATCGTGGGCGCTGAAAAATTCCACCTGATTCAATTTGATGGGGATGGTAACTATGCCACTTTCAAGGCCAACACCGAAACCAAAGAGAGACCCTCTCCCATTCTGTAGAAGATATCTTTGCCCGCAGACAGTCCCGCAAGAGTTATTGCTATTACACCCAGTTTGCCCCTGTCCTGGGCGTTGCCGTCGGAGAGAAGTTGCATGCGCAACATAGTCGGGCGCACCCCGATCGGATACTCACGCCTCTGCTTTATTACCTGTACGGCAGTTTCCACACCAAAGTGCAGCTGTACCGTATGCTCAAAAGCATTACCAAACGGCCGATCAGCTTCATCGAAGTTTCCAGGGCCTACGACGAAACGCTCGCATACAAGCGCCGAAGTCATCAAGAGCTGAAAAAACTGTATCAGCGCCATGCCTTGAGCGGCAGCGATATTTACGCAGTACTGCTTGGAAGACCCTATACCGTCCTTTCCCGAATCATGAACAAAGGTATTCCAGAAATCTTTGCTTCTCTGGGCGTTAGAACTTTCTATCAGGACATGCTCACTTACGGCGAGGAAGATGTTCGGTCGATCAGGCCCCTGCTCGATGAGTTGCACTGGTATTATGCGGCCCGAATAACCGAAGCGGCCGAAGTGATTGCCGGATCTGCCGGCGCATATTTATTGAAGAACACGGCGGTGAGGTCATTACAACACCGTACAGCGCATTTATTAAGATGATCGCCAGACCTTATCTGCGTAAATGGTTTGTCGAAGGGAATTATGTCGGTGTTCTCAAAACAAAAGCGCTGCTCTCGACGATTACCCGGCTCGATAAAATTTACTACCGCTATTTTCAGAAAATTCTAAATGAGCCTAATCCGGTCTATGACGATTCTCCCCAAAAAATACTGGCTGAGTACAATCTTAAAATCGAGCACACCGGCGAATCAATGGACAACATCTTAAAAATATACTACACATTGGAATACCATCCGGACGAATCTTTGTTCGTACAGACCAGTCCGGCATTCTGCTGTCCGGCCTTGATCACGGAAGGCATGACCGGTCGGATAGAGAAAAAAACCGGTGTGCCGGTTGTGTCTATCACCTATGACGGGACGGGAGGCAATAAGAATGAAGCGATCATACCCTATCTAAAGTTCCCCCCCGCATAAAGACCGGCCGTACGCTGCGCAAAGCCGGGTAAAGGGCA